>Ga0180014_1000086_pt1 | contig 25973 bp, 30 predicted proteins | sample KR13_S1_MetaG_FD_116507 | JGI IMG/M metagenome (GOLD analysis project Ga0180014, IMG submission 116507) | Groundwater microbial communities from the Olkiluoto Island deep subsurface site, Finland - KR13_S1_MetaG | ecosystem: Environmental > Aquatic > Deep subsurface > Groundwater | place... | reverse complement strand
GGCCTGGAGGTAACTTAAAATGTTTTTGGATGTTTTTTATGGCTATGGATTTTTTGATGCCTAAAATTTTGGCAATTGCAATAGCGGCGCCAAAGGAGATTTGATAGATTTGAGGTAAGGGATATTTTTTGGTTTTAATTTTAATTGGTTTTATGGGAATAATGTTGGTATTGGTTTGGGAGTGTTTTTTGACCAGAGGATCTTTTAGATTGAGAATGGCATATTTGGCGTTTTTTAATATCTTGGCTTTTTCTTGGGCGATTTGGTTTAAACTGCTGAAATTTGTTAAGTGGACTGGTGTGACATTTAGAAAAACAGCTATTTGAGGTTTGATGATTGTTAAGAGATATTCCATATTTTTGGGGGAGTAAGAAGCGTCAATACCCATTTCAACAATATAGACTTGGTATGTTTTCCAGTTGGTCAAAAGTTTTATGGGGGCCAAAAAGGCAATTTTTAGCCAATTTGTACATGAGTAGTTGTCTATTTTTAGGCCGAGAATATTTAGAGGTATACCTGACTCTGAATTAGCATCGAAGTTTGTGACAGTTTTGTAGTGGTTTTTTAAAACGGCGTAAGTGGCTGATAGGGTAGAGGTTTTGCCGGCGGAGCCGGTGATACCAATGATTGTCAGAGGGGATTTGTATTTGATAGTACAGAGAAGCTTGGTTTTGCTTAGCTGGATTTTGGCGAGGATTCTTAAATAGTTGAGAAAGAAGAAAGAGATTTGTTTTTTCACTAAGTTATTTTAGCTTATTTTTCTATTTTTACCTTTATTGACGGACCCATGGTGGCGCAGATGGCAAGTTTTTTGATTTTACTTGGTTGAATTGTTTTAATTAATTCCTGGAGATTTTTTACGATTTCTTTTGATTTTTGAGAAACTTGACCGATTACAATGTGAATTATTGAAGCCTTTTTTTCAGTTTTGATTATAGTTTTGGCGGCGGCCAGTTTTTTTATGGTTGATTCAGGTTTGTCTGTAAGTGTACCGTTTTTGGGATTAGGCATAAGGCCTTTTGGTCCTAAGATTCTGGCTAGTGGTAAAAGTTTTGGCATGAAAGCCGGAGTGGCAATGAGAATATCAAAATCGATTTTGTTATTTTTTATGTCTTTTATGACTGAATTGTCGGCGATAATTATTTTTTTGTCGGCTGTTTTTATGTGTGGGAAGGAGATTTCTCCTATTTTTCCCGGTTGGTGAAGTGTGACAATGTGAGCTTCGATTTTGCCGTCGAATTTTGAGAGAGATGTGCTTTGTGCGAGTTTGATGGCTTCCTCTGGTGGATATAATTTATCTTGTTTGATTTTTTTCTTGGCCTCAAGATATTTTTTGGATCGAGTTTTGGGTTGACGAGTGAGTGATGATACTTTTTTTGAATTAGTATTTGAACTAGCCTCTGTATTAGTTGTAGGTTTTTTGGTTGGTTTTTGATCTTTTGATGTCATGTTTTTTTGTTTAATAATTGTTTTTAGTTGTGCTCGATTTCTACTCCCATAGAGCGAGCGGTGCCGGCTACTATTTTTTTGGCGGCAGAAATATCTTTTGTATTAAAATCCGACATTTTGGCTTTGGCGATATTTTCTAATTGTTTTTGGGTTAATTTACCAATTTTTTCAGAACCTGTTTTTTGGTATCCTTTTTCTAACCCCAGAGTTTTTTTGATCATGTCAGAAACTGGCGGTTCTTTGAGTATAAACGTGAACGATCTGTCTTCATAAATAGTGATAACGGCTGGAATAAGAGATCCTTTTTTGTCTTTTGTTTTTTCATTGAATTCAGAACAAAATTCCTGCATTTTGATTCCATGAGGACCGAGGGCGGTACCGACCGGAGGAGCCGGTGTAGCCGAAGCGGCTGGAATGGTTAGTTTAACGATGGTAGAGATTTTTTGGGCCATGTCGATTAAAGTTCTTTGGTAATTTGTAAAAAGTCGAGCTCAACGGGAGTTTCGCGTTCAAAGAAAGAGACCAGAACTTTAACTTTGCCTTTTTTGGTATCGACAGACTCGATTGTACCAATAAAATCAGTGAATGGTCCATTGGTAATTTTGACTACTTCGTTTATAGAAAAGGGTGTTTGGTATTGTGGTTTATCTTTTTTGACTATTTTGATAATTTTGTCTATTTCTTCTTGTGAAATTGAGGATGGTTTGTTGTCTATACCAATGAAGTTGGTGATCCCTGGAGTAGTGCGGACTGTGGTCCACGAATTGTCGTCTATTATCATTTGAATAAGTACGTAACCTGGTAGGGTTTTTTCTTTGATTTTTACTTTTTGTCCACGTCTGATAATCATTTTGCTTTGGATTGGAACAATAGCTTTGAAGATTTTGTCTTCTAGTCCCATAGTACGAACTCTGGTTTTTAGAGCATTTATGGCTTTGTATTCATGGCCAGAGTAGGTGTTAACGGCGTACCAAACCGCGTCGATAGTTGGTAGAGAAGAGGAGAGCTTAAAGATGAACTTGTCTTCTTTTTTGATTTTTTTCTTTTTTCTCCCTTCGGGTGACTTCGCTTTTGCTTGTTTTATTGTTTTTGGCATGTTTAGTTGTTTATGTTTTCTAAGTTAAAATTTTCGATTTCTGATGTAGCAGATTCAGTAGTTTGAGCAGAATCGGTTGATTCTGATTGTTTTGGATCGATTGGTAGAGTATTTTGCGTTTGATTCTTTTCTAAAGATTGAGTTAGAAGAGCAAAGGACTTGGTGAATAAATAATCGAATCCTCCTAGAATTATTGAAACAATAATCGAGATTGATATTACCACAATTGAGAGTTGAATTAAAGTTTCTTTTTTGGGCCAGGTGATATTTTTGAATTCGGCTCTAACTTCGTTTATAAATTTAATGATTTTTGACATGAGGGAATTATACTAAAATAAACTCTAAATCCTAATATCTAAATTCTAAATAAATTCAAAATTCAAAATTTTTTAAACAAAACAAAAAAATTGTGGATGAAATTGAGAATGAGATCGGTGAGGAAAGGCGAGAAAATGTTATTGGGATTTGGATTTTTGGTGTTGAATTGTGACGACAATTTGTTTTGCTTGGCTGATGTTGGCAAAAGGGACCAAATACTCTTGAATGTAGTTGTTAGTTGCGTCGTTGATTTGTACGGTATTTTCTGGAGTTACTGTTGTTTGCCTTACTGTCCAATGAATTTTTTCTTGAATGCGGCCTCTTGTTTGTTGTTCTTGTAGTAATAATAGTTGGAGTATTTCTTGTTGATTTCCTTCTGCTATTTGTTGTTGGGTTGCTACGAGTTGCTCTTGGAGTTTTTCTCGTTCACTTGGATCCCAATTGGTGTTTAGTGCATGTATTTGAGAGATGAGAGTGGAGGCTAGTTCTTGGGCAGTTGGGGTTTCTGGTTGAGGTGGTTGTGCAATATTTTTAATTTCATCTGGAAGGGGTAGTCCTGTCATATGGTTTTATTATAGATGGTTTTGGGGGAGAGTGAGGGAAGTAAGTTTAAAAAAAGGGAAAATGTATAGTAGGAATTGCAAAAAGTGGGGGAAAATGTATAATAGGAGATATGAAGAAGAATATAAAAAGAGATGTATTGGCGGAAATGTGGAGTAAAATTGAGAATAAAGAGACTGTTGTGCTTGTTGGGGCCAGGCAAACAGGGAAAAGTTATTTATTAAATGAGATTTTTAAGAGACTTAAGAAGAAGAAGAAGAATGTAAGCTTGATTAGTCTCGAAGATAAGAAGTATCTGGAATTGTTAAATGAGGATCCAAAAAAATTGCTTGAAATTATTTCTTTATCATCTAATTTAAGGACATATTGCTTGATTGATGAAATTCAGTATTTAGATGATCCCACTAATTTTATTAAATATTTTTATGATGTTTACAAAGGCAGAATTAAATTGGTGGTTACCGGTTCATCTTCTTTTTATATAGATCGAAAGTTTAAAGATTCGTTGGTTGGCAGAAAATATATTTTTCGACTTAATACTTTAAGTTTTACTGAGTTTGTAAATTATAGGAGTGGAGGGAGGTTGGTTGAGAAGGTTAGGGATTTTGGAATGTTGAGGAATTTGTTTTGTGGCAAGATTAGGGATTATAAAAATAAAATAGTTTTGACAGAAGCGGAGGAGTTGAGGCAATATTTTGCTGAGTATAGCCTATTTGGCGGTTATCCGCGGGTGGTATTAAGTGAGACTGTTGATGAAAAGGTTAATGTTTTGAAGGATATTGCCGATTCTTATTTGAAAAAAGATATTTTTGAGTCAGATATTCGAAATGAGAATGCTTTTTATAATTTGATTAGATTATTGGCTTCTGAGATTGGCAATTTAGTAAATATAAATTCGATTTCTGATGTACTTGGTTTGTCTAGGATGACAGTTGAAAAGTATTTATATGTTTTACAAAAGTCATTTCATATTAATTTAATATCACCTTTTACAACGAATATAAGGAGAGAATTGATTAAAATGAAAAAAGTATTTTTTAGTGATATTGGACTTAGGAACTATTTGGTTGATAGTTTTGAGCCATTGTTAACCAGGGATGATAAAGGCGGGCTTTTTGAAAATATGGTATATATTCAAGTTCGAAATAGATTGGCTAATGTAACAAGGTTTTGGAGATATAAAGATAATGAAGTGGATTTTATTTTGAAGAATCCAATATTAATTGGTTCTAACTTGAGGAAAAATGTTGGAATAGAAGTGAAATTTAATGAAAAAAATAAAAAAGAGAGTAAATATAAGAGATTTAAAGAGAAATATCCCGAGATTGATTTATTTTTTGTGTCTTATGATGGGCGGTTGCCTGTTTGGTTGATTTAGGGGGAGGGGGGTTGGGGAAGAAAAGGAAGATAGGTTTTTGATTTAGTGGTGGATTTGAAGATTGGGGATGCGGGAGAAATGGCGGAGATTGTTGGTAATTATAGTAAGTTTATAAAATATTGCAGTTGAGGCGATGAAGAGGTCAAAGTCGTCGATTTTTTGACCAGTGGTGTCCAGATTGGCTTTTGTTTTTGAATAGATAGAAATTATTTTTTGGTTTAGATTTAATATATCGATATTAAAGGTTTTGATGAAATCTTTTATTGTTTGGATGGATTTTTTTTGGTTTGTAGATTTGTATGCTCCATATAATAGTTCGGCATAGGTGATGAGACTTATTGATAAAGACGGGTTGGGATTTTTAATATTAATTTTTTTCTTGCCTCTGAGAAAATATATTATTGTATCTGTGTCTAGGAGATATTTTTTCATAAAGTTATTTTGCGTTTTTTTCTATATCTTTTTTTGGTAACTATAGGAAAGTTTGGAAGACAACCAAAAAATAGAGAATTATTGTTAAGAAATACTTTTTGTTTTTGTGGTTTTATACTGATTGGGGTGATTTTTGCGATAGGTTTTCCGTATCTTTCTATAATTGTGGAACCCTTGTTGTAATAGACATGATTGAAAATTTCTGAAATATTGTCTTTTAAATCGGTAATGCTGACTAAGTTTTGGTTCATATGGTCATTTTAGCATAAATGGCTATTTTGTCTAGTTTTTAAAATTGATTTAGTCTGTGGTGGATTTGCATAGATGTTTCTAGTTGACGACTACTGGGGATAGTGGATAGGATGTAGTTTATACACTAGGAATAGTGTGTTGTTAGTTTTTGTGAAAATATGTTGTGTCCTTATTGTAGTTTTAATGGTTCTAATGTTTTGGAGAGTAGAGATGCTCGTGAGGCCAAGGCGACTCGAAGGAGGAGAGAGTGTTTGGGGTGCAAAAAAAGGTTTACTACCTATGAGGAAGCAGGGGGAGTTGATTTAAAAGTAGTCAAAAAAGACAAAAGAATAGAAGATTATGATAGAGAGAAGCTGGGAAGATGTTTGGAAAAATCTTGTTGGCGGATGAGTACGGATGAGAGAGAAAAAATGCTGGATGGGATTGAAATGGAACTTTTGAATTGGCCTAGTGTGGAAATACCCAGTAAAGAAATTGCCAGAATGTTGATGAATAGGTTAAAAAAAATTGATCCGGTAGCTTATATTCGCTTTGCTACTGTTTATTTGGATATAAAAGATGTAAAAGGATTTGAAAGATTGATTAAAGGTTTTAATGGAGGTAAGAAGAGTGAATAGATCATCTTTGGATGCTTTTGATAAAAGTGTTTTGTTGGAACCTAAGCTTTCTGAGAACGCCAATTATGTGGCTCAGACTCGCTATGGAATGAAGGATAGGTCTGGGAAGATTTTGGAAAGTGTTAAGGATATTTTTTGGAGGGTAGCTATAAATGTTGCTAAAGGTGATAAGAATTTTGGCAAAGATGATTTATGGGTGGAGAGTTTGGCAAAAAGTTTTTATCAGGTTATGGCCGAACAAATTTTTTTGCCCAATACTCCTTGTTTATTCAACGCAGGTAAAGAAAATCAACAGTTGTCAGCTTGTTTTGTTTTGCCAATCGAGGATTCGATGGAATCAATTATTGAGACTATGGGTGATATGGCTCGGATTCATAAAAGTGGTGGTGGGACAGGTTTTTCTTTTAGCAAATTGAGGCCTTGTGGAGATTATATTGCCAGTAGTGGAGGTACGACGGTAGGACCAGTGTCATTTTTGCAGGCTTATAATGATTTAACGGCTCAAGTTAAGCAAGGTGGGGTAAGGAGAGGAGCAAACATGGGGATGTTATCTATCGACCATCCGGATGTGTTGCGTTTTGCGGTAGCTAAACTGGATGAGTTTTCTTTGACTAATTTTAATATTTCTTTGGCGGTAACAGACGTTTTCATGAAACAGATGGAAACAGACAAAAAGTATGTAGAAAATATGGCGATACCGGAAGAAATCGTGAAGAAAATTAAAGAAATTCAGGGAAATAGAGATGTTGATGTTAAGACAAGGAGGGTAGAGAAGGAAGTGAGAAAATTATATGAATGGGCCAGGGCGAAAGAAAAAGAAGAAGGATATGACTTGATTAATCCACGAACCGGGGAGTCGATGATGAAATTAAATGCGTTTAAAGTATTTAAACTGGTGACTAGACTGGCGTGGCAATATGGAGATCCTGGTTTGGTGTTTATTGATAGGATGAATGAGCCTTGCTCGAATCCGGTGCCAAAATTAGGACGGATTGAGGCTACTAATCCTTGTGGGGAACAACCACTACTTCCTTATGATGCCTGCAACCTTGGGAGTGTTAATTTGTCAAATTTTGTTGTGGATGAAGACAATGATTTGGATTGGAGTGAACTAGAAAAAGTGGTTAGATTGGCGGTACATTTTTTGGACAATGTAATTGAAGTTAATAGATTTCCGATTGAAAAAATTAAAGAAATGGTTAGTAAAACCAGAAGAATTGGTTTGGGAGTGATGGGTTTTGCTGATATGTTGTTTAAGTTAGGAATAGCTTATGATTCAGAAAAAGGAGTTGAGTGGGCGGAAAAGGTGATGGAATTTATTAATAGAAAGGCAAAAGAAATGACAGTTGAGCTGGCGAGTGAGAGAGGTGTGTTTTCGGCCTGGGAGATAAGTGTGTTTGCGAATACTTCTTACAGGCCTAGAAATATGGCATTAACAACCATTGCCCCAACGGGAACTATAAGTATTGTAGCAGATGCTTCATCGGGTATAGAACCTGTTTTTTCTTTGGTTTATAAGAAAAACATGGTGGAAGGTAAAACAATGTTTAGTGTTAATCCTGTTTTTGTCAGTAAGCTTAAAAAAATGGGTTTGTATTCAGAAGAATTAATGGAAAGGATAGCGGACAATGGTGGTAAATTAATAGGATTGAAGGAATTTGGGTTGAGCGAAGAAGAGTTGAGCGTATTTAAGACGGCTTTGGAGATTGAGCCTGAATGGCATGTGAGAATACAGGGAGCTTTTCAGAAATATGTAGATAATGCGGTGTCAAAAACTATTAATTTTCCCAAGGAAGCTGGTGCGGAGGATGTTGAAAAGGCTTATCGGTTAGCCTATCGGTTGGGGACGAAGGGTATAACCATTTATCGGGCAGGATCAAGAGAGAAAGAGGTGTTGAGTAGTACTGATAAGAAAGGTAACGGAAAGGATGGGAACCCGCCGTCGCTAGAAGCTATGGCGAGGCGAAGGAAAAAGAAAACCCCGGAAATAGCAAGAGGGGTGAGAATGAAAAAAACTTGTGATGTTGGTAATGTATATACATCAGTTTTTTTTGAGTCTGGAGATGGGCCAGTTGAGGTTTTTGTGGTTTTGGGTAAAGGTGGCGGTTATATGGCAGGAGCGGCTGAGGTGACGGGAAGACTGGCTTCACTGAGTTTGAAATATGGAGCTAGTTTGGAAGAAGTGGCAGAGGAGATGGTGGGGATTTCTTGTGGACAGAGAGTGGGGATGGGGAATAAGGCGGTTTTGAGTATGTTTGATGCTGTTGGCAAATCTCTTTTGGAGATTTCCAGAGGAGAACAGTTAAAGTTGTTTGAGGTTGAAAAGGGATTGGAAATGATGGAAGAGAAAATAGAGATTGATAATGAGGTTTTATCGGAGTTGAGGGTGAAACAAGTTAGTGTTGAAAGTAGATTTATGGTTTGTCCTGATTGTGGCAGTCAGCTTTGTGCACAAGAAGGTTGTTTGAAATGCATTAATTCTTTTTGTGGATATTCAAAATGTTCTTGAGAACATTTTAATTTCCAAATCTAAAATTCAAATTTCCAAAAAAGACAAAAATTAAAACAATTATGAATAAAAAACAGAGAGGGTTTGATAAGGATGGAGCAGTGTTAGAAGCGGTGGGGAGTATTGATGAGCTGGTGTGTTTTTTGGGATGGGCAAAGGTAAAAATTAAGAATGACAGGAAAAGACAAAACCCGCCGTCGCTGAAAGCTATGGCGAGGCGAAGAAAAATAGAAGAAATACAGAAAGATTTGATGGGGATTAGCAGTGAATTGGTAGGGTGTGGGAAGTGGGAAGGTAAAAAAGAGGTTGGAGAGATGGAAAAAGAGATTGTTAAATTAAAAAAGAGTTTACCAAGACCGAAAGGGTTTGTAGTACCAGGAAAAAATGAGCTTGATGCAGTTTTACATATTTGTAGAAGTGTGGCCAGAAGAGTAGAAAGAAGAGTGGTGAGCTTGTCTAAAGAAAAAAAAGTAGATAAGGATATTTTGTCTTATTTAAATAGATTGTCCAGTTATTTGTTTATGTTGGGAGTAAGCTTGAGTTAATTTAGTTTTAAGGGAATTGGGTGGAAGTCCCAAGCTGTGCCGCAACGGTAAAAGTCCGGAACCTGGAATCTTTCGAGCAAAAGTGAATATGAGAGTAGAGGGAAGTTATTTTGATATTGGAGCATATGTTGATGGGGGTGGTGGGGTAGATCGGAGAAGAATGGGAGAGGATTTGACTGCTTTAATGGCGGAGAATAGGGCTGGAGTTGGGTTGGAAGAAAGAATTACTCCTTTTGAGATAAGATTTGGTAAAGATGGAATGCCGAATTTCGAATTGAGATGGAAAACGAAAGCTGATTTTGCTGAAAATGAGGCTTTGTCTGGGATGAGAGATTTAGCAAAAGAAGGATGGAAACATATGTTGTGGATTAGCCCACCCTCGGGGGAGATTGGGTATAAAGAAAGTAGGTTTGTGGTAGCTGTAGTTAGGAGTGTTGGTGAAGAGGTGGTGTTGGAGTGTAGGGGGATTTGTGGAGAGCAAAGTACTGATGAGTGTGTGAAAATTGCAAGGAATTTGGGTTTGGAGGTGAGTAGGGCGGAAGAATTGAGGAATAGACCGATTCCATTTGTAGTTGGCAAGGGGAATTGGGTGGATGTACTGGGGAGAGTAATTGATATGCCGGAAGTGTGGAGAACTGTTAAAGAACGAGGAGATGTAAGGGACCAGGCAAGCAAAAGAGGATTAGCTGAAATGGTAGTTGGTAGAATGGAGGCGAGATTGGCAGGTATGAGAACTGATGATTGTTACGAAAGATTAAAAGTAGGGGCGGAAATGGAGAGAATGTTACAGCAGTTGGGGGGGGTGAGATTACAGTCAAGAGGAAGCTGTGGAATGTCTAACACAGAGGCTTTGAGCAGATTATCCAGCGGGGGTAGTTTTGATATGGTCTTTGCTATTGGTTTGGGAGGGGGCGAGTTTTCGAGAAGTGTGGATAGAACTTTTGACTGTCCCAAATGTGGGGGGGCGATTGCTTCGGGTAGGGGAATTACTGTTTGTCCGCATTGCGGGACTAGAAAAGAGGATTGTGGAAGTGTGTGCGATTAGCTGTTGTTTTTGATCCATTTTTCTCGTTTGAGGTAGAGGAAGCCGAGAATTAGAAAGATGCCGATGATGGTTAAAAGGGACTCTATTTTGTCTAGACCGTGGGCTAAGGATTCGAATGTTTCACCCATTTGAAAACCGATAAAACCTAACAGGGTAGCACGGATAAGAAGAGCCAAAAAAAGCATGGGATAGAATTTTTTGGGAGAAATTTTAAAACCGCCACAAAAAGCGGTAACTAAGGAGACAGGTACGATTGGAATACTGCAGGCGATGAGAATAAATAGTTCATCTTTGATGGTTTTTTGAAAATCCTTTTTAATTTTTTCGATTAGTTTCCAGCTAATACCAATATATTTACCAAATTTGTCAAGAATTGGTTTGCCCCCAAAAAAAGCCAAGAAGTAAACAAGACTGGTACCAATGGTAGCGCCGATGGTATAAGGAAGAGAAACTTTACTGAAAATTTGGAAGATGGTTTCAAAAATTGGCAGATTGAGTGAGATGAGAAAAGCACCTCCGGCCATGGTGATAATAGGAGAGGGAATTGGCACTATAATTTGTTCGACAAAACCGCCAAGAAACATAGCAAAAAGACCGTTGGTTTTTATGAGTTCTAGAATTGAGTTTAGAATTTGTTGCATAAAGTTTAGTATAGAACTTAAAATCTAAAATTTAAAATCTAAATTTCCAAAAGGAAGAAAAATAAGACAAAATGTGGTATAAATAGGGTATGGCAGGATATGATCGTTTATTGAGACCGGATTGTTTGGCGGTTGTGTCAGCACAAGTAGACCCTGAACAAATGTGGCGGTTGCAAGTGGAAGCTGGTGAGGAAATAAGAAAAAGAAGGGAAGGATTATTAAAAGTTGGAATGAAGGAGAGGAATGTCGGGAAACCATGGGGTCAGCTAATGAGAGCTTTTGGTAAAAGTTCTTGATAGGGTTTGCGGTGAATTTGCTTATTAAAAAATTGGGTAGAAGTTTGGTAGGATGAGGGAATGATTTTGTCAGATAGGGATATCAAAAAATGGTTAAAGCGGGGGTTGGTGATTAAGCCTTTTAAAAAATTGTTTTTACAACCCTCTACCTATGATTTGAAATTAGATGGAGAAGTTAGGGTTTTTGATAATTATAAAACAGGATTTATTGATACAAAAAAGAAAGTTGATTTGACAAGAATAGTGAAATTAAATGGTGATGGATTTATGATACATCCTGGAGATTTTATACTCGGTTCTACTCAAGAATATTTTGAAATTCCTAGTTTGCTATGTGCCAAGTTAGAAGGACGAAGCAGTTTGGGTCGACTTGGATTGGTGATTCATGCTACTGCCGGGTATGTAGATCCCGGTTTTAAGGGTTGGTTGACTTTTGAGATTGGAAATTTATCAAGGTTGCCGATTAAGATTTATAAAGGGATGCGAATTGCCCAGATTTGTTTTTTGAAAATGAGTAGTGAACCGGAAAGATTGTATGGGGATAGTTTGATTGGAAATAAGTATCAAGGGCAAAAAGGGCCAACGGCCAGTAAATATTGGAGGGATTATGAATAATAAAAGAAGAATATATTGTTTGAATGGTTTGTCTGAAGAGACTTTGGCGGTGTGTTTTGCCAAATGTTCCAGAAGTGGCGAAACTTTTGATGTGATTGCCAAAGAATTGAGTGATGAAAAAAGTGGGAAATTTCATGAAAAGTGGGTAGTGGGGTATGGACATAGTTCTGTAGCTGAACATGCAGTAGTCAGATTGGCGATGGAAAATGTGTCTTTACTGGCGGTTGAATGGATACAAGATAATAGACTGGCTTCTTATACGGAAAAATCGTCCAGATATCAGATATATGACAAGAATAGGTATGTAATTCCAGAGGATGTTAAAAGGGACAAAAGAGCTTTGAAGTTATATAAAAACGCAGCGGATGGGCTTTTGGGTGCTTATCATGAAATGATTGAACCTTTGAATTGTCAGTGTTTGAAGCAGTTGAGCGGGCAAGAGTATTCTGAGGCAAAAATTAAAGGGATGTGTATGGATCAGGCTAGATTTTTGTTACCTGCTGGTATGATGGCGAATTTAGGAATGACAGCTAATGCAAGAGTGTGGGAGTATGCGATTTCCAAATGGCTATCTAGTGGAATAGATGAGGTAATTGATATGGCAAAAGAAGTGAAAAAAGAAGTGGAAAAAAGTTGCCCGGTTTTAGTTAAATATGCTGCTGAAAATAAATACCTAAAGGATATTTATTTTCAGCAAATCACAAATCATAAATTACAAATTACAAAAAATAAAAACAAGAAACCGGTGAGGGTGGTGGATTGGGATAGAGATGCTTTAGATAAGATAGTTGCGTCTTTGATTTATAAAAAAAGTTTTGGAGAATATAAGAAAATCGAAAGAAAATTAAAAGCCAAAAGTAAAAAATATAAAATAGATGTGTTAAAAAAACTTTTAAAGAATAGAACTGAGCATGATAGGTTGCCAAGGGATTTTGAGCATATTTATATAAGCTTTGACGTTTTGTGTGATCAGGGGGCTTATTATGATTTTAAAAGAAATAGGATGATGACACAGATCAGGCAAGATCTTGGAGTGGAAAATGGATATATGATGCCAAAAATGATTAAAGAAATTGGGATGGATAAAAAATATAATGAAGTTATAAAAAAAGCAGAAGAAGCGTATTTTGAAATCAGAAAAAAATATCCGATTTCGGCGCAATATTTGGTAACTAAAGCGCATAATAGAAGGTTTTTGATGAAAATGAATTTAAGAGAATTGTTTTATTTTGTTAGATTAAGAGCTAGAAAAGCGGGGAATTTTGCTTATAGAAGAATTGCCATGGCGATTTTGGAAGAAGCTAAGAAAAAATATCCGGAGATTATGAAATTGTTTTTTGAAGAAAAAGAGTTGGATAGCAGAGGGAGTATTGAAAAAGAATATTTTTATAAGTTTGTATGATAAGATAAGAATAGTTATAAGTTAATGAAGGAAAAAAATGAGATTAGGATTGCCGATGTGTTTAAGAAGGAAAAGGTCTTTGGTGAAAGAACGGATGTGTGATGAGTCGGTGAGGACAGCGTTAGCACAGCCGTGGGAAGAAAGGGCTCCTATTCATGAAGGAGCGGTGATAGTTGCTGAAGCAGTACAGAGAAGGAGAATACCTGTAATTGGGAAATGGGGACCAGTAGAGAATATTGTTGTGTTGTAGATGATTTTGAGTGGTGTAGAATTAAGAAATGAAAGCAAGAGTGATTAGCAGTGATAGGGTGCCAAGGATGCATTGTTATGATGGTGATGGCAATGTGTGTGGAATGGTAGGGTGCGAAAGGAGAAACACTTGCATTCAGGCTAAGCCGGTTGGGAGAGTGTCGCTTGAGAAAGGTGTGGTTTGGGAAGATGGAAGGAGAGAGGGTGGAGTGTCAATGAGAGGATGGTAACAGTGTACATATTGTAAAGTTTGACAAGTTTGTATATTTAATGTACAATGTGGCTATGAATGGATTAATAACTTATTCTGCAACTAATTTTAGAGATAATTTATTTGAAATAATGAATCAGGTTTATTATGGTAATAAACAAGTGCTTGTTACTAAAAATAATAAGCCAATGGTTAAATTAGTTAAACCTGTTGTTGAAGCAAAGACAAAAAAGAAAAGTATTTTAGATTTTGCCGGAGTAATGGATGATGAAACTTATAAAATCATGAAAGATGTTATAAAGAAAAGCAGAAAGTTGCCTGCCAGAGCGACTCCTGTAGATTGGTAATGAAGAAATATTTATTAGATACGAATATTGTTATTGATTTTTTTAAAAATCGAAATAATGTATTAGAAATTTTCAAAAAAATTGAGAGGTCAGGGTTGTTTTTGAGCATTGTGGTTGTAATTGAGTATTATCAAGGAGCTTTTAGGTCGAATAATTATGTTTTGCAAGATAGTAATTTTAAGAATTTTGTTAAGGCTGGTAGTATTAAAATTTTGTCAGTAGAAAATTCAGTGGCGATGGAATATGCGAAGTTGCAAGCAGAGTTTATGAAAAAAAGGAGGATGAGACCTGTTATGGATTTGTTGATTGCCTCAACTTGTGTTGTGAATGATTTAGTGTTGGTGACACAAAATGCAAAAGATTTTGAAGGAATAAAAGGGTTGAAGATGTATAATTTGTGAATGAGTGATATGGTTTTTGAATTGATTAGGAAAGAAAAAGCGAGGCAAAAGAGTCAGATTCATTTGATTCCCAGTGAGAATTTTGTGTCTGAAAATGTACTGAAAGCAATAGGCAGTTGTTTAACCAATAAATATGCTGAAGGGTATGCGGGGAGGAGATATTATCAAGGAAATAAAATAATTGACGAGATTGAGAATTTGGTTGTTGAAAAAGGAAAAGAACTTTTTGGGGTGCCATATATGAATGTTCAGCCTTATTCCGGCAGTCCAGCCAATGAGGCGGTTTTGTTTGCCTTGTTAGAACCAGGGGATAAAATTTGTGGGATGAAATTATCGGCTGGAGGACATTTGACTCATGGTCATCCAAAGATTACTTTTGGGGGGAAATATTTTGATACAGTTCAATATGGTGTAAACAAAAACGGAAAGGTTGATTATGATGAGTTGACAAGGCTAGTTAAAAAAGAAAAACCGAAATTGATATGGGTGGGCACGACGGCTTATCCGTGGATTTTGGATTGGAAAAAGTTTTCTGAAATTGCTGGTAGTGTAGGGGCGTGGCTAATAGCTGATATTTCCCATATTGCCGGTTTGGTAGTGGCTGGTGTGCATCCTTCACCGGTTGATTATGTAGATGTTGTAACCTCAACGACACACAAGACTTTAAGAGGGTCAAGAGGAGCTTTTATTGCGGTTACAAAAACTGGGCTTAGTAAAGATAGTAAATTGGCCAGAAAAATTGATAAGGCTGTGTTTCCGGGGATGCAGGGAGGTCCGCATATTAACAATATCGCTGGAATTGGGGTGGCTTTTGAGGAGGCAAGTAACCTTAAGTTTAAACAGTATGGCAAACAAGTGGTGAACAATGCTAAGGTTTTGGCCGACGAGTTGAAAAACTTTGGTTTTAAGGTATTTGGAACCGAGAATCATTTGATGTTGGTGGAGTTTGGTGTTGGAGAAGGGAGAAAAACGGCCGAAGCTTTGGATGAGGCAGGGATTATTGTAAATTACAATACGGTTCCCGGCGAAAAAGGGACGGCTATGAGTCCTTCTGGAATTAGAATTGGAACACCAGCAGAGACTACTAGAGGGATGAAGGAAGATGATATGAAACGAATTGCAGGGTTTATAAAAAGAGCGGTTGATAATATAGATAATAAAGTTGAACTGGAGAAAATTAAGAAAGAGGTAAGAAGTTTTTTAAAAAAGTTTATTGTATAGTTAAGTTGTGGATTGGCCTAGAAAAAGAAAATTTAAAATCAACATAAACAAGATTATTCAGTTTTTGACTTATTCTGATATATTGATGATGTCTGGTTGGGGATTAGTAAGCCCGATTTTGGCTGTTTTTGTAGCCGATCAGATTGTTGGAGGAGACGTAAAATTGGTTGGTTTGTCAACGACTGTTTATTTTATAGTTAAGTGTTTTTTACAGATACCGGTGGCAAAATGGATTGACGGTGGAAAAGGGGAAAGGGATGATTTTTGGGTGATGATTACCGGTTCGCTTTTGATTAGTTTGTCGGCGTTTTTGTTTATGTGGGCAAAGTTACCTTGGCATGTTTATGCCATTCAGGTGGTTAATGGTTTGGGCGGGGCTTTGTCTTATCCTTCCTGGTTGGCGATTTTTACCAGACATATTGACAAAAATAAAGAAGCTTTTGAGTGGAGTTTTTATTTTACTACAGTTGATTTGGGAGCGGCTTTGGCGGCTGGATTGGGTGGGTTTTTGGCTGTATCTATTGGATATAAGTTTTTGTTTTGTTTGGTGGGTATTGTTTCTCTTTTGGGAACATTTTTTTTGGTTGGGATTATGGATAAATTAAAAATGAAGAGCTAGGAATGATTGTAAAGCTTGGGATTGAGAAAGAGATTGAATTATTATGATTGTGGACTGAAAATTGATTTTGATAATGAGGGTTTGGAGAAGAGAAACTTGTTTGTGCTAAAATACTTCATGTCAAGTAAGAAAGAAATGGTAAGAATGTGGATGGATGGTGCCAGAAGAAATGCGAATGTAGCTAGTGACAGTTTTAAAATGAAGCATTATGATTGGTGCTTGTTTTTTTGGCATTTGGTTTTAGAGAAAACAATAAAGGCTAGGATTGTACAGCAAAGTAGAGAAGTTCCGTGGGTTCACAATTTGATTGTTTTGTGCGAGAAAGCCAAAATAAATTTAATAGAGGAAGAGAAGAAGAAATTAGCCGAGATTAATACTTTTAATGTTGAAGCTCGCTATGAAACGATAAGATATGCTTTGTATAAAAAGGCGACTAAGGAATATGCGATAAAATGGGTAAAAATATGCAAGAAATTTTATAAGAAGTTTGGGGAATTGTAAGATGATAAAAAAGAAATATATTGATATTGCAAAAAAATATGCTAAGTTGATTGAAAATGAGGGTATCAGTGTTGATGGGTTGTATTTGTTTGGATCACGAATAAGAGGTGGTGGTCACAAATGGAGCGATTTAGATGTTTCTGTGGTTTCGAGTGATTTTGGAAAAGATAGAATTGCTGAAATGGCAAAATTGTTTTATTTGGCGTCTAAGGTTAGTGGATTGATTGAGCCGCATTCTTTTTCACTAGATCAATTTGATGATAAATATGATTCTTTAGCGCAGGAAGTGAAGAAGACTGGTGTTAGAGTGATTTGAAAATATAAATGAAAACGGGGATGAGGAGGGCGAAGCCGAGGAATTCCAAAAGTTGGGGCCAGAAGAAGATGTAGAGATTAGCATTTTGTGGAATATTATCAATATTCCAGCCATTAGCCCAGTTGTTGACTAAAATGTGATTTTTTAGAAAAACAGGCTTGATGCCGTTGAAATAGAAAGCGATCCAGCCGGAGTCGAAGGATTGATTTAGCACTATAGTGCTTTGGGGTGTTAGAGGATTGAGTCGGAGTTTTGTTTTGTAATAAAAAATGTTGGAGATGGATGGGAGATAAGTGCGAGTAGAAGTGGAGGGGACTGACGGGTTTGTGTCAGGTGTAATTTTATAGTTTAACAGTTGATCATAGGGAAAAGGATAAATCTGGATTGATTGAATGTCGTTTATTGATTCAAATTGGTTAAAAGATTTATTATTGAAAGAAATTCCCAAGCCTTGACGGTGATTTGAGTTATCAAAGGCAGGAATAACAAACCAAGCAGTTTGCCAATTTTTTTGTTTTTCCAATTTTGTTTCGAAGTATTTGTAATTTTGGTTGTCACTGTAAGCATATGTAAGTAGTGGATAACCTTTTTGATGACGGTAGGTGAGTTTGATTAGGTATGATTGATTAAGAGGAAGGTTGGGAAATGGAAATGTGATACAAGAATTGTTATTAATGGAGGAAAGACGGATAAAAGAGTTGTTGTTTTCTTTCAAAATCTGGCGAGAATATGATCCATCTGTCTTTGAGTTGCAATTTTGAGGTTGTAAATGAAAGAGGTTGGATTGTATGAGATTGTTAGAAAGATTGTTTGAGGGAATAGTGGCTGTGAGAGTATTGTTATCCTTTGTTATTGAGAAATAGTCTTGAGGTTTGCTTGTATTATTAGGACTGTCGAATATTTGCATTGTAACGTTTTTGTAAGAGATCTGGTGATCTTTTGAATCGTAAGTGGAATCAATTATTAAGCTCAAAACTGTGTTTTGATCGGTTATTGGATCGAAATAAGAAGTTTCGCTATAGTATTTCCAAGTATTATTAAAGCCTGAGTTGGGAAGATCCTTGTTGTTTAAACATTTGGTTCCATTCCAAAAACAGGATTTGGGCCACTCATCCGAGATGGATTTGTAATCAAAAGAAAGGTTAATAATTTTTGGTTGTTTAAATTGTTTGAAGAAATCGTAGTTTTGCCAATCAATACAGAGAGCGGTGCCGGTGGCGGAAAGAGTTAGGGTGTCATCTTTGATTTCTGAACTGAATTTGCTGTTTTGGTTTTGGGGTGCGCAGAGATGAGGGTTGATAAATTCGGAGACGGGGATATTTATGGTGTCTTGAAGGCTTGTAGTAACAATGGGATTCTGAAACGAGTTCAGAATGATGTCTGTAGGGGGACTGATGGTTAGTGGGATTTGTTGATTGATTGGAATGGTAGAGTGGAAGTTCGGTTTTTCTATGACAATATTGTTGTTTTGGACGGAGACGTTGTAGGGAAATTCTGAGGGTAATCTATTGGTAAAAAGATTGGTAAATGGATATATGACTTGAGGTGAAGATGAAAACGTATAGTCACCGTAGTTACCAAAAACAGGATCAGCGTTAATAAAGCCGTTGAAGTTTTGGGTTGTGGTTAGGTTATTGGTGACATAAATTGAACTTTTGGTTGGCAAGTATTTATAAACGGTAATTTTACCAACTTCGAACATTAGTTTGAGGTTGTTTGATCTGTTAATAAGTTTTTCGGTTTGAGTATGAATTTTTGAAAATTCTTTATTGGATGGAAAAAAGATATTGTTGTCAACAAGAACATAGGAAATGTTGTATTTTTGTAAAATATTTTCAAAAAGACTTAAATCTTCTTTTTGGAGAGCATAAGACAATTCCCAATAATATTGCTCGTTTTTTAAATTCCAGACATCAAAAGCCCTGTCTAGAATCGGTTGCTCGATTCCGTACCAAAGAAAACCGGAACCTTTTTGTCCCCAGCGCCAATCGTGCCAACCCCAAAAATTGCTTAGTGGTAAATTCATGATGCGGGAGGTTTTGGGCTGGGTTTTGAAGAAATCTGTGAGGTGTAGGTATTGAGAAGGAAGGGATAAACGCATTTTTGGATTGAAATAATATCCTTTAAACGATGGCCAAGAAAATATAAATATTAAAAGAACCAGAAGGATGTATAGATAGTTTTTTATTTTTTTTGGTATTTTTATTTGATTTATTGAGAGGCCAAGGAGTATTGATAGTGAAAGGGTTGTGGGGATTAAAAGCTTGGTGAAAGAATTCCTAAAGATTTGTTTTAAAATAGGAATTGAAAGAAAGAGTGAATTTATATATTTAAATGGAAAGGTTGTGGAAAGTAAGCCGATTGATGTAAAAAGAAGGATATGGGTAAAGTATTTTTTGTGTTTATTTTTGGTAAATAAGCCCAAAACAGAGATAATAAAGAGGATGTAGCCTATGAATTGGATTGTTGTTTGGTCAAGATGTTTGTGCCAAATTGGAAGCAGGTATGAATTGTTTTGTTTGTGATTATTTTGTTGATCGTAATATGGTTCTATCAACAGTGCAAAATCTTTTAGATGGCCGTGTTTTTTGTTTTCTTCGATAAATTGGTCTGTAATAATTTTGTTAGCAAAGGCGTTTTGGGTTGTATTGATTTGAGTTAGCGTGAAGTAAATATTTGGCAATAACCAAAACGAATTAATTAAGAAGATGGTAATTAATATTTTAGATTTGAATTTGAATTGTTTGGGTAGATTTTTTTTGTATGAATGAGCCAACAAGATTAGACAAAGGCAGATGCTGTAAACAAGAAAAATTGTTTGGACATAAAAACTGGGGATACTTAAAAAATGGATAATAATAAAATTTAGCCATGTTTTTTTGTTTGGTTTTTTTAATAATTTAAAAATGACAAGAAGAAGCCAGGGAAATGCGGCGAAAAAAGTAGAATATGGTTCGAATGGCAGATTTAGATATTGAATGGTGCCAAAATTGAGAAGATAGAAAAGACTACTGATAACGGGTGTGATTTTTTGAGATTTGTTTTCTTTTAGGATGTATTTTGTTAGAGAGTATGAGCCAAAAGTAGCTAAAGCTATCATAAGAAAGTGGTAAAAATAGCGAATAAAATGTTGTGGTAGAAAGAAAGAGATAAGTAGAACGAAGATTTGCCTTGGTAGGTCAGAAGCGTGGGCCATGCCGGTTAAAAGTCCTAAGCCTTGGTATTCTTGCCAGACAGATAAAAGAGAACGTTTTATATTTAACAGGGGATTTAGTTCTATCTGCAAGTTATCCCAACCCAGAAGCCATGTGTTTGGTGTGTAATTTTTATAAAAGAGAACAACGAGAGTTGCGCTTAAAAAAAAGATTGGCCAATGTTTTTTGAAAAACTTAAGGGGCATTAACTAATTATATATTTAATATTTGAATGTATTGCTTGGCTATGTTTGTCCATAGACGCTGGCGATAGACAAGTTGGCTTAGTTTGGAAAGTAAGTCTAATTTAGATGGATTTTTTTTAAGTTGTTTGACTTTGGTGATAAAATCTTGCGAAGACAGATTGAAGGTAATATCTTTATTATTCAGGTTTAGTTTTTTTAGTGATGAGTCGATGTCTTTAGTGCCTAGAATTGGAGAAATGGGTTTTGAAAGTAAAAAGGCCTTGCGATGAGTAAAGGCCAAAGAAAGAGGTCCGGAAGAGGACATGCCGGTGCGATAAGGGAGAACAATCAAGTGAGACAGAGAGTAATAAGAGGCAATGTCTTTTTCGTCTACAAAGTTGGTGATTATTATGTTTTTTGGATGTTTTTGGGTTAGTTTTTTTAGATTTTTGATGAAGTTTTGATAAAAAGGTTTGTCAAGGTGGTTTGGATTTGGTCCGCCGGCAATGACTAATTTGAGGTTTGAGTTTGGAAATTTGTCCAGATAGTTACTCATTGTTTTGGCTAGCCAATCAGTGCCTTTGTACCAAGCTAGAAAACCGAAAGTAGTAATAACGAAGTCTTTTGAAGAGATGTTGAGTTGCTGTGAGACAGTTTTAGTATTGGTTTTTATATTTTTAGGTTCGACTCCGTGTGGGATAATAATGATTTTTTTGGGGTTAGCTATTGTGGCCAGTTTGTCTTTTAGAAACCTTTCAAAAACTATAATTTGAGAAGAAAAACTGATTATAAGTTTATAAAAGATTTTTGAAAGAAAAGAGAGAAGATAATTTAAGGAACTGTTTTGTTTTTGACCGATGTGACCGCTGATTTTGTTAAAATCTAAAACTATTTGGTGGAGAACAATAGTAGTTTTTTTGTTTTTAATTTTTAGGAAAAGAAGTAGTAAGGGTAAGAGGCTGTTTAGAATTGGATTACCAAACATGGCCATTTCAAACTCAATGAGAATATTGCTGGCTTGGTGGGTATTAATTTGTTTTAGTATTTGAAAATAGGCGAAAAAAGAATTTCTTTGCCAGCAACGGATGATGGTAATGTTTTTTTCTTGGTATTTTATTTTCTGATTAAGGAGTTTTTCGGCGAGAACGAGAATTTTTGGTGTTTTTTTGGCGGTTTTAGAAATAGAAAGCAGGGTGTTTTTGGTATAAGAAGCGACGCCGACTGTGCCTTTGCCGTGAATTTGGTTTTGTGGGGGGTAGCTTGCGATAACGATTAAATCATATTTCATTTATGATTTAGTTTACACTAGCTTGGGCCAGTTTTAAGTATGGCAAGGTGAGAGGGCTACTATGATTAATGCGGATTTTGAAAAGTTCAATTAAAGATATGAAGATATCTTTTTTTAGGTCAACCTTTGTGTTGGCTTCATTACCCCAAATTAATGCTTTTTCCTGAATTTTAAAATTTAGTTTGTTGGCTAGAAAAAGAATTTCTGAATCAAAACTCCAGCCATTGATAGTCATTAATGGCGCGATTGATTGATAGGCCTGCCGAGAAAAAGCTTTAAAACCACAAGTAAAATCAGTAACCCAGGTGTTTAAAATAATATTTGAAAGATAAGTGAAACAGCGACCCAGGATTTGGCGATAGATTGGCTGAGGAGTGGTGACGGTAGATTGACCGTTTTTGCGAGTACCTATAATGACGGGGATGTTTTGTTTTAGGAGAGGTAGTATTTTTTTTAGCTCTGATATGGGTGTTGACATATCAGTGTCAAAAAAGAGAGCATAATCGGCATTGGCTGACAAGAAACCTTGTTTTATGGCATAGCCTTTTCCTTGGTTTTGGGAATAAGAAATGATTTTTTTTGAGAATTTAAGTTTGGTGTTTTTTAAGATTTTGAGAGTGGAATCGGTAGAACCGTCATTGATAAAGATGACTTTAGTGATTTTGATGTCTTTTGAGGGACGAAAAGAATTTAAGGCTTTGAAAGTTTTTTCAAGACGCTTTTGTTCGTTGTAAGCTGGTATGACGAAATTTATAGTTATCATGGTTTGTTTAGTTTTCAACCCCGCAAGGGCGGGGTTGAAATATTAGTTTTTAGATTGACAGACGTTTTCGTTGTCTCTGAATTTTTCAGAGGCAGACTCATCAGGTCCGATTGATCGGACGAACGTCTAATTTGCTTGCTTTTCTCTCTTTTTGTTTTGTGTGTGTGTGTCCGGAGTAGCCCCCCGGAGGGGCAAGACGAAGGGTTCCTTAGGCCCTTCGTCTTGCTGAAAGATTGTTGTCGAGCTACTCGCTGACGATGGTGCCGTCACCAGGGTCGCCGGGTGTCCAATAGACAGTGATTTTGATGCTGGCCAGTTCGCCGTTTTGAGCCATGAGCGCTCTTTGCCAGTCTGGGGTGAACTCAACTGTCCAGTGGCTGTTGCCGGTTAACTCGCTGACATCGGGATCATAGTCTACGGTAGTGCAGGCTGGTATGTTGGCACTGAAAGTGCGCCCTTCGGATTCGGTAGCTTTGGTGCCGATGACCCATCCAATGACGGTGTCGTCGCCGGGTTCTGGGTAAAGCGGTGTCATGTAGCGCTTGATGGAATCGTTGACACCTAGAATTTCGGCGGCTTCGTCGAGTGTTTGGGGAGCTTCACCGGCAGCAGACCACATGCCTTCACCTTGGCAGATAGTGGACTCGTCGTTGGGGAGCTCTTCAGCGGGTTCTTCGGGGACGGCCGTGGGGTCGAGCGGGACGTCGGTGGGGGCCACGGGGGCTTCGGAGTCGGCCGGTTCTTCGGTAGCTGGGCAGGGGTAGGTTGAGCCCTTGATGATTGTGGATGTGGCGCCACCTGCGCATCCGGTTTCCAACGATTCCTCGAGTGTGTGGTCTCCCCACGTCCAGGGAGCGTACCACACCCCAGCCTTTTTGGCCTGGGGATTTTGGCATCCTGTGACAAGGATTGCCAAGATGAACAGGATACTGATGGTGCGGAATTTCTTGGTGGACATTTTTTCCTCCTTTGTCCGATAGTGGGCTTGATGCCCTGAACGAAACGATATACAGTTTTTGCGGGTAAATATGAAACTTTGTATACTGATTATTGAAAATTAGTACACGAAGTTTCATATTCCCGGCTGTAGTATGTTTCTTGTTCCTACGGGATTGCCACGTCGTTGGACTCCTCGCAATGACAGGTTGTTACCGTATCAAATACGAAATTACACACATCTCTTTAAGAGATTAAGCAAGCAAATTGTTAAAGAACTTATCCTCCTATGCTCAGAGAGCTACGAAGGACAGGTATTAAAACTTTGGCCGAAAGCTTATTTCCGGATTTGGTTTTAATATATTTTTACGCTTCGCTAGATCCTTCGGTCTCCGCCGGTTGGCGGATCACTCAGGATGACGGAGCGCTTAATAAGTGATTTACTTATTAATGTCCTATATTATACATGAAAAGATATAAAAAGCAAGTTATAGGGATGTTTGGATAACTAGATAACTGGATTATTAGATAACTGGAAATGAAAACGAAGAAAATGATTTATGAATAGGAACTAATACAAAAATATAAAATTACCTGTTGACAGCTAAAGCAGTCAAGCGGGCGGGCGAATTGAAAACTAATACAAAAAATAAAACATGCTTGGGTAGATCTTTCGATCGGCAAAGAAAGAATTAAAAAAAGCTTTTGATAGGTTGAAAAGAATATAGCAAAGATGCTATACTGAGATTATGAATAACTGGAAGAGAATTAAAAATAAAATTTTGGCTGATAAAGAGGTAAAAAGAATTTATGATGGGCTAGAGCTTGAGTATAAATTAATTGATGAAATGATTGAGTTAAGACAGAAAAAATGTTTGAGTCAAAAAGACTTGGCAGAGAAAGTAGGTACAACACAATCAGCTTTGTCTAGGTTTGAATCTGGTGGTGTGAGTCCAACTTTGAGGTTTTTGAAAAAGTTGGCCGTGGCCTTGGATACTAGACTTGTGGTTGGTTTTGAATAAAAAAATAAGCAAAGGAGAAGGGATGTACTAATCATAAGAATCTTACATCCCATTCTCCTTTGCTTATTATAACCTATATTATATATTAGGAGGATGGTAATGTCAAGTTATGGGATAAAAAAAATCCCCTGACGGGGATTTTTTGCTAAGAAGGTGTTTTGTTTAGTAACCTCTGGCGTATTTTCTGGAAATAGCTACTACACCCAATAAGCTTAGGCTTATAAGGGTTCCTACAACTATTTGATTGACAGGACCGGTTACAGGAAGCAGATTTTGACTTGTGCCTTCTGCAGTCCAAAAGGCTGAAATATCAGAATCTGAAGCACCTGATTCAGCTGTGGCATCAACTTGATTAAACCATTCTTTTAGTTCTACCGGGATAGCGCTGTTTACTTTGACTCTTATGATAGTTACTTGGTCTTCTCCGGGTTTTATTTCGGGGATTTGCCAAGAAACAACATGAGCATTGTAATCACCACGACCAAAGATATAGTCAAGTGAAGAGGGAAGAGAATCTTTGACATCAATCCAAGTAAGATTTCTGTTACCGGTGTTTTTTACTATAATCCTAAATTCAAATTGATCGCCTGGTTTAAAGATCATGTCTGAAGATGAATAGTTATCTTTCCATTCTGATTGATCTAGGCCTTTGATGGTTTTATCGACAACAATTTGATTAACTTCTTCTTCTTGGGTATATTGTGCCAAGACCGGTTTAATGGCTAAAAGTGAGAAGGCGGATAATAGAGCCAATGTGAATAGTTTTAATTTTTTCATATTTGTATCAAATAAATTATTATGGGGTATTGTAACATGAATTATAAGTATGTCAAGTCTTTTGGAAAATACTATGAGATTAAGAGATTGAAATAAAGTATTGATTAAATTAAAAATTAAGAATAACGTTTGGCTAGATTCTTCGGTCGTAAGACTTACTTAGAATGACGAAAAAAAGCTTGACTAGATTCTTCTCCCCCTGCGGGTGATCAGAATGACGAGAAGAGGGATTAAGAGTTAGAAGAACGAGAGGGTGGATTGAGGTGGCTGATGCAAAGCAGGCTCCAAACGATAAAAGTAGCCAATTTGAGAAAAGATGATATTTGAATATTGAAATAACCGAATATGTCAGAGGCGAGTATTATGGGAGTACTTGAATGAATAGTGAGTTGTGTAGTTTTGGAAAAGTTGAGAATAGATTTAGTTTGAGATGATTTTTTGTATAAAACCGTGATAGTTATAAATAGAATAATTGAGTAAATAAAAACAATGGAATATTTGCTGACACTTATGGCCAAAAATAGGAAGAAAAATATGACTATAAAGAGAACGGGAATATAAAAATGAAATTTAAAGAATGGATAAAGGGAAATTTTGTTGATTAGTTGAGTAATTGAATTTTTGTCTATATTTATATTTTGACTGTTGGCTGGAATTGAATAAGTTGGCTTAAGTAAAGAAAAGTGTGCTTTTTTCGAATAGTTTTGCTCATAGATTTGGCTAAAAGTTTAGATTACAATTTTCGGATGAAAAAAAATCAGTCCTTTCTTCTCGCATTATCGGTTGT
>Ga0180014_1000085_pt1 | contig 26201 bp, 23 predicted proteins | sample KR13_S1_MetaG_FD_116507 | JGI IMG/M metagenome (GOLD analysis project Ga0180014, IMG submission 116507) | Groundwater microbial communities from the Olkiluoto Island deep subsurface site, Finland - KR13_S1_MetaG | ecosystem: Environmental > Aquatic > Deep subsurface > Groundwater | place... | reverse complement strand
CCTTGATCCGGAATTTGAGGCGCCAGGAAACACCCCGGCGCGTCTTTTTCATCGAACTGTTCCAGGATCGCGGCATCGAGGATGCCATTGACTGCCAGTTTGGCGTCACCGCCGGTCTGGACCGGAATAAGCCCGAGTTTGAATGGGCGCGCGCAATAGCGATGCAGCGGTTCCTTGGGTATGAGATTGTCCACTGCGGATTGCTCAATCTACCGACCGGCGGCAGACTGACGGCGGCCGACACCGCCGTGTCTTCTCAAACGCAGGGTGACCGCAGTTGGCTCAATGAGCATAAGGGGATCATCACGAACTGGGAAGAATTCGAGAAATACCCGTGGCCGGACGGCAAGACTTGGGATACCCATCAATTGGAATGGTTTGACAAGAATCTTCCCGACGACATGTGCATTGTTCCGCACCAGGGGCATTTCTGCGAATACCTGTGCTGGCTGATGGGCTACGAGACGCTTTGTTACGCGCTCTATGAAAAGCGGGATTTGGTCACGGCCTTGGCCCGTAGAATCCTGGAACTGGAGGAAGCCGCTGCGCGGGTCGCGCTTCAATGCCGGCGGGTGAAGATCCTGTGGGGCAGTGACGACCTGGGATTCAAGACGGGGCTTCTCCTGAGCCCGGACGATATGCGCGAGTTTGTTCTGCCGGGGCATAAGCGATTGGCGGCGCTGGCGCACGCGGCCGGATGTCCCTATCTCCTGCACGCCTGCGGCAAGCGCGATGCGATTTTGGAGGATCTGATTGAGGACGTGAAGCTGGATGCCGTGCATTCCTGGGAAGATACCATCGAGCCGATCACGGAAGCCAAGAAGCGCTACGGACATCGCCTGAGCCTGCTCGGAGGTATGGATGTGGATTTTCTCTGCCGGGCCTCCGAAGCTGAGATTCGGAAGCGAGTTCGGCAGACCGTGGAAATCTGTCAGCCCGGCGGGGGATTCTGCCTGGGCTCGGGGAATACGGTGGCCAACTATATCCCCATGTCAAGTTACCTGGCCATGCTCGATGAAGGCCGCAAGCTGTCCTTCTGATATGGCATTGCCCGGCCGTAGTCCCGATCCGGATCGGGGCCTAATTGAATGGTATGATTCTCCGGCGGCGTATGATTACTCTTTTTATGTCGGAGGCATCGGAAGATCATGGAGATAATATCGTGAATATGGGACAGGCATCCAGTACCCCGCGGATATTGGTGGTCAAACTGAGCTCGCTGGGGGATCTGTTCCACGTGTTGCCGGCCGTCCATGCGCTCAAGAACAGCTTGAACGCAACGATTGATTGGGTCACGCAGGCATCCTATGTGGATCTGGTGAAATGTTTTACCGATGTGGACCGGGTGATCCCGATTCATCGCCGCGATTGGATCCGGCATTTGGCCGGCGATTTACGTGATCTTCGGACGTGCCGTTATGATGTGATCGTGGATTTTCAGGGGATTCTCAAGAGCGCCGTGGTGGCGCGCCTGGCGCGTGGTGACCGGCGCATCGGCCCATCGTTCCATCGGGAAGGCTCTTGGTTGCTGTATTCGGTTTTGGCCGGCCCTCGGAATAGACAGCGCCATGCCGTGGAGGAAAGCCTGGATATCATCCGGTATCTGCAATTACCGGTGATGCCACCAGTGTTTCCATTGTCGTTTCCACTTCAGTTGGTCAGCGAACCCGCGCCGCGTGTGGCGTTGATCCCTTTTTCACGTTGGCCGAGCAAGAACTGGCCGCTGGCGTCATTTGTGGAGCTGGGCCGGGAACTCCAGGAACAGATGGATGCATCGCTTTTTCTTCTGGGAACACCTGGTGAGTCTGCGGCTTGTGCCAAAATTGAAAAGGAACTGAAAGGACGGGTCGTTAACTTGGCGGGCAAGACGGCTTTGCCGCAATTGGGCGGCCTGTTGCAGGCCATGGATCTTGTGATATCCAATGATTCCGGGCCCATGCATATGGCGGCGGCCGCAGGCACTCCGGTATTGGCCATCTTTGGTCCAACCGATTCCCTGCGGACGGGTCCCTATGGCCCCGGTCACCGGGTGCTTAAAAGCAAATTGCGATGTCAGCCCTGTTTTTCCAGAAAATGCTCCTTTGAAGATGGTTCCTGCCTGCGCGCGGTGACCCTGGAAATGGCGGCTTCAGCGGCAATGGAAATACTGCGTGTGCATAATTCATCGAAGCGCAAGTCTTTATGATTGTTGTTTGTTGAAATGAGCAGGGAAATATCTGTGAAAAAAAAAAGACAAACTAATGATGGACGTTTTAAGTGATATTTGTTAATTATATGCGCGTTCATCAGGTTATCCCTTGTGGTTTTCAAGTGTAAAGCCTTGATTTTGCCGGATAGACGGGGGACTGACGAAGGACTGACGAAGGACGTGTTTATGCCAATATTAGAGGGGAAAGTAGCCTTGGTTACGGGAGCGGCTCGGGGCATTGGCCGGGCCATTGCAGAAAAATTTTCGGCGGAAGGCGCCGATCTGGCTTTATGTGATTTGAATAAGGATTGGCTTGCCGATACCGCCAAAGCGGTCGCGGACAAAGGCCGCAAGGCTGCCTGTTTTGCCGCGGATGTCAGCAAGTCGGCTGACGTTCAAGCCACGGTCGATGCCGTGCAGAAAACCTTTGGGAAAATCGATGTATTGGTCAATAACGCGGGGATTACCCGGGATGGCTTTCTTATCCGGATGTCGGAAGCGGATTGGGATGCTGTTCTGGCGGTGAATTTGAAGGGGACGTTTTTGTTTACGAAAGCTGTTTCCAAAATCATGATGAAACAGCGGTCAGGGGTGATAGTCAACGTGGCTTCGATCATTGGCATCGTCGGTAATGCTGGGCAATGTAATTATGCAGCTTCGAAAGCCGGAGTGATTGCGTTCTCCAAGTCGGCGGCCCGGGAGTTGGCGTCACGCAACATTCGGGTGAATGCCGTGGCGCCAGGGTATATTCAAACGAAAATGACGGAAACCTTGCCGGAAGACATTCAAAAAAAGATGTTGGCGGCCATTCCCATGGCAAGGTTTGGTGTGTCGGATGACGTTGCGAACGTGGTCCTGTTTCTGGCGGGCAATTCCTCCGCCTATATGACGGGCCAAGTTCTGAGCGTCAGTGGTGGAATGGTCATGTAGCCATAACTTAAGGAGGATAATCAATGGCGCTTGAAGATAAAGTCAAGGAAATCATCGTGGAACAGTTGGGGGTCAATGCGGAACAAGTGACGCCTGAAGCTTCGTTCATTGAAGATCTGGGCGCGGATTCGCTTGATACCGTCGAACTGGTCATGGCGTTTGAGGAGGAATTCGGCGCTGAAATTCCAGATGAAGATGCGGAAAAATTGCAGACCGTCGGCGCTGTGATCAATTACTTGAAGGAAAAAGGGTTTGGCGATTAAGCCCTGATGATGTGGAAAGGCCGAGGATGCGGAGTGTTCCCGCCTCGGCCTTTCAATCATTTCCTCGATACCTCGTTGTCGGCAGGAGTCATTATGCGAAAAGTGGTCATTACTGGATTGGGACTTGTCAGTCCTCTGGGCTGTGACGAATCCCTGTTCTGGCAGCGGATCGTTTCGGGCCAGTCCGGCATTCGGCGCATTCAACAGTTCGATGTTACCTCTTATCCGTGCCAGATTGCCGGGGAGGTGGTGGAATTCAACCTGGACGCCTTCATGCCCAAGAAGGATCAGCGCCGGTCGGACCCGTATTCCCATTATGCTATTGGGGCGGCAAAAATGGCTATTGCCTGTTCTGGACTTGATATGAGCCATGAGGATCCTTGCCGGGCCGGCGTGATCGTCGGATCCGGCATCGGCGGCCTGCAGACCCTGCAGACCCAGCACACGATCCTCAAGGAAAAAGGACCCTCCCGTTGCAGTCCCTATATGATTCTCCAGATGATCAGTAATATGGCCGCCGGTCTGATTGCCATTGAATATCAGTTCAAGGGCCCCAATTTCTCGGTGGTGTCGGCCTGTGCCACTGCCGCCCATGCCATCGGCGAGGCGTTGCGGACCATCCAGCATGGCGATGCTGATATCATGGTTGCCGGCGGTTCCGATGCCAGCGTGTGTGAACTTGGCTTTGCGGGATTTTGCGCCTTGAAAGCGCTCAGCACCCGCAATGACGAGCCCCAGAAAGCCAGCCGCCCGTTCGACCTGAACCGTGACGGGTTCGTCATGTCCGAAGGCGCTGGTATTCTCGTGTTGGAGGAATTGGAACACGCGCGTCAGCGCGGGGCGCCGGTGTATTGCGAACTGTCCGGGTACGGGGCCACCTGTGACGCCTTTCACGAGACGGCGCCGTCAGCGGATGGAGAGGGCGCCGCCCGGTCCATGCAATTGGCCATGGCGGAATCCCAGACCAATCCCGCGGGCGTGGATTATATAAATGCCCACGGTACCAGTACGTCGTTGAATGATAAGTGTGAAACCCTCTCGATCAAGAAGGCGTTTGGCGCGGAACAGGCCCATAAGGTCATGATCAGTTCCACCAAATCCATGACCGGTCACCTGCTGGGCGCCGCCGGCGGTGTCGAAGCGGCGATCTGCGCCCTGGCTATCAAACATGGCGTGGTGCCGGCGACGATCAATTACGAGACCCCGGATCCGGACTGCGACCTGGATTACGTTCCCAACACGGCCCGGGAAAAGAAAATTAGCGTAGCACTCAGCAATTCCCTCGGATTCGGCGGCCATAACGCCACCCTGGCCTTCCGGGCAATCTGAGTCTGCGCTTGCGTTGGCCGATTTGCCCGGCAAAGGCCATCCGGCTTATTCTTGGTTGACCTTGTTTTGCAGCTCTATCCCGGATTTTTCACAGGCAGCCTTCGCCTGTGAAAAATCCGGGCAGTGAGCTCAGCATGGCTGACGGTCCGCGTTTTCATCCGCCAGAGTGTCATCCTTCCTGGTCAGAATGCTGAGGATGTAATACCCGATCGGCACGCCGACCACCATACCCCAGATACCGAAAAAACGTTCCCCAATCAGAAGGAGAATCAGGACCAGGATCGGATGGATATGCAGGATATTGGATGTGATCTTCGGGTTAAGCACATACGCCTCAAAGCCGTGAACGATGGCAATAAGAATAATCAGCTTCAATACCAGGACCAACCCTCCAACCTGCAGTCCGAAAATCAGAATCGGAATGGAACTCAGGAAGGTTCCAAGAATGGGAATGAACCCGCAAAAGAAGACCACGGTCGAGAGTAGGGCAATATTGGGCACGTCGAAGACCCAAAGTCCGATAGCCGTAATCAGTGTGTTGCAGGTGGCGATGATGACCTGGGCGCGGAAGGCCTTGCCCAGGACATCGGCGAAGGCCAGGAGATGCGGCGCGGCGCCCAGATAGAACGATCGGATGGGGCTTTGCTCCAGTTCCTTGACTTTCTCGACGATCCGCTGCCAATCCATGACCAGGATGAAAGAAAAGATGATGGCCAGAAACAGCGAAATCAGGATCTTCCAGCCGAGCTTGACGATGAAAAGCAGGCTTTCCAGTACCCGGGGCAGGGCGGCGGTCACGGCTTTGGTGGCCTCCGCCTTCATGGCTTCCATCAGCGAGGTGTATTCCGATGATCCGATGACGGCTTGCGCTTTTTGTTCTCCCACGATATTGATCACAATTTTCTCGGCGAAGCGGTTGATCTTTTCCCGGGTTTGTTGATCGCCATCGCCGGCGAAATCGGCGATGATCTGATTTGACTCAACGATGAGCTTCGGCCCTATCCAGGCGCCGACCGTTCCCAGCAGACTCACAAACAGCAGGAAAACCATCACCGTGGTCATCCGGTAGTTCAAGCCCAGTCGCTTCACGGTCCATTGTACGAGGCTCTTGGTGATATAGGTGATCAGGAATGTCTCGAAGATCAGTAGGAAGAATGGCTTCAAGAGATAGAAGAGGCCGATGAGGATTGCCCAGAGGACCATCGGCTCCCAATTGTTCCAGAAAAATTTTTTGACGCCGGACCCTTTAAACATACTCAATTCCCCGGGGTATCTGGTGGCATAAACATTTGTTTCCGAAGGGAATGTTGCCCGACGACTGCAGCGACTGCAAGAGAAAAGTGCAGGCTTTGGCAATGGGTCAGAGGCCTCGCCCTACCCGGAAAATCAAGCGGTAGCATTCCGAAGGTAGGGCGAGGCTTCTAGCCGAGTCGTCCGTTTGTGTCATGACGCTGCCTGTGCCTGGAGACTTGTTAATTGTCCTGAATCCCGGTATGGTCTGGCCGATGGACACACCCATCCATAAACAAATCCCCTTGTCATTCCTGGAAGCCATTGGCCTGAGCGTGTTGTTCCTTACCGTCGGCGTCTGGGGTGCCGCCGTGACGACCATGGCGCTGATGGCCCTGGTCCAGCACATCGGCGGAGCGTTCAGCGCCTATCTGATGGAGACCGGCGCCGACCGGGTCATGCGGCGCTGTCTGATGGGGTGGGCCGCGCTGTTTATCATCGTTTTACTCAAACGGGCCGGGTGGCGGGGGTGGCGGGACTGTGGGTTTTCGATCCGGGATCCCGAGGTGTCGGCGTATCCTGTGTGGGGATATGTCCTTGTCGGCATCAGCCTGGGCTTGATCACGATGGGAGGCCTGAGCCTGATGACATTGCTCCTGGATTTGCGCGTTGTGACGCCCGTGGCCATGGTCTCGGAGGGCATAAGGCGGGCCATTTCCTTTATCGGTTCCGGTATTGCCGTGGCCGTGATCGAGGAAACAGTGTGCCGTGGTATGCTCTTCCGGGTCCTGGCTCGCAACTGGAGCAAATGGCCGGCGGCGTTGCTGACCAGTGCGCTGTTTGCCCTGGCCCATTTTCTCAGTCCTGATCCCCAGTCTTTTCATGGGGCGTCGTTCTTTCAAAGCAGCATCAATGTTTATATTTCAACCTATACCGTGACTGACTTAACCCCGGCCAACCTGAGGACATTTGTTAATTTAACCTTACTGGGCATCCTTTTCAGCGGATTTGTCGTCAGAACGCGGACGATCTGGCTGAGCATTGGATTGCATGCCGCTTGGGTATGGGGCATAAAATTCTTTCATTTGTGGACCGCGGCGGCGCCCAATGTTGCACCGACACTATGGCTGGGCCAAAGAAGCGATTTCATGGATTCCTTGGCGGTGACTGGGATGATGGTCGTGTTGATCGCCTGGGCCTTCAGCCGCCCGCGAAGGGTGGGGAGCGTCATGCGTCATCAGGATTTGTGCTGGCGCGTTCTGCCGGCGGAACGCGAATCCCTGCTGGGTTGGCTTAATCAGTATTATGACAACGGTGGCTTGAAAAAAGGAGTTGTCTTAAAAGATCATGACGGTTCCCGGGTCATGGCACAGGCGGGGCGGGTCTTGAAATTCTATGAATTAAAACAAGGCTGGGCGGGGGTCCGGTTTGCAATCCGTCCGTCCCGGGCCAGGCGGGCTTTCCTGCTTGGCCGGGACCTGCGGGCGTTGGGCATTCCCACGCCCCGCCCTATGGCCTGGATGGTCAGCCGCCGGTTTGGGCTTCTCCAGGCTGAAGCCCTTATCATTGTGGAAGCGATTGGAGCCGAGCCGTTGACGGATTGGTTGCTGCGGAATGCTGGCGATCCTTCGGTGCGCGCCGGAGTCATGGCGGCCTATGGCCGCCTGACAGCGATGGTGCATCAGGCCGGCTATTCCAACCGGGATATGAAGCATGACAACGTCATGTGTTCCATCAGTAACCCTGTGATCCTGCAGGTCATTGATCTTGATGGTATGCGCCACTTGTATTGGATTTCCCGGAGGAGGGCCGGGCGTGATCTGATGCGGGTGGGAAAGTCTCTGGCTTCGCTGGGCTGGTCCGGGGAGGCCGATGTCCGCGCGTTTTTTGACGCCTACAATGCCGGCGTGCCGCCGCGCCTGCGCCGCCACGTCTTCCCGTTGTAACGAATGTTAGCGTTGACTCTTTCGTCAAACCGGAATTTTCTTTCCAAATTCAGAGACCGAGGCCGAATAGTTGGTTTGCGGTGCGCCAACTTATGTTCTCGAACGAGGCATCCGAGATTCGACCGTCGGCATGTGATGTGCGCAGGTACTCCGCGTGCTGATGGTTATTCGACGGGTCACAGATGTCCGTCCCGAACAGAATGCGGTCGCTGAATCGCTCCATGAATGACCAGCCGTATTCCGGATCGCGGGTGAGGCCGTTATAGCCGCTGGCTGCATCCCAACCGCAGTACAGGTTCGGGTACGTATTCATCAACCTGGGCAGTGCGCCACCGGGAACAATCGGTCCCTTGGGATACGTGTTGCGGTTCTCAGTGGTCACATCCCCGCTGATCTCCGCCCAGAAGGGCTGGGAATGCCCGATGAATACCAGCTTGGGAAAAGCTGCCAGTGACGCATCGAGTCCGGCCATTCCAACCGTGTCAATAAGCCCGTAACAGGCAAAGCGTTTCGGTGCGACGTGAAAAAGCACCGGTAATTCACAGCGTTCGCAGTGTCGAAACAGATTCTGCACCAGCGGATCGCCGAATTCGAGGTTGGCGGTGATTTCCCCCACACCCAGACAACCGCGCCCCTTGTAGTAATTCAGGTGGAAGGAGAGATCGGCGTCCGGCGAATTGGATCCGTCCCGCGGATCAACATTGCAGAAGGGATGGAAACGATTGGGATAGGTCTCGCAGACCTCGATGACATCCTCGGAGGTCACCTGCTGATAACTGCATTCAGGGCTCGATGACGGCAGGAGAATACCCCTCTCAACACCCGTTCGATCCATCATCCCGATCAGTTCCTCAGGCGTCGCAAAGTTCTCCCCTGCTGCATTGCGCGGCAAACCCTTGCGTCGAGCCGTGTGCAGATGCGCATCAATAAACATGATTCCGTTCCTTTCCTGGGCGCTCTCGAAATCGTAATATGATTTATAAGGGGAAGATAATGCAAGATTTGAACCAAGACAAAAATGTAAAACGGAATCGATCCGATATTAACAATTGATGAAAAATCCCCTGGTGCAACAGTTCGCATACGCTAATAAATGTTCCTTTATTCAGACGTTGCTCCGCTCCCACGCTGTAAAAAGTGGAGGGAGAATTTTGATTGTTATACTGCGTCAAGATCTCTGCCGCGCTTAACGCGCGGGTGTAAAGTCGGGCTTCGTCGATTGTTCCTCTGAACCAAGCCCCATTGTTAACGTCCGCAAAATAAAAATTCGCAGCTGTGGCATAAAGCTCACCGGCTATCGTAGTGCCCTGCAATGATCCATTTATGTAAAAAGACATCAGATTTGCTGGGGTTCTCGTCGCAGCCACATGATACCATGTGTTCGATTGGATAATCAGGGAACTGCTTACATTACTTGAACCGGCATTTAATATAAGAGTTGATGATGATGATTGGAATCGTATTCTGTGATTATAGTAAACAGATGAAGCTGTTGCAAATTTGGCGGAAATCGACTGCCAGGACGGACTACCCGGAGTTCGCGCGTAAAACCAATATTCAATCGTATGCGTACTTCTGAAATAATCGAAACTCCCGTAATTTACCCTATCATTAATTCCGTCAAAGTAGTCCGCACCATCCACCTTTCCCGTCGTTATCAAGGATGCCCCCTCAATGGTGCCGTTGAGGGCGTTTGTGGTGGAATCATAATTGGTATCGCCTAATGTCTCGTTAAAGTGGCAGACCATCTTTGCTCTCGATTCCCACGTGTTGGTGATATTCCACTGTTTATTTGGGTCGGTACTGCCATAATACATGTTAATCACCGTGTCGACGTTTGAGGATAGAATATCCACTTTCACCCATGCAACTAACTGCCCGTTGGTGGCGATGTATTTTTCAATCTCATGGTCCAGTTTCACGTTGGAAGAATTTTCAAAGCGAATATCTCCGCCATCAGATTGAGCGATATGGCCGCCATTGGTGACATCTTTTAAAATCGCATTGGTAAGATTTATGAGGATAACGAAATTGGTAAAATTAGCGGCTACCTTGGTGTGATCCACGGTTATTGTCTGGCCATAAGACCATCCTTTCGGAAAGGGCAGGGCGGCCTGGGATTCACTTGCAGGCAAAATAAAAATATTTACAAGAATGAGTGTGGTAAAAAGCTGGAGTAATCTCTTCATTTTACAGCTCCATTCGCGCCCGTTATCTTCTGGGCGCTGAACTTACATTGCTTGGATTCCCTGGCCTGTCCCTACTGTTCATGGGCATACCTATTTCAACCAATGCTGTAAAGTATAAACTCCGACTTGCCTTCTTGCAAGGCTGTTATTTGCAGGCAACGTTGTCTATATTTTAATAATTGTTCCTTTATTCAGATGTTGTTCAGATCCCACGCTGTAAAATGTGGAGGGCGAATGTTGATTATTGTACCGCGTTAATATTTCACCTGGGCTCAAAGCGCGATTGTAGATGCGGACTTCGTCGATGATGCCGTGAAAATATTGTGAAAGTCCAACGCCCGTACCTATTCTTGCAGGGATTGTATTATCCCCCGCATTTAATGTTTGACTAAATGGACTTCCATCCGCAATTCCATTAGCGTACATTTGAAACTGTGAACCATTATATGTAAGAGTCGCATGATACCAGGTATTCCAAACAGTATTGCTTGAAAAATTATGGATGTCTGTTCCGTCATAAACATACATATTGGTTAAATTGGCAAATCCTATTATTATTGATGAGCTTCCAACTGCGCGTGCTATTGTAAATGCTCTGTTTGCATGGTTGCCTGGGTCGATTAATGATGGTTTCAACCATAATGATATGGTAGTTGTACTGTTTACTACTGGAATAAAATTAATTGAAGGTGTAAATAAAACATAATCATCCGACCCGTCGAAACTATCCGCGCCATCAACCTGTCCTGCGGTGATCAGGCTCGCCCCGTAAATCGGGCCGTGGTTTGTGTTCACCGTGGAATCGTAGTTGGTGCCGCCGGAGGTTTCTTTGAAATGCTGAACCATCATTAAGCTTGATTCCCACGTGTTAGTAACCGCCCACTGTTTGTTTGGGTCGGTACTGCCATAATACAGGTTAATCACCGTATTGACGCTCGACGATAGAACATCCACCTCCACCCATGCAATCAAGTTTCCGTTGGTGGCAACGTATTTCTCGATTTCATGGTCCAGTTTTACATCGGACGCATTCTCAAAGCGAATGTCGCCGCCATCGTCCTGAGTTACGTGGCCGCCATTGGCTACGCTTTTCAAGTTCGCATTCGTGAAATTAACCAGCACGGCAAAACTGGTCAGATTAGTTGCCACCTTGGTGTAATCCACTGTAATCACCTGGCGATAAGTCCAACCGGTCGGATATGCCGCTTGCACCTCTCTTGCAGGAACGAAAATAATGTTTGCAAGAAGGAGGATGGCAAAAAGCGGGAAAAACCTATTCATCTGACACCCCGATCCGTGATCGGATTTCTCCTGGGCGCTGAACTTACATCGCCTGTTTTCCATGACCTGTCCCTCCTTGCCGAGGAACGCGGAATCTTATTTCTGTTTCTGCTCCAGCTTGGCGATGCGTTCTTCCATGGCCGCGACCTTGGCTTTGAGCTCTGGGAGCCGAGCCGTGTGGGCGAAGATCTTGGTGGCTTTGTCGTATGGATAGGCCGGGGAGCCGAGGACAAATGTGCCGGAAGGGATATCTTTGCTGATGCCGGCCTGGGCGCCTGCGATGACGTCGGAGCCGATGACCAGGTGCCCGGCGATGCCTACCTGGCCGGCCAGGATGGTCCGTTCCCCGACGCAGGTGCTTCCTGAGATGCCCACCTGAGCCACGACGACGGCGTTATCGCCGATGATGACGTTGTGGGCGATCTGGACCAGATTGTCGATTTTAACGCCGTTTCCGATCCGTGTCTGGCCGAAGCGGGCGCGATCGATAGTCACGTTGGCGCCGATTTCGACGTCATCGCCGATCGCGACGATTCCGATCTGCGGGATTTTTTTCCGGACGGCGCCTTCCTGGACATACCCGAACCCATCACTGCCAATGACGGCGCCGTTGTGGATAATCACTCGATTTCCGATCTGGGCATATTCACGCAGGGTGACATGCGGATAGAATTTGCAGTCGTCACCGATAACGGTTCCATGACCAATATAGCAGGCGGCCACCAGAACGCATCGGTTGCCGATTATTGCGCCTGACTCAACGACACAATGGGGGCCGATAAATACGTCATTTCCCAGTTGGGCATCGCCGGCAATGACGGCGGTTGGGTGCCGGGCGGGTTTAAAGACAATCGGCGGCGGCGCGAACCATTGCGCGACTTCCGCGAACGCCTTATCGGGATTCTTGACCCGGATCAGCGTGGCCGAGCAAGGCCGGTTCCAGTCCTCGGCCACGATGACTGCGGTGGCCTTCGTGGCGCCTGCCGTGATAGCGTAGCGGGGGGTGGCGATGAAGGTCAGCTGTCCTGCTTGGGCTTCCCGGATGCCGGACAGTCCCGTGATGAGCGCTTCGCCATTTCCTTCCACGAGGCCGTTAAGCCGCCGGGCTATTTCTGCAACTGTTAAATTCATGGGACCTATTTTCCGGGGATGGATTCCGGCTTGGCGGATGGGGCCGGCTTGTCCTTGTTGAGGATGGCAATCACGGCGTCGGTAATGTCCAAGGACCTGTCGGCCACGATCACCGATTCCACGTTGTTCATGGTTTTACCGGAATTATCCAGGACCAGCGTGATCCCGTGGTCTTTGGCATAGCTTTGGATGACGCCGCGGATTTCGACGATGATCTGCTGTTGCAACTGGCGCATCTGGTCGCCGAATTGCTTTTTGCAGGCTTTGTCGAACGCCATGAGCTTTTCCTCGGCGTCCCGCACCTGCGTGTATTTTTCTTCTTCCAGCTGTTTCTTCTTTTCGCGCTCGGTGTCGCTCAGGGATTTATCGCGGGTTTCCGCGCTGAGGGTTTCCAGCTCGCTCTTCCTGGACTTGACTTGATCCAGAAGGTCACGGCGCTTGAGGTCCATGTCATCGGCGCGCGATTTGAACTGGGCATTTGCCTCTTGTGTTTTGTGGTACTCATCGAAAACGCGTTCCATGGATATCACCGCAATTTTCAGATCCGTCGCCGAGGCCGCCGGCTGAATCCCGGGCAGGAATATAAGCCCGGAAAACAGAATTACCGCCGCGTATTTTGACATAATAAATCTCCTTAGAACCCGTAGCCGATCCAAAAATTGAACCGGGGCGCGGTTCGGGAAACATCGCCGCTGACATCCAGGGGCCATGCATAATCCACCCGGATAGGAAATGAGGAGATATCCAGGCGAAGCCCTATACCGGCGTCAGAACAATATTGTGACAAATCGAAGTCGAAGGCGTCAAGCCAAACGTTACCGATGTCGTAAAACGCGGCAAAACGAAAGATTTTTTTATAAATCGGGATGGTGTATTCCAGCGTGCCCATGGCGCCGGATTTGCCGCCGATGGGATCGCCCCCCTCGTAAGGAGAGACATACCGGTACTTGAACCCGCGCAAGGTCTTCGCGCCGCCCAGGAACAGCCGGTCGAAGATATGGACGTCGTCATTATCGCCGTATTCCTGGACGGTCTCGGCCCAGAGACGCACGCTCAGGGTGTGATCAAACAGTGCCGGGAAATAGGACATGGTTTCAGCTTCGAGATTATACACGTCCACGTCGAAGCCCAGGGGGCCGCCGCTCAGGCGGGCGGACAGGGTGCTCTTATTACCGCGTTGGGGAACGTAGAGGTTGTCCCGCGTGTCATGCACGATGGCAAGCTTCAAGGAGCTGTCCATGTAATTCCCCTTTTCATCCTGAATCCGCTCGACGGCGTTAGAAGCGATGCTGTAAATGGAAATACGCTCCAGCCGATAGGTTAAATTGGCCCGCTGGAAGAACCAGGGGAGCGGTTTGCCCAGGGTCACGGCGCCGCCGATCCGCTGTTCGGTGTAATAATCGCTCAGGTTCCGACGCACAGTGTCGTACAGGTCAACGCCCAGGGAGAGCTTCCGGTCCAGGAACCACGGCTCGACAAAAGACAACTGGTAATCTTCCGTCTGACTGCCGAACTGTGTCCTGAGCCGGAGCTTCTGGCCGTCGCCGGTGAAATAGGGCCAGTTGAACAGGTCAAAATTGCCCTGGGTTAGTTCGACAAACCCGATGACGTCATCAATGCTGGAATAGCCGGCGCCGATCATGAAATTGCCGGTTTTGCCCTCTTCGACTTCAAAGATCACGTCATCCTTTAAAGGATTAAGGGTTTCCTGGGGATAGCTCCGCACGGAATTATCGGCGAAGAATCCCAGGTTTTGAAGAATGCGCTCACTGCGCCGGATGCCAACCTGGTCGTAGACCTCTCCCGGATAAACCGTCAATTCGCGCCGGATGACTTTATCCTTGGTTCGCGTATTGCCGCGGATATCGATATACCGGATATTGACCAGGGTGCCTTCCGTAATGTCGAATTGAATGTTCACGACGGCATTAGACGGATGGGCGCTGAGCAATGGCTTGACGGATGACCGCATGTACCCGCGGCGCTGATAGAAATCGCGGAGATTCGCCGCAGTTCTGGATATAGCTTCCATGGAAGCTATATCGCCGGTTTTGAGCTTGATCATGGCCCATAGATTCGATTCGGGGAAGAGCGTTGCCCCTCGAAGCGCGAGGGCGCCGATCCGGTACTGGGATCCTTCCTGAATGGTATAGGTGGCCATCAGTTTTTTGGGACTGTATTCGCGGACCTGGGGCTCGTTAATCTGCGCGTCCAGGTAGCCCCGGTTCTGATAAATCGCGCGCAGCAGGTCGCGGTCCCCATTCAAATCATCCGGGTTATACATGCCGCGCTTGGTGAAGAATGACAGGATATGCCAAAGCCGGGGCTTCATGGCTGCTTGCAGAACATCCGGAGGCACCGATTGCGGCGAAACGGCCTGCTGATGTTTCAGGCCGGTGAGCAACCGTTCCCCCCAAGGAGGGGGCTGGTATGTGTTGCCTTTGAATTCCACCTTGCGGAGGCTGGCGCAATCGCCTTCCTTAACTGTCAGATGGACCGTGGCAAAGCCGGTAGCCGGGTCCACATCGATCGTCCATTTGATCCGGGTGTCGAAATAGTAGCGGCTCCGATATTCATCCAGAACCTTGCGCCCATGCTGATTCAGGATGGCGTCGCTGACCAGATCTCCCGCTTCCAGCTCCATCCATTTGCGGACTTTGCTTTCCCCAAGAGCGTCGGCGCCGGAAATGGCAAGGGGTTTTCCCAGTTTGGGAATGATTTCAACGATATAGGTGAGAATAAAACCGGCGTCGGTGCGTGTCAGTTCCGTGTCAATGAACGAAAACCGGCCGGTGCCCTGGAGCGTTTTAACATCGCGGGAAATTTGCCGTTGGTCCACCTCGTTGCCGACGCGGGTGCTGGTGTAATCCAGGACAAACTCCGGATCTGGAAGACGGACCCCTTTGGAGTCAATCTTGATTTCCTTGATCACGGCGGCGCCCAGGAGAGCCGGAACCAAAATGGCCAGAAGCAGACCGGCGTAGGCTGAGGAGGTTGTTTTTATGATTCGCTCTCCGTGGCGGGGGAGGGGGCTTCCGTTCCATACCGGGCGGGTTCCGCAAAATTCTCGAAGCGCATGATGTCATCCAGAAATATCAGGTTGATTTCGCCGGTGGGCCCGTTGCGCTGTTTGGCGATGTGGACATAGGCCAGGTTGGGATCATCCACGTTCTCCTTGGTGTCGTCCTTGTACAGGATGGGCCTGCGGAGGAGGCAGACGACGTCGGCGTCCTGCTCGATCGACCCGGAATCCCGCAGGTCGGCCAGGCGCGGCTTGCCCTCGCGCTCCTTGGCCTCCGGCGCGCGGTTAAGCTGACTGAGTACCAGGACGGGGACTTTAAGCTCCTTGGCCATGTTCTTGATGGACCCGGAAATGGCGGCGATTTCCGCCTGGCGTCCTTCGCGGCGGTGATCCTTGGAGTGCAGGAGCTGGAGGTAGTCGATGACAAACAAGGCGATATTCTCCTTTTTCTTCATTCGGCGCGCGCGTGCCCGAAGCTCCAGAATATCCAGCCCGCCGGTGTCGTCGAGAAAGATGGGGGCTTTCATGAGGACATCCGCTGATTGGGCCAGCAGGCCGAATTGGGCGTCGGTGGCGAAGCCGCCGGCAATATTGTGGGCGGGGATGCGGGCGTGACTGCCCAGCATGCGCAGGATCAGCTGTTCCCGCGACATCTCCAGGCTGAAAATGCAGACCGCGTGGGGCGCGTCGAATTTCCCCAGGGCGACATGCTCGACGATGTTCATGGCCAGCGACGTCTTGCCCATCGACGGTCTGGCCGCCAGCACGATCATGTCGCCGTTATGCATTCCCAGGAGTTTTTCATCCAGATCCTTGTAGCCGGTGGGAATGCCGCTGAGCCCTTTTTTTGTCCGATGAATTCGGTCGATGGTGGTCATGGTTTCCATGACACCTTTGTTCCAAGGCAGGAGGCCGCTGTGGCGCTCCTCGGATATGTTGAAGAAATCCTGTTCCACCCTGGCCAGGATATGGTCGGCGTCTTCGTCGGACGAGTAGCATTCCGTTTCGGATTGGCGGGCGCAGTCCACGATGCGGCGCAAGAGGTGATGCTGGCGCACCAAGTCCACGTAATATTCGGCGTGAGCCGCCGTGGGCGTGGCATCCAGCAGCTGGTTGAGGAAGGCTATGCCTCCTATTTCATCGAGCTTGCCTTGGGTCTTGAGACGGTCGGCCAGCGTCAGGATGTCAATCGGCTTCCGGCCGTCGGACATCTCCATCATGGCGGTGTAAATGGTCTGATGCGAGCGAAGATAGAACGATTCAGGCTGGATTTGTTGTTCGATGCAGAAATCCAGAACTTTTTGCCAGTCGAGCAGGATGGAGCCGAGCATACCCCGTTCGGCGTCTTCATTGAACAGCGGCTTACGCTCGCTCCTGGCCGACTGTCCGGAAGCGCTGATCTCTGGAGACATAATGTTATTCTCCGACTACCCAGACTTTGAGGGATGTCTCCACCTCGGGATGCAGTTTGATCTTGACGGAATATACTCCCAATTCACGAATTGGCTCGCTCAGGTGAATCTTCCGCTTGTCCAATTCCAGGTCTTGAGCCTTCAGGCTGTCCGCAATGTCCTGGATCGTCACCGAACCGAAAAGCTTGTCATTTTCGCCGACCTTGACGGCAATGGTGCACGATATTTTCTCGAGGGAGGCTACCAGCGCTTGGGCCGATTCCCGATCATTCTGCTGTCGCAATTCGCGGGCCAGCCGGTTTTTTTCCAGCCGCTTTAATGCGGCCTGGCTGATCGGAACTGCCAGCTTCCTGGGAATCAGGAAATTGCGGGCGTAGCCGTCGGCCACCTTGACTTTGGCGCCCTCGAGCCCCAATCCCTCAACATCGGTCATTAAAATCAGTTCTCGTGACATTGTTGACATCCCTCCTCAAACGGCTTTGCCGCTTAATTTTCAAGTTCCAAATTACAAACAATTATCGTCAAACACTATCGGACCAGTCCCATAATCCGCGCCCGATGAATCGCTTGCTTGAGTTGACGCTGTTGTTTGGCCGAGGTGCCGGTGATCCGGCTTGGCATGATTTTTCCCTGTTCGGTCATGAACTTCTTGAGCAGTTCATGATCCTTGAAGTCGATGTGGACGATGCCTTCCAGGTACCGGCAGCGTTTCTCTTCCGAGAAGAAGCCGAAAGTGTCCTGGTTGCGCTTGGTTCTCGGCGGTTTGTTTTTATCTGATTTTCTGGGTTTCACATGGATCTCCTGTCATAATACCGTGGACCGTAAAACGGCACGGCGTTGGGTGTTAAAAAGGGAGGTCGTCGGCATCCGTTTTGCCGTCGGCCGGGGGCTCCTCCTCGCCGGCGGCGAGCGGCGGCGCCTCCTCCCGGTGCGCGGGTTCGGCGGCCGCCGCCGGGGGCGCTCCGTCAGCGCTCCGTTTAATGCGATCCAGGAACTGAACGCGATCGGCAACGACCACATGCCGGCTTCGCTTTTCCCCGTTGGACTCCCATTTTTCGTAACGCAGGGAACCTTCGATCAGCACGGAGGAGCCTTTTTTGAGATATTCGCCTGAGGTTTCCGCTTGCCGTCCCCAAACCACCACGCCGACGAAGCACGTGTCTTCCTTGGTCTCGCCGGTAGCGGTTTTGTATTTTCGATTGATGGCCAACTGGAGGTCCGCCACGGCCTTGCCGGAGGGAATATAGCGGACTTCAGGGTCGCGAGTCAAATTGCCGGCCAGGAAGACGCGATTAAGATTAGCCATAGTTTGTGCTCCTTGTCAGGGCGTAGTCGCCATCGTTATTTCCGCTGGTTTGGAAGTTTCCTGAGCCCGCGCCACGGCGAGAACGATCTGGGCCCGCAGGATGTCTCCGTTGAGTTTCAGCCGCTCCCGCAGGGGCGCCAGCTGGGATGGTTCAAGGGAAAACGTGAACAACACGTAGAACCCGGAATCCTTCTTCCTGAGCGGACGGGCAAAATTATTGCGTCCCATCCGGGTCATTGCGTCCACCGTGCCGCCCAGTTTGATGATGTCTGCGCGAATCGTTTCCAGTTTAGCTTCCAGCGCCGCTTCATCCGCCGGCGGGAATAAAATAATCATACCTTGGTATTTTCTCAATGATTCCTCCTAACGCGGCCTCGTCGCCGCCGAAATTCCAAGTTCCCGCATTGCCCGTTGAGCGGGCAAGCGGTCACTTTTTAATTTAACTTCAAACATGCCGCTTGTTGAATGCGTTCATGGCCGCATCCGCGCCGTGCTCCAGAAGGAAATCGACTGCGTCGGCCGTTGATTGAATTATCGGCTCCATTTCCTTCCAGGCCGTTGCCGCCAACGGAGTCAACACATAGGTCACCAAGTCCGTCTGATATTCATTGCGGCCGATCCCCACCCGGATGCGGGGGAATGCCTCTTGGCCCAAGTGGTCCAGAAGCGACTGCATTCCCTTGTGTCCGCCACTGCCTCCCCGGGCCCGAATACGCAATTGCCCCACCGGCAGGTCGGCATCGTCCGTGATGACGGTCAGGTCCTGAATTGCCGTCCCCGTCTTTCGCATGATGGCGGCCACGACCGGTCCGCTGTTATTCATGAACGCGACGGGCTTGACCAGCAATACATTATGGCCGGCAATCGATCCCTTCCCGATCCGTGCTCGGAACCGGAAACTGCGCCGCAAGGCGCAGTGATGCCGATTCGCCAATGCGTCAATCGCCTCAAATCCGACATTATGCGGGGTCCGGGCGTATTGACTGCCCGGATTTCCCAGTCCCACAATCACCTTGGTAGCCATGAGTCTGGCGATCGGATCAGGCTTTCGCTTTGCCCTTTCCTTCCTTGCCCTTGGTCTCTTTGCCTTTTTCCTTGGGTTCCGCCGGCTTTTCTTTAGAGGGGGCTTCCTTCGCTTCTTTCTCTTTGCCCTGTTCCTTGCCTTTTTCTTTGCCTTCTTCACCTTCTTCAGCGCCTTCCTTCTTTTCTTGGCCGATGACTTCAGGCCCCTCGGCCGCCGCTTCGCCGGCTTCGGCTTCAGGCTTCACTTCTTCCTCGATATGCGGCAGTTGGACGGATGCGACGGCGATGTCGCCGGCTGTCAGCAGGCTGAACTTGGGGTCGATCTTCAGATCGCGGACGAATAATCGGTCGCCGATATTCAGGGCGCTGACGTCCAGCGTGAACTCCTTCACGATATCGGTCGGCAGGCATTCCACGTCGACCGCGCGGAGAAGATGCTCGAGTACGCCGCCCTGCTGGGTGACGCCCGTCGGCTCGCCCAGGAGCGTAATGGCCACGGCCACGCGCAGTTTCTGGGTCATGGATATTTCCAGGAAGTCGGCGTGCAGCGCGCAGTCCCGGATGCGGTCGCGCTGGATTTCCTTCAAAAGGACTTTGCGCGATTCCTGGCCTTCAATCTCAAGGTCCAGGATCAGGTTCTGGGAGCCTTGATGGCGAATCATGAGTTCAAAGCTGTGACGATTCACCTTCAGCGAACGGGATTGCCCCTGGGTGTCATAAACCACGCAGGGCATCCACCCCTGCTGGCGCAGACGGTTCACCTGGCTCGAACCGACCTCTGTGCGGGGAGAAGCTGACACTTTAACGGATTCGATTTCCTTGATCATGAGTTCGTGCTCCCTGAATGGCGCGCCCCGCGCCATGAATCATTAGATGTTGAACAACGACGATACCGATTGGTTATTGTGTATCCGGCGAATGGCTTCCGCCAGCAGGTCTGCCACTGTCAGCACCTGGATCGACACGGAACTGGTCGGCGCTCTCAGCGGGACGCTGTCGGTGACAATGAATTCTTTGATGGCCGACCGGCTCAAGCGTTCGAACGCTTCCGGGATCATGACGGCATGGGTGACCATGGCGTAAATGTCCCGGGCACCTTTTTTCTTCAACAGGTCGGCGGCGGCGCACAAGGTGCCTCCGGTGGTCACCAGGTCGTCCACCAGGACGGCGGTGCGTCCGTCCACGTCGCCGACCACGTGATAGGTTTCAACGGAATTGGGGCTGGTCCGCTGTTTGGCGACGATCGCCAGGCCGGAATTCAACATCCGTGAATATTGATAGGCCATCTTCATGCCGCCGGGATCGGGAGACACGATGACCAGATTGTCAAAGCCCTTTTCCCGCAGGGGTTTTACCATAACCGGGGCCGCGCAGAGATGATCCACGGGAATGTCGAAAAATCCCTGAATCTGCTGGGTATGCAGATCCATGGTCAGCAAGCGGTTGACCCCGGCCGCCACCAGCAGATTGGCAACCAGCTTGGCCGTGATCGGAACGCGCGGCTGGTCTTTACGGTCCTGGCGCCCGTAGCCGTAAAAGGGGACGACTGCCGTGATCCGCGCCGCCGATGCCCGGCGCATGGCGTCGATGACGATCAACAGTTCCATCAGGTGCTCGTTGGGGGGATAACAAATGGGTTGAATCATAAACACGTCACGGCCGCGAATGTTCTCCGCGACCTTGACGGAAATTTCGCCGTCCGGAAAATGCGCAATCTGGATATCCCCCAGTGGAATGCCCAGATTTTTCGCGATACCCTCAGCCAGCTTGGGATTGGCGGTGCCGGTAAAAATCTTCATGTCACAAAACCTTCTTCCACGTTCCCCAGTCAAAAGTCACAGGTCTCTCCAGACTTTCGACCTTCAGCCTTCGACTTTCTTCTCATAGTCAGATTGCCCGACCAGGATTCGAACCTGGACTCTAGCCTCCAAAGGGCTGTGTGCTGCCGTTACACCATCGGGCAATTCCGCCGATGATTGCCGTGGCTGACGCTCTTCCAGCCCCCGCAAAGCGCTTTTTCGCGCCGCGCCACACCGCGAGAGGCGCCTCGGCGCTTCCCATCCTGCAAGGCTTTTATTCCTCAATGGCTTGAACCACACACGTCCACAGAGGACACCCTAAGTCTCCACGAATCCGTGCTTCCAACTCGCATCCCTGAGCGCGGTTTTCCACCAAAGCAAACACCGTTGATCCAGTGCCGGACAACAGTACACCTTTTGCGTTTGCTTTCTCAAGCTCATTGTAAATGATCTCGAGCAGAGGATATTTCTGAAAGACCGTCCTCTGCAGGGCGTTGAATAACCCGGCGGCAATCTGGTCCAGGGATCCTTCCTCTAAACCGGACAAAATCGAATCAAATCTACCTTCAGTCGGCGGGGAAGTCAAGTCTGGTCTATAGCGGGAGTAAATATCGCCAGTGGATATGCAGAGCCCCGGATTGACCAGGACCAGCCATAGGGAGGGCGGGACGGCTCGCCGGACCGCTTGGATGCATTCCCCGCGACCATTCATCTTGATGGCGCCGCCATGGACCAGAGCAGGAATGTCGCTTCCCAGCTTGGATCCCAGCGCCATCATTTCTTCCCGGGACAAGCCGGTGTTCCAGAGCGTATTCAGACCTTGCAGGACGGCGGCCGCGTCGGAGCTCCCGCCGCCCATGCCGCCGGCGATGGGGATATTTTTTTTCAGAACTATGCGCGCGCCCCCGCGATAACCGGTGGCTTCCTTCAGTAAATGGGCCGCTCGGGTTACCAGGTTTTCTTTCCGCAGGCCCAAGAAAACCGGCCAGGGAATACCTTCAAAATGCGTGAAGCTTTTGGCGACAGTGTTGATCTTTTCCGGCATGGCTTCCAGGATGAGTTGATCGCAAAGAGACACCGGCACGAGCAGGCTGTTGATCTCGTGGTAGCCGTCAATTCGCTTTCCCAGCACGTCCAGATATAAATTGATCTTGGCCGGAGCCTGAATTTCCAGTCGTTTCATGACGCATTCCTGTCGTTTCTACCTGGCAATACAGGTGGGTGTTATCGGTTAGAAACCGATAAAAGTCAAACAGGAAAATTGCCCCGTCCCGATTTGCAAACCCGGACATTTCACGCCAGGTGTTCACTCCTGACGTTCAACGGGCTTCGCGGCAGGGGCTTGTTGTTTCCATGCCGAACCGGTATTATGCGGTTGTTGAGTGCTGAATACTGGCTTGGCAGTTGATATCGGAAAACAAAAAGCCCGGACAATAAAGGCCTTCGACCGCCGTTGAATGAATAAGGGCCAATGAGATCGGGAATCCGGTTTCGATTAAACGGGGAGGATTGCCATGAGGAAAACGTGGTTGCTGTCCTGCGGGATTGTGATCGTTCTTGCCGGAGGGGGATTCCCGTGGCCGGGCGCGTCAGCGCCCCTGATTGTCAGTCCGGTTGAAGTGGAGTTTCGCCAGCTGGAGCGGGATATCCCGTCCCTTTACCTGATCAACGGCCTGTTTCTTTCCGCCGACCAGTCAAAAAGTCTTGCCGCCTTGCAGGGGGAAGGTAAACAAGTCACGGATAAAATCCGTCTCGACCTGAACCAGTTCTTGCTGAATCACGAGCAAGAATTGAATCAATGGCTTGAAGAAACGCTTCAGGCCGGAGCGGTGGCGGGGAAAGGTCGGGGAGGCGCCTCCAAGGATTGGGCGCAACGTCAGAAAGTCCGCAAGGAATGGATGGATCTCCTTAATGCGAAGGGCTCAGACCTGGATGACCTTGCCGGAAAAACGCTGGCGGTGCTGACGCCGGCCCAGGCGGATATCGTCAGCCGCTTCGTGCCTTGTTTCATTCCGCCCCGGGATTTCCGCAGTCCCGAGCGGGTTGGACAGGCCGATGGCGACACCTCCGTGGGCGAAACCATACTATCCCGTCTCCGGGAAGTTCCCAGAGAGAAACAGGATCAGGGGCTGGAAAGAGCTCTGGATATCCTGGTTCCCTGTGTCATGAAAAACCAACACGCGGCGTTGACGACTGAAGAAATAAAAAAACTGCGGGCCAACCTCAGTCGGGACCTGGATAAGATGATCCGGAAGATTCAGGTCATGAACGACGCCGACTTCCAATTGGAAAAATCCAAGCTGGTTCAGGAAATTCTATGTCTGGAGGAGAAACAGGCGCCGGAGTCCGATTCCCGGGAGGTGCTGAACAAGGTCAAGCGGTATCTGCTGAACCCGGGCATACAGGATATACTGATTCGCCGCTCCGGCGCCGCGCCGGCGTCTGACTCCGTTCCAATCATCACGCAGGAACTCCAGGATGCCGCGCTGCGGGAACGCGGCAAGCCGTTCCGGGCGGTGGGCCTGGCCAATGAACTGGGTCTGACTCCCACCCAGGCCGGCCAATTACTGCCGATTATCCGTGCCGTCGTCGAGCGGCGGCAACGCATTGACGAACAGGCGCGCCAGATCATGCAGGAAGCTTTACCGGCCTATCAAGCCCTGGTGAAAGAGCTGGCCGACCAACAGCCGGCATCCCGGACCGAAACAACAGCGAGCCGGTATCATCAGAAAGTCAAGGAGCTCTTTGAAGATGATTATATGAAGGAACTGCTGGTGGCGGAGGGCCAGGTGGATCTCCTGCTGGCGACCGACCAGATTGCGCTTCTCAGCGGACAGAAAAAAAACGGCAAGTCCAAAGCCGCGGGTTCAAAAAAACCGAACGACAAAATCACAAAGGAAATTCGCCGCCGCGCGACGGCGGTGTTTGACGCCATGGATAAGGCCAGTGACGCCGACTGGCTGAAAATCAAGAGCGATACCTGCCGGCGTTTTATCGAGTCCTGTGTGCGAAATAGTCTCATTGACCGGCAGGACGTGGATGTGGCCGCCCAGTCAGTGCGCGCCGAACAGGTTCTGGATAAGGCTCACAAGATGGTCCAAACGGATTATCTCCGGGCCAGGGAGGACCTGATTGTGGAAATTTGTCCTCGGCGCAATCAGCCTCGTCCGGCCGTATATGGCTGGAAAAAGTCGCACGGCGATCCTCTGGAAAGCTTGAATCCCACCACCTATCTGCTGTTCAGCCCGGCCATGGAGACAGTTCTGGAACGAGCGGCCAGCCGGAAGCCCGGAATGTTAAGATGAAATCTATCCAGCAGTGCGGATGCTCGCGGCGCGCTTTTCTGCGCGGCTGTGTTGTTGGCGGACTGGGGTTGGCGGCCGCAGGAGTATCGGCGGCGGAGACGCGTCGGCCGGCGGCCGCACCCAGGAAGCTGGCGCCGGTGTTCCATGAAGCGGCCTTCTGGGAGCCCGTCGCGGGCGGGCGGGTTCGGTGTTTGACCTGTCCGAATATGTGCGAATGTGGGGAAGGCGGAATAACCCGGTGCCGGACACGGGTTAACCGGGGCGGAAAATTATACACGATGACGTACAGTCGTCCTTGTGTGATCTATGTGGATGCCCTGGAGAAAAATCCGCTGTATCATGTGGCGCCGGGCAGTAATGCGCTGGCGACAGCTACGGCCGGCTGCAATCTTACCTGTACCTATTGCCAGAATTGGGACATTGCGCAGGTTGGTCCGGATAAAACCCGCAACATGGATTTATCGCCTGACGCCCTGGTCGGCAAGGCCGCGGAACGCGGCGTGAAATGGCTGACCTTTTCCTACACCGAACCGGTAGCCTACTACGAATATGCGCTGGATGCGGCCCGGATCGCCCGTCAGCAGGGTCTTAAGGTGGCGGTGGTGACCGCCGGCTATATCAATCCCAAACCGCTTGAAAAACTGATGGAAATCAGCGATGCCTTCAGCGTAACGCTGAAAGGCTATTCCCAGGAGTTTTATCAGAATGTGTGCGGGGGCAATCTGGAAACTGTCTGGCAAACCCTGCGGACCCTGGCTGGATCCGGTAAATGGCTGGAAGTCGTCACCTTGATTGTGCCTGGGATGAATGACGAGGAACAAGGATTACGAAAACTGGCCCGGATGCTGGCCCAGTTGAACCGGGATATCCCCATGCATTATCTCCGGTTTTCCCCGGCCTATAAACTTAAGCATCTCCCGCAGACTCCCGTTAAAACCCTCGAAAGAGCAAGCCAACTTGCCAGACAGGAGGGGCTCCGGTACGTCTATTTGTCCAACCTGCCCGGCCATTCTGGCGCCCATACCGTCTGCCCGTCCTGTTCCCGGACTCTTATTGAACGGGTCGGTTTCAAAGTGTTGCGCAATCAGGTGAAAAACGGGTGTTGTCCTGCCTGCCGTTTTGCCATTCCCGGCATTAATCTGGGGTAGATCGCCAGAGTGCCTCGCGGCTCTTAACCTCCGTAGCCAGGGTTACTACGGCGCAGGAGGCTTGCCGCGGAGTGCTTAACTTATAGAATCTATTCATTTCCTTTTTTGGCATGAAATATGCTCATAATAAATAGTAAGGTTAAGAAGGAAAAGAAGTGTTCTTTGAAAACGCCTGAATGAGGATGTAAAAATACCCTGCTTGGTTCGTGCTGCGAGCCTGCTCATCCCCCGCTTGTAACAAGAGACTCTTCGGAGTTTCACCTTGTTATTTGGGAACAGAGAAAGGCGAAGCCACGACTTATGGTGGGGTATTTTTTTGCCTGGATTGATGGTTGCCAGGATCACAGGGTTCAGAAATAGTCGGTTTTTGCCGGAAGCCGCCCCGGATTATCAAATTATAAAAAATGCAAATACCTGCCGGCGGTTGATATCGGTTTCTTTGTCATTTTTCACAATGAGTTTTCCAAGAGGCTCGATGGTTATGCCATTTTGCTCTACCGCTTGTTCCGCGATTTTGTCGTTCGTAGTCTTGAATTGAACAGCAATGATATCCGTCTTGGATGATTGCGATATCTGATACCTGAATATTGCGCGAAAATCGCGCAATATTCACTTTTCGTCAATGCTGACAAGGCATTGGCGAAAAGACGTCGCGTTGGGCGGATAACCCAATGGGTTATCCGCTCAACGCAAGTGGTT
>Ga0180014_1000084_pt1 | contig 26265 bp, 21 predicted proteins | sample KR13_S1_MetaG_FD_116507 | JGI IMG/M metagenome (GOLD analysis project Ga0180014, IMG submission 116507) | Groundwater microbial communities from the Olkiluoto Island deep subsurface site, Finland - KR13_S1_MetaG | ecosystem: Environmental > Aquatic > Deep subsurface > Groundwater | place... | reverse complement strand
TAGTCAGTCGCTCCGCGGCTCCGTCCAACAACGTTTTATCCCAAATGCTGCTCGAAAATCGCTTGGCTCCCCACGCCAGCGCGGTATACTCGCAGCACTTGGGATAAAACGCTATTCGTTGGAGAGGAAGGAAAATAGTTGGGCGGATATTAATGTTGGTTCAGGCGTTCTTTTAACAGGGTACGACGTTGGATGACATGATTATTACGGATGGCAGTCGATATCGCCTTGGTTGACCCAACCAGGCAGACCAACCGCCGCCCCCTCGTCAATGCCGTATAAAGGAGATTCCGCTGTAGCAGCTTGTAATGCTGGTTGGTCATTAGGATTACCACCGCTGGATGCTCGCTGCCTTGGGCCTTGTGAATGGAGCAGGCGTAGGCCAGGCTCAGTTCGTCAATTTCAGCCAAATCATAGCGCACCTCGCGTCCGTCGAATTCCACCCGAAGCTGTTGTTCTGCCGGATCGATCTCCCGGATCCAGCCGATGTCGCCGTTGTAGACATTCTTGGCGTAGTTGTTCCGCAATTGCATGACCCGGTCGCCGGCCCGGTAGATGCGGCCAAATCGGGAGATGGAAAGGCCCTTGGGGTTCAGTACCTCCTGAAGCACGGCGTTCATGTTTTCTGATCCCAGCTGAAAGCGTCGCATGGGCGTCAACAGCTGAATCTCGGTTTTTGGGTTCAGTCCGAACCGCTGGGGGATGCGCCGGGCAATGAGTTCCACGGCGGCGGCAATGACCTTTTCCGGTTCGTTTTCTTCAATAAAATAAAAATCCGACAGCTCCTGCGAAGGCGGAAGTTCCAGAAACTGACCGGTGTTCACCCGGTGGGCGTTATGGACAATCCAACTCCGTTCCTGTTGACGGAAAATTGTGTCGAGCTTGAGGGAAGGAATTGCGCCGGATGCGATGCAATCCCGGAGCACGTTGCCCGGCCCGACGCTGGGCAATTGGTCGGCGTCGCCGACCAGGATCAGAAGCGCCCGGGTGGGCAATGCCCGCAAAAACGCGTTCATCAGGACGATGTCGATCATGGACACTTCGTCCAGGATGAACACATCGCCTTCCAGCGGATGATGCGGATTGTGCTCAAACCGGCCGGTGCCGGGGCTGTATTTCAGCAGGCGATGGAGGGTCATGGCTTGCAGCCGGGTGGCTTCTTCCATGCGTTTGGCGGCTCGCCCTGTCGGCGCGGCCAGGCAAACGCGCAATTTCTTGGCTGAAAAAATATCCACCACCGCGCGAATAAGAGTGGTCTTTCCAACTCCCGGTCCCCCCGTGATAATCGACACCTTTTGGCTGATGGCCATGGCCAGAGCCTTGGCCTGGCCGGGTGCAAAGGTGAGGCGCATACGGCTTTCAGCCCAGGCAATAGCTTTGGCAGGATCGGAAATGAGGGGGCTGGCCGGCACAGCCTGGAGCCTCCGGAGATGAGTCGCAATGCCGACTTCGGCTTGATACAGCGCGGCGAGATAAACGGTGTCCTGATCCTGGACCAGCGTCTGGGTTTCCAACTCGAGATTCAGGGCTTGATTCAGAATCACATGGGGAATTTCAAGCAGTTCGCCGGCCGCTGTCAGCAGGTGTTCCCGGGGGCAATAGCAGTGGCCTTCATCGGTCATCGACTGAAGGGAATACCCGAGGCCGGCCCGGGCACGGATAATGGAGTCTTTCGGGATATGCAGGGTTTGCGCGATCTTGTCGGCCGTTTTGAATCCAATGCCCCAGATGTCCGCCGCCAGCCGATAGGGGTTTTCCCTGACTTTCGCGATGGCCTGATCGCCGTAGGCGCGATGAATGCGCGCGGCCTGGGCGGTGCCGACCCCGTGTCCGTGCAGAAAGATCATGATGTCGCGGACCGATTTCTGCTCGTTCCAGGCTGTCTTGATCTGCTCGCGCCGTTTTTTTCCGATGCCCGCCACCGCTTCTATCCGGGCGGATTCCTTGTCAATGATACGCAGAGTGTCTTCACCGAACTTTTTAACAAGCCGCTCGGCGAGCACATTACCGATGCCATGGATCAGGCCGCTGGCCAGGAATTTTTTAATACCGGCGGCCGAATGCGGTTCGACACAGACCATGTGCCGGGCCTTGAACTGGACCCCGTGAAGTTTGTGGCGTGTCCAATGGCCTTCAGCCGTCAATGTTTCGCCCGCCCAGATCGACGCGCAGGCGCCCACCACCGCAACGCCTTCGCCAGGTCCGGCGGTTTTCAGGATACAGACCGTGTAACCGGTTTCTTCCGAATGATAGACGAGCTGATCAACAGTGCCCGTGATGGTTTCGCTGGATGCGTCCGCAGGTTTTGGCGAAGTGGCGTCGTCTTTGTCCTGTAACGGGGAAGGACACTGTCTATTCAGAGTCGGATGGCGGTTGCTACTGTCCACGGGACATCCTGTTTATTGACCACTAAGGCCGAGGAATCGGCAAGCGTAGCGGTAAATCGGCGGCGACCGGCGCGGTCAGGCTTTTTACCAGAGGCCGGTCGGGAATTGAAACTTTTTGGGAAGATACCGGCGCAGATGGGCGCGATAGCGCATCCAGGTCAACCGGTTCAGCGGCAATGACTCGGGATTGTTTGGCATTTATCTTCGAGCTAAGTTCCTGGAGTTCATTTTTTCTGGATTTCAGAACGTCCATCACAAGGTTGTTAAGGTCTGCGTTCTGCGTTTGCATAAGTTCGGAAAGTGACTTGTTATTTTCCTCCAGATCTGCGATGGTATTTTGGATTTCAGCGGGATATGCGGCCCGGTTGGCCGGCTTCTCGCGGGTTACAGTTAGTGATGGTAGGAACGGCGCGTTCGGCCCATTGCGGTTAGCGGCCGCAAGGAACGTTGTCAATGCATCCTGGGAATGTTCGGACATCAGCCGCGCTTCTTTGACTTGAATAAGAATATCGCGGGCAATCCAGAAGCCGCCGCCCATGATCAGGAGGAGCAATACGAGGAAGAGGACACTGATGCGGATGAATTCGTTGCGGACGCGCCGGCGCTCGTTTTCGAGCATCTGCTCCAGTATCTGTTTGAGGATTTCGACGGCGGGTACCGAAGCCGGCAGTGCCGGCAGGTGTTTGTCCACTTGCAGATGGACCACTTCGCTGTGAGACGGGTCATCCATATAAGATAACTATTGCATGATGAGCGGGGATCGTCCAGTAAATACTGGTGAATGGATTATTAACGGGTTTGTCTTGCCAATCCATGGTTGCGTCGCTATTGTACAACCCGCAAATCCGATGCCGGAGTGGCGAAATGGCAGACGCACTGGACTCAAAATCCAGCGGTAGCAATACCGTGTGGGTTCAACTCCCTCCTCCGGCACTTCTTTCAAATGCGTTTTGGCAATGAACTTAGCGCCGAGTGCGGAGTAACGCACTCGGCGCTAAGTTCATCCATGATCCCTATGACTATTGCTCTGGACAGTCTCTCGACCCGCCAGCGTGTTCTGGCGCTTGGGCTGCTGGCACTGGTCTTTGCATTCGGATTGTTTGACCATTCCCTCTGGTCAGCTAATGACTCTCGCGAAGGCGCGATGATTCGCGAGATGTTCCGGGAAGGGGTCTGGGTTACACCGGTTTTTAACGGACGCCATTACTTGGAAAAACCGCCCTTGCTTCACTGGACGGGACTGGTGTTCTGTCATGCGTTGGGGACGGTCAACGAAGGATTGGTTCGCCTGCCGGCGGCGCTCTACGGATTTGGGGCCGTCTTGATCATCTGGCTATGGAGCCGGCAACTGGGGCATGAAGCCGCCGGACTTGCCGCCGCCTTCATGTGCGCGACCGCCGCCCTTTATTTCGAATATACCAAAATCGTCCTGACCGATGCCGCCTTGACCTTCATGGTGCTGCTGTCGTTATTCCTATTCTGGAAGACGTGGGCGTCCGGCCGGGATCGTTGGTTTGACTATCTGCCATTCCTCCTGGTGTCCGCGATCTCATTTTATGCCAAAGGGCTGATCGGGCCGGGATTTGTATGGGTAACGGTCACCGGTTTCCTGTTCTACCGGCGCCAGTGGCGGCGGTGGATGATACTCATGCTGATGTTTGTTCCCCTGGCGATTGCCGTGGTGGCGCCGTGGCTGGTGGCCTTATGGAAAACCGGCGGCCGGGAATTTCTTGTCACAGCCCTGTGGGCCAATCAGTTCGGCCGCTTTTTTGTTTTCAACAATCCCGGCCTGCCGTTGGATCCATTTTTTGTTCATAAGGAGCCGTTAAGCTTCTACTTGACCCATCTGCCGGAACGGCTGATGCCGTGGACTCTGCTGGTTCTGCCTGCCCTAGTGTACTGGTTCCGCAGGAACGGCCAGTCGGCATCGGCTATGCCTGCCCGCCCAGGGTGCGCATCAGGTGCTCCTGGTTCTTTACTGGCGGTGTATTTGCGGGTTGCCTTGGTGGCAATGGCGCTGGTTCTGCATGGATCGTCGGCCAAGGCGGCGTGCTACGCCCTGCCGCTATTTCCGATTCTCTTTCTGATGACCGGCATCTGGCTGGAAGACGCCGCCGGGCGCTGGGGGTCGGCGGTGGAACGCTGGTTGATCGGGATCACGATGTTGGGATTGGGCCTAGCCGCCCTTGTCGTTCCAATGGTCTATATCGTTCTGTTTTTATGGCATTCCGATCTTGTCTGGATCCCCTGCCGCCTGACGGTCTATCTTGGCCTGGTTCTGGCACTGTTGGCCCTAGTGGCTGGGCTGGCACTAGCGCCTCGGTTGTGGCGGCAGTTTCGCAATGGACAGCGAACGCAGGTTTTGCTGGCCGTGCCTGTGGTAACGGCGGTATTGCTGATTCTGAATGCCGGCGCTTTTTTCCCTGCCTATGATTATCAGCGCACCTATGAACCTTTTGTCAATTTAGTTCGGCAGGAAATTCAACAGGGTCGGCGGATCGCGCTCGCCGGCGACCGGGAACGCGATTGCGGCGCCTTCATGTTTTACCTCGATTCGCGTCTGCAAATCGTTCCATTGAGCGATGGATCGGAATGCAGCCGTTTTCTGGACGAGGTCCCCGGTCCCGCTGGGATTATTGTATCCCAACGGGATCTTGGGACGATTGCCCGACTGCTTGCCGGTCGTCCTTTACGCGTGATGAAATGCGATGACTGCGGTTATAAGAGTGCCGAATTCAGACTGTTGGTTTACGATCCCCCCTCACCGTCCGAAAGGAAAGACGGTGGGACAAGCATGTTCCGCCCTACCAAAAGTCCGCCCGAAGGGTGATAATTTCATGAACATTCACAACACAACCTGCGGGCGCAATTCGGTTCGCTGGGTTATCGGCGTGATACTGGGGGTGGGAATGCTCCTTGCCGTTGGCATTCTGGTCTGGAATATTGTTCTGAAGGATAAACTGATTCCAAAACGATGGGGAGTTGTTGAGGAAGGCGCCATCTATCGGTGCGGCCAATTGTCTCCATCTTTACTGAAAAAAACGCTCCAGCGTTATCATATCCGCCGCATTGTGGACCTGACCTTTCCCGATCTGGCAGATGTCAATCAGCAGGCTGAAAGGAAAATTGCCGGGGAACTGGGCGTCCAGTATATGAATTACCCCCTTTATGGATCCGGGATCGGTGAGGTTTGGAATTATGCCCATGCGATTGCCGTGATGGCCTGTGCGAAGAAAGAAAGCAAGCCCGTTCTTCTTCACTGTGCGGCCGGCGTCCAGCGGACCGGCGGCGTGGTAGCCGCCTATCGGATGCTGATCGAGAAGCGTTTGCCGGCCGAGGCGTACAATGAGTTGATAGTGTACGGCTGGAGCCCGGGAGAAGATCGGATTCTGCTGGAATTTTTAAACAGCCGCATGGCTGAACTGGCGGAACGCCTGTTGGAAATGCAACTGATTGACACCCTTCCTGATCCTTTACCGGTTCTCGGCCCGAACACGGAACACATCATTTCCCGGTCGCAGTGGTTTGTTTCTGATACCGCAGGGCGGGAATACGGTAGACTTCGGCCAGGCGCCGGTTGGCTTCATCTCGGCCTTCGGGATCCAGGACGATATCCTGCCCGCAGGATTGGAGCGTGAGCCGGCGAATGCCGCAGTCCCGGTCCACGATCCGGAACATGTCAGCCAGACAGCGGATCGGTTCGCCGTTCACGGCGGTGACGACGCCGTCCCGGATATGCTGGTATCCGATATTCACGGGATCGGGCAATATGCCAACCAGGGTGACCACGTGATCCCCTGGCTGTTCCGGATCCTGAGATCTGGTAAGGTATAGATAGACAAGGCGAGGATTGCTTCGGAGCATCCATTTTTCGCCGCCGCCGCGCAGTAAATCGCCGCCTAATTCGCGAAAAATTAGCCCGCAATCCACGAGATATTCCGGTTGTTCGATTGCCGTGTTTTCAGGAATCAGTGCGTCCGCGTCCTGTCGCCTGGACAACGTCAACTGAATATCCCGGCATTCTCCATCGCGCAGGATGGTCAACATGACCGTATCACCCGGACGTCGGCGCCCATTGATCAGGTAGGGCAACAGCAGGCGTCCGAACTCGGGATCATCGTAATAGCCCTGGGCATCCAGGTCGGCGCCGTCCCATTCGAGAATGACGTCTCCGGGCTTCAACACGCCATCCGCGCCGGAGCCGGGGATGGTATGGACCACCTCGATACCGCCGCCGTCAGCCTCCATCCCGCGAAAAGCCCGCTTGACGGGATCTACCAGCGAGGCCCAGCTGAACCCGGCGACGGCCACCCCGTGATACGGCGGCAGGCGGGTGTCTTCCAGGAAACGACGCAGCACGGCGGAGGGCAGAATGCGGCAGGTCTGACTGCTCCGGTCCGATTGAAGCACTAATCCTGCCAGCTTGTTCCGGTACAGGACGGCCGCGCCACGATCGCCGGTATTCAGGCTGGTCAGGGCCCGAAACATGAGCATGGTGCCCGGTGCATCCGGCAGGGGTGCGACTGCCACTTCGGTGATCCGGGCCTGGTCGTGCTGGATTTGTCCCGTGGCATTAAATTGCACGATCGTGACCTCGGCGTTGGTGGGGATCGTGGTGGCCAGTGCGATCGGTGTCAGGTCAGCCAGGGCGGGCTCGTTTTCCCAGGTTAGAATCGCTGCCCCGGTTTGGGGATCGGCCTCAGCCACGCGAACCGCCGTCTTGGTTCCCGTACGTGCCCGGCGGAGTTCCACCATGACATGATCGCGCACCAGGTTTTCCGTGGTGATTGCCCGGCCGGGAGCGATCACGGCGGCAAAACCGTGACGCACTTTTGGCGTCTCCCGGCGCCAGGGCATGAAGGGATCCGTCGTTTGGATGGTGACCTGAACCTCGACCACGCTCCGATCGATGTCGCTGGCGCGCATCTCTCCGGCGAGAAGCGCGCCGATGATCAGGAGCAGCATGGTGTTTTTGATTTTTAGCATATTGTGTCCTGCCCAGTAAACGATGCCCCTGGAAGACCCACCCGACGAGGGCGTCGGCTCTCCATTTTTTGGAGCCGGCGTGCCCTCACGCCGCGCTTAAGACAGGCGCCCGTGGCATCATCTTGAGAATTCCCTGGTCAATGCTGTTCATGGCCTGTTCTTCGAAAAATGCGAGAGTGCCGGCAAGCGATAGCGCCTGCTGATTTCCCGATCCGCCTGTTCCGTGAGCGCGGCATTCATCACCATCGGGTTGTCGGAGCCTTGAAAGCGAATGACCTGGAAGCCGTTCTCCGGATGCCGCAGAGCTTCCTGCATATCTTGGAGCGAACCGATCGGCCGCTGATTGGCTTCGGCGACAATGCCATAGATAAATTCCTGCTGGTACGTGTTCACCGGATGCGCCAGCCGCCCGATCAACACGACGAACTGGGTCCGGTTGTTGTAAAGATCATCCTGCTTGGCGAACTGGCTGTAATAAAGCAGGGGCTGGGTCTTGCGGGAATTTAATCCTTCGCCGAGCGTGGCGAGCAGGTTGCGCGTCAGGGGGGCGAAAACCAGTCCCTGGATCATCAGGTATTCCGGCTGGCGATCATACAGGTAACGATAACAGAAAGGATCTTCCGGGTTTTTGAGAGGGATGTTGAATTGCTGTGTTGCTCCTTGGCGCCAGATATTGCCGGTGATGGTCTCGCCCCATTGCTTGCGCTCCATGAGCTCGGTGAAATCCACTGTGTTGCCGTCCAGGACGATGGTGCCGTCATCCGCAACGGGATAACCGTCGATGTTCAACAACACGTCGCCGGCTTGCAGACGGTTAAAGGCGCTTCCGAACGGATCGATGGAAGACAGCACAACTCCCGTTTGCTTGTCGGAAAGTTTCAAATCGCGGCGGAGGGCCGGGTTGCGCGCATCAAGCCAGGCGACGCCCAATTCGGGATAGCCCTGGTAGACGCCGTCGGCAATGTCCTTGAGGAAGTGATGAATGACGGGAAGCGGGATGGCATAGCCGATATTCTGCGAGTCCATGATCCCCTGGAACGCCAGGCCCACCACCTTGCCGTCGAACATGACCGGGCCGCCGCTGTTGCCCGGGTTGATGGCGGCATCCACCTGCAAGACGAGATGCGAATCCACGCCGCTGTGCGAGTAGGGGCTGTAATCGACCCGGGAGACGACCCCGCGGGTGACCGAGATGCGGGTGCCGCCCATGGGGTAGCCCAGGACGACCACTTCGTCGTTCAATTCCGGGAGCCGGGACCCGAACGCCAGCGGCCGGGTGCTCTCGAAAAATTTAGGATCGCTGACGTTCAGCACGGCGAGATCGCAGTCATGGCCGACGAATTCGATCGTCGCCGGATACTTGTCGGGGTCGCCTTCACGCTGAACCTCGATAAAGCGGGCATCGGACACCACGTGGGCGTTGGTGATAAGCCGGCGTTTTTCGATGACGAATCCCGTGCCGTTGCCGCCGCCAATGCCGGAGGCCTGCCAGGGCTGAGCGTAATCCTCACGCTGTGAAGTTACATAAATTTTAACAACCGATTCCCGGAGACTGGCGGAGGAATATCCGGCTGCGGGGGACGGCAAACTCAATCCGGCACATGCCAGAAATCCTATAAGGAACCATTCGCGGTTGTGAAATATGCAAATCCTACTCATGCTTGCCCTTGGTTGATGAATACCCTACCGCCAAAAAAGGAGAATGGCAAGAACTCAGCGCTTGAATGTTACGTTGCAATATCCCAGCGCCGGTCAATTGCTTATCCGTGCGTCTATTCCGACGATACCATACACTAATGTCGGGCTGTTCCTCATGCTAATTGCGTGCATGACTGTTTGTGACTTGGCAATTCTCATGATCTTTCCGTTATAACGTGTAGCCGAGCTTCTGGAGCAGAGCGGTGTCCTGGGCCCAGTTCTTGTGCACGCGGACCCATAGGCGCAAGGAGATTTTGCGCTCGTAGATGGTTGCCAATTCCAGTTCTGATTCCCGGGTGACGAGCGCCAGCAGGCGGCCTTTCCGGCCGATGACGATGCCCTTTTGTGACGGCTTGTTGACCAGGATATCGCCCTGGATGTTCCAGCCGTCTTTCGACTCATCCAGGGAGGTGATGTGCACGGCGATGGCATAGGGCAGTTCTTCTTTCAAAACACCGAACAGCCTTTCGCGCACGATATCGGCGATCAACAGTTTGCGGGGGAAATCGGACAGCATTTCTTCGGGGAATAGCAGGGGACCCGGTGGCGCCATTTCGAGGAGCAGATTGCGCAGATCGTCAACCCCGTCGCCGGTTTTGGCGGAAATTTCCATCCAGCGCGGGGAGCAGGATTTTCCGGCGGCCTTTTGAATCCGGATCCACAGAGTGCGATGGACTTCCCGCTGGTCGGACTTGGGAGTGATGGCATCAATCTTATTCAAGACCATTACCAGCGGGGTATCTCCGCCGCTGAGTTTCTGCATCCAGCCCTCATCCTCGATGCAGGGGAAGGCAGTGATGTCGAGCACCAGCATAATGACATCCGCCCCCTCGGTCGAGTTCCGGGCCATGCGATTCATAAGGCGGCCCAGGTCATGTGTGGCTTTATGTACGCCGGGAGTGTCCAGGAAAACGAGCTGACCCCGGGGCGAGGTCCATATGCCCCGGATGCGGTTGCGCGTGGTCTGGGCAACCGGGCTGATAATACTGACCTTTTCCTCCACCAGCGCATTGACCAGGGTGGATTTTCCCACGTTGGCCCGGCCGACCACGGCGATGATGCCAGCGCGGGTTCCGGGTGGCGGCGATGTAATGCTTATGGGTTGCTTCACTTGTTAGTGTCTTAATCCTGTCGAAATAGATTCATTTCAATATGGGGCTTACAAAACATGGCTTTTGTTAACATTGGGTTGCCATGAAATTCAGCGGGTAATGCCGGCCGACCGGCACGGCGCGTTTTAACGCCTCGTGCACAAAACGCTTGGCATGCTCAACTGCTTTCACCAATGGTTCTCCGCGGGCGAGGAATGCGGTTAGCGCTGCTGAAAACGTGCATCCTGTTCCATGCGTTTCACACGCCTTGAGACGCGGCAGGGAATACCGGTGGATTTTGCCGTCCACAAAGAGGACATCGACGATGTTTTTTCCGCCCAGGTGTCCTCCCTTGATTACGGCGGCGATGCCGAACCGTTGGGTGAGTTCCCGGGCTGCGGCTTCCTGCGCCTCCAGGCTGTTGATGGGACGACCGCAGAGAACTGACGCCTCGTCGAGGTTCGGAGTAATGACGGTGGCCCGGGGTAGGAGCCGGTCGCACAGTGTCCGGATGGCGTCCGACCGGAGGAGGGGAGCGCCGGACGTAGCCACCATCACGGGGTCTACGACGAGACAGGGGATTTTCCGGAACACCGGTTCGTTGGCCACCGCCAGGATTACCGGGATGCTGTACAGCATCCCGGTCTTAGCCGCCGCCACCGGGAAACCATCGCAGACCGCGCGGATTTGGCGGGCAACCATATCGGCGTTGAGCTCGGCAATGCCTGTGACGGCATCGGGATTTTGAGCGGTCACGCAGGTGATTGCGGATGTACCGAACACACCCAGAGCCGCAAAGGTCTTGAGATCAGCCTGAATGCCAGCGCCGCCGCCGCTATCGGATCCGGCGATGGTCAAAGCCACGGGAGTTGAAATATTTTTCTTTTTTACCATAAGTCGCCTCAAACTAATCAATTCTGCATCTCCCGTAAAATATTGGGGTAAACTTTAATGGCGAAGGTTTCCTATCCTTAAAGCATCAAATCGCCGCCGTTGATGTCCATGGCGGCGCCGGTGATATATGCGGCGGCATCGGAAGCCAGGAATACAGCCAGTTGAGCCACCTCATCGGGGGTGCCCGCGCGAGGAATGGGATAGGCTTTGCAGTACCTGGCCAGTTGTCGATTGCTGATGGTCCGGCGGGTCATGGCGGTGTCGATCATGCCGGGGCAAAGGGCGTTGGCGGTGATTCCGAACCGGCCCATTTCCTTGGCCATCGCACGCGTGAATCCGAGCACCGCCGCCTTGCTGGCTGCATAATGGGCGCCGCCGATTGTCGAGACGCTTCGCCCGGCTATACTTGACATGTTGATGATGCGACCATAGCGATTGCTGATCATGATGGGTAATACCCGGCTGGTGACCAGAAACACACCATTGATATTAACGTCCATAACCTTGCGCCATTCGTCATAACCGATATCCAAGAGACGGGTGGGGTAGAGGATACCGGCATTGTTGACCAGAATATCGATTCTTCCGAACGCGTTAAGAATCCGTCGGACCATCCGGTCAACGTTGACCGGGTCGGTTACGTTTCCGTCTACGGCCAGGCTCCGGACGCCGCATTGGGATATGGCGGTGGCCACGCGACGAATTGGCTTGAGATCCAGATCGTTGACGGCAACGTTGGCGCCTTCACGGGCCATGTGCAGCGCAATGGCTTTGCCCATACCTTGCGCGGCGCCGGTTACGAAGGCTGTTCGGTGAGCCAGTTGTTTCATGGATCCAATTCCTTCCGGTCATAATGGCAGGCGATTAAATGACCTAAACGCCATGGCCCGCCGGGTTCATTCACCCTCAACGATACAAGTATTACATCCGGGTTGACTTGTCAATACGCGTCAATAGCAAATATCTTTTGCCATTTGCGCTCGATTCGTGCTATATAGCCGGTTTGGAAAACGGAAAGGAGCGGCCCATGGATTTGCAGAAACTGTTTGCCGAACGCATTGGCGGCGCCGCGTTCGGTCTGTCCAATGAAATCTATAAATTTGAGAAAATCAAGCGGGCCAAGGCCGCGGCGTGCCAGGCGTATCCCGGCGTGGAATTGCTGGATTTCGGCGTTGGGGAACCCGACCGCCTTGCGCCCACAACCATCCGCCGGGCGTTGAAAAAAGCGGTGGACGATCCCGCCAATCGCGGCTACGCGGACAACGGTATCCGGGAGTTCAAGGTCGCGGCGGTCCGGTATATGCAGGAGTTTTTCGGCGTCACGGGGCTCGATCCAGACACGGAAATCAATCATAGTATCGGTTCCAAGCCGGCCTTGGCCATGATGCCGCTCTGTTTTATCAACCCGGGTGATGTGGCGCTGGTGACGGTGCCGGGCTATCCGGTGCTGGCCACGCATACCCGGTATCTTGGCGGCGAGGTGGTCAAGGTTCCCCTGACTCCACAGAACGGGTTTTTTCCTGATTTGAACGCCATCGATGCGGAGACGGCGCGGCGGGCGAAATTATTTTATGTCAATTACCCCAACAATCCGACCGGCGCGGCCGCCACGGAGGAAATTTTTGACCGGTTGATCGCCTTTGCCCGGCAGTACAACATTCTCATCGTTCAGGATGCGGCCTACGCGACGCTGGTGTATGGGCGCAAACCGCTCTCGATTCTCAGCCGTCCGGGAGGCATGGATGCGGCCGTGGAACTGCATTCCATGAGCAAGAGTTTCAATATGACCGGTTGGCGCCTGGGGTTTGTGGCGGGATCGGCGCGTGTTGTGCAGGCGTATGCGGAGGTTAAGGACAATATGGATTCCGGCCAGTTTAAGGCGATCCAGCTGGCGGCCTGCGCCGGCATTGCCGAAAAAGCGCTGGCCGACCGCATCGTCCGCCATTATCAGCGGCGCTTGCGGAAAATGGTAAAATGTTTGTGCGCGGTGGGCTTTAACGCCCACATGCCCGGTGGCACGTTTTACCTGTATCTGCCGGCGCCGAAAGGGGCTGGAGCCGCGTCGTTTGCCAAGGCCGAGGATGCCTCCCAGCATCTGATCCGGGAACATCTAATCTCCACGGTGCCGTGGGATGACGGCGGCGCGTTCCTGCGGTTTTCCGCCACGTTCGAGTCGGCCGGCGATCAGGACGACGACCGGGTGATCGGCGAGTTGAAACTCCGCCTGGAAAAAGCTCGACTTAGGTTCTAAATGAATTTTCCGCCAGGCGAAAAATTCATAGCGCCCCGCGGCGGATGGCGGCTCAGGCGCCCGCATACTATGCGGACCTACAGAAAAAATGCGATCAGCCAAAGAAACTGTTTCAGGGAAGCTTCCATGAAGGCCATGATGTTGACTGGCATCCGGAAGATGCAAATGCGGGAAGTGCGCATCCCCTCCCTCCGAACGCCAACCGATGTCCTATTGAAACTGGCCGTCGTCGGTGTTTGCGGGTCTGATATCCATTATTATACAAAAGGCCGGATTGGATCACAGGTGGTCCGATATCCATTTATCGTGGGGCACGAATGTTCTGCTGTGGTGCTCAAGATCGGACGAAAAGTGTCCCGTGTGAAATTGGGTGATCGGGTGGCGGTGGAGCCGGCCATGGCGTGCGGCCAGTGTGATCAGTGCCGGGCAGGGCGTCCGCATACCTGCCGGGTGTTGCGTTTTTTGGGCTGTCCCAGGCAGGCTGAAGGATGCCTCTCCGAATACCTGGTGATGCCGCACGAGTGCTGTTACCCAGTTGGCCCGCGGACAACGTTGGAACAGGCGGCACTTTCCGAACCGCTGGGGATTGGGTTGTATGCGGTCCGGCAGTCCATTCCGCTGAAAAACAAGGCCATCGCCATCCTGGGATGCGGGCCCATCGGCCTGAGCGTTCTGCTCTGCGCCCGTCTCCAGAAGCCGAAAGCCGTTTTCGTGACCGATAAGATTGACCGACGCCTCGCATGGGCGCGTTCCACTGGCATCAACTGGACCGGCCATCCCAACAAGGTGAACGTGGCCCGGGCCATAGGAAAGCGGGAGCCCATGCTGTTGGATGTTGTTTTTGAATGCTGTGGCGAGCAAGAGGCGATTGACCAGGCGGTGGATCTGCTGAAGCCCGGCGGGAAACTCATGCTGATCGGTATTCCGTCGGTCGAGCGCGTGTCGTTCGTTATGGATCGGATTCGCCGCAAGGAAATCACCATCCAGAATGTTCGCCGCCAGTGCGCCTGCGTTCAGCCGACGCTGGATTTCATCGAGCGGAAACAATTGCGTCCGGATTTCATGGTGACCCACCGTTTTCCCTTCTCGCGGACGAAGGAGGCTTTTGACCTGGTGGCCGGCTACCGGGATGGCGTGGTAAAGGCCATGATTCATTTCTGATTCCGCCACGGCGGAATCAGGTGGTTTTGACGATGATATCCAAGATGATGTTCGCCGCATCATCAATACGGGTGCTCAACTGGTACACGTGCTTGTAAATTTCCCGCATCTTAAAGATGTATTTGATATCGTCACCCTCCACGAGGATGGCCAGCGCTTGGTAATACAGGATTTCAATGTCGTCGACGCAATCCTTTGCCGCCGCGCATTTTTCGATGGAAATGTTCGGATGGTCCTTGAGGAGCGCAATGGATTCGTGAAGATTATCCTCGGCGTTCTTGATCCTGGCGATGATGCCCCGGAGGGTGTCGTTGGGAGACAACTTATAGATTTGAAATTCCTCGATGGCGCTTTTGGCCAGGTCCAGGATGTCGTCAATGGCGCGCGAGAGCGAAAAAATATCCTCGCGTTCAATGGGGGTGATGAACGTGTGGTTCAGGTCGTCGATCAGCAGGCGCCGGGACTTGTCGGCCTCGTGCTCCACGTCCGCGATGCACTGAACGGCATCGGGGGCGACGTCCGTGGCCATGAGCTGGCTGAAGATGCAGATGCCTTTCAGCGTGATCTGGGATTGACCGGTCAGCATCCCGTAAAAATCCTTTTCCTTCGGAAAAAACATATTCAACAGTCCCATAACTCACCTCATGTTTTGAATGAACCACACGATCAGGGCCGACAATGCCGCGGAGGCTGGGATCGTGATCAGCCACGCGGACAGGATGTTCTTGGTGACACTCCAACGCACGCTGGTCATCCGGTAACCGGCGCCGGCGCCCATGACCGAGGATGCGGAAATTTGTGTCGTGCTGACGGGAAAGCCGAGCAGGGATGATGCGTAAACGATCAGTCCCGATGCCAACTGCGAATCCAGGGAGTGCAGGGGCGTCATTTTTGACACCTGCCTATCGATGGTCTTGATGATCTTCCAGCCTCCGAACGACAATCCCAGCGCCATGGCGCCGGCACAAGCAAATACGACCCAGTGGGGGATGAGGAAAGCGCTTGGCGCGCCGGCGGCCAACGTCAGGGCAATTATGCCCATGATTTTCTGGGCATCGTTGGAACCGTGGCTGGCCGCGAGGAATACCATGCTTCCCAGCTGGATCTTTTTCAACAGCACATTCACCCTGGGTGGAAAGTTACGCAGGAAAGCAACCAGTAGTTTCATCAGCAGAAATGCTCCGACAAATCCCAACGGTGGGGCCAGCAGGAGCGGCGCCAGTACTTTGATCAGCAGGTTATGCCACAGCACGGCCTCCAGTCCCGAGGCCATGAGCCCTCCGCCCATCAGGCCTCCGATGAGCGCGTGAGAGGAACTGGACGGCAATCCTAGGAACCAGGTGATCAGATTCCACAGTATTCCTCCCGTCAGGGCGCCAAGAAGAACGGCATACAGCGCGGTGGCGGGCAGGTCGAACACGGCGGAGGATAGAATGCCTTTTCCCAGCGTCAGCGCGACGGCTGTTCCCAGGCTGATGGCGCCGATGAATTCCGCGGTGCAGGCGATACCGATCGCCGTCCGCGGTCTCATGGACCGGGACGACACGATCGTGGCAATCACATTGCACCCGTCATGAAACCCATTAATGACCGCGAATGCCAGCGCCAGAATGATAATGACCAGTTCCATGTGTTATCCTTGTTCGAGATTCCATCCCCGGCCCATAGATAGCAACTTGCAGGCATTATATGGATAATTCTCTTGGACACAACTGATGATTTCAGATAATACTATTAAAGACAGCGGCAGTTGCCGGACGCTATGTTGAGGGAAAGGAAAACATCATGAGCCGAGTGCTGATCATTGGCGCGGGTGGCGTCGGCGGTGTTGTGACCCACAAATGCGCCCAGGTTCCGGAGGTATTCTCTGAAATCTGCCTGGCCAGCCGGACGTTGTCCAAGTGCGAACGGATCCGGGATCAGCTGAAGCGTCGGATTGAAATTGCCCGCGTGGATGCCGATTTCCCGGATGAAATGATGGCATTGATTCGCTGCTTCAAGCCGGACCTGGTCATGAACCTGGCCCTGCCGTACCAGGATCTTGCGATCATGGATGCCTGTCTTGCCGCCGGGGTGCATTACCTCGATACGGCTAATTACGAGCCGCCGAATGAGGCCCGGTACTGTTACACGTGGCAATGGGCCTACCGGGACCGGTTCCGTGAAAAAGGAATCATGGCGCTCCTGGGATGCGGGTTTGATCCGGGCGTATCCAATATTTTCTGCGCTTATGCCCGAAAACACTTATTCGATGAAATCCACACGGTTGACATCATGGACTGTAATGGCGGCGAGCATGGACATCCCTTTGCCACCAATTTCAACCCGGAGATCAATATCCGGGAAATCACCCAGCGGGGTAAATACTGGGAAGGAGGGCAGTGGCAGGAGACGGACCCACTTTCGGTGCATCAACCCTTCGATTTCCCCGGCATCGGCTTGAGGGAAATGTACCTGATGTACCACGAGGAACTGGAGTCGCTGGTGAAGAACATCCAGGGGCTCCGCCGCATCCGTTTCTGGATGACCTTCGGCGAGCAGTACCTGACCCACCTGCGGGTGCTTCAAAACGTCGGGATGACGCGGATCGATCCGGTCGAATTCGAAGGGCGCCGGATCGTGCCGTTAAAATTTCTCAAGGCGCTTCTTCCGGAACCCTCATCGCTGGGCGTGAATTACAAGGGCAAAACCAACATCGGCTGTATGCTGGAGGGCGTCAAGGACGGCAAACCGCGCAAGGTCTACATCTATAACATTTGCGATCATGCGGAATGCTACCAGGAAGTCAAGGCCCAGGCAATTTCCTACACGACGGGCGTGCCGGCCATGATCGGGAGCCTTCTCATGCTGACCGGCGCCTGGATGAAACCGGGTGTGTTCAACACCGAGGAGTTCGATCCCGATCCGTTCATGGACCGGTTGAATCGTCACGGCCTGCCGTGGATCGTGGAGGACAAGTGACAGCCCGGAGATCCATGAAGAAGGATGAGGTCAAATCCGATGCCCGGCGCGCCGGGTCGATTGCTACCAATCGTAAAGCTTATCATCAGTATATCATCCTGGACAGATTCGAGGCTGGGATTGCCCTCCTAGGCACGGAGGTCAAGGCCATCCGGGACGGCCAGGTAGATTTAAGCGCCGGCTTTGCCCGGATTGAGAACGACCAGGCCACCCTCTATGATGTCCATATCAAACCATATGAATACGGCCATCAGTTCAATCATGAGCCGCGACGCCCTCGACGTCTTCTGCTCCATCGGCGCGAAATCCGAAAGCTCTTCGGTAAGGTAACATTGAAGGGGCGGACGCTCGTTCCCCTGGCGCTGTATTTTAATCGACGGGGAAAGATCAAATTGGAATTAGGGCTCTGCCAGGGCAAACACATGGCTGACCGGCGTGAGACCTTAAAGCGTAAAACAGCGGATCGCGAAACTGCGCGCGCGATGGCGGCGCATCGGGGAAAATAGGTTAGTCACCGATTTCGATCGGCCGGTAGCCCGCACCTCCGAACAAAAGGGAAGAGAGGGGATAGCCGCTATTGGACAGGCGGAAATACCAGTAGTTGTATCCAATTTGATAAACCGTCAAATCTGTCTTGCCGTCGCCATCGAAATCGCCGGAGACCTGCTTGAATCCGGTTTCGCCGAACCGGGTCGTGGATGTTGTGTAAGAACTGCCGGACATCATGATCGCCCAGAATCCGATGTCTTCCTGATAAACCGCCGGATCCGATTTGCCGTCGCCATCGAAATCGCCGGAAACGGGGACACAACCCAAACCGCCGAGGACTGCCGATGCCATTGTGTAATTGTTGCCGGACAGTAAGACTGCAAAGAGTCCGGAACTGGATTGATAGACCGCGGGATCGGCCTTGCCGTCGCCGTCGAAATCGCCGGAAACCGGCGCACAGCCCGTACCGCCGATGATCTCGGAAGCCGTGGCATAGCCGCTGCTGGATAGCTTGACGAGAAAGAGTCCCGAGTTTTCCTGATAAATGGCAGGATCGTCCTTGCCGTCACCGTCGAAATCACCCGAGACCGGAGTATAGCCGGGCCCGCCGAAATTGCTGAGGGTGGCTGAAGCATATACACTGCCGGACAGTCGGACCAGCCACGTGCCACTGGCCGCGTGATACACAGCCAAGTCGGCTTTGCCGTCATTATCGTAGTCGCCCGAAACGGAAATATAACCCGTACCGCCGCAGGCCATCGAGGAATCCCTTCCTGTTGCCGATCCCCGCACCAGCCAGAGGCCATTGGTCTCATTATAGACTGCCATGTCGGTCTTGCCGTCACCGTCGAAATCATCCCGGGCCGTCAACCGTGATGCGATCACCTTCACCGTACTGGAGAGCGTCAGGATATTGTTCGTTCCCGTGGCGTCCGGCGTAGTGCTCTTCAGGAGCACGCTATAGTTACCCAAGGTTGCGTTTCCCGGGATGCGCAGGTTGGCGCGTTCCGAACTGGTGAGCTGGATGTCCAAGCTCTGTTCGGACATCAAGCTCACGTATCGCTGGACGCTGCCCATGCTGAGGTTATTGGGGTTTCCAAAAACGCCGCTGGCGGAAAGATAGGCGGTCATCGTGACCCAGGCGCTTGTGGTGGATGTGCCGGTGTTCGAGACGCGGACTGAAAACAAACTGGGCGTGGCGCCGACCTGGATTACGGCGGGTAACATCTGGAAGTCGGTGGACCGGATCACCGGAATATTGGTTAGTCCGGGATCGGGGGGCTCCGGCGCGGCGGCGCGCCAGCCAGTGTCCGGCAGGCTGAAACCGCCGGCAATGCCGCCCGCGTCAACACCCTTGACCCAGTAATAATAAGTGATGTTGGGCGTGGCAGTAGTGTCGTCGAATGACGTGGCGGCTGTACTGCCGATGGAGGAGGCGTTGGTGTCCACGGAAGTCGTGTTGCGATAAACGGTGTAACTGGAAGCGTTCCCCGCAGCCGTCCATGTTACCTGTATCTTATCCAAGTAAGAGCCATCCGATGCCGCGACCCCGGAGGGAACTGATAGCCAGGATCGCCAGCCGGAGGCGTAATAATTAAAATCAGTGGTTCCTGAAGGCGTTCTGGCTTTGACCCAGTAGTAATACGTAATACCAGGAATTACTGACGTATCGGTGTAGCTGGTGGCGGTCGTGACGGTCAGCAGGATGGCCACCCCCGTGTCGTAAATACCCTGGGCTCTCCAGAGTTCATACTCCGTAGCGTCAGCCTTGGGATTCCATGATACCTCAACCCGGTCCGCATACGTCCCACTGCTGGCGTAAACAACCAGAGGTAACAGAAGGGTGACTTCATCCACCCAACCTGCGTCAGAGCCGCCGAAGACTGATTGGTCTTTGGAATATACCCATTTCAGGACATGGGCGCCCGCGCTCAGCGAATATGATTTGAATTGCCAGTCAACTTCTCCGGAAATCATGGATTGTGCCACATCGTCAATATAGAACTTGAGGAAATCCCAACCTGCCTCGGAGGATACCTTCCACCAGAACGACATCGTCCCCGGGCCGTAGGCCGTGGTGTACATCTTAGTCATTGCGTCATTGGTGATGGCGCCGCTTTGCGCGGCATGCAAGCCATCATGCGTAATGGTGGATTGGGAAAACCAGTTGGTATTGCCGCCCGTATACCATGAAAACCCAGGCGCATTAACGGCAATCCCCAGTTCACTGCTGAGCGTATCGGTAAAACCCACCGCGGCCCACGCCTGTTTAACGCTGGCGACCCAGTTGGTATTCAGATCGGTTGCCGCAGAAACCCAGGCATCGTGCGCGTCAGCATAACATGAAAATTGGGTGAGATAAACGGTGAGAGTTCGGTAGGCGATTTGCTCCGCATTGGTCAGGGAAATGCCGCTGACGTTATAGCTGATGCCGTCATTATTGCCGCTGCCGCCCACGCTTAAAAGATAAAACATGAAACTTTGCACGGTGCTGTTGACATGCATCTCGCCATCGAAGTCCCAATTAGCGCCTTTATATCGCGACGGATGTAAACCTTCGAGCAGCCCGCTGCCGGACGGATTTCGCATATCCCGTAGCGCGCGATAGGGAGCAATTGTGGCATCTTCTCCCATGAGCCAGTCGAAATAACCATTAGTGGAAGACGGGTAGAATGCGGAACCATCCGGCTGGGAGTGATATTCGACACAGGCGCCGAATATATCCGAAAACGATTCGCTTAAGGCGCCAGAGTCAAAGTAGCTGTAATCCAGGTTGGCGCTGTATTCCGTCACGGCATGAGCGAATTCATGGCCCGCAACATCCATGACGACGAGAGACGTGAACATGGTTCCATCGCCGTCACCGAAGGTAAAGTCAACTCCGTTCCAGTAAGCATTCGCGTAATCGACGCCGAAATGAACGTTTGCATTGGCCATAGCGTTGGTATTGTTAAAACTCAAACGGGCGTGAACATTCGAAAAATATTGCTGGATTTTATGAAAGTTATTGGCGGCGGATATTTCCGTCCGATCGGAAACACCCCAATTGGTGTTGGCGCGATAGGCATAACTGCTGTTATCCGTGTAACCGGATGCGGCGGCATTGGAAATGATCCAGTGGGAATTGGAGTTGTATAAATAATAAGAGGCATTAGGCGTGTTGTACCATCCGGTAATATTGGTGGCGCCGCCGCCTTCGCCTGCCAGAACGCTTCCGCCTATGTTGGTGTACGAACCCGTGGTAGGGGCGGTAATCAATTTTATGTCATTGAATCGCACAATGACCTGTCCGTTGCGGGCGTCGATCCAGTAGCGCCAGCGACCGGGGGTCTGACTATCCTGTGCCGGGTAATAAAGTGTAAGTTCAAAGGCCAGTATGGGTTTGCTGTTGAATGAATAAATCACCAGCTCCGGATCCTGTTGGATGACCCCGGATGGATGGCCCAGGGAGTTGAGGTCCTGTTGAGCCGTTACTACAGCTTGCGCGGGGCTGAGGGCGGGGGTCACATCAAGAGTGATGTCCGGAATATATTGCCCGTTCACCTCATACGCCTCGCCCCGGTTGTTGAAATGGACAATAAGTTCCCCGCCGACCACCCGCAATCCGGAATGGGCCTGCGAGAACTTGACATGCTGGAAACCCAGGGCATCACGCAGGGTCTGCTTCGATGTAAATTCCGTTTCGGCATCTTGAATGTTAAATAAGCCGGCCAAATTATCCAAAACGGCGACGGCTTTCCGTTCGATGGGCGCTCCCGCCTGGATAGCAAGTTTGCCTTTGAAGAGCTTGTCGGGCAGGCCAAGATTACTGCCGCGGACATTACGCGGGGTGCCCAGCCGGTCATTCCATTTGACTTGAATGCCGTTATTTTTGACCTGCTCTGCCAGTAGTACCTGGGAAATAGACGGGGACTTGGCGGCGTCGGTTGGCGCCGGTGCGCTGGCGCGGCTTGCTGTCGTGGGTGACGCTTTCGTTTCGGCACGGAAAGCGTGGGCCGGCGCGGCGGCAAAAAGAAAGGCCGCCGCCAGGCTGATCAAAGTCGAAAATGGATGCCAGTAATATTTTTGACCGCACAGGATGGTCTTCATGAGACACCCTTTCCAGCTATCCGTTCCACGGTCCAGCGTTATCCTGAGCCTGGAACAATGGTCGCGGGGAATAAAATTCTTTTCTTGATAAAAATTTACCCTAATGATAAGAAAATGTCAACTTTTTTTATACATATTTCATAGTTGCGTCATTCTTAGAAAAACCCGGTGACCACACCGGAAGCGTAGCAAACATCACCGGGTGACAGATGGTGAAGAATGACGCAGTCTTGGGTCTATTGTCAAGGAGTCATGATATGGCCAAATTGAAATTCGCCTTCATGGGATTTCGCCATGGCCACATCATGACGCTGTACAACCAGGTGGGGAAGCGGACGGACGCGGAAATTGTCGCCGCCTGCGAGGAGCATGAATCCACGCGGCGTCAGCTTAAGGCGGAAGGGAACATCGCGATTACCCACGATCATTTGCACGCGATGCTGGATCAAGCTCCATGCGATGTGGTGGCCGTTGGCGATTATTACGGACGCCGCGGCGCTATTCTCATCGAAGCGCTCCGACGGGGCAAGCATGTCATCTGTGATAAGCCGATCTGCACCGCGTTGCCGGAATGGACGATCATCCGCGACCTGGCGCGCGACCGCGGGCTGGCGGTGGGGTGCATGTTGGACATGCGTGGCGAAGGGGTTTTTTTGACGATGCGGGAACTGATCCGCAGTGGTGAGATTGGGCGGATACATGCGGTGTCATTCAATGGTCAGCACCCCCTGATGTATGGGACGCGGCCTGCGTGGTATTTCGAGGAAGGCAAGCACGGCGGCACCATAAATGATATTGCCATTCATGCGATGGACTGTATTCCCTGGATAACCGGACTCCGGTTTCAGACCATTAATGCCGCCCGGAACTGGAATGCGCGCCTGCCCCAGGTTCCCCACTTTAAAGATGCCGCCCAGATGATGTTGACCTTGGAGAATGGCGCCGGGGTGCTGGGTGATGTGTCGTACCTGGCGCCGGAAAGAATCGGGTATGCCTTGCCGCAATACTGGCGCATGACTTTCTGGGGCGAGGGGGGCGTCCTGGAAAATATGAATCAGAAAAGTGAAGTTATGCTTTATCAAAACGGCGCAAAGGAGGAACGTGCGGTTCCATCCCATCCGGAAATACCCGATAGTTACCTGGAAGCGTTCATCGGTGAAATCCGCGGCGAGACGCAATCCGGGAGTTTGTCTTCCAGCGAGGTGCTTGAATCCAGCAGGATTGCCCTCCTGACCCAGGACGCGGCGGATAACAATTTGACGAATGTGTCCGTGACCTGATCCGCCACCCAGTTACAAACAAGGAGGAATGCGATGAATAGAAAATTAAGAATGGGCATGGTGGGTGGCGGTCCGGGAGCGTTCATTGGCGATGTGCACCGCAAGGCATCGCGCCTCGACGGGAAAATCGAATTGGTTGCCGGCGCGTTTGATATCGATCCGGAAAAGAGCCTGCAAATGGGGCGTGAACTGGGACTGGATACCAAGCGCACCTATTCCGATTACCAGGCCATGATTGCCTCCGAACGGGCGTTAAGTCCTGAAAAGCGAATTGATTTTGTCGCCGTCACCACCCCCAACAACTGGCACTTTCCGATTGCGCGCGATTTTCTCAAGGCCGGCTTCCATGTAATGTGCGAAAAACCGATGACCATGACCGTGCCGGAAGCCGTGGAGCTGGGAAAAACCGTCAAAATATCAGGGTGCATCTTCGGCCTGATGCATAACTACACCGGCTACCCGATGGTCAAGCTTGCCCGCGACATGGTCAAGCAGGGCGATCTTGGCAGGATTATCAAGGTTGTGGCGCAATATTCGCAGGGTTGGCTGATCAAGCCCATCGAGCGTTCCGGTTCACAACAGGCGTCTTGGCGTACTGATCCCAAACAGAGCGGAGCCGCCGGTTGCATGGGAGATATCGGCACGCATGCCGCCAATCTGGCCGAATACATCACGAACCTGCGGATCAGTGAAATTCTGGCCGACCTTTCATCTTTTGTCAAAGGCCGCAAGCTGGACGACGACGGCAACTGTCTCCTGCGTTTTAACAACGGAGCCAAGGGGCTTCTCCATGCCAGCCAGGTTTCGATCGGCGAGGAGAACAACCTTGCCGTTTGGGTCTATGGTGAAACCCGCAGCCTTGAGTGGCATCAGGAAAATCCGAACTACCTTTACGTCAAAGGTATTGACGGCCCAGTCCAAACCTGGCGTCGCGGCAATGGCTACGTCGCCGCCAAAAGTGCGGCGGCCGCCCGTGGCACGCGCATTCCCTTCGGCCATCCGGAGGCATTCCTGGAAGCATTCGCAAACAATTATGTTAATTTTGCCGATACCATCTCCGCCCGGATTGAGAAGCGTAAACCAGATCCGCTGGCTCTCGATTTTCCCAAAGTTGAAAACGGAGTGCGCGGCATGCAATTTATCGAGGCAGTCGTGAAGTCGTCAAAGATGGGAGCCAAATGGGTGAAGATGGGATGAGAAGAAAATGCGGAATGTGGAAACAGGAATGGTATTCGGGGTTCAGAGGATGGTGACTGACGAGTAAGCAACCATAATGTAAGGAGATTGAAGATGCGTCCTGTGACATTATTTACCGGTCAATTCGCGGATATTCCCCTGGAACAGCTTGCGGCGCAGGCGAAGCAATGGGGCTATGACGGCTTGGAATTGGCCTGCTGGGGCGATCACGTGGATGTGGATCGCGCCGCCAAGGATAAAAAATATGCTCAGGGTCAGCTTGACCTGCTGGCGCGGCATGGGCTGAAGGTGTTCGCGATCAGCAATCATCTGGCGGGTCAGCTCGTGTGCGATCTGAATAACGATGCCCGCTCCGATCTGTTTGCCCCGAAATCCTGCGCGGGCAATGCTTCTGCCAAACGGGAGTGGGCGACAACGGCCATGAAGAACACCGCCCGGGCGGCTAAAAACATGGGACTAAAAATAGTCAATGGCTTTACCGGTTCCTCGATCTGGCATATGTTGTACAGTTTTCCGCCGGTATCGGAAGCCATGGTGGAGCAGGGCTTCGCGGATTTCGCTAAGCGCTGGAATCCGATCCTGGACGTTTTTGACGAATGCGGTGTCCGGTTTGCGCTGGAAGTGCATCCCACCGAGATTGCCTTTGACATCATCACGGCCCGGCGGGCCCTGGCCGCGATCGGTCACCGCAAGGCCTTTGGGTTCAATTTCGATCCCAGCCATTTGCACTGGCAGTTGGTGGACCCCGTCCGGTTCCTCAAGGCGTTCCCGGACCGGATTTATCATGTCCACATGAAGGATGCCGCGCTGACCCTGGACGGCGAGAGCGGCATTATCTCTTCGCACCTTAATTTCGGCACACCGGGGCGCGGCTGGGATTTCCGGAGCCTGGGACGTGGTGGCGTGAAGTTTGAGGAAATAATCCGGACGCTGAATATTCTCAACTATACCGGGCCGCTGTCGGTGGAGTGGGAGGACGCGCTCATGAACCGGGAGGCCGGCGCCGCTGAAGCCTGCCGATTTGTCAGGAACCTGGATTTTCCGAAATCGGACCGCGTATTCGACGAGGCCCTTCGGAAATAAAGAACAGGAGAATCGGGTCATGCAGTAGGATGGGCGCCCCCTTCCCTGATTATAAGAATGAACCGGCAATAATGTGCGCCAGTTCCGATGGGCGAGTGTCCATGCTGCCCGCCAAGCGATTTGCTATCAGTTATAACGCCAGTAATTTCCGGTAATGCTCGGGCATCCGGAAAATGCCGCCGCTGATCCGGAAAAACTCATCATCCAGATGGAATAAGCCCTGCTTGGTCTCCATCCACTTTGCGCCATAACATGGATGATAGCGCCGCAAGTTTTCCCAGTTCGTATAATTCTGATGGCCGTTGGTCTCTACCAGGCCAATCTTCATGCCCGGCAGACCGGGCAGTCGGGCGGCCACGGTCTTGTTCCACGCAGTGACATACTCATGGTCTTGGCGATCGGTTTGAGTGCGATCGCGTTATACCCCATATCAATCCGCGTTTTGGCATCCTGCACCGAATGGGCGCTTTCATCCGCCGCGATCCGCACAACGGTGCTTGCAGTTTTGGCAATGGTAATATTCATGGTATATATACTTTCATCGCCGGCTCGCCTGTTCATTGGTACTTTATCCTTCGGCAACTGCTATAAACAACAATAAAATCACGCGGCGTTCTCCCTAACGCGGGCTTGTGCCCGCAACCCAAGTATGCCGTTCTCCCAGCAGTGTGTCGAGTCGAGTAGACCGGAGGAATCTC
>Ga0180014_1000083_pt1 | contig 26393 bp, 17 predicted proteins | sample KR13_S1_MetaG_FD_116507 | JGI IMG/M metagenome (GOLD analysis project Ga0180014, IMG submission 116507) | Groundwater microbial communities from the Olkiluoto Island deep subsurface site, Finland - KR13_S1_MetaG | ecosystem: Environmental > Aquatic > Deep subsurface > Groundwater | place... | reverse complement strand
TGGCGTGTTGCCCCTAATTGTCGAATTGTGGCTCATGGCCCATGGTTCGTTTCAGAATTTAGCGTCGGCCAGTCTCATCAACCGGACTTCCGGTAAGGACATGGGACATTGTAGATGGCGGCCGTGTTTTAGCAAGCGTCTTCATTTTTTCTCCGGCGAATGATCCGTTTTGATCTCGGACTTGAGATGACACAACCGCGGAGATATCGTTCATTTATCGATCACAGGTGTTTTTTTTCGCTGACAGCTTTCCGGGCCATATCCGCGGAACCAGTTAGGCGTTGATTACTACATCGATATCGCGGTGCGCGCGGGATTCAATCGGCTAATGCTGCCGGTCGGCAGGCCGTATCCCAAGGACCTGGCGCCGGAGCAGATGAACGAATACTTCATTGACCAGTGCCATAAACACGGCATCCAGGCCAGCGCCTGGTATTTCACCGGGACAGTGCCCGAGCCGGAGAAATTCCTGAAAGAAATTCTCACCAAGTACAAGTTCGACGGCGTCAGCGCCGATGACGGGTACGAGAAGGTGGTGGGCGGAGTGACAGTCGTAGATAACCCGGCGAACATGAATATCGGGTAAAGGTGAGTGATTAGCCCGGATTTCTCACCCAGACGTGTGATAAATCCGGGTTAGCTCCCCTTCCCCTTCGATCACCGCCGCCCCGCTCTTCAGCCGGCATCCCACCAGCCTCATCGTTACACCCTTTGGCAGAATGAGCCGGCCACCGCTGCGATCATAGGACCACTGGATCATGCCTCGTGGCGTTGGGATTACGCCGCGAAACCAGTCTAATCCCGACTCACGAAGGATAAGGTCGCACGTGGAAAAACCCGGGCCGGTGGCGGAGATTCCGAGCACGCCTTTGCTCAGGAGTGCCACCGGCGCCGCCCCCGCCCACTCGTGGCAGAGGCTGTTGCCGAAGGGTCGCCCATAGAAGGCAAGCTGTTCAACCGGGCTGTCGTTCGGACGAATGTCCTCGGCAAAACGCACGTGGCCCAGCGACAGCAGCCTGCCCCAGACGCGCTTGACAAAGTCCAGTGCCTGCGGCAACCGGTTCGCCTTGGCATAGGCAAGGAATTCCCAGTGGCGGATCAGCGATACGTTGGTCGGCCGACAGGCGAAGTTCTCCAACACTCCGTCGATTGCTCCAGGATACTCCTCCGGGCAAATGAGATCAAAGAAGATACCGAAGACCTGCGCCGGCACGCTGAGACGGTCATCACGCTTACCGGAGGAAGTATAACCATTAATGTAGGCGCCACGAGCGGGATCCCAGAACTCCTCCCGGATGCGTTGGCGCAGCAGAATAGCCTCCTGACGATACCGCCGGGCAAGGTCGCTTTCGCCCCACCGATCGTTAAATGCAGCGCCGATCTCCAAGCTGCGCATCAGGAGCATCTGCACATAAGTGCAGATGCCGCGGGAGTCAGGACCAAACTCGGGGGTCATTGTCCAGTCGGCAAGGCAGCCCCAACTGCCGCTGCCGCCGAGCCAGCCGGCGGCGTTGCGTTTTGAAATGTAGAAATCCAGCAATTCGGTTAGACTGGTGCGGTAGCGTTTCGAGAAGCTGAGGTCGCCTCGGACGAGATAGTCATGCTCAAAGCCCATGGGCACGTAGAGCGGAAAATCCAGAATGCCGATGTCGATATCCGAAGGCGCGGACGGCAGGAGCTGCGAGACAAGATGGTTTCGCGCCGGCACGGAGTCGAAGAAGATGCAGTCGGAGGACTCGATGGCGGCAATGGCATCAAGTGCCCAGGGAAGGGCGTCGCGGCGGATCCCGTCAAGGATGAAATCGTGGGTACAGGTATGGAGGGTGGCTGCCCCGGCTTTCCAGATATCGTTGAGAAGCGAGTCGCTGCACTCAAACTCGCCCTGGTATTCGGTCGGCCAGACGCGGGCTTCAAAGCGCAGGTTGCGGATCGTGCAGCCAGCCGTGCTCTTGAGGCGCGCGAAGCGGACGCATCGCTCGGGCAAGCGGACCGATCCCATCGGCGCCGACGCCAGCGGGTGCTGCTCGAAATGCGCCGGCTCGTCGTTCAACGCTTCCTCAGCCGATTCGCCCACCACGCATTCGACCAAGCCACACCCCGTCGCATCGAAGCAGAGGCGCCCGAGCTCGTCATGCCCAAAGTCAATCAGCACGCTCTGACCCGGCGGGAGAGCGATCTCGTCGTGGACCACGGCCAGTGCCTTGACTGGCCGTGAATCAACTGGTTGCACCTCCTTCGGGGTAATGATCACACGGCATTCCACCGAGTCATCGGGCAGTCTCTTGGGATCGCTTAGTAGTGGTTCACACTCAGTGGGAAACCAGGTGTGCCCGTCGAGGCTGGACTCCCACTCCGGCCCCGTCGACAACTCGCCGCCCTCAAGGATGATGGCCGGCAGGCGGTTGCCGAAGTCAACAACAACGTAAAGGTCGTGCCGCCCCGCCGGAAGCTCGGCGCCGCGACGCGTGGCATTACCTTCAACACCGTCAATGGTCACGCGAATGCGACCAAGAGGACCGGCCCAGCGGAGATGCCGGGGTTTGGTCAGCATCGCCGTCGTGCGGAAGAAGGCCTGAAAGATCGGCAGCCGGAAGCGGCCTGGGTAGCCGACGTAGACGCAGCGTTCGGCCATCCGGCGCACAGTCAAGGCATGAAGGTGCGCCACGCGCTGCCCTGGAAACCAGATCCATTGAGCACACCACCGATCCCGGACATCAGAGGCGGTCACTGTGCAACGGGGGTCAAGCATTGGATCATATTGTTTGTTCATTCTTGTCCTGTGCGGCCAGTTTGCCGCCTGGTTAATTTTTGACATTCTTCGCCGATCCGTCTCTGCCGTTGCCCCTTGCCTAAATCCCCAGAACCTTCGCCTTGATTTACCGCAGTTCCTTCATCATGCAAGTGACTGGAACCGCGCCGGACAAGCCGAAGGCATCATGCAGAATCTTGTAGACGGCATACAATTCCCGGTAGACGGCGACATGACCTGGCGCCATTCGGGTCACCCATTAAAGGCCAAGTCAATAGAGTCAGTTTCCGATCATGGAAACTGCCTTGCTTTGACGCCAACACCGACCTTGCCAGCAACCATTATTGCGACGGTCTTTTCAATCGTATGATTCAAAACGGCCAAACCCGCCTGAGGACGGGCCCGCCTGCAATCCGTCAGCCGACGGATAGCATTGCGGGCAGGTATTTTACGCTCTGAGGAGTCACACATTAGGCAGATACTTGCGATGCTGGCCGCGCTTTAAGGTCGCATTTTGCGACCTTAAAGACTGCCGCTCGTTTTCAGTAAGCTGAAAGACGAAGTGTTCCGGGAACCGTTCCTTGTTACGGCGGACTTGTTCATTCAATCACTTGACCGGCACGCCGTAAAGGGCGGCCGGATCGGAATCCAGGATCACCGTATGCCCCCGGACGCAGGTGATGCACTGGTCCGGCGACCGGAGAACAAGGGCGGTGATGGTCATGCCCGGGCTTTCTTGTTGACGTGTTTCTGCACAAGCGGATGTGAACGCATTAATATCTCAACCTTCTCCGCTATAACAGGCTTCCCTGGCGATCCCGGGGTTTCAAACCCAGGCACTGGAAGCATAATTCCGTGGCCACCCGTCCCTGCGGCGTGCGCTTCAGGTAACCTTCCTGGATCAGGTACGGCTCGTAAACCTCTTCGATGGTATCGGGTTCCTCGCCCACGGACACGGCCAGGGAGTTCACCCCGACAGGTCCCCCTCCAAATTTCTGGACAACGGCAAGGAGAATGCGTTTATCCATCTCGTCCAGGCCGTGTTTATCGATCTCCAGCATTTCGAGAGCCTGGTCGGCAATGGAACGGACGATGCGGTTGTCGGCCTTGACTTGGGCGTAATCCCGGACCCGCCGCAGGAGATTGTTGGCAATCCGGGGCGTGCCCCGCGACCGGCCGGCAATTTCGCGTGCACCCTCGTCATCAATATCCACGTTCAGGATGCGCGCCGAACGCAGGATGACTTCCTGCAACTCCCCGGCGGGATAGTAATTCAGGCGGACATTCATCCCGAAACGGGACCGCAGGGGCGCCGAGAGTAAACCGCTGCGGGTCGTCGCGCCGACCAGCGTGAATTTGGGAAGGTTCAGCCGCACGGACCGGGCATTCGGCCCCTGGTCAATCATGATATCCAAGACGAAATCCTCCATGGCCGAATAGAGATATTCCTCGACGGATTTCTGGATACGATGGATTTCGTCGATGAAGACGATATCACCGGGCTCGATGCTCGTCAGGATGCCGGCCAAGTCGCCCGGCTTGTCGATGATCGGACCGGAGGTAACGCGGATATTCACACCCATGGCATCGGCGAGAATGTAAGCCAGCGTGGTTTTGCCCAACCCAGGCGGGCCGGCCAGCAGGACATGCTCCAGCACGTCCTTCCGGCCCCGCGCGGCCTCCACGAACAGCTCCAGGCGTTCCTTGACCTTAACCTGACCAATGAAATCCCGGAACTTGGACGGGCGCAGGCTAAGCTCGAACTCCGGATCTTTTTTAGCCAGTTCGGCTGAAAATTTTTCTTTCATGGATTTTTCCGGTGATCAGTAAGGCATCCGGCTTTTCAATTCATCGCCGGCTCATGCCCAACCGGTGACTTTGGCCAGTAATTTGACGTAATACACGAAATTCGGCCACGAGACATCGGGCGGAATGCCGTGATCGCACGATGGAATATAGCCGCCGGAACGGATTACGGGTTCCAGGCGCTTGATCTCGGCCTCGATAACCCGTCCTCCCTTGGCCATCGCCCTCTTGTCCACGCCGCCGGTATAGGCCATCTGGCGGCCGAACTTTCGGCGATACTCCACCAGGTCGTTCCCGGCGGCCACCTCGATGGGACAACAGGAATTGAGGCCGGACTCGATCCAAAGAGGAATCAATTCGCCGACAAACCCGTCGGAATCCACGTCATAAACAGGGCAGCCGGCGCCATGGATGATCTCTCCCCAGCGCGTCCAAGTCGGCAGGATGAAGTCGCGGACCATCTTCGGGGAAATCATGGAGAAACTCTTGTAGGCCATGTCCTCGGAAATCAGCACGGTGTCCGGGACCGCAAAAGCCAGCGCTTTTTTCAGCAAGCGGGCGATATAATCCTCCCAGAAAGCGATCATGTCCCGGACGAAATCCGGATCGTCATGAAACAGCATGCAGAGATTTTCGAATCCCAGCCATTCCCGCAATTGCCAGAACGGCCCTGAAAAACTGAGGCGGATCGGGTAATCCCGATTTTTCAATTGCTTCCCCAGCGCTTCCGGGTTTTGAGGCAAGCGGGACGCATCGTCGGGATTGTACCGGCGTTTCATTTCCTCCCAGTCCGCCCGGGTTTCCACGGGGCACTTGATCCAGCGCCGGGTCACAAAATCCATGGCATTACGCAGATATTCGACTGTGAACTCTTTTCCGATTTCGCAGATATTGCCTTTCCAGTCCTGGACCACCTGCGAACGATCTCTGACTTCGATCACTTTTTCCTCGAACATCGGAATCATGCGTTCCTGAACAACAAACGACGTGCCCCCGATCGGGGCACGGTACGCAATACCCGCCTGCTCGCAGGCGTAATTCAACAGTTCTTTGCCGCCCTGGATATGCGCCGGCAAACCCTGGCTATGCCACGCTTCCAGGGTCGACTTCCGCCCTCCACCGGGCTGAAAGGGAATCCGATCCGGGTGATCAAACAACATCGTGTTGAGATATTGTTCTCGTGCGTTCATTCAGGGAAACCTTTCACATGATGAATTTGTATCCCAGTGCATAAAAGCTATATACTAGACTTCCCTATCCGGAGGTCAACGAAATTGCGCCGGGTCCCAAAAGCACGGCCTTCCCATCCGCGTGAATTCATGATAACTTTTGCGACATGCACCTATCAGGCACAATTTGGAGCATTGGCTGCCGCACTCCATTTAAACCTCATCAAAAAATCAAACGTTTGTAGAACAGGCGCCCGAGTTATGCGAGCTGAAATCACTCTCGTGGGAAATGGAGGATTCCGGATTGCCGTGGATCAAATCCGCATTTTTATCGATGCTTTCTATAGACCGATTCCGGGTGTGGCGGATGCGCCCAGCCCGAGCGCCTCAATCGTAACCTGCGCCGACCTGATCCTTGTCACGCACGCGCATGGGGATCATTTCAATGCCAATGCGGTGGCGGAAGTTGCCGGGCACACCCAAGCCCCGGTGGCCGGTCCGAAAACCGTGATCGCCGCCTTGCGCAAGATCATGCCCGCCGAACGCCTGGTGGAACTGGAGCCGGAGGTCTCCGCTGAAAATACCCTGGTCGCTTTTATTAAGCACAAGTTTCCATCCGTCACCGTCACGGCCTTCCGAACCTTCCACGGCCGGGAGCACAACTCCTATCTCGTGGAAGCGCCCGGCTTCCGTTTTTTTCATGACGGGGACAATGAAAACACGCGACGGCTCGATGGCGCGGTCCTGGGTCAGCTCGATGCGCTCCTGATCGGACCCTGGCAGGGGTCGGGCTGGGTGAAATGCATCGAACGGCTGGCGCCCCGGCGATATTTTCTCATGCATTTGACGGATGATGAACTGGCCCAGCACGCGCAGAACCGGTTTCTCCCGGATATTTGCGATCACGTGCCGGAAGGACTGGTTGTTCTGCGGCCGGGTGAATCGTATATTTTCGGGTAGATACGCTCCGGACGGGACAAGGACGTCCCGTCTCCAGAAGAAAAACGATGCCTAACGACCGAATGTCTGAGATGCTGCGGAGGAGGATTTAATTGAAGTCTCAACACTGCGTACTGCGCAAGCGGAAGACGCGATTTGTCGAACTGTTCCGGACAACGCCGACCAACACGGTCTGCCCGAATTTCTTCGTGCTCCGGCATGCGGCCGGCTGTTCCTTTTCTCCGCACTGCGCCTATTGCTATCTGAAGGCCTCCTTCTGGTACCTGGACCGTCCGCATGTCTTTACCAACGTAACGATGAGGCTGGACGACGTCCGTCGTTGGATCCAACGGGACGCGCTTGAATCCTATATCTTGAACATGGGCAATCTCTCGGACAGCCTCGTGTTCGAATCCGTGCGACCGATCCTGCCCCGGCTCATCGAGGTGTTTCGTGAAGAGGCGGAACGCCCCGGCCGTCCCCACAGCCTCCTGCTGGTCACCAAGGGCGGTCGGCGGGACTGCCAGTCCCTCCTGAAACTTCCCGCCTGCCGGAACGTCATGGTCTCGTTCTCCGTCAACAATCCTGACGCCGCGCGCCAATACGAACAGGGAGCGGCCCCGGTACCGGACCGCCTGGACGCCGCCCGGCGCCTGAAAGCATCGGGCTGGCGCATCCGCATCCGCATCGATCCTATCATCGCGGGATATGATTATGACTGGATTTCGGATCACGTCAGGAAACTCGCGCCCGAACGCGTGACGCTGGGCACACTGCGCGCCGAAGCCTCATTGCCGCGATATGTCGCCAAAGATTTATTTACGGCTCTGGTCAAACCGCGATCCGGCAAGGGCCTGGCCCGCTATCCAATCAAAAAACGTCTGGCCCTCTACCGGCGCGCCCTGAAACACTTGCGGCCAGTCTGCCCGGTGGGACTTTGCGAAGAAACCCCGGACGTCTGGAAAGCGCTTCGATTGAACGCCGATGCAAAACCCTGCAACTGCGGATGCTAAGATTGAGATTAAATTAGGCCGCCAAGAGCGGCAGTTATCGTCCGTTAGGATTCGTCCAGGATCCGCTCGCGATCGTCATCATGCAGCTGACAGTATTGCAAACATTCCGGCGGACAGGTTCCGCGGCAGGGTTCTATATGGATCGTGACCGTGGTGCCCGGATATTGCTGGCGGATCGCACCGGAAATAGTCCTGGTAATTTCATGGGATTCCTCCACCGACATATCGGCGCGCACCAGCACATGGCAGTCGACAAAACGATCCGCCCCTGCCTTGCGGGTGCGCAGATTATGTAATCCGCGCACCGTCGGATGGAGGCTGTGCAGGTAGTGTTGAATCCACGTCTCTTCCTCCAACGGTAACGAGATATCGAGCAAGTCGCGCCCCGATTCAATCGTCAGTTTCCACGCCGCCTTGACGATCAGCAAGGCCACCAAAATCGCCGCAATCGGGTCAATCCAGTCCAGGTACAAATGTGGAAACAGAAAATTCCCGATCCAGATGCAGAGCAGACCGAACATGACGCCGGCCGAGGTATAAACATCCGTCATCAGGTGCCAGGCGTCAGCCTGCAGGGCCACGGAATTCGATTTGCGCCCCACGACAAAAAGCAACCGGGACACGCCGATATTGACCAGGGACGAAAGCAGCATGATCCCCACGCCCCAGCTGGTGGCGCCAAGCGGCGACGGGTGGATCAGTTTCTCGATCGCCTCCTTTATAATCCAAGCCGCCGCCAGAAAAATCAGCAGGGCTTCCACAGTGCCGGATATATTTTCCACCTTGCCATGCCCGAAAGGGTGGTTCTTATCCGCCGGGTGCTTCACCATCCAGACCGCGAACAGGGCAATGAAGGCGGCCAGCAAATCCACGGCGGAGTGGATCCCTTCGGAAATCACCGCCACGGAGCCGATCAGCAGGCCGATGATGATTTTCGAGAGAACAAGAAAGCTGTTGGAGACCACCGATACCGCGGCCACGATAATTTTTTGATGATGAATATTCATGATCGTTTATCCCCTGACGAAAGAAAGCCCTGTGAGACAACCCATTAGTCCCACAGGGCTTTCCACCTGTTGTCCGGCTCTAAGCCGGGCCCGGCACCCTTCGACTAGCGGCCGAAGAGGCTTGATCTAACCAACGCTTATGAATTTATTGCATACGCAGGCGACCATAGTGTTTTCAGCGCCTGAAAGCAAGAAATAATCAACTGAAGAATGGGAAAGGTTGGGTACATCGTGACCTCCCTCTTGGGAAGGTCAAGGTAATACAGGGGAGTACGATGAAGGAGATTATTGGCCACCTCCGGAGGTGGCCAAAAGGCCACTTGCCCGGCGACGTGGTTGCCTCGGACGCGCAAGCGCCTAGGTGCGATAGGACGGGCACAGCCCGGCCTTAAATCCTTCGTGGCTGATCCTAACAAGCCGCATGCCGCAGGGCTTGATCAATATCCGCTTGAATATCTTCGATATCTTCCAGGCCAACAGACAGACGGAGATAGTCCTCCGTCACGCCGGTTTCCCGCTGTTCCACGGAGCTTAACTGCTGATGCGTGGTTGAAGCCGGGTGGACGATCAGACTTTTCGCATCACCGATGTTCACCTGATGAGAGATCAATCTGACAGAGTTAATAAACTTTTTCCTGCCGCCAGCCCGCCAAAGCCCAGCTTCATGTATTTCGATGCGATCGGATAGCTCGATCGTCTTCCACCCCCCCCGGCGCACCAGCGGCGCGAAGCGACGTATGGTGCCGCCGGTTGTTGGCATGGTCTACTTAGCGGAACCCCAAGGGACAGACCTTCAGTGCAGGAATATGAAGATTCCTGCGGAAAACGGCAAGGCTGGATTCCTTCTGTAGTCTTGCACGTTGACATGGCTCAAGACGGACAGGAACGACGCGCACGCATATGGCTTACCCAATTCGTCGCAACCTGCGGCTGGGAAGCGAAGTGGAGATGCAGAAAGCGGAGTAAGGGACATCCATCGAGCGGGCGGCTTTCTCTTGATCATTGCTCATCTGGAAATCCATCGGAACCCATGATATCGGGCGCAAACGCGGCAAGCCGGCTTAACAACGGTTGTTATTGACACCCCATTAACCCCCGCAATTTGATTTCGCGGTTAACATCGTCTCTGACCCCGGACGAGTAAAATAATACATGTCCGCCGTTTTGATCATGTTGCACGCCAAACCCGGAAAGAACGTTTTTTAAATTTGCCACCGTTCCAATATTGCCGTCAATGATTTTGATTTCATCCCCAACTACTTCCTGGATGATACTTTTGTAATATATGAAATGGGTGCAGCCGAGCACGATCGTCTCAAGCTCTGCCACTCGTAATGTACGCAATTTGTCTTGAATATATTTTTTAACATTGCCGGAATTGAAATCCCATGATTCGGCAAACCCAACCAAGGCGTCCATTTCCATTTTGACGGTCTTATTGTTTTTATCAACAGACGCGATCAAGGCTTCAAGCTTGCTGGCTTTCAGTGTTAAGGAAGTTGCCAGAACCAGAATATTCTTTCCGCGGTTCCTGATGACCGCCGGTTTTACCGCCGGCTCCATGCCCACAATATGAAATGGATAGTGATGTCTCAGATCGGTTATCGCAACCGCAGTGGCGGTATTGCATGCAATAACCAGCGCCTGGATATCATGCTTCGCAATATAATCAACCGCTTCGAACACATGCTTTCTAACATGTTCTTTCGTCTTTACGCCGTAGGGGGCATTTTTTGTGTCCGCATAATAAATAAAATCATGGTTTGGCAATTCCCGTATTGCGTGTTTCAACACGGTTAGACCGCCGATTCCCGAATCAAAAAAAGCAATGACCACCCGCCTTGCTCCCTTTTATTATCCGGATAACCGACCCTTTCCCTCCCCAAAAATACCGATCAGCACGCCATGCAAACATTTGCCGCGTCACACGTGGCCGCCAATCAATCGGCGGAAACGGCTAAACAAATAATACGGGTCGTGCGGCCCCGGACAGGCCTCGGGATGATACTGCACCGAAAACATCGGCGCCTGTTTATGTTCAATGCCTTCAACCGTCTGATCATTCAAATTGATGTGGGTAATTTCCACCTTCACCGGATCCAGGGAATCAGGATCCACCGTGAAATTATGATTTTGCGATGTTATTTCAACCCGACTGGTCTTTAAATCTTTGACCGGATGGTTGCACCCATGATGCCCGAACTTGAGCCGACAGGTCCGGCCCCCGCACGCAATCCCCAGGATCTGATGCCCCAGGCAGATGCCCATGAGCGGAACCTTGCCAATCAGCCGGCGCGAATTCTCGATCGCATACGTTACGGCGGCGGGGTCGGCCGGTCCATTCGACAGTAATACTCCATGAGGCTTCAGCGCCAGCACATCGGCGGCTGAGGTTTTTGCCGGCACCACCGTGACCGCCATGCCATTCCTCCGCATGCTCCGAAGAATATTCCATTTTATGCCGAAGTCATAAGCGACTATTTTCAGGTCGGCTTTCGGTAAACTGTCGGCAATCCCCCAGGAGACCGATAGGGTTCCCGTCTCATCCCACAGGTAAGGCTGTTGACAGCTGACTTTGACCGCATAATCCTGCCCATCCAGCCCGCCCCACTCCGCCGCGAGCCGAACGGCCTGTTGTTCGGCTATTTTACCGGACACCGCCAGATAGCCTTTAAGCGTCCCTTGATCCCGAAGCTTGGAGGTAAGCGCACGCGTATCGATACCGGCGATGGCCGGAATGGCGTTGCGGCGCAAGCATTCTTCAAGAGAGACCTCCGAGCGCCAGTTGCTGGGCGTATTCATCTCGTGCAGGATAAACCCGTTGGCAAATAACCGGGAAGATTCCATGTCCGCGGCATTGATCCCGGTATTCCCGATTTCCGGACAGGTCATGGTCACGAGCTGTCCGCTATAGGAAGGATCACTGAGAATTTCCTGATAGCCGGTCATTCCGGTGTTGAAGACCACCTCGCCCAGCGCGTCGTTTTCCGCGCCCACGGAATAGCCATGGAACACCGTTCCATCCGCCAAGGCCAGGAATGCGGTTTTCTCCCTTTGAGCGCGCCAGTTCCATTTTGCATTCATATTAATGAGCCCCGGGCAATTTCAGACGCGGGGCATGTCGATGATATTCCTGGAGACTGCAGACTTCCATTCGCCGGGTTTCCCGAAACGTTTCCAGGCCTTTCACCGCCGCATCCAATCCATTGAGGGTGGTCGTGATGGGAATGCCCCGGATCACGGCTTCGGCCCGCATTTTTACTTCATCCACCCGGGGGATTTCCCCGCTGGACGGCGTGTTCACAATCCACCCCACCTGTTTCTCCTGGATCATATCCAGCACATGGGGCCGACCCGTGGAAATGCGGAAGATCGCCTGACTGGTAATTCCGTGATTGCGCAGGATCGTGCTGGTGCCCTCCGTGGCATAGATGGTGAACCCCAGGGCGCACAAGCGCCGCGCCAATGGAATGACGGCGTCCTTGTCCGAGTCCCGCACGCTCACGAACACATTGCCGGCAACCGGAAGCACATTCCCGGCGGCCACCTGGCTTTTCAGGAACGCCATGCCGATATTTATATCAATTCCCATGACCTCACCCGTTGACTTCATCTCGGGGCTAAGGACGGTGTCAATGCCCGGAAAGCGCACGAATGGAAATACGGCCTCTTTCACCGACGCATGCCGCGGCAGAATCTCGCGGGTAAAGCCCAGGTCTTTGAGCTTGCTCCCGGTCATCACCAGCGCCGCCAGCTTGGCCAGCGGCACTCCGATGGCTTTGCTGACAAAGGGGATGGTCCGCGAGGCGCGGGGATTCACCTCCAGCACATAAACCTCGCCCTCCTTGACCGCGTATTGGACATTCATCAACCCGCACACCTTCAAGGCCTGGGCTAGTTCGACCGTGTGCTTGCGGATCGCGGCCTTGACCGGTTCGGAAAGCGTGGGAGCCGGAATCATGCAGGCGCTGTCGCCGGAATGGATTCCCGCCTGCTCCACATGCTCCATGATCCCGCCGATGACTACGGTCTCGCCGTCGGCAATACAGTCCACGTCCACCTCCACGGCGTTATCGAGAAAGTCGTCGATCAGGACCGGGCGATCCTCCGAAACTTCAACGGCTTCCGCCATGTATTTCCGCAGGGACTCCTGGGTGTAAACGATGACCATGGCGCGTCCACCGAGAACGAAAGAAGGCCGCATGAGGATCGGGAACCCGATCCGGTCGGCAATCCGCGCGGCCTCCTCGACGCTGGCCGCCAACCCGCTGTTCGGCTGGCGGATACCCAGGCGGGTGATCAGCTCATGAAACAGCTTGCGGTCCTCGGCCGCCTCGATGCTGGCGGTCGATGTGCCGATGATCCGGACGCCGTTCTGCTCCAGGGCCCTGGCCAGGTTGAGGGGAGTCTGGCCGCCGAACTGGACGATGGCGCCCCAGCATTGCTCCCGGCGGTAAATGTGAAGGACATCTTCCAGGGTCAGCGGTTCGAAATACAGGCGATCGCTGGTGTCGTAATCCGTACTGACGGTCTCCGGGTTGCTGTTGACCATAATCGTGGCAAACCCCGCTTCGCGCAGGGCAAAGGAGGCGTGCACACAGCAATAATCGAATTCGATCCCCTGCCCAATCCGGTTCGGACCGCCCCCCAGGATCATGATCTTCCGCCGCTCGTCGGGCCGATATTCTTCCAGCGTGCCATAGGTCGAATAATAATACGGCGTGAAGGCCGTAAATTCCGCCGCGCAGGTATCGACCAGATTAAACACAGGATTCAGGCCGATGGCTTCACGCGCCCGGCGTACTTCACATTCCGAGGCACCCAACAAAAATGCGATCTGCCGGTCTGAGTAGCCAAACTCCTTGGATTGGCGAAACAGGGCCGGGTTCCGTTTCAACCCGTCGAGATCATGCGCCGATCTGATTTCTTCTTCAAAGGCTGCCAGTTCCTCCAAGTGTCCCAGGAACCAAGGGTCGATCTGCGTCAGCTCCGCCACGCGGGCCACCGCCCACCCCCGCTTGAAAGCCGACCGGACGGCAAACAGGCGCCGGGCATTCGGCCGGACCAGCTCGGCGGCCAAAGCGTCATCCGCCAGGCCTTCGAGCGGACCGTCCTTGCCGTCGGCGCCAAAACCGGCCCGGCCGGTTTCAAGGGAACGCAAGGCCTTCTGGAACGATTCCTTGAATGTCCGCCCGATACTCATGGTCTCGCCGACCGATTTCATCTGGGTCCCCAGAGTGGTATCGGCGGCCGGGAATTTCTCGAACGCGAACCGCGGCACCTTGGTGACCACATAATCGATCGCCGGCTCGAAACAAGCCGGGGTTTCGCGGGTAATATCATTGCGTAATTCATCCAGCGTATAGCCGACGGCCAGCTTGGCCGCGATCCTGGCGATGGGAAACCCCGTGGCCTTGGAGGCCAACGCGCTGGAACGTGACACCCGCGGGTTCATCTCGATGATCACCATGCGGCCATTGGCCGGGTTGATCGCCCACTGGACATTCGCCCCGCCGGTTTCCACCCCGATTTCCCGGATGACGGCCAGGGTGGCATCCCGCATGCGCTGATATTCCCGATCGGTCAGTGTTTGCGTCGGCGCCACGGTCACACTGTCGCCCGTATGGATTCCCATGGGATCAACATTTTCGATGGAGCAAACAATGACGCAATTATCTTTCCGGTCTCGCATGACTTCCAGCTCGAACTCCTTCCAGCCGATCACCGATTCCTCGATCAGCACCTCGGAATTGAGACTATACGACAAACCGCGCGCCACGATAGTCCGGAATTCCGCTTCGTCCCGGGCAATCCCCCCGCCGGAGCCGCCCAAGGTAAAGCCGGGCCGGATGATCAGGGGAAAACCGGCCATGACGGCCTGAATCTTCAGCGCCTCGGCGAGGGAATGCGCGGATTGCCCGCGCGGCACATCCATGCCGATTTTCGTCATGGCCTCCTTGAACAGGTTCCGATCCTCCGCCTTGCGGATCACCTCCGCCCGAGCGCCGATCATTTCCACCTGGTAACGTTTCAGCGCGCCATGATCATGAAGGGCGATGGCCAGATTCAGCGCCGTCTGGCCGCCCAAGGTCGGCAGGAGCGCGTCCGGCCGCTCGCGGCGAATGATTTCCTCGAGAATCGGTTCGGTCAGCGGCTCCAGGTAGGTCCGGTCGGCGAATTCCGGATCGGTCATGATCGTGGCCGGGTTGCTGTTGACCAGCACGAGTTCGTAGCCCTCTTCCTTGAGCGCCTTGCAAGCCTGCACACCGGAATAATCGAACTCACAGGCCTGGCCGATGATGATCGGTCCGGCTCCGATGAGCATGATCTTCTTTATATCTTCGCGTTTCGGCATCGCTCGCAAATCCTCATTGGCTATGCGCCCCGGTTGGTGCCCAACAGCTTTTCCCAAGGTAGGGCGCGAGCTTGCTCGTCGCCGCGGTTTTCGGCCCAAGACGGCGCCGACACAAGGTCGCGCCCTACAAGACACGGCCAGAATGATAATTGCCGTTCTGTTTCCTTCATGCGCTACTTCCGATGGATCATGGCCGCTTTGATGAAATCGCGAAATAAAGAATGGGGATGCAACGGGCTTGACTGAAACTCCGGATGGAACTGGCAGGCCACAAACCACGGATGGTCCGCCAGTTCCACGACCTCAACTAGGCGCGACGCCGGATTGATCCCCGCAAAGACCATGCCCCGCGCCTCCATCTTTTCGCGATAGCGGTTGTTGAACTCGTAGCGGTGGCGGTGCCGCTCCGCGACTTCAGCCGCGCCATACGCCGCCCGGGCCTTAGTCGCTTTGCCCAGGGCGCAGGGAAATAGTCCGAGCCGCATGGTGCCGCCCTTGGCCGTCTGGCGCTTCTGGTCTTCCATTTGATCCACTACCGGGTGCGGCGTCTGCGGCTCGAATTCCGTGCTGTTGGCCCGATCCAGCCCGCAAACGTTGCGGGCAAATTCGATCACGGCGCATTGCATGCCGAGGCAGATTCCCAGGAACGGCACGCCGCGGGTGCGGGCATATTGCACTGCTGCGATCTTGCCCTCAATGCCGCGATCGCCGAATCCGCCGGGGACCAGAATACCCTGGACGCTCTTGAGCAATGGTTCACATCCCTGTTTTTCAATATCCTCGGACTCCACTCGACGGATATGGATTCCAACGTGGTGCGCAATGCCGGCATGAGTCAGGGCCTCATAAATGCTTTTATAGGCATCTTTCAGGCTCATGTATTTGCCGACCACGGCAATTTCCACCGTGCCGGATTCCGGATTCAACTGCGTGGCCAGCATGGCTTCCCAGTCCTGCATCGCCAACGGACGCACATGGAGATTCAGCATTTCCAGGATATACACATCCATGCTCTGCCGCGCCAGATCAAGCGGCACCTCGTAAATCGAGTGGGTAACGTCAATTTCCTCGATGACCAGGTTCAGTTCCACGTTGCAAAACAACGCCATTTTTTCCCGGTGCTCGCGCGTTAAATGTTGCTCACAGCGGCACACCAGGATATCGGGAATGATGCCGATGGTCCGCAGAATGCCCACCGACTGTTGGGATGGCTTGGTTTTCATTTCACCCGCTGCCTTGATGAACGGCACGAGCGTCAGGTGAATAAACAAGCCGTTCTGGCGCCCAATGGCCTGGCGGTACTCGCGAATGGCCTCCAGGAACGGCAGGGATTCGATATCTCCGACCGTGCCCCCGATTTCGGTGATGGCAATATCCACGTCGTCGCCGTCGAGCGAATTGATCGCCGCCTTGATTTCGTCGGTGATATGCGGAACCACCTGGACGGTTTTGCCAAGGTAGCCCCCCTGCCGCTCGCGGGCAATGACCGCGCTGTAAATGCGGCCGGTGGTGAAGTTGCTGTCGCGCGTACAGGCAACCCCGGCAATCCGTTCGTAATGGCCCAGATCCAGATCCGTTTCCGATCCGTCGGCGGTCACATACACCTCGCCGTGCTGAAACGGCGACATGGTGCCGGCATCCACGTTGAGATAGGGGTCCAGCTTCTGCATGCGGACGCGGTACCCCCGGCGGGCCAGCAAGAGCCCCAGTGATGCCGCCGTGATACCCTTGCCGAGAGACGACACTACGCCGCCGGTAATAAAGATATGTTTAGTCACATGGGGCAACTTTTTCATTGATCCTCCATAACGCGGCGCAAGGCCGCAACCAAACGCGGAAGCTAACATCATACGCCTTACATCAGTTGCATTCTCGCACGCCGCACTGAAAGCGCCGCGTTATTTAGGCAACCTGCCCTTGACCTGCTCCAGCGGAGCGCCCTCTTCCAATTCCGTCTTGCTCTGCACAGCCTCCACGTCAACCGGATACGTCCCGGAAAAACAGGCGGTGCAGTAGGCGCGTGGAAACCGGAAAGGCGCCAGCAGGCCGGCCTGGCTCAAATATCCCAACGAATCCGCGCCAAGAAAACGGCAAATCTCGTCGATCGAACGCCGCCCGGCAATCAGTTCCGCCTGCGTGGGAAAATCAATGCCGAAAAAGCAGGGATGCACGACCGGCGGACACGCGATCCGCAGGTGGATTTCCCGGGCCCCCGCCTGCTTCAACACGGCGACCCGCCGACGCGCCGTGGTCCCGCGAATAATGGAATCATCCACCACCACCACGCGCTTGCCGTTCACCACGTCCCGGACCACCGCCAGCTTCATGTCCGCGCTGTTGGACCGCTGGTGCGCCTCAGGCATAATGAACGTCCGACCCACGTAATGGTTCCGAATAAAACCGTAGTCCAGTGGAATACCGCTCCCCCGCGAGTACCCCAGCGCCGCGGCATTGCCGCTGTCGGGCACCGGGATGACGATGTCCGCATCGGCCGGCCGTTCCCGGGCCAGCCGCAATCCCAGCTGACAGCGAACGCCATGGACGCTCTCGCCGAACACCTGGCTGTCCGGCCGGGCAAAATACACGTGTTCGAAGATGCACTGCGCCTGGCACTGGCCCGGCGCGGCGGCAAACTGCGAAAACGTCATCCCATCCTTGTCCACCACCACCAATTCCCCGGGTTGGACATCCCGGATATATTCCGCTCCCGTCTGGGCCAGCGCGCAAGTCTCACTGGCAAAGACATAACCGGAACCCAGTTTCCCGATCGAGAGCGGCTTGAACCCCAGCGGATCCCGCGCCGCCATCACCCGATCCCGGGTCATCAGCAGAAACGAGAAGGCGCCCCGGAGTTCATTTAAGGCGCGCGCCACCCGGAGCGGGCGCGAGCGATACATGGGATCGGCGAGCAAATGCACCAGGACTTCGCTGTCCGTGCTGGTCTGGAAAATCGCGCCGGCATCCCGGTACATCCGGCGCAGGCTCCCGGCGTTGATCAGGTTGCCGTTATGGGCGATGGCCCAGATGCCGTCGCTGCATTCCACCACCAGCGGTTGGACATTCTGAATCCGGGTGGAGCCAGTCGTGGAATAGCGCACATGCCCGATCCCCATGTGTCCCGGTAATTCCCCCCACGATCTGGCCGTAAACACGTCATTGACCAATCCCATCCCCTTGATCGAGCGCACCCGCTGACCGTCGCTGGTAACGATCCCCGCGCCTTCCTGTCCGCGATGCTGGAGCGAGAACAATCCCTGATAGATAAGCGGCGCCGCATCCGGCACGCCGTACACACCGAATACTCCGCACGCCTCCCGCGGAAATCTGTCCGGATCATGCAACCCCATGACTAATCTCCCCTTCGCGACATCTTTTTCATACCGCCAAAAATATATAAAACGCCCTAAATATTTAACAGTCGATTTTCCCATGGCCTAAAGCCGCAAAACCAGGGGGTATCGAGGCGGCTCTACCAAACGGGCTTTGAGCATACCCACGAAGATTCAGTGACGCAATCTTTTTTGACATTACCGATTTGTTGCGCCCAGGTCTTGTATATCTTTATTCCTTCCTGCGCACTTTTTTCCGGATGAAACTGGACGGCAAATATATTTTTCAGCGTACTCAACGATAACGGTGTTATAGTGGAAATTGTGCGGTTCTTCTTAATGAATTCCGGGTTGCCTTCAACGCTGGTATCAATATCCACCTCATGTGTTGCCACAAAATCATAGTGCAGGATAGATGCCAGTGAAACCGCGTCCGCCCGGCCCTGATTAATCACTTGGATTACATCATTCGCATTGCCTGCCCCGCCGCAGGCAATGACCGGTATTGACACGGTCCGCGCCATCATCTTTGTGAGGTCAATATCATACCCTTTGCCGGGGCCTTCCCGGTCAACGGATGTTATAAGTATTTCACCGGCGCCCAGTTCTTCTGCGCGGTGTGCCCAGGCAAGAACTTCCTTGCCGGTATATTCCCGGCCGTTATCGGTATAGGCCAGATAACGGCCGTCAGGCTGTTTAATGGCTTCAATTGAAATAAGGATGGTGGATGAACCGAACTTTTCCGCCGACTCTTTTATGAGCATCTCGTTGGCTATCGCGGCAGTATTAAGGGCAACCTTATCAGCCCCCGCGCGAAGAACGTCCCGGATATCTTCAATGCAGCGGAGCCCGCCGCCCACCGTTAAAGGGATACATATTTCCTGGGCGGTTTGCCGGATGATATCATGCATGCTGTTTCTGTTATACAAGCTGGCAACAATATCCATATAAAATAATTCGTCGGCGCCGTTTTCGTAGTAATGCCGGGCAAACTGATGAGGTTTCCCCAAAACCCGCAGACCCTCAAGGTGGATGCCTTTGATGAGATTCGGGCCTTTTATATCCAGCCGGGGTATAATTCTTACGTTCTTTGGCATCCTATAAGTCCTTGCGCATCAGCGGCGCCGCATCCGGCGCGCCACGGGACAACACCGGGCGACGCCTGATTACCGCGCCCGGGATGTTCGTTCGACTGCCAAGCGCCGGCGTATGCCTGCTGGCATATTCCTCGCACTGCCTGTCCAGCAGACAGACCGAGCGATCCGCCCTGACTGACGGCTCCCTCCCGCAACAGCTTCTTTTCCGGCTGACTTTCATTTTGGCAATCATGTTTTATCCCTCCACTTTCCGGCGGTTTTGATCCTTTCCTCGATTCACATTAACCCTGTCGCCCGGTATCAGGATATCTTGCTGGCCTGCAGAAAATTAATGATCCCGCGCACCGCCGCCAACCCGTCGGCTATCGCCCGGCTGACCAGCGACGGGCCACCATGCATATCCCCGGCGGCAAATACTCCCGGTACATTCGCCATCTGCTGCCCATCCAAGACGAGCCGGCCACGCGGGTCACATGCCAGCTGGAGATTTTCTGCAAGCGGCTGGCTGCCGCTCACGACATAACCCAGGGCCAGTAGGACCAGGTCCGCTTTCAATTCGAATTCCGTGCCCCGGTGCCGCAGCGCTTCAACACGCCCATCCGCCTGGCGCAGCCATTCGGCCTCTACGCACGCCAGGCCCGCGACATGCCCCTGCCGTCCGATGAACCTGGTGGTGCTGACTCCCCAGCGCCGGTTGCCCCCCTCCGCGTGGCTGGAGGAGTCGCGCCGGATTAACGGCCACATGGGCCACGGCGTCGTAGCGGATCGCGCCGGAGGCGGCTCGGGCAGAATCTCCAACTGAAGGACGCTGGTGGCGCCCTGCCGGATTGCCGTCCCCAGGCAGTCGGCGCCCGTATCTCCACCGCCGACGATCACGACTCTTTTACCTCTTGCGTCAATATCCTCCGCGGCATTCAAATAATCCCCCGCATTTTTTTTATTCTGGGCAACAAGATAGTCCATGGCAAAATGAATGCCCGCCAAGTCACGGCCGGACACCCTCAAATCCCTGGGTTCACCTGCGCCACCGCACAGGCAGATGGCGTTGAATCGGCTTCGGAGATATTTGCAGGATATATCAGTCCCAACGGTGACCCCGGTCTCGAAACGGACGCCTTCTTGTTCCATGAGTTGAAGGCGTCGGTCCAAAACCCATTTTTCCAGTTTGAAGTCCGGGATTCCATAGCGCAGTATCCCTCCGATCTTTGCGGCCCGTTCATAAACAACGACCGGATAGCCGGCCTTATTCAGCGTATCGGCCACGGCCAGGCCGGCGGGACCGGAGCCAACAACCGCAATCTTCTCCTTAAAACGCTCCGGCGGCGGCGCCGGATGAAGATAGCCTTTGGCGAAGCCCGCTTCGACGATCGCCAGTTCGATTTGCCGGATCGTGACGGCCTCATTATTCAGGGCAAGCACGCAGGCCGCCTCGCAAGGCGCTGGACAGAGCCGCCCCGTGAATTCAGGCAAGGGATTGGTCGCCAGCAGGAGCGCCAGCGCTTCTTCCCAGCGTTTTTGCCAGGCGAGATCATTCAATTCCGGGATTACATTTTCCAGCGGACAACCGTAGCCGTGACAGAAAGGCGTACCGCACTCCAGGCAACGCGCCAGCTGGACATGGACCGTGTCTGCCATGAAAGGAATTTCAACGGCCTTAAAGTCCTTGATCCGCTCGTCCGCGGGACGATATCTGGGTTCTTGGCGAGCGTATTCTAAAAATCCTCCGGTTTTACCCATCGATCACGCCCTCCCGTTCGGTGGCTTCATCCTCTTTGCTCATTCGGCCGAGCGCCCGGCGGTACTCCATGGGAAACACCTTGACAAACAAGGAGAGGGATTCTTGCCAGTGCGCCAGGATATACTCGGCTTTCCTGCTCCCGGTGTGTTCAAAATGCTTTTGAATCATTGTCCTCAGTTCTTTGACGTCCGCACCGTCGGCGATCATATCCAAATCGACCATTTCAAGATTACATCGGCTGTCAAAGCTTCCTTCCGGATCATAAACGTAGGCAATCCCACCGCTCATGCCCGCGGCGAAGTTCACCCCCGTCTTTCCGAGGACAACAACCCTGCCCCCGGTCATATACTCGCATCCGTGATCACCCACCCCTTCGACCACGGCATAAGCCCCGCTGTTCCTGATCGCAAACCGTTCCCCAACACGGCCGTAAATGTAGGCTTCACCCGCCGTCGCCCCATATAGGAGTACATTGCCGCCGATGGTATTTGCGGAGGGATCGAAGGTTGTCTCCGGGGGAGGTACGACGACGATCCTGGCGCCGGAAAGACCTTTCCCCAGATAATCGTTGGCATCGCCTTCAAGTCTCAGAGTCAGTCCCCTGGCGCCGAAAGCGCCGAAACTCTGACCGGCGGATCCCTTGAACCGGCATACAATGCTGTCATCCGGCAGTCCAGCCCCGCCGTATCTGCGCGCTATTTCACCGGACAGCATCGTTCCCACGGCCCGATTGACATTCCGGATGGGCATTTCAATCGCAACGTCTTCGCGCTTCTCCAGCGCTGGCTTTGCCCGTTCGATCAGTTTAACATCCATGACCTGCGCCAGTTCATACGGTTGCGTTTCGACGCATCGCGGAGAGCTATTCCCGGGCGCATTTTGGAAGATTGCCGAAAAGTCAAGGTGGCGAGCCTTCCAGAAATCAATCGCCTGATTGGTTTCAAGCAGGTCGCCGCGGCCGATCAGATCGTCCAGCCGGTGAAAGCCCAGGCGCGCCATGTATTCCCGGACCTCTTCGGCGATCATCGTAAAGAAGTTGATGACGTAGTCCGGTTTCCCGGCGAATCGTTTCCGCAATTCCGGATTCTGCGTCGCGATCCCCACGGGACAGATATTCTCGTTGCATTTACGCATCATCACGCAGCCGCACACCACCAGCGGCGCGGTGGCAAAGCCGAATTCCTCGGCGCCCAGCAAAGCCGCGATAATCACATCCCGGCCGGTTTTCATCTGGCCATCGACCTGCAGCCGGACACGGCCGCGCAAATTGTTAAGCATGAGCGTCTGCTGTGTTTCCGCGAGGCCAAGTTCCCATGGGCCTCCCGTGAAATGGATCGAGGCAAGCGGCGAAGCGCCGGTTCCCCCGTCATGCCCGCTGATGAGCACCTTGTCCGCGCCGCCTTTGGCCACACCGGCGGCGATGGTGCCCACCCCGACTTCGGAGACCAGTTTCACGGAAACCTTGGCGGCGGGATTCACGTTCTTCAAATCGAAGATAAGCTGTTTGATGTCTTCAATGGAGTAAATGTCGTGATGCGGCGGCGGCGAAATAAGCGTCACCCCCGGCGTGGTATGGCGCACGCGCGCAATCTCCGGATTGACCTTAAACCCGGGCAATTGTCCCCCTTCGCCGGGTTTGGCGCCTTGGGCCATCTTGATCTGCAATTCTTTGGCATGGACCAGGTATTCCGCGGTGACTCCGAACCGGCCGCTGGCGACTTGTTTGACCGCACTGCACCGGTTGTCGCCATTGGGCAACGGGTCATACCGCCCCGGATCTTCACCACCTTCCCCGCTGTTGCTCATGGCGCCGATCCGGTTCATGGCAATCGCGAGCGTCTCATGCGCCTCCCGGCTGATCGAGCCGAATGACATGGCGGAGGTCACGAAACGCTTCATGATCTCGCCGGCCGGCTCGACATCCTCAAGCGGAATGGCCTTCCGTTCTTTGAATTTGAACAGGCCCCGTAAGGTGCTGGCCTGTTTGGTCTGGTCATTGATAAGACTCGCGTACTCCCGGTACAGGCGGAAGTCATTGTTCCTCGTCGCGTATTGGAGCTTGGTTATGGAGTCCGGTGTCCAAAGATGGCGCTCGCCATCCTTGCGGTATCGGTAGCGGCCACCGCTGGGAAGAAAACGCGGTGTGTCGGGCGCACGGTCACAGGCCGCCGTGCGGCGTGCGGTCGCTTCGGCAGCGATTTCCGCGATCCCGATCCCCTGGATCCGGGAAGCCGTGCCGGGAAAGTAGCGATCGATCAACGCGGCGTTTAAACCGACCGCTTCAAAAACCTGAGCGCTCCGGTAACTGCGGAGCGTCGAGATGCCCATTTTGGACATCACCTTGAGCAACCCCTTGCAGATCGCTTCGATGTAGTTCTCCAAAGCCTGGGTGACCCCGATCCGGCCTTCCAACAGTTCTTTGCCCGCCATATCCGCCACAATGTCAAAGGCAAGGTAGGGATTGATCGCCGTTGCGCCGTATCCTAAAAGCAGGGCAAAATGATGCACCTCGCGGGGTTCCCCGGTTTCCAGGATTAACGCCGCGCCGGTTCGCTTGCCCATACGCACCACCGCCTGGTTGACCGCCGACACTGCGAGCAAGGCGGGAACAGGAATCATGTCGGCCGGCAAATCCCGGTCGCTCAAAACGATCACCGATCGCCCCGCGTCGATCGCTGCTTCCACTTGCCGGCACAACTGCGCGATGGCGGTTTCGAGGGCTTCTGCCGACCCGCCGGCGGCATTAATGCTCATTATGGCCGGGTCTTGTAGGGCGCGACCTTGCGTCGTCGCCGTCTTGGGCCGAAAACCGCGGCGGCGAGCAAGCTCGCGCCCTACATAACCGCCGGCGGGAAACCCCATGGGCAGGCTGGCCATCGTGAAATCTTTCAGGTTCAGCGATTTAATTCTTCCCAAATCTTCGTTGGAAAGAATGGGGTGCCTGAGTTTTATCAACCGGCTATGCTGGGGGCTATCCACAAGGATATTGGCCGGATTGCCCATGAAGGTCATGAGCGACATGACCAGCTCTTCGCGGATCGGGTCGATGGGCGGGTTGGTAACCTGGGCAAACAGCTGTTTGAAGTAGGCATAGAGCAGTTGCGGCTTTTCGGACAGTACCGCCAGCGGCGTGTCACAGCCCATGGACCCGATGGGTTCATGCGCCTTGGCGGCCATGACCCGGATCACAATTTCCAAATCCTCGCGGGTATAGCCGAACAACTTCTGACGCAAGAACAAACGCGCCGTATCCGGCACCACCGGCGCCACATCGTTGAACAGGCCGTGGAGCATGATTTTGTTCTCTTCAACCCAGCGCCGATAAGGCAATCTACGTGCATAGTCGTTTTTGATCTCTTTATCCTTGAATACCCGCCGCTTGTTAAGATTAACCAGAATCATTTCACCCGGGCGCAGGGCGCCTTTCTCGGCAATTTCACCGGGCGCAAAATCCAGGACGCCGGTTTCCGAAGCCAGGACCATAAAGCCGTTTTTGGTAATCGTGTACCGGCAGGGCCGGAGTCCATTGCGGTCCAGGAGCGCTCCCGCCACGGAACCATCCGTAAATGCCACCGCCGCCGGACCGTCCCAGGGCTCCATCAATCCCGAATTGTACTCGAAGAACCCTCGCAAATCCGGCCCCATCGGGTATTTGGGTCCCCAGGCCTGAGGGATCAGCATCATCAGGGCGTGGGGAATATCCCGGCCACCGGCCACCAACAACTCCAGGGCATTGTCCAGACAGCCCGAATCACTGCCTCCGGCATCGATAATGGGCAGGAGTTTCGCGAGGTCGCCATTCAGCCGATGAGATCCCAGCAGTCTTTCCCGCGAGCGCATGTGCCGGATGTTGCCCCGCAGCGTGTTGATTTCCCCGTTGTGTCCCAGATAACGGAAGGGCTGCGCCAGTTTCCAGGATGGAAAGGTGTTTGTGCTGTAGCGCTGGTGGATAACCGCCACGGCGCTGATGAAATCCGGGGCTTTCAGGTCGGCATAAAACTCGCCCAGTTGGGTGCCCAGCAACAATCCTTTATAGACGATCGTCCGGCATGAAAGACTGGGAATATAAAATTTATCGCCGGGATGCAGCTGCTCCTCGATGCGGCGCTCGGCCAGTTTCCTGACGACATAGAGCTTGCGTTCCATAATGACCGGATCGTCCTGAACACCGCTAATAAAGCATTGAACAACAAGCGGTTGTTCTTCCCTGGCCTTGGCGCCGAGTGCGGCAGGATCGGTGGGAACCTCCCGCCATCCGAGGAGATGCAAGCCTTCCTCGCGGACGACCTCTGCGAACGTCGCCCGGCATTGTGCGGCAAGGCTTTGCTCCCCCGGGAGAAACAGCATGCCGATTCCGTACTTGCCGGCAGGGGGCAATTTCAAACCCAACGAACCGCATTCGCGTTGCAGAAAACCGTCTGGAATTTGAACCAGAATTCCCGCGCCATCGCCGGTCTTTTCGTCGCCGCCGGTCGCGCCTCGATGCAACAGGTTCTCCAGAACCCTGATGCCGCGCACAATGATTTCATGGGATTTTGTCCCATCGATATTGGCGACAAACCCCACGCCACAGGCGTCGTGTTCATATTGAGGGTCGTATAGCCCCTGACGCGGTTTCATTGGCCACTTTCCTCTTATCGAACATAGTTGAACAGATAAAGGCGTTTTTGATTACGTTCCCTTACTCGTATGGATACGGCAATGGATCAGTAACTGCTTCGAAAACGGGTGCCGGCCGGCGTTTATGAACCGAAGATTCAACCCATTGCCACACCTGGCGGATGTTTTCCTGCGGAATACTGTCAGTACACCGAGTGTTGATGGCCTGAAGGGTACGATCAAGTTCTGCGTATGAAATGCCCAGTTCTTCTTCATCACTCTGGCCAGGCCATAAACCGGCAGTGGGTTTCTTATTGATAATCTTTTCAGGAATATTGAGAGCGCGTGCCAGTTCCCATACCTGAGTCTTGTAAAGCCCTCCCAGCGGAAGAATATCGACTCCCCCATCTCCATATTTTGTAAAATATCCCACCATCAGTTCCGTCTTGTTGCCTGTGCCAATGACAAGGTAGGAGAGAGTATTCGCCATGAAGTACAAGATCTCAAGAGTACCGACTTCCCGGTTAATGTCAATCGGGAATTTTAGCATGCCGCATGCGTAACTGAGATGCTTTGAGCGCGAGATCCACCC
>Ga0180014_1000082_pt1 | contig 26446 bp, 24 predicted proteins | sample KR13_S1_MetaG_FD_116507 | JGI IMG/M metagenome (GOLD analysis project Ga0180014, IMG submission 116507) | Groundwater microbial communities from the Olkiluoto Island deep subsurface site, Finland - KR13_S1_MetaG | ecosystem: Environmental > Aquatic > Deep subsurface > Groundwater | place... | reverse complement strand
TTGCTTTTGTGCGTTTGCTCGTGGACCGTTTGGATATCGTTACGTCCCAGTGCATTTGAACCTGGATTTCCTTGTGCCTGGAATTAGTAGTTCAAATCCACTGTGATCTACCACCCTCCGGGCGCAGGTGGGGGAAAATAATCACGTCCCGGATGTTCTTACAGCCGGTCAGTAGCATCGCCAGCCGGTCGATGCCCACCCCCAGGCCTCCCGCGGGCGGCATACCGTACTCCAGCGCCCTCAAGTACTCCTCGTCCACCGGATGAGCCTCCTCGTCCCCGGCCGCCCTTTTTCCGGCCTGGCGCTCGAATCGCTCCCGCTGATCGACGGGGTCCGTCAATTCAGAAAAGGCGTTGGCTATCTCCTGTCCCGCGATAAGGATCTCAAACCTCTCGGTGAAGCCGGGTGAATCCGGCTTCCTCCTCGCCAGGGGTGAGATCTCCTCCGGGTAATCCAGAACGAACGTGGGCTCTCTGAGCTTGTGCTCGACCAGCTTCTCGTACAGTTCGGCGATTATCCAGCCGGGCCCGGCGCCACCGGGCACCTCCACGTCGTGCCGGGAGGCGAGTTCGGCAAGGCGCGGCGTTTCCCAGGAGATATCCACTTCTACGCCGGCGTACTCCGAGAGCGCCCCCACCATGGTCACCTTCTTCCACGGCCCCGCTAGTGATATCTTCTCCCCGTCTACCTCCAGCTCGGTGTCCCCCCGCACCGCCTCCACGACCGTGGTTATCATATCCCGGAGGAACTCCATCAGATACCGGTAATCCACGAACGCCTGGTACGCCTCGAGCATGGTGAACTCCGGGTTGTGGCGGGAGCTTATCCCCTCGTTTCTAAAGTTCCGGTTGAGCTCGTACACCCTGTCGTATCCGGCGACGAGAAGCCTCTTCAGGTATAGCTCGGGGGCTACCCTCAGGTACAGGTCCATCCCCAGGGCGTTGTGGTGCGTGACAAACGGCCGGGCGGTGGCCCCGCCGGGTACCTGCTGCAGCATCGGCGTTTCCACCTCGATGAACCCCCTGTCGTCCAGGAATCGCCTTATCTCCCTTATAAGGGCTACCCTGTTTTCCAGGACCTGCCGCGCCTCGAGGTTCATCATCAAGTCCAGATACCGGCGGCGGAACCGTATCTCGTGGTCCTTGAGCCCGTGCCATTTCTCGGGCAGCGGGCGCAGCGACTTTGACAGGAGCCGGAAAGAGTCCACCGCGACCGACAGCTCCCCTCGGCGGGACCTGATGACCTCTCCGGACGCGCCGATGATATCGCCGATATCCAGCCCCCCGAACGCCTTGTACCCGTCCTTCCCCAAGCCGTCCTCCCGGAGCAGCAGCTGTATCCTGCCCCGCGAGTCCTGCAGGTCGGCGAACGTCGCCTTGCCGTGCGAGCGAACCGCCATAAGCCTGCCGGCCACCGCCACCGTGCTTCCCGAGCTGCTTCCCGGCTCGAGTCCCCCGAACTCACTGTGGAGGTCACCTGACAGTGCCAGTTCCCCCGGCTTTCCGTAGGAAGACATGTACGGCTCGCCGCCCTCCGCCAGGTACTTCTCGAGCTTTAGACGCCTTGCCTGGATCAGTTCCCCGGACCCGCCGCCGTGAGCGTCCACCTCGTCGTTCCGTTTTTCTTCCACCATGACCCCTCCTCTTCTCCCGGCCGCGGTTCGGCATTGGGGTGTTGGCACCACGATACGCGGGTGTTTGTAATGAGGATAACATAAGAAAGCCCGCCTCAAAGCAAGTGCCCCGTTCCATAGATACGGTTAAGCACCGAGAGCGTGGCGCCGCTCCGGCAACGCGCGCGACTCAGTGCCTCGTTCCATGGATACGGTTAAGCACCGAGAGCGTATTTATGGAACAGGTTACTAAATGCGGGCTTGCCTTCTCCCGGAGGGGGCATCCCCCGACCGGACCTACTTTCTTATCGAGACTATGCGGTACTTTGCCTCGCCGGCGGGAGCGGATACGATGACCACGTCGTTTGCCTTACGCCCCATCACCGCCTTGCCAACAGGGCTTAAGAAAGAAATCATGTGGTTATCGGGGTTCGCCTCGGCAGGGCCGACGATTCGGTACTCCTGCTTCTTTCCCGATGAACCCACCTGCCTTATCTCCACAAGTGATCCTATCCCGACCTCTTTGGTCTTCACGTGCCTACGGTCGATAACACTCGCCTTCGCCAGCATCGTTTCGATCTGGTCGATCCTGTGCTCGATGCGCGCCTGCTCGTTCTTAGCGTCGTCGTACTCCGAATTCTCAGACAGGTCGCCGTAGCTGATCGCGTTCTTCAGCCGCGCCGCCACATCGCGCCGCTTGACGTTCTTGAGTTCGTCAAGCTCCTTGGAAAGTTGCTTCCGTCCATCTTCGGTGAGTATTACCTCGCTCGTCGGTTCCATGTTGTTCAACTCCGTTTTCCACTCTCGAATAAAAACAAGCCACAGTAACCTGTTTTTTGTGGCTTCACTGCAACTGCCGTCGCAATTTGAAGTATTATACGCATCGCCCCCATGATTTGCAAGGCAACAACACCACTCGCCAACCGACGGGGTCTGGCCCAAGCTGTTGTCGTTCGTTTCTCCATTCAAAACGATGTACGTAATGCAACAGCGGGCCTGACCCCTGCATTACACGCGACAACGTCAGACAAGACCCGCCACCCCCGGGCTGTTGCCGTTGCAACCCATACCCAAACGGTGTCTGTTATGCAACTGCCCGCGGGCGTGGCCCCTCCCTCGCCAAAACGCACCTTAGGGGCCTGGCCCCGGACGTGCGTTGCATTACGGAGATAGGTATAAATGACACAATAGTGCCTGGCACCATTGTGTCATTTTGTTAACCGCCCGGGGGCGAGACCCCTCCCTCGCCGGCGGATTGTCAGACTGCGGCGGAAACCGAGTTTCGACCGCCCTGCTTGGCGGCATAGAGGGCGAGGTCGGCCTTGCGTATAAGGCCTTCCTCTTCGTCGGTGTCCTCGGGGAACGTCGCGATCCCGATGCTGATGGTCAGTTTCGTGTCGCGCATCTCCTCCTCGCCGGGGAAGTGGAAACCAGACACCGCCCGGCGCACCTTCTCCGCCACCACCATCGCGTGGTCCGAATCGGTCTCCGGGAGAACCACGCAGAACTCGTCGCCCCCATAGCGGAAGACCTTGTCGACGTCGCGGGTGTTGCTGTCGACTATCGAGGCTATCTGCGAGAGCACCACATCTCCCTTCTGGTGGCCGAGGCTGTCGTTGTACGTCTTCAGGTTGTCGACATCTACCATCAGGAACGATACCGGCCTGTCGTAGCGCCGGGCACGGCTGACCTCGTCGTTAAGCACCGACGCCAGGCGCCTCACGTTGAAGACCCCTGTCAGCGGATCTGTCACCGCCAGGCGGTTTATCTCCTCGAACAGCAGCGCCCTCTGCAGGGCCAGCGCCACCTGGTCGGATATCGCCAGCGCGAGTTGCTGGTCCTCCTCGCTGAACGCGTTCGGCTTCTCGCTTCGAACGTGGAGCACCCCCAGCATCCTGCCCTCGGCCGTCATCCCCACACAGACGGTGGAACCGTAGGCAAGCTTCTCGAGCGTCCGGCAGGCGAGTTCGGCTTTGGAGAGATCGTCGATCCCCACCAGGGCGTCACCTGATACCGCCCAGCACTCCTCGGCCTTTCTATACGGCCCGTCCGACATCTTCTCCACAACCTCGGGGGGGTACCCGAACGAGTCAACGTACCAGAGGCAACCGTCATCGGCATCTATCCTGTATATTAGCCCGGAGTCGCAGGCGAACAGGTGCTTCACCGTGTCCAGGGCGATGCTCATTATCTTCTCCAGGTCCGCGGTGGACCCGATGGCGTTCGCCAGTTGGACCAGGCTCGTCATCTGCGCCGCGTCCGATCTTATCCTCTCGTGCAGACCGGCGTTCACCACCGCCAGCGCGGATTCTCCGGCGACCACCGCCAGCCGCGTCTTCTCCGTACCGGAGAACCTCCTGTCCTCGTCATCGGTCAAGCACAGTAACCCCGAGATACGCCCGTGAGAGAAGAAAGGCGCAATAAGGGCGACCCCCTCAACGCACAGGAACGGCGGCAGCACCGAGTTCTCCTCCGGTCGGTTCAGCATAAGGGCGGGAGGCTTCTGGGCCAGGTTATACATATCCTCTATCTCGCTTACCGCTATCCCGCTCCCCCCGGGGAACTCGACCCTGCGGGTTCCGCCGACCCCTATGGAAACCCGGGGCACGAGCATCCCGCTCAACTCTTCCAGCACGAACGCCGTGCAGGTAGGCGAGCCGGTACTTCTTATGGCAAGCTTGCAGGCGTTCTCGAGCACCTGGTCCACGACCAGCGAGGAGCCCAGTATTCGGCTGGTCTCGTACATGATATCCGCCTCGCTCCGCTTCCTCTGCTCGTCAGCGTATCTCATCGCGTTCTCCATGCCGATTGAGGCCTGGGCGAGGATCGCCAGGCACGTCTCCACCTCCCGGTCCGTGAAGTATCGCTTGATGCCGCGCCTCTCCACGAAGACAATGCCCTTTACCTCTTCCCTCAGCATCATCGGCAGCACCAGCAATGTCCTGACGCTGAAATCCGATATCCACCGGCTGTTCAGCATTGGGTCGTTCATGGCATCCTCGATGATTATCGGCCCCCGTGTCTTTATCATGTTGCTGGCGACGTTCGCCTTTCTCAGGTCCAGCTTGAGCTTGAAGAACTCCTCCCTCATCTCCGGCTCTTTCTCGGTCGTACTCCAGGCCACCGCCCAGCGTTCATCGCTATCGACTACCAACACGCTGCAGCGCCCCAGCCCCGCCGTTTCGCTCATCCCCTCCATCACTGCGTTTACAAGCTCGTCGGTGTCCAGAGTCGCCATCGCCTCCGCTACTCTGGACAGCACCCTCGCGTCTCTCCGCCCGCGCTTCTCACGCTGGGTCACATATACGGTTACCACCGCAACCATCATGATTAACGCTATTCTTAGCAAGGTGTCCCCCACCACGGTCCCTACCGGATCGTCGCCAAACCGCGATACGATGGTTATCCCGTAGAGGGCGCAAAGCAACACCGCCACTATCGCGGTCTCCCGGTAACCGTACCGGGTGGCCACCACGATAATGAGAATGGGGAAGATCCAGAAGATATCCGGGATGCGTTTCGGCCATAACAGCAACGAGGTGAACACCAGTGCCACGTCCAGGAAAGCGGTGATGTTCACCACGGTCGCGGCTTCGCGCCTCGACCTCTTTCTCGCCCTCAGGAAGGCCAGGGTCATCACGGTGTTCCCGAAGACGACGCCCAGGATTATCGCCAGACGGACAGTGAAGCTTACAGGCTCCCTCGGGAAAAGCGGGAGCAGGACGAACGGTATCAGCAGGCAAGTTGCTACCCACTGAAAGATCATTGTGAAATCTTCAACAGTGAGCTGTTTCCTCAACGCGCCAGCCTTTTTCTACGGTACGACCTTGCTCAGGGGCAGTTCCAGGATCGCCGTCGCCCCGGCTTCCTTAAGGCGCGGGATCAGCTCGGACAGCGAGCTCTTCTCCACCACGGTCTCCACCGCGAACCCCCCGTCTGCAAGCTGGTTGACGGTGGGCGATCTCATTGAAGGGAGCAGCTTCACGACATCGTCCTGCCGGTCCGAACCCACATTCAGCTTCAGCAGGACCTTGCCCCGCGCGTCGATGGTAGATATCAGAAGCGTTTCTATCTCCTCCATCGATTTACGCATTACCGGGTCCGTGTAACTGTTTCGGTTCGCTACCAGCTTGGTGGAGGTATGGAACACATCGCCGATAACCTCGAGGCCGTGCGCCCTGAGCGTGCTTCCGGTTTCGGTTATCTCCACTATCGCGTCCACTATGTTGGGCACCTTCGCCTCGGTCGCACCCGCCGAGGTTATCACCCTGGCCTCCACGCCCAGTCCATCTAAGTAACGCCTGGTTATGCGGGGGTATTCGGTCGCCACGGTTGTGCCGGGCGGCAGGTCCTCAGGCCTGCTCACGCCTGACGAGCGCTGCACCGCCAGGACGATACGCAGGTTCGACGTGCCGCCGGTCTTCGCGTAAGGAAGGTCGGCCATGATCTCCACCTGCGCCCCGGTTTCCTCAATCCAGTCGAGCCCGGTTATCCCCAGGTCGAACAGGCCTTCCTCGACGTACTTCCCTATCTCCTGCGGGCGCAGTATCGACACCCGCGAAATCCTGTCGTCGTCGATGCTGACATTGTACTCCCGGTCACCGCTGCGGCGGACCGGGAGGCCGGCGTCCTCCAGCAACAGCAGCGTCTGCTTCTCCAGGCTCCCCTTTGGTATCACGAACCTTATCAAAATCCACCTCCATGCGATTCGCCCGCCTGTAGCAAGTATAGCAAACAAGCGGGCGATCCCTGTACCGGCCCCGCGGACTGTGCTACAGCTCTACCAACGCCTCGCCCCTGGTGAGGATCTCTACTCCATCCTGGTTCCGGGCACCCACCTCGAGGAATACCAGCTTCTTGCCGTCCTCCTCTTTCTTGTCGGTGACCCTGGCCCAGGAAGTGATGGTATCGCCAGGCTTGGCCGGCGCGCTGAATCGTACCCTGAACCTCTTGAGGGCCCCGGGGTCTCCCAGCCAATCGTTCAGGCAGCAGCCGAGCCGCCCCATGCTGGAGAGCCCGTGGGCGATCGTCCCCCCGAGCCCCACCTTCTCGGCAAACTCCTTGTCCACGTGTATCGGGTTGAAGTCGCCGCTGGCTCCCGCGTACATCCAGAGCATCATCTGGTTCAGCTCTACATCAATTGAGGGTATCTCGTCCCCCACGTTGACGTCATCGTAGGAAACATCAGCCATGTCAATTACCCCCCCTGATCACGAACGTGGCCCGTCCAACGGTCACCAGTTCACCGTCCTGGTTCACCGAGCGGCCCTCGAAGACGATTATGTCGTTATTGCCCTTCGATTTGACTTCCGCTATCTTCCCGGATGTCTTTATCACGTCCCCGGGCTTGACCGGCTTGACGAACTCGAACTCCTGCTCCCCGTGAACCAGCATCGCCATGTTCAGGCCGAGGTCTGGATCGAAGAACATCTGCGCGCATCCCATCAGGTTGTACACCGCGGCGAAGTTGGGGGGGGCTATGTTACCGCCGTACTCGCTCTTCCCGCCCACTTCCCTGTCATGGTAGAGGGGATTCATGTCCCCTACCGCGGCGGCGTACTCCTTCATCTTCTCCCGCCCTATCTCGTACTCGGTCGCGGGATACTCCCTGCCTATAAACTTTTCATCAATCACCGGCAACACTCCCTTCGGCCTTATGGCTTTCTTGCTTTCCCACTTTTCGGTCCTTCCTCCCGTGGGGAGGGACGCGGACTATAGGCGCACTCAAGCGGGGGCCTTAGTGGAACCGCGCCCATGCTAGACCGGGCGGAAGTACTTGATATCGTGCAACGTCCCCTTCCTGTCCGTGTTCCAAACCGCCTTCACCCTCATGCCGACCTCTATGTCCTCCGGCTCGATCTCCCCCAGCATGTGGGGGAACTGGACGTCGGCCCCGTCAAGCATGATGAACGCGTATACGTAGGGGGGGTCGGTCGGCTGCCCGATGAACGGGAGGTGAACGCAGGTGTAAGTCAGTAGCGAGCCCTCGTCGGAGAGTGCTACCCACTCCCTGGTCGGGGCGTAGCATTTCCCGCAGTAAGGGCGTGGCGGCAGCAGCACCCCGCCGCACCTCGTACATTTGATTCCCACTATCCTCTTGTTGTCACGCATCTCGCGGTAAAACCGGTCATAATGCTCTCCGTACGAGTGCTTGAAAACGACGTCCATCGCCCCGGTGACCTCCGTTACCGGTTCCCGTGCATCCTCCTGCCCCCTCGCCAACTCAACCATCGCCCTGGCTTCCTTCAGGCACAAACCACTTGATGTCGGTTATGCTTCCCCGCCTTTCCTCCCTGAACTCGGGTATGAGTATCGCGCCCACCCTGACGTTGTCGTCATCGGGTGCGACGTGTACCATCGATGTGTCTGACCCGGCCAGGCGAACCAATACGTACCGGAAAGGCGCCGGAAGCGGAGCGTCTATGAACGGCTCGGGCACCCGCGCCCAGGACATCACCACCCCCCTGGGGCCGACCTCTCTCATCTCCTCGACCGGCGAGGAGCACGTTTCGCAGTACGACGACGGTGGTACGATTACCGCGCCGCAGCCGGTACACACGCCCCCCATTATCTTCTGATGGTCCCGGAGCGCGGTCAGGAAAGCTCCCACCATTTCTCCGGTGGACCACCTGTAGGGACACTTGTTCTCCCCTTCCAGGCACACCAGCTTCGGCTGCTTGATCTCCACTTCTCCTCCCGATAACCCGCCCCGGCAAACGTTACCCGAGTATCCCCTCACTTACAACCGGCTCGAGAACACCGTCACCGTGCTGAACTGTATGGCGCCTCCCCAGGAGTGGGCCATCGCCTTCTCCACCCCCGGCACCTGGTGCTCGCCCGCCTTTCCCATTACCTGCGTAGCCGCTTCCAGTTGGCGTATCATCGCCGACGCCCCTATGGGATTCGACGAGAGGACCCCGCCGGAGGGGTTGATGGGAAACTCCCCGTCCATGGCGGTCCTGCCCGACTCCACGAACCTGCCGCCATCACCCGGCTCGCACAGGCCCAGGGCCTCGCTCCAGATCAACTCCTGGAAGCTGAACGCCTCGTATATCTCCGCCATGTCCAGGTCCCGCAGGGGGTCGTATATCCAGGCCATCTGGTACGCCTGTTGAGCCGCCCTCACGCACGACTCCGGGTACGCCATGTCCACATTGGGCACGTAGGGGCTCTCAGTGCAGGTGCCGACCCCGGCGATCCACGCCGGCCGTGGGGTCATCTTGCGGGCTTTCCTGTCCCCGGCGATGATCATTGCCGCCGCCCCGTCGCTGGTGGGGCAGCAGTCCAGGAGTTTCAGCGGGGTGGCAACCGGCGCCGACCTCATGACGTCTTCTACGGTTATCTCCAGTTGCAGTTGCGCGTAGGGGTTCTTGATGGCGTTCTTCCTGTTCTTGACCGCCACCATCGCGCCGTGCTCTTCGGTCACCTTGTTACGGTACCTGGCAAGGTACTCCCTGGTCTGCAGCGCCACCAGGGCGGGTGCTCCACAGGCGAAGTCCCGGTCCCAGAGCGGGTCGTAACAGGCCGACAGGCCGTACTGGGCAATCCCGTCCGACAGCTTTTCGTAAGCCACCGCCAGAACGACATCGAACACCCCGGAGGCGACGTGGTAGTACGCCGCAATCGTAGTCGACGCCCCCACCGTTCCGCCGGTGTGTATTCTCATCAGGGGCTTGCCCGCCGCCACGGCGGCGATGCCTACCCAGTTCTCCGGGCTGTTGACCCCCTCGAATATCTCCGGCGCGCTGCCCACCACCACGGCATCGATGTCGTCGACGGTCACCCCAGCGTCTTCCATCGCCCTTTGCGCCGCCTCGCGTACCATCTCGGGGATGTTGACGTCCTCCCGCCTGCTGACATACTTGGTCTGCCCTGTTCCAACAACCGCTACCGCGTGGGCCATCTAACGGATACCTCCTGTTGTCTCCAACCTTACCGTCTCTCCTTCTTACCGGTCCATGGCTCCTTGAGGGCCGACTCTCGGTCGCCCTCCGCCCCTTCCCCCGTAGAGTCGGCACCTTGCCGGCATCCGGTCTCCGCCCCTCCGGGGAGGTTATAGGTCCCCTCAAGGGGAGCCTATCCCGGGCAGGTCAAGAACCTGCCCTCAAGGGGAAGGGCATTATCATCTCTCCACCACGATACATGCCGCGGTTTGCATCGCCAGGCCTCCACCGGCGTGGGCAAGCGCTTTCCTCGCCCCCTCGACCTGAAGGTCGCCCGCCCTGCCACTGACCTGGGCCGAGGCCTCGGCCAGCCGCACAAGTCCGGTCGCCACCAGCGGGTTGGCGCACAGCACGCCCCCCGACGGGTTGACCGGCGTTCTTCCTCCAGGCCCGGTTACCCCCGCTTTCAGGATATCCGCGCTCTCCCCCTCACCGCATAGCCCAAGCGCCTCGTAAAGCATCAGCTCCTGGTAAGTGTAAAACTCACTGACCTCCAGGAGATCGAGCTCGCTCAAGGGATCGTTCACGCCGGCCATCTTGTAGGCGCTCAGCGCCGCTCGCTTCGCCGAGGCCGCCCTGTGGAGATCCCTTACGCCGGGGCTGTAAGCATCGGCGCTGTGCCCTATCCCGGTTACCCACGCTGTACGGGCGCTGATAGACCGCGCTATCCCTCCCTCGGCCATGACAACCGCGCAGGCGCCGTCGGTTATCGGGCACGCCTCCAGCTTCCGAATCGGCGACATTATCTCCGGCGACCGCTCAACCTGCTCGAGTGTCACCTCTTTTCTCAGTTGCGCGTGAGGGTTCTTGACTCCCGCCAGGCGGTTCTTGACCGCCACCGCGGCGCACGCGTCGGGGCCGATGCCGTACTGCCGCATAAACGATCGCGCCTGGAGCGCCCCGGCGGAAAGCGCGTCGAGCCCAAGGGACCTCAGGTAAAACGGTTCAGCCATCGTCCGGGTCTGCTTCCGGATCGAGCTCTCCGAGCTCTTCCCGTAGGCCACCACCACAGCGGAGCTGAAAAGGCCCGAGGCAATCCTCATGTAGGCGTATATGGCCGCCAGGAGACCGTCACCGGCCACCTTCGATTCCTCCTTGAACTGCGCGCCCATGGCGTCGACTGTGACGCAGGATGAGATGCCCCTACCATCCAGGAAATCGCTTCCGGCGTCGATCACTGCGTCTATATCACCTATTGAGAGCCCGCTGGAATCAAGTGCTCCGGTCACGGCACTGTAGATCAGACTCTGAGGGGTTTCGTCCACCAGAGCGCGCCCGTACCTGGTCTGCGCCCAGCCAACCACTCCTACATCTTCCATTGACTTCTATCCTCTTCGTCCGGTGTCCGGACGTCCACTATCCGGGGCTCTATCCTGTCGGTGATATCAAGAAACCCAACGGTATTCCTCTTGGCGAACATCCTATCAGTAGGGCTGCCAGGGTTAAAGAAAAGGACTCCATTCCGCTCCTTGATCAGCGGGCGGTGGGTGTGCCCGAACACAACGCAGTCGACTCCGGTGAAGAGCGCTCCTACCTTCCAGGTGATTCTCGATGGAGGGCCGTAGCCGTGCGTCAGCCCTATCCTGAAGCTCTCGATCTCGAGCACGCGCTTGGCGGGAAGCACACGGGCGGCATCCCCCTGGTCCATGTTCCCCTTGACCGCGATGGTCTGGGCCACCTCCGACAACTGCTCGATGACCGCCATCTCCAGAATGTCCCCCGCGTGCAGGATGAGATCGGCGCCTTCGATCGCGCCCATCACGTGCTCAGGGACCGGCTTCCCCAGAAGGTGGGTGTCCGATACCACCGCTATCAGCACACGCCTACCCCTCCATCCCCAGCCGCGGGCTTCGTGGGTGTGGGGAACTCCAGGAAGAACACGGCACCACTCCCCGTGCCCTCCACCATTCCTATGTGCCCCTCCAGGCGCCGCATGACCCTTTTGGCCGTGGAGAGGCCCAGGCCGGGCCTGCCCTCCCTGTCGGTGAAGAACGGCAGGTACATATACCCCTGGGCCTCAACGGTCACCCCGGGGCCGTTGTCCCTAACCTCCAGGCGCACCATGCCCTCGACCTCCCGGCCAGTCACCTCAACCCTCTTGCCACCCTCGTCCGCCGCTATGACCGCGTTCGTAATGACCTCCTCCAGGGCCAACCTGGCCATCCGCTCGTACCCGAACGTCTTCGGTATGCCGGCCAGCTTCACCACCACCGACGTGCCCGCATGTTCCGGAGTCCTCAGGATGTCCGCCACTACTTCCTGTACTATCTCCCCCAGGTTGATCTCCCCGGGAGAGTCCCACTCCCGCACGGTCACGCAGTTGAGGTAACCTTCTATGCCCTCCAGCAACTCCAGGAGGGCCGACGAGCCGGCCTCCAGCGTCCTCACCATGTCATCCCTGCTCTGTGCCCATTCGTCCGCGCTGATAGTACGCACTTTCTCGATCACCCGGGACAGCGGGTGGGTGTACAGCCTCTCTATCCTCGCGCCGAAAGAGCGCAGCAGCACCTGGTAATCCACGCCTTCTTCCCGTGAGGAGTCACCGGCATCGGTTTCCGCCTCCATGAACACGGCGGCGGCACCCTCGATCTCGTCGCGTCCCACCAGGGGGTATATACGGTAGCTCACGGGCAGGACGGTCCTGTCCTTCTTCATGATAAGGGCCTCGCCCTCCCTGGGCGATTCAGGTGAGCTCATGGCCTCGAGCATACCCTGCTCCAGCGGCCCCAGTGGATTCTCCTCCAGGTTCGTTTCGGGCTGTAACTTCACCTGTACCATCTCGCCGAGCGAGTACCCCGTCAGCATTTGCGCCTCCCGGTTAAACACGTCAATACGCCCGTTCGTGTTTGCCGTAATGACCCCCGCCACCATCTCGTCCAGCACCGACCCGGTAACCTCTCGCTGCCGTGTCAGCGCGTCCAGGCTCTTCCGCGCTATCCGGTATAGTTCCGCGTTGGCTACTGCCAGTCCGGCCAGTTCCGCTATTCCCTCGAGAAGCCTTTGCGCTTCCCTCACGTGTCCGTGGGCCTCGTCCAGGCCTACCACCAGCACACCCACGAACTTCTCCCGAGACAACAGCGGTACCATCACCTGTGAGCCGGGCCGGGCCACACCGAAGAAGGGATTGTCCCTCTCGTCGATGTCTTTCGTATCATCGACAACGGTTGTTTCACGCCGGCTTGCCGTCTCCCCGATCAGCCCTTTCCCCATCGGGAACTCCTTGAACATCAGCTTGTTCTCGTCAACCCCCCTGGACACCTCCAACTTCAGTACGTCCGCTTCCTTCTCCCATAGATACACGGCTCCCATGTCCGCCCCGGCCTCTGCCAGCGCGTACTCCAGGACCTGCTCCAGTATTCTGTCGAGATCGAGCGTGGATCCCAGTTCGCGCCCCGCGTCCAGGAGCAGTTTCAGTTGGAGGTTGGCCTTCACAACCCTGTTGAAAATGTCATCGGCATACGCTCGGTGCGACCTCTCCCTTATCCCGAAGTAGACGATCATAGAGACAATCATGAGGATGATCCCACCCCGCAGGATCCAGAGAACGGCCTCCCCCTGGAACTGCTCCCTGAACAGGCTGAAGTTCATAAGTAACAGGAACGTGACGCCACATGTCGCGAACAGTACCGCCAGTACTAGGGTGAGCCGGGGGATCTTTCCCAGCTTCTGAAGCCCGTCATCGATGAACACGTCACCGGGCGGCGCCGGGTCCTCCCTTGCCGGAACGTCCGGCCCGGTATCCGGGCCAGCGCCTTCCTCCCGGGAGGTGTCTTTCTTTTCTTTGTCGCTCTCCCTGTCCCTCACTGGTTCCACCTATTCACATGCGCGTTCTTACGTTGGGTAACCTATAGTACCTCGCTCCATGAATACGCTGGCATCCGAACGCCGCTCCCGTCCACTCCGGTGAGCGTTCCGCTCCCTCGAAGTACTACGGAAGTACGTCTCGGTCACGCGCCTTGCCTGAGCGGCGCCACGCTCTCGGTGCTTAACCGTATCTATGGAACGGGGCACCAGCTAATTCTTCCAGAGTAAAGCCCTATATTCAAGGACTCCAAAGCGTCGCTCAAGGCGGCCCTCCGGCGCGAGGAGCGCGGCCCGGCCGGATTACTCCAGGTCCTCCCGGTGGCCCCCGGAGAAGTAGATTCCCCCCAGCCCGCCCACCGCCCAGACGTTCGTGGGGTCAGCGGCGGAGACGTCAAAGAACGGTTCTATTCCCTCGTACTCCTTTTCCCACAACTTGCCGTCGAAGAAGCAGATCGGGCCATCGACGCCCACGCCTCCCACCGCCCAGACGTTCGTGGGGTCGGCGGCCGCCACCCGGTGCAGTTCCTCTCCGCCTCTGTGCTGCACGATCCACCGCTCCCCGTCGAAGAAGTAGATCACGCCCACCGGGTCTCCCTCGGCTCCCCATCCCTCGATGTACCCCACCGCCCAGACGTGCGTGGGATCCAGGGCGCATACTCCGATGAGGTACTCCCCGGCCGCGGCCAGGTGCTCAGACGACCAGGATGACCCATCGAAATGGTAGATGTTGCTACGTCCCGCGTCATCCTCCCCGACCGCCCAGACGTTGACCGCGTCGGCGGCGGAGATGTCCTGTACGTGCATTGGGGCGGAGTGCTGTATCGTCCAGGCCGAGCCGTCGAAGTGATAGATATTGGCGCCGTCATCGTTGGCCCCGACCGCCCAGACGTTGACCGCGTCAGCGGCGGCAATGGGGTTTATCGTGCCGTCCCCGGTCTCGAACTGCCTCACCCACGTGGAGCCATCGTGGAAGAGTATCTCCCCCTTGCCGTTGCCCCCGGACGCCCAGGCGTGACAGGGGTCAACCGCGCAGATATCCCGGGGGCCTTTCTCCGGGTCCTCGTACTGTTTGCTCCAACCGTTGCCTCCAAAGAAGTAAACCGTACCGTTCCCCACCGCCCATACGTGCGAGGGGTCCAGGGCGCTGACCGCGGTCAACGAGTTCGGCCCCGTCTGATACTGAAGCGCCCAGGACTGCTCCGGGACACCACAGGACACCCCTGCCATGGACAGCAACAGGATAACAGCCGCCACCGCGATAAGCGCCACCCGGCGCCTGGTGTTTGGATACTCCATGCTCGTTCGCGCTCCGTACTCTCTTCCAGGTCCGAACGTGCCAAGCCCCGACACGTGGACTATCAACCGCATATAGTGTCCCGTCTCACAAATACAATGGCATTCGAACGCCGCTCCCGTCCGCTCCTGCTGCGTTCCGCTCCCTCGACGTACTCCAAGAGTACGACTCGGTCGCGCGCCTTGCCGGAGCGGCGCACCGACGCTCTCGGTGCGTCACCGTACTTATGAGACGGAACACTGGCCGGGTTGAGAAAAGCCCCGGCGGGATTTCGCCGGGGCTTTGTAACTTCGCTCGCTTTAGCACCCCGCTCCATAAATACGCTGGCATTCGAACGCCGCTCCCGTCCGCTCCTGCTGCGTTCCGCTCCCTCGACGTACTCCAAGAGTACGACTCGGTCGCGCGCCTTGCCGGAGCGGCGCCACGCTCTCGGTGCGCAACCGTATCCATGGAACGGGGCACTTAGCTACTTCAATCTTGCGATGAACTCGTCAACCGTGATAGCCGCCAGGGTGTGGATGTGCACCGACCCCCGCGACCCGAGCTCGACGGATATGCGGGCGATGGTCTCCATGTCCGGGGCCTCGAGGATGTTGATGAAGTCAAACTCCCCGAGCACCGCGTACTGATCTATTACCTTTCCCCCGAGCGCCTCGACGTCCTTGTTGACCTCCTTTATCCTCTCGGGATTCTTCCTGATGGTCTGCGCACCCTCGTCCGTAAGGCTGCTTAGCATGATGTATCTGGGCATGCCAACCCCCCCTTCCTCTAGCCGGACTTCCATCTTTCCAATCAGCAGGTTTACATTCTACACCGCGAATGTCCCTCTGCAAAGAGGCAAGTTGAAGCCCGCGGCGGCCACGCCTCCGTGGTCAAGTGCCCCGTTCCACAAATACGCTGGCATTCGAACGCCGCCGCATCCACCCCGGCCGCGTTCCGCTCCCTCGACGTACTGCGGGAGTACGTCTCGGTCACGCGCCTTGCCGGAGCGGCGCTTCGACGCTCTCGGTGCTTAACCGTATCTATGGAACGAGGCACTAGGTCTATTGCGATGAGGGGCGCCCGACTATATGATACTCTCCACCCACCGTCCGGAAGGCGGGACCGGGCGGCAGCGGAACCCGGGAAATCGAAGAGCGGGAGGGTTGCCGGATGAGTGTGTTCGAGAAGATAGCGAAGACGGTAAAGGAGCATCCATGGGCGATCATTATTGTTTGTCTCATTATCACCGCCGCCCTGGGGCTCGGCATGTTTTTCCTCGAGGGCGAGGTCGCCTACATGAGCCTGCTTCCCGAAGACTTCCCCAGCGTCAAGGCGCTGGACGCGCTACACAACAACTTCGGCGGGATATCGTACGAGCACGTTCTGGTGAGGGCCGACTCGGTAACCGACCCGGTAATGGTCGAGTTCCTGATAGGCCTGGGCGACTCGGTTCAATCGGACGACAGGTTCAACGACGGACAGATACAGACCGTCGTCGGGGCTGAAGGCGAGAAGGTGCCGTTCATCCAGGATTACCTTTCCCCGTTTGTCGCCAATATGCAAAGGGAGATGAAGGCGCTCGGATACGACGTCCCCTTGAGCTCTATAACTGACAGCCAGGTGAAGATGTTCATCGGGAAGGGCTTCCAGCAACTGGTGGAGGAGGATTACCTCTCGAACCCGCTGGTGGAGAAGGAGATGGTCGGCAGGTTTATCTCCCCCGACAGGAAATCGGCGCTGGTGATAATCAAGTTCGGGGCGGAGCTTGCCGAGGCGGAGCAGGTAAAGCTCGCCAACGACCTGGACGACCTTTTTGATGAAGAGCTCTCCGATCTGCCGGGCGTGAGTATCAACGTTGCCGGCGACGCCACCCTTGCCAGGGACTTCGATCGGCACATAAAGAACAAGACGATACTGCTCTTCGGCGTGGCGATAGCGGTGGTGATAGGCACGCTCTTCCTCGCGTTCAGGAGGTTCTCCGACACCGTCCTGCCCATCGGGGTCATGATGATAGGCCTCCTGTGGACGTTCGGCTTCGCCGGTTGGATAGGGATACCTTACTCCCTTGTTTCCATCGCGATAATGCCCATCCTTATGGGCACCGCCCTCACGTTCGTGGTCCCGTTCATCGCCCGCTACTACGAGGAGATGGAGCACCACTTCCGCTCGGTGAGGTCCGTAGGCAAGGCGCTCACGACCGTGGGGGTGGCCCTGTTCCTGGCGGCTGTGACCAACATCTTCGGCTTCCTGGTGTTCCAGTTCGGCATACTGCCTCCCTTGAGGGAGTTCGGCCTTACGTGCGCGGTGGGTACCATCTTCGTGTTCGTGCTCTCGGTCGCCCTCCTTCCCTCCATCATGGTGGTGAGGGACCGCGTCTACGAGAAAGCCCCGGCCGAGGAGAGGGCGAAGCGAAAGACCCACTTCGACGGGCTCTCCAGGCATAAGAAGAAGGGTCTCTTCACCCGCGCCATCGACCGCGTGCTGGAATCTTTCAGCGCCCTGTCGATCCGCCATTCCACGCTGGTCGTCATTGTCTTCGCCATCCTCATCTTCGCCGGGTTCTCACAGATTAACGCGCTCACCACCGACTCGGACCTCCGCGAGCTTGTCCCCCGGGAACTCCCCGGGATGACCGCCGATTACGAGATAGAGGAGGAGTTCGGGGGGCGGCAGCAGGACGTGGTCATGGTCGAGGGAGACGTTCTGTCCCCCGAGTCACTGGCGGCGATGATGGCATTCGAGGACGCGGTGCCGGACGACGCCGAGAATATGTACGAGGGGAAAGAACTTTATGCGAGGGACGGCATCATGGGGCTGCCCGACGCCCTCGCCTCGGCCAACGGCGGAAAGCTTCCCACCACCAGGGAGGAAGCCGAACAGGCGATCTCAGCCGCCGAGGAGAACGGGGGCTTCATCGTCGGCGGGCTCATCAGCGCCGACCGCAAGTCGGCCCTCATCTCCCTGAACGCCAGGGGGGCCGATTCCCCCGAGGCGGTCGAACAGAAGATGCGCATACTCCGGGACAACTGCGACGAGTCCCTTGAAAGAGAGGCAGGTTTGAAGTACCGGCTGGGCGGAATTACCCCCCTTACCGAAGACATGACCGAGGGCATACTCTCCACCGAAACCTGGTCCTCGATACTGTCCCTCGGGCTCTGCGCGCTTATACTGGTGATAATCTTCCGGTCGTTCCCTTACGGATTGATCACCCTCTCCGTCGCCCTTGCCGGCGTCTCCGCTGAGATAGGGTTCCTGTCGTTGATGAGCTGGCCCCTGGATATCGTAACGTCCCTGGTCTCCGCGCTGGTCATAGGCATAGGCATCAACTTCGGCATCCTTTTCACTCACCGTTACATCCAGGAGAGGGAGTTGGGCGAACGGCTGCCGCTGGAGTCGGTCAAGGTAACCATGATGAACCTTGGCAGGGCCAACATTGTGGCCGCGATGGCGACCGCTTCCGCGTTCCTGATAATCATGCTCTCCGATATCGTTCCGTTGAGACGCTTCGGGGGGGTTACCGCGTTTGCCATCGGCTGGTGCCTGGTCGCCTCGCTGACGCTGTTGCCCGCCCTCCTCTGCCGCCTGTCAGGCCACCTCGAATCCGTGAAGGATGATGGTGCCGCCAGTGCCGAGGTGGAGACAACCTAGCCCCGAGGGCACGCCCCTGGTTGTTGCATAACGCCTCCCCTGTAGAGTCGGCATCTTGCCGGCAAAGAAACGCGCCAATGGTGCCTGGCACTATTGGCGCGTTTCCCGGCAACAGCCGGGGGATGGCGTATCTTGTGTAACCGTCGCTTGTGTGTCAGGGGAGGGGTCACGCCCTTGGGATGTTGCATAATGACGCATTGGTGCCTGTCACCAGTGCGTCATTCTCGCCGCGGGCTGTTGCATAACCGACGCCGTTTGGGTGAGGGTTGCAACGGCAACATCCCGGGGATGGCGTTCCTTGTGTGACCGCCGATTGTGTGACGTGGGGGGTCAGGCATTCTCGCCATAACGTTTATTGTCAGCCATCGATCTAATGCACTGACCCCATCTGTTGGCTTCGCTCAAAGGCGCTGACCCCACCTGGTGGCGTTTATGCCGACGACTGGACGCTGATCTTCCTGCTTATTTCCTTCATGGGGCAGAACCAGTTGCCGCACCGCCAGCAGGAGTTGAAGAGTATGGATAATACCGCCGATATCACCGACGTGACGTACAGGAGCGTTAGCTTGAAGTCCTTAAACACCTGCGGTAGCGGCACCAGCGAAAGCAGCCCCATTAAAGCGAAGTCCGCCACCATGGTTTTCCTGTCCAGCGGCCTGCTCTCATCACGCGGCCACATCAGCGAGGTGAAGACGCCCAGAAACGTCGAGCACTCAAGGCCGTAGTACCGGCACCTGGCGCACACGAATCGCCTCCACACCGTCAGCAAGGCAGCGACACCGGGGATGAAGTAAAGGAGCTTGCGCGGCCTGTGTTTGGCGATGGCGTAGGCACCGATTGCCACCGGTATCCCCATCATGGCCTGGTTCAATGCCGCACAGCCCCGGTCCCACTGGAGCTCGGCGTCACCCGTCCCGTTGTCTCCCGGTTTCATGCGCTTCTCCCCCTCCGGTCTCCGCGCCCTCTCGCCTGATACACCGATTAACCGATCCCATGCCGTCTCAAGCCCTGCCCGGACCACAGGAAAGCTCACCGTTAGTCTCACTTTATCCTATAATAACTCTACAGGATAATTCCGAAGGAGATACCTGATGGTGGTTTCGTGCCCGAACTGTGGGTTGGCAAACGTGGATGGCCTCGATTTCTGCGGGAAATGCGGCGCGCCGCTTTCCGGTCCCAATACCGCCTCGAAACCTGCCGCCGGCGCACCCGGAGTCGTCCCGAACCCCGTCTCTGGACACAAGCCTTCGGCTCCCACCGCCGCGGTCCCCGGCCGGCCGGCCGGCCCTCCTTCAGAGAAGCCGGCGGGCGCAACGGGTAAGATGCCACCCGCCGCCGCTCCAGCAACGCCACGGCCTGAAGTTAAGACACCCGGCAGTCCCGGCAGTCAGGCGAAGCCTCCTCCGCCGCCAGCCGCGCCACGGCCTGAGGTGAAAGCGCCCGGCAGTCAGGCGAAGCCTCCTCCAGCCGCGCCGTCTCGAGAAGGGGCCGGCACGCCGCCACCGAGGCCCCGGACCCCCCCTCGGACCCCCCCCGAGGCGACATCGCCGCCCGGGCCCGTACCGCCGCCGGGGCCGGGAACGACGCCACCAGCGGGTGGTCGCCCTCCAACCACGCCGCAGCCTCCAGATATGGGTCAGCAGTACGCGCCCGGGGCGCCATATCCAGCCCCCTGCGGATACGCGGAGCAGCAGTACCCGTTCCCTGCCGCTTACCCCATGCCGTACTCGCCGTACGGCTACCTCCCGTCGTTCATGCCTATGTATCCCGGCGGGCCGTACGCGATGCAGCCCTGCTTCCCGGTCCCCTACCCTCCTGTACCATACGCCCCTTACCCTATGCAGCAGCAGTACCCCATGCAGCAGTATGCCACTCAGCCCCGGCCCGGGTTGCGTCCTGTCTATATCATTTTGATAATAATCGGTGTCCTGCTGGTCATCGGTGGGTGCGTCGCCGCGGCTATACTCCTGACCGGTGACGGTACCTCCAGCTTCAAGCTCGGTGACGGCACCGTCAAGGGCATAGACATCGAGTTTCGCGATGTGGTCATTACCCAGGAAGGAAACACACTGGCCCTCACCGGTACGTACGACAACAACTCCAAGCGGGAGGGATCCGTCTGTGTTTCGGTCAATGTCGTAAGCGACGGGTCCGAGCAGGCAGTGAGCTTCAAGGTGCCCGTGGACGCCAATTCAGGGGAGCGCTTCGCCACGGCCAAGGACGTCTCGTTCACAATAAGCGGGGCCACGCTGGGATCACTGGTGTTCCAGGCGGAGGAGGGCTATGAAGAGGACGGGACGCAATATCCCATGGACGAGGAAGACTCGACGGAAGACAGAACCACGCCCTCCGACAAAGAAAAAAGCACCTCTTCGTCTTCTGTGGTTCCTGTTGACAAGACCGTTCAATATCAGGGAATTGAGCTCAAGATAGTCTCAGTGGAGATAGAGCCAGGAGCGGATGACAGAGTTTTACTGACAATAAATATTGAGGCTAAGAATCAATCCGGGGAGCAGGTTTATATTTTCTGGAGCGAGGAAACGTGGCTGATAGACAAAAAAGGAGAAGAATTCGCGGTTGATGATTATGACATGGAGACAGATTATACGCCCGCAACCCAAGCAGAGGGGCAACTATTTATCCCGGTCGATAACAAAGATCAAATCTTCACACTTCAGTTCGGAAAAAAAAGTTTACCAAAGGTTGACCTGAAGCTGGATCTGAGGAACGGCTGACTGACCCCAATTCGGCATGGCTTTGAACATCATGGAATTGGAAGTTTTCGATTGTTGAACGGGGCCGGGGCGACGCCGGGAGAGAGGGAGGTGCCTATCGAGGTCTGCATGCTGTCCAGTGGGTCCGACGGAAACGCGGCCTTTGTCCGTTCGGGGTCCACGACGATACTCGTCGACGCGGGCCTCTCCCTGAAAGAGCTGTCCCGGAGGTTGTCCCTCATCGACGAGGAACCCCGGTCGCTCGACGCGGTTGTTATTACCCACGAGCACATCGACCACGTGCGTGGCATTGGGCCGCTCTCCAGGCGCCACCGGGTCCCGATCTTCACCAACGACGCCACCGCCCGGGCGTCAACCCTCCGGGCGCAGTGCTCCGACACCCTCGAGCGCTTCACCACCGGTACCCCCTTCGAGGTGGGCAATCTGCTCCTGCGTCCATTCCCGGTGCCCCACGACGCCGCTGAAACGGTGGGGTTCAATGTCTCGGACGGCCGCGTCAACGTCGGTGTTGCCACCGACCTGGGCAGCGTAACTCTCGAGGTGCGAGAAGGCCTGAGCAACTGCGACGCGCTGGTCCTGGAGTTCAACCACGACGAGTCGATGCTGATGGACGGCCCCTACCCCCCCTTCTTGAAGGAAAGGGTCAGCGGCCCGCACGGCCACCTGTCCAACGACGATGCCGGTGCGCTGATAGAGGACGTCTTCCACGAGGGGCTTCAGTACCTTGTGCTGGCGCATATCAGCAGGATCAACAACAAGCCATCCCTCTCCGTGAAGACCGCCAGGAAAGCCCTGGGCAGTGGCGGGGCCGATGTGCGGGTTTCGGTAGGGCGGCACGACATCATAGGCGAGATCATCACGGTGTAATACCTCGCTCCATAAATACGCTGGCATTCGAACGCCGCTGCATCCACACCGGCTGCGTTCCGCTCCCTAGAAGTACTACGGAAGTACGTCTAGGTCGCGCGCCTTGCCGGAGCGGCGCTTCGACGCTCTCGGTGCTGAACCGTATTCATGGAACGAGGCACTAGTGACCGGTCGCGGTGGTGGTGGGGAAACCGGTGATACGGAGGTGTTCGAGATGCCGCTGGAGGAGTACCGGGAGAAAAGAGAGTTTGCCGAGACCCCCGAGCCGGGGCCCGAGGCCGATTCCGGTGACGGTCGCCGGTTCGTCATCCAGAAGCACGACGCGACCCGGTTGCATTACGACTTCCGCCTCGAGGACGAGGGAGTGCTCAAGAGCTGGGCGGTCACCAAGGAGCCGCCTTCTTCCCCCGGGATCAAGCGCCTCGCCATCAGGACCGAGGACCATCCCCTGGGCTACGTCAACTTCGAAGGCGTGATCCCCGAAGGGCAGTACGGAGCGGGCACTGTCGAGATATGGGACAACGGCACCTACGCCCCTATCCTCGAGGGCGAGCCCGATAGGAATGTCGCCCAGGCCATAGACCGCGGCGCCATCAAGTTCCGTCTCGAGGGGAAGCGGCTGAACGGCGGTTACGTTCTCTACAACTTCGACAAGAAAGGCAAGGAGTGGTTCTTCTTCAAGATGAAGGACTAAGCCTGGAAAGGGGTCCGCACCCGGATGTTAAGATACTGGTGCCGCCGGATTGTAAAGTTGAACGATTATAGAGACGGGGGGTCATGTATGTCGAAGAAGTATTGTGTCGGCCTGCTGGCTTTCCTGCTGGCGCTGAGCGTCGGCCTTGCCGCCGGCTGTGGTGGCGACGGGGACGAGGGGCCGGAGAAGATCACCATCCAGGATGTTCCTGACGAGGAGGGCGAGCCATCGGATACCGCCAGCTCCGCGCCTACCGTCACCATGAACGGGCGCTCGGTGATGGAGGGCTGGATGGAGTCCTGGGGGTACGACTGGGAAGGCCCCGTGGAGAAAGATGGTTACCACCTCGACTACAAGGAGCTAAGCGACGACCTCTCGCAAATAGCGGGCAGCTTCCGGGAGAACGTGGAGGGGCTTCCGGAGGGCTCGGTCACCTTCTTCAAGTTCTGCTTCGTCGACTTCTACGGGGACAACCTCTCCGAGCTGGAGGGAATCATAGACGAGGTCATCGGCATCGTTCGCGAGAACGGCCTTCGCCTCATCCTGGGCAACGCGCTGCCAGTGAGGAAGGCGGACGCGCCCTCCGGTGTTGTTTCCGAGTACCAGGGGTACAACAGCTACCTGTTGGAAAAGTCGTCTGAAGACAGTGTCTGGGTTTACGACTTCTACGGGGTCCTGGCGGGTCCGGACGGCTACCTCAAGCCGGAGTACGACGTGGGCGACTCCCACCTGAACGCCGCGGCCTACTCCGCCCTTGACAAGACCTTCTTCCCGTTGCTGGACAGTATGTACGGGAGGTAGATGACGGGGCCGTACGTTACGCTCTCCCCCGTGCCCTCCCCGGAGAGGACGACGGTGACGTCCTTTCGGGCGGGGGTACCGGGCGTCGTGGCATTGCTGCCGGGCTTCCCTTTCTCCACTTCGGTCTTCACATAGAGAGCCACCCGGCCCGGGTTTCCCGGCACCAGCACCTCCTGGTATATCTCACCGCCCCTGACGTCGTAACGCTCTCCTCCGGCGACGGGCATCACGGCGATGAGGCCCTTCACCTCCATCGGGATTGCCAGGTAGCTCTCGACCTCCCACTGGAGCGCTGCCGTTTCCGCCCCCTCGACAAGCCTCGCCGACAGCGCCGGGCGGTCGAGGCGGTCGAGGTCTGTCTCTCCATCCAGGACAGAGCCGTCGTAGAACGGTATCGAGTGCACGCCGTCGGTATAGGTGAAACTTTCCACGACGACATCCGTGACCTTGAAGAGCCGGTAGCCGGGGTACTTCTCCTGGGTCCCTCCCTCGTCGTAATAGACGCAGGTCTGGTTGGCGTAGACGGTTTCGCCCCCGCCTTCGGCCCAGGGGGCGGTCCCCACGTTGTCGTGGTGCAGGTGACCGCTGAGCACCATGTTCACGTCGTACGCCGAGGCCAGTTCCTTGAGCGCGTCCCTGCCCCTTCCGTTGCCGCCCAGGCTGAAGACGCCGGCGAACCTGTCATTGTCGTAGGATATGCCCTCCCCGTCGGGGGTGAAGGGACAGTGGTGGAGCAGTACGAACTTGAGGGGCGAATCCCGGTTCGCGGCCAGGTCCTCACGCATCCACGCCAGTTGCCCCCCGTACGTCGATGGGTCGCCCTCGTCCCCCGCGTCCAGCACCTGTCCCTGCCACTTCCCGGGGTACACGAACGTCCCCAGCTTCCTCATCACGGTGCGGTCCCCCGCCGGCCACTGGCAGGTGTCAACACATGTAAAGTGGCAGCCGCCCACGTCGAACGAGTAGTAGAGGGGCCCCAGGTTCTCTTCCCACACCCTGGCCCCATCCACCTCGTTCACGTAAACGTCGTGGTTTCCCGGCACCGCGAACACCGGCACCTCGAACCCCTCCAGCGCCCGGTAGAACTCCTCGAACTCCACCTGGTAGTCGCCGGGCTCGTGCTGGGCACGCACGAAGTCCCCGAGGAGCACCACGAAGTCCGGCCGGATGAGGTTCACCTGTTCGATGGCGTTCTCTAAGTAGACCGGCCTGCCCTCGGGGGAGATCCCCTTGTCGGTCTGCTGCTGCATCCAGCCCGAGATGTCCCTGCGGTGTACGTGGATGTCGGCGAGCGATACAAACGTGAAACTGTCGTCGTCGGCGGCGGTCACCGACACCGCGTGGGGCTGGCTGTCGGAAACCAGCCGCCCCGATGCCTCCACCTCCAGGTGGAGGTCGTACAGTTCCGGCACCACCTCCGCAGGCACGCGGAAGCTCGCGTGCCACACCACGTCCGGCTTCCCGAAGCGCGTTCCCTCGGGCCACCGGTCCGAGGCCGCCCTTCGTGCCCCTGTCGGGGTCAGTGTGTAGGCAAGCCCGGTGAGCTCCTTGCGGGACGGCTTCATCACCGCCCTCCAACCGGATACGTCCTCCGCCTGCACTCCCTCGCCGGCGACGTCGCGCAGGTCCACCTCTATCTCCATGAGGCCCCCCGGCATCACCATGGCCGGGTAACCCGCGGTGGGCCAGATGAGCTCGCCTATCCGCGGGGCGGGGTACTCCGCCCCCGCGGTGGGAAAACTCCCCGAGGAGGAGTAGATACACCACGCCAGCGACCCGTAAGCGACCAGCAGGATGAGTACCACTATCCCGAGGACGTATGCGGCTCGCCTGAGTTTTCTCGAGGTTTCCATTACTCCCCCATTCTAGCGCAAACTGTGAATTTAGCACCTGTGAGGTGCTTTCTTCCTCTGCGAGCTTCTGGAGCGGGAAAAGCGTCTCGCTTGTTCTCCGTACTTTTTCATATTCGAGAGTCTTGATAATTGTGCCAGATTGTAATACAATAGTTGTGCCAGATTGTAATACAACAGTCCAATAGAGAAGGAGCATTATGAGAGAATCAGTGTCAATAAGCCTCCCCACCTGGCTCAAAGAGAGGCTGGACCAAACGGTCAAGGGAGACCAGATGAACCGGAGCGACATAGTAAGAGAGGCACTGAAGGAGTACTTCACCAGGAAAGACCTCGAGCGCATTCGCCGGAATATGGTTCCCCTCGCCGAGGCCAGGGGCGTGTTTACCGATGAGGACGTTTTCAGGGAAGTGTCTTGAGGGTCGTATTCGATACAAACGTCATCGTTTCCGCCTTCATCACTCGTGGGGCATCGTTCGAGGTATTTGAGCACTGCCTTTCGTCTCATCAGAACTTCATCTCCCCGCACATCCGCAACGAGGCGGAATCTGTTCTCTCCGAGAAGTTCTCGTTTCCCTCCACAAGGGTCGAGGAAGTCTTGAGCTACCTGGATAACCATCTCGGGTCCGTTGAGACAACTCCGATCGAAGAGTCCGTCTGCCGTGACCCATCGGACGACCTTGTTCTCGCCTGCGCTGAAGCGGCGCAAGCCGACTGTTTGATGACCGGTGACGAAGACCTGCTTGTTCACGAGGAGTTCAAGGGCACACGAATCATCAGGCCATCTGACTTCTGGAGGCTCGAGAAGGGCCAGCTCTAATAAGTATCCTTCTGGTCGGCGGGCATACCGGCCACGCAGTGGTTTGGAGCGGGAAACCCGGCTCGTTCAAACTGCACACATCGCCAACGTGTCACCACTTCAGGCAAACAGAAAACCAAGCCGCAGGTGACCGGGGTCCCCATCGTTCCGTAAACGATGAACACCTGCTCTTCACGTTTGGGGTAACGGAGCGGGAGAGGCGACTCGCCTGTTCTCTGTGCTTTTTCAATCCGCGGAATCATTGAAAGTAGTGATTCACAATAGTAGTATAGAACATAGGATGTCGGATGTAGTATGTCCTACATAGGAGGTAGAAGCATGTCGTCTGAACGGGCTGACGTTGTACTCCGTCCCAAGCGCCAGGTGACGATTCCAAGAAGTATATGCGACCAGTTG
>Ga0180014_1000081_pt1 | contig 26458 bp, 25 predicted proteins | sample KR13_S1_MetaG_FD_116507 | JGI IMG/M metagenome (GOLD analysis project Ga0180014, IMG submission 116507) | Groundwater microbial communities from the Olkiluoto Island deep subsurface site, Finland - KR13_S1_MetaG | ecosystem: Environmental > Aquatic > Deep subsurface > Groundwater | place... | reverse complement strand
TAAAAATAAAGTGACACGGCCGGCCCTAGTTTGAATCCGTACCACCATTTTGTATGTTTCCCTTATTTCACTTTGAAAACCCAACCGTGTTTGTCTTCGATTTCGCCGTATTGGATTCCGGTCAGAGTAGCAAAGAATTTTTGCGCCCAGGGTCCGGTCTGGTTGCCATTGATAATGTGATCGCGTCCCTGAAACGCTATTTTGCCTACCGGGCTGATGACCGCGGCCGTACCGGCGCCGAAAATTTCAGTCAATTTCCCGCTATGAATTTCGTCAATCACTTCTTCAATGGCGATGCGCCGCTCTTCAACCGCGAGACCCAGTTCGGGAGCCAATTCCAGCACTGACTTGCGGGTAATGCCATGCAAGATGGTCCCGTCCAGCGCCGGGGTGACCAGTTTGCCGTCGAGGATAAAGAAAATATTCATGGCCCCGACTTCCTCGACGAAACGGTGTTCGCCGGCATCAAGCCAGAGGACCTGGCTGTAGCCTTTTTGGGTGGCTTCACGGGTGGCCAGCAGGCTGCCGGCATAGTTGCCGCCGGTCTTGGCTTCACCGGTCCCGCCGCTGCCGGCGCGGGAATAGGTGTCAGAGACCCACAGGCCGATGGGATTGAAACCCTCCTTGAAATACGGTCCCACCGGGGAGAGGATGATATAAAAAAGATATTCGTTAGAGGGTTTGACCCCCAGCGCGGCTTCGGTGCCGATCACGGTCGGCCGCATGTACAGGCTCGTCCCCATCTGGGTTGGGATCCAGCGTTCCTCGAGTTTGAGCAATTCGCATTCGGCTTCCAGAAACAGTTCCTCGGGAATTTCGGGCATGCATAGGCGCTGGAGCGAACGGTTCAGGCGCCGGGCGTTTTCCTGGGGCCTGAACAAAAGTATTTCATTTTTTTTGGATTTATAGGCCTTCTGGCCTTCGAAAACCTCCTGGCTGTAGTGGAAGACATTGGCCGCAGGCGACAAAACCAAAGGCTGAAAGGGTTTGATGCTGGGATTGTGCCAACCCGAACCGGAATAGTTCATGCTGAACATGTGATCGGTGAAATTGCGTCCGAACGACAATTTCAGGGGATCGTCAAACAGCGGCTTCAATTTTTCCTTAGCGGTCAATTCCCGGGAAATATTCATGAGCGAACCTCCTTGGCTTGCTGATTTTCTATCTTATCTATTTTGCTTTTTTCTGTCAATGCCACGACTGCACGCATACCGACACAGCCATTTCGGGCTTTCATGGGTGTGGATTCCGGCTCACGGCCGCGCGCATCATGCCCGGTCAATTGCGCTTTATTTCGCAAAGCGTTCTCACCCAGGCGGTGAAATCGCCCACATCGCCGTTGGAAAGCAAAATAACAACCTGCTTAAGCGAAAAATCCAGCTCGCTTACCAAGCGTTTGATTTCTTCATAATTGGCAAAAACATGAACTTTTTTCCCCATTGCCTCCAGTTCGGCCCGAAGGGCAGCGATATCCAGTCTCTCTGCAAGCGGAATTTTTTCCTTTTCATAAACATCCTTGATGACGATCTCGTCGGCCTGGCCCAAACTGGCCGGCAGCCTGTCTTGAAAAAAATTTCTCCGCAAACTCCAGGAGCGCGGTTCGAATAAAACCACGATCCTCCAACCCGGATAGGCGTCCCGTAAACCTTCAAGGACCTGGGCGATGGCCGTGGGATGGTGCGCGAAATCCTCGATGAAAACCGTGTTCTGCAGCCGACCGAGGGGCGATAACCGGCGCTCCACTCCGGCGAATGTGGCCAGTGCTTTGGCCACCGTCGCCTCCGCCAGGCCAAGCTCGTGTGCGAGAATGATCCCGGCCGTCAAATTCCAAACATTGTAGGGCCCGGCCAGTGGCGAATGAAAATTGCGCCTGCGGCCGCCGCTCTCAAGCTCGAAATCGTAACCGCCCCGTTGCGGCCGCACATCGTTGATTTCATAATCCGCTCCGGCGCGGCCGTAGGAAATGACCGGAGTAAAAGAGCAGCTGACCGCCTGGCGGGCCATCTCGTAATCGCCATTGACAATGATCCGGCCCCGGCCCGGAACCTGGTTGACCAGATTTTTGAAACTCTGCAGATAAGATTCGGCGGTCCGGTAAAAATCGATATGATCATGCTCCAGGGCGGTGATGAGCAGCAAGTCGGGGCGGTATTTAAAGAACTTGGCCGAGCGATCAAAAAATGCGCTTTCATATTCATCGCCTTCGCTGACAAAAAGGTCCCCGGCAGCCAGCTGGTGGTTGGCGGCGAAATTGACAGGTTTGCCGCCGATAAAAAAACCGGGACGCAGGCCGGCGACGGTCAGCAGGTGGGCAACGAACGAAGCAGTAGTGGTCTTGCCGTGGCTGCCGGCGACCACCAGAGACCGTTTGCCCTTGATGAAAAACCGCTGCAGGGCTTCGGCCATCGAAAAATACTCCAGGCCCTGGTCAAGAATATGTTCGGCTTCGGGATTGCCGCGGCTAATGACATTGCCGATAACGCAAAAATCGACGTTGGCGGGAATGTTCTGGGCGGAAAAACCCTGGAACAGGGTAATATTGAGGTCAGCGAGTAGCCGGTCGACCGGCGGATAAAAGCGGTTGTCCGATCCGTACACTTCATAGCCCTGCTGTTTGAAAAGGCCGGCCAGGGCGCTCATGCCGGTTCCAGCGATGCCGCAAAGAAAAACCTTTTTTACCATTTTACTCCGATCTCACAACGGAGCATTCCTGAATGCGCTTCCGTATCAATTTCGGCTTTCACGCCCAGCGGCAGCACCTGGGCGGACCTGGCATGGCCGAAGGGCATGTCAAAAAGAACGGGGATGCCCAAGCCTTTCAATTTTTCCCGCCAGCGCCCGTAAAACATTTCTTTTTCCCCGGCGTCTTTGAAACAATTCGGAAATTCTCCCAATAGCAGGGCCCGTATGCGGCGGAACACCCCGGCCTGCTCGCACTGCCATAGCATCCTGTCCAGGCGGTATGGTCTTTCATTGACATCCTCAAGCAAAAGGATCTTGTTTTTCAGCGTCGGCAAGTACGGGGTCCCGAGCAATGAAACGAAATTGGACAAACAGCCGCCGCCGAGTAATCCCCTGGCCTGACCCGGACACAGTATGCTACCCGAGAAGCGCAGGGGCGGCTGGTTGCCGCTAAGCGCTGCCAAGATCTGCCCGCGGTCGTATTCACCTTTGGCCAGCCCCCCGTATACCATCGGACCATAGAAAACGACCATTTGCCGCCGTTCCAGCAGCTGCCATAGAAGGTAACTGGCGTCGGATGAAGCCACGACGATCTTCGGCTCAGCGATCACCAGCCGGTCCAGCAGCGGCAGAAGACAATTGGAGCCGTAGCCACCGCGCCCGGCCCAGACAGCCTTGATTTCGGGGTCAGAGAAAAATTCCTGCAGATCGGCCATGGTCCTTTGCGGCGGCCGTGCCAAAAAATCATTCCCGGAAAGGACCTCGTCCACTTCCCTGGGACAGAGCCCCATTTCCCTCAGGGCTTGCAGTCCCTGGCTGCGGTAGGGTTCCTTGACCGGAGAAGCTGGCAGGAAAATGCCGACGCCATCGCCGGGAAGCAACGGATCAGGCCTGTTGTACATGCTTGGCGAACCTCATGATGATGGTCGTGCCCGCATCCGCAGAGGAATGGATAGCCAAACTGCCCCGGTGCAGTTCCAGAAAACGGCGGGCAATGACCAGGCCCAGCCCGGTCCCCAGGTCCTTGGAAGAAAATTCTTCCTTGGCGATCCGCTCCAGTTCCTCAGCGCTGATCCCGGTACCGTTGTCGCAGATGCGTACCTCCACCTCTTCCCCTTCCTGCGCCAGGGATACCCCAATCTCGCCATCCTTGCCGGCTACAGCTTCCAGGGCGTTGGTCAACACATTGTCGATCACTTGCTTGATCTTCTGGCGGTCGGCGACAACTTCGATCGCCGCCCCGGTTTTATCCACGGTAAACCGGACCTGGGGATAAATGGAACGCATGTGGGAGATCGCTTCAGCGATCAGGTCATTGAGCGTGAAGGCTTCAGTTTTCAATTCATCCAGCTTCGACAAGTTCAAAAATCCGTACGCCACCCGGCGCAGGTGCTCGGTCTCTTCAATGATAAAGCGGATGGCGTTGGCGAGCACCGGTTTGTCGATCCCATCCTTATCCTGCAGGGAACGCAGGATCTGTTCGGCCGACAGCCGGATCGGTGTCAGCGGATTTTTGACTTCGTGGGCCACCCTGCGTCCCAACTGGACCAGGGTTTTCATTTTTGAGATCTCGGAAACATTCTTTTTCTGCTCCTGTATCCCTTCCAGCATGGAATTGAAACCCTGATAAAGCTCGCGCAATTCTGTTTCAACCGGAATCTCGGCCAGGGGCCGCAAATTTCCCTGCTGGACATCAGCCATGCCGCGGTTCAAGCGGTGGATCGGTGCCAGGATCTTGTTGCGGAAAAAAAATGCTGCGGCCATGCCTATAACAATCAGAATGAAAAATATCGTCACCATGAAGTCGATGTAATAAGTCCGGGCCCGCAGCAAGTCGGCGCTGTTGAAAGGAAATTCGATGTCAAAAATGTAATTCCCGCTCGTCTTGAAATACAGGTCCAGAAATTTTTCTTTTTTTTGCAGCTGGAACTGCTGGTTATTTTGTTGCAGGATGTTGCGGATCCCGGAATTCAGGTAGATCGGCAATTGTGACCTGATGATCTTCCTGTGGTCAGAGGTAAAGAGCAGTATCCCGTTTTCATAGACACTGATGTTGTTTTCCAGTATTTTTTCCAGCAGGAACATGTGATTTTGGGTTATTTCGCCGCTTTCGCCCAGGAGATTGTTAATAATATTCAGAGCCGAGCGACCGCGATCAAAGATCGCCTGGTCGCGTTGTGTTTCCAGGGAGAGAAAATTAAAATTCAACGCAAACAAGGTAAACACCGCGGCAGTAAGAATGGAGAGAAGAACAAGTATGGCGAATACTTTAACTGAAAATGAGCCGAAAAATGAGCGCCATGGGAATTTTTTAAAGGCCCGGCTATTGAAAAAGGCCATTAAAAGCAGCAGGAAAATCAAGATCTTGATGTATTCGGAAAAGGATTTGAAGAATGTGTTTTCCGGAAAAAAGATGATGACCATTTCCGTATCGTTATTGAAAACATAACCGCTGTAGTCGATATCCATGGCAGAAAATCGGACCCAGGCGTCATTGTATTTTAAAAGCGCAGCCAGGTTTTCGGCATTGATATTGGTCGGATTTTCCATGATGCGCCGATTTTCATCCAGCTTGATGTAGCCGATCCCGGCATCCTTGATCTTGCGGTCCAGAGTAAGCAGGGACACCTGGTCCCGGCTTTTCAGGATCAGATCGGCGGAATTGAGCACCTGGACCATGATATAGCCCAGGTAGCGCTCCTGCTGAAACACGTTGATCGTGGCCACGGCCAGGCTTACTTTTTTCCCGAACAGAACGGCTCCCACGTTCTCCACGTGCCAGAACGGGAAAATATTTTCCTTGTTCAATTGAATGTAAGGGATCTGGTAGGAAAAAGAGTGGAGCACATTACCGCCCGCGTCCACCACGTATATCCCGGAAGCGATGCTTTCCCGTGCCGCCAGAGTGTTTTTCCAGCATTCAGCCAATTCATTGCGCTTGTTTTTGTCGAATTGGGCGGAAAACGGCATTTCCAGTGAATTGAGCTCATAAACGATCTCGCGGGCAACCAGTTTGGCGTAATGGCTCTGGCTGGAAAAAATGGTCTTCAGGTTCTCCCGGATAAAGTCCTGTTTTTCAAGATAGGAGTACTGCGCCAGCCAATTGCCGACCGCAAATGCCAGCAGCAGCGGCACGGTGGCCCGCAGCCAGAAACGGCGCGGCCCCAGCAGCATGCCGGCAAAGATCAGGGCCAGAGGAAAGAAGCTGAAGATGGCCAAGGGAGCAAAGAGGGCACACAGGATCAGCGCCAGCGCCTGCAGCCCGATGAACGGCCATGAACGCCCCCAGTTAGTTGCTTTCAGGAAATGCGCGGCCGCCAGCAGCGGCATGAAATGCAGGACGCTGAGCAAGGCCAGTAGGCCGAGATAATCAGGGTTCAAAGCGAAATCGCCAAAGGGAAAATTCACGTTGCGCAAAACCCGGTCGGCGGCATAAAAAGCCGCCAGGGCCAAGCCATTAAATACGATCAGGGCTAAGATATTGCTTTTTAAGCGGATATATTTACGGCAAAACCAACAGGCCGCCAACAGAAATGCGAGCAGAACGAGCAATTGAAAAACAGAGCTCACGACCAGGGGCGAACGCGGGAAATAGATGTTTTTCTGAGCCAGCCAGGCCATGCCCCACCAAAGCGCAAAAGCCATCCCGGCCAGGGCCAGAAGCCTGACCACGGAATGGAATAACTTGGCTTGGGCAAAAGCCAGAAATACGATTAAAAACAGCAAAAAAAACAGTCCGTAAATGAGCGTTTTTTTTGTGTGGAGCGCTTGCTTGACAAAAGTCGCCCGTGAAAACACCAGGGTGAGAATGAGTTGATTTTGGCTGGGCTTGAGCAAGCGGGTGTAGTAAAAACGATCTTGCGCCTGGTCATAGGAAAAATCACTGGCGCCATCCGGCAGCGGGGCATTGGAATATTTCAGGTCAAAAACTGGATAAGGATAATCCTTATTCCCCAGGATCGGGTTGGCGCGCATGTCCATAAAAAAACTCACATAGAACGCCCGCGGACCCAGGCGGCGCAGGAAATATACATCCTGGTTTTTCTTGATCAGCCGCCACTCACCCTGGGACAAGTTGACGGGCTTGAAAAAGTATATCTCCCCGATATAGTCGGTTATGATACCGTTCTTTTCAAGGATCAGCGCTTCCTTTTTATTCAGATCGCCGGCAGTAAGCGTCCCGGCCAGGAAAGGGCCGCGCAGCGTTTCCGAGCGCAAAACGCATTTTTTTACTTCCTCAGCCAGAACGGTTTCCATGCGTTCGTAATTCTTTTCGACCCGGGACTGAATTTTCGCGGGCGACCAGCTGCCGGGAATGAAGATCGAAATCACCAGGATGGCGCCGGCCAGCATTGCGGACAGCGCGCCGAGGATTATATTTTTAAGCCGCGCAGATAATAGAGTTTCCATTCTTTTTCTTTCGGTTCATGAAAGGGATCAGCGCTCATGAAAAGGATCAATTTGTAAAAAACCTTGGCTCCGGAAAAGCGTTTTTTTAAAATCAAGTTCAATGATTGCACGGCGATATTTTCTTCGGCCTGGATGGAAGACCACTCGATTTTCTCAGCTTCCAGCGAGGAAAAGCGAGATGAAAATTCCTCGATGAACTGCTCTTTGCTCATGGTGCCCTGCAGGGCGAGCGGCTCTTCCAGATTGAGGACGACACGCTGCCGGCAAATTGGTATCAAAGCGTTGAAACGGCCGTGCTGGATGGCTTCCTGCAGCGGCTGCATGACCAGGTAGTGCTGGGTGATCTGTAGCAACAGCAGCAACGTTGTAAGCATTTTCAGTATGTGATCAGGCTGCTGACCGGGTATTTCGCGATTTTGTCCCGCCCCTTTAAAAAGCCGAGCTCGATCAGGAATTCGATGCCGGCAACCTCGCCGCCCAGTTTTTCCGCCAGTAAGGCTGCGGCCAAAGCCGTGCCGCCCGTGGCCAGCAGATCGTCTACGATAAGGACTTTTTCGCCGGGTTTGATGCTGTCTTCGTGGATCTCCAGGGCGCTGCTGCCGTATTCCAGGGTGTATTCCTCGCGGATGGTGCGGAAGGGCAGTTTTCCCGGTTTGCGGGCCGGGACGAAACCACAGCCCAGCTTGTAGGCCAGCACGCCGGCGAATATGAAGCCGCGCGCTTCTATTCCCAGCACCTTGTCGATCCTGGCATCCAGGTATTTCTTCAGCATCTGGTTCAGAGCCAGGCGGAAAGCTGCGCCGTCCTGCAGCAAGGTGGTGATGTCTTTGAAAATGATCCCTTGCTTGGGAAAATCTGGCACATCGCGGATGATGGTTTCCAGGTTCATTCGTCCTCCTCAATGCACCATGATAATATATCCGGGAGATTTTTTAAATAAAAATAACACAACGTTTCATAATAATGGATTATTTTTCTTTGCCGAGGCGCAGGATCGCCTCGCGGTAAACGATCATCTCCTTGCGCGGCCCGATGGCGATCACCTTGACCACGATTTCTTTTTCAATGACCGTGTAAACGATACGGATTTTCTTTTTATCAGCGTACAACTTGTAATAACCGGTCAGGTTGATCCCCGCCTTGTTGCCCAAGTGCTCACCCTTGTAGGGATTGCTCTCCAACTGTTTGAGCAGCTTGGCCACCTTGAGCTTCCGCCCCTTGTCCAGACGCTGGAAATCGGCGCGGGCTTCAGCGATCAGCAGGACGCTAAAGGGCTTCGTAGTCAATTTTATTTTCCAGCAAGACGTCCTTTAAAGAATGCGTTTTAACGGAATTTTTTCTTTTGTCCACCGCTTCGGCGATATCCATCATCTCGATCCATTCGTAAATTTCCTTCATTTCCTCATAGGCTTCGACCGGCAGGATCACCGCCTCGATGCGGTTGTTTTTGGAAACCGCGGCCCGGGCCAAGGATTTTTTCTGGAATTTCTCTAAAATGGCGCCGAAACGCTTGGCCGCTTCGGTAGCGGAAAATATTTCATTGCGGGCATATGTGATCATTAATATACTCCTTTTCTTCCGTATAATTATACTAATGTAATTGTTCCTTTTTGTCAACAATAAATGAATAAAATTACATCGTTAGGGACTGTCCCCAAATAATCAAATCATTTCACTGGATATCGTAAGTATAACCGTTGTTCAGCCTGGATGAGGATCGCAGGTGCTGTTGTAAATATTGACCGCAATTGCTGCCGATAAGGTTCTCTTCCAGTTCACCGATACTCACCAGGACTTCAAAACCGAGGGCTTTGAACCCGGCAACGATCTTTTTACCGGCAACTCCACTCAATTGATCGAGACCGGTCCGCAGCCCCTTGGCCTGGGCCCGGTAAGTCGGATTGAGGGGGGTCATTTTGATCAAAAAAACGGCCGGATCGAAAATGGCGCCAATTTTACTTGGGTCCAGGGGAATGTCCTTGCTCAAGGCAAAATTCAAAGTGATTTTTCTCAGGTTTTTTTCATAAAAAAGGTTGCCATAGCCGGCAATTTTGGCAAGATTCCATTTCGCGACCGGCATCAGCCAATCGCGATTTTTTTCATCACTGGAGTGGATCGAAAACTGCAGCTGAAAATCACGTCCTTGATATTCTTTTTTTCTGAGTTCCAGAAGCTTATTGAAAAAATCCCCGCTGTTTTCGGGAGCGATTGTTGACAGCGAAGCGATCAGTCCCGGGATGGGGAAAAGACCGGGCAAAGCCTTCAAGACATCGAGCACGGCAGGATTGAAAGACGGCTCCCCCATCCTGGCAAATTGAATTTTCAGTTTCTTGACATCCGGGAGGCGACCGGGGAATCTTTTATTGACAAGATAATCAATCTGCTTTAATATTTCAGCAGCTGTAAGTTTGCCACGATAATCACTTCCGGCATCGCACATCCGGCAGCCGACGGTGCAGCCGAAAAGTGTGGAAACGATCAATACCCATTTCGTTTCGCGAGGCAGAGGGGGCTGGAGAGACTCGACGAATTCCACCTTTCTTCCCCCTTCCATAGCGGCGATATACACCATGGCAATATCCTCTCGGCCGGTTGCACTTATGATTTTCAAATTCTAGCCCCCGAAAGTTTCTGCACCATCTTCATTGCCGCCCTTATGCCGTCGCCGACGGCAATTCCCACTTGCCGGAACGATCCGTTCGCAACGTCGCCGGCAAAATACAGCAAGCCGTTTTGTTCAAGTTGAACCCTGAGGCGCGAAAGATTTTTTGACAGGCAATCAAGTTGCATTCTTCTGCCGCAGGCCGCAACCAGGAAATCAACTTCGAGAGCGCCGTTTCTCAATTGCTGCCGGTAGTCAATCACCACCTGCCTGCGCTTTTCGAAGCCGACCCTTGAAATCCTGACATTGTTCAAATAAGAAATACCTGATGATTTCAGGGCTTCACGCCAAAGTTCGGGAGAACATTTTCTATTCGCGCTGCGATTGAGAATGATCACTTCATTCTTCCGGGCCAGACTCAAAGCATAATCAAAAGCCGCGTCACCAGCGCCAATGATGGCAATTTTTTTGTTTTGCTTGCCGCGCAAACTCCGAATTTCGCTGAAAATTTTTCTGTTCCATTCCGCAAGAGCGGATAATTCTTCAGGAATCATGGCCTCGGTCCCGGAAGCAAGCAACACCATCTTGCTCGAATATTCCCGGTCATTGGTGGAAAAGCGGAATTCGTTTTTCTTGAAATCCAGTTCTTCCACTTTAGCAATGGTCACATCAATAGACATCCCCTTCAGTTGCTTGCGGAACAAATACACCAGTTCGGGACCGGAAATGCCCCGTGGAAAACCAGGATAGTTGTCCACACGGTTGGCATTCAGCAGCAGCCCGCCGATTTGGTTCTTTTCAAAAAGCAAGGGGGATATGCCGTAGCGCTTGAGCTGAATGGCCGCAGCCATTCCCGCCGGCCCGGCACCGATTACGGCTACTCTTGCAACCCTCATCTTATCCGTGCATTTTGCGGCAAATGCTTTCGGTCAAAGCCAATTCCGCGAAAGCAAATCCGAGGTTCAACAGGGAAGCCAAGTGGAAACGTTCATTGTAGGCCGCGGTACCGTCAACCAAAAAAAACACTTCATAACCCTTTTGAAAAGCGGAACGGGCAGTTGATTCGCAGCAAACATTGGCCATGACGCCGCCGATGACCAACTGCTTGACATGCCGTTTTCTGAGCATTTCATCTAAAGGTGAATCCATGAACGCGTCATATCTGGTTTTTTTTATGACCACCTGGTTTTCGTCATAGAGGTCCGGGATGATCCCGCTCAAGGGATCATCTTTCTTGATCAGTTTTTTCCACCACGTGGCCATCAATCCCGCGTCCCGGGCTGAATTCAAATGGCGGGTGAAAATAACCGGCAGCTTCATTGCAGCGTAAGTTTGGCATAGCCTGCTGATATTGGCAACGATGGCCGGAGCGCTGGGGATGAAGGCGTGAGAAGAACGATCAAAAAAATATTTTTGCGTGTCCAGAATAAGCAAGGCGGATTCCAGCGGACTGAAAGAAAGATGACGCTGCGGGATAAGCATTTTCACATAGCGCAGCATTGTCTTTGCTTTCGGCACCATGTTTGTCTTAGTGAAATACAGTTCTTTTTTTTTGGATTTCCGACCGCGGCGATTTCCTTGCGAACTCGAAGCTTCAGTAGCGGCTTTCATAGAGCCAACCCTCCATGTAAAAGAAATTTTTTTAGTTGCTCAAGAGCCAGGGCGCGGTGGGAGATGCGGTTCTTTTCTTCCAGGGTCAGCTCGGCGAATGTTTTGCCAAGAGGCGGATAAAAAAAGAGCGGATCGTAGCCGAAACCGCCCTCTCCCCTCTTGGCAAAAATAATTTCTCCTTCGACCTGGCCGCTGAAAGTGGCAAGCGCTGAACCATTGCGGGAAATGCAGACGGCGGAAACGAACCGGGCCCGGCGATCAACGATGCCCTGCATTGCAGCCAACAGTTTTTGGATGCGCGCATCATCATTGGCGCCTTCCCCGGCATAACGAGCGGAAAGCACGCCGGGGCGACCGTCCAGAGCTATGACCTCCAGTCCCGAATCATCACCCAGAGTACCCAGGCCGGTGAGCTGGCTGTAATAATCGGCTTTCAAACGGGCATTTTCGGCAAAAGTGGCCCCAGTCTCGCTGACTTCAGCAGTTATATTCATATCGGCAAAGGAAAGCAAACGGATATTTACTAGGCCAGCTTTGAGGAAATTTTCTATTTCACGTTTTTTGCCCTGGTTACAGGTGGCCAGTAGCAGGGTGGTCATAGGTTCTCGGAAAGGATTTCCTTTACCCCCTTGATGAGCATGATCTTTTCGATGAAATCACGATTTTTGTTTTCCGAAGTATTGAAAATGATCTCAAATTCATAACCACTTTCCTTGCGATTCAAGCGGGCACTGGAATAACGGATGTTCAGTTCGGTCAGCACCTGGCGGACATCGACCAGCAGGGACGCTTTTTCTTCAGTGCTGATCAAGTAGATGTAATTCTGCTTCTGCTTTTCCAGGTAGGCCTGCAGAAATTTGAACACGGTCAGCACCAGGACCACAAAAATCGTAACCAGGAAGGCCACCAGGTAAAAACCGCTGCCCACGGCGATGCCGATGGCGGCCACGGTCCAGATGGTGGCCGCGGTGGTCAGGCCGTGAACGGCGAAACGGGCCTGGATGATGGCCCCTGCCCCCAGGAAACCAATGCCGGAAACGATCTGCGCCGTCAAACGGGCGGGATCTGCGGTCTTGCTCAAAGCGGCGATCTTAAAGGAGAGAATGGTGATTAGCGCACTGCCGATGGCGATCAGTATGTTGGTGCGCAGGCCGGCTTCCTTGTGCGACAGCTCCCTTTCCAAACCAATGATCCCACCCAGCATAGCCGCCAGCAGGATCTTCAATATGATATCGATTTCCATGGTTTCACCTCAACCAAAAGGCGATTAAAAAAACAACCAGCAAAAACAAGGTGTAAAGTGCAAAGTAGGGATTCTTCAGCATTTTTTCAGGTTCCTCCGCCGCATCACGGTCCTGGACGGATTTGTAAATGAAAAAGATCAGGTAGAAAACAATGAATGGCAGGGCGAATAAAAATGTTTTCAAGTTCAACTGCAGTGAGAAAATAATGAACATGGCCAGAAAAAGCAGGGCGTTGGCGGCCATGAAGGATATCAAGCCGCTGATGCTGTAGCGGCTGAGCGACAGGCGGTAGGCCGACGATTCCTCGGCAGTCAGAAATTTTTTTTCGGCAACCCTCTTGCCGACCATCAGGAAATTACCGAAAGCCCACCACGCCGCCAGCAAGCTTAGCGGCGGGAATCCGGCCTCCAGCACATACCAGCCTATCAGGAAACGGATCGGATTGTTCGCCGATTCCAGCGTGGAATCGAGATAAGGGATATCTTTGCAGCGCAGCGGCTGCACATTATATAGAATTCCGGCCAGCAGTAGGGCGGCTAGGCTGAAAACGAAAGGCAGGCGAAACTTGAAATACGCAATCCCCAAGGCGCTTGCCGCAAGCAAAGCCCAGCAAGTGAGCAGCAATGGAACGCTGATCTCGTTGCCGACCAACGGGCGGTGTTTTTTCCCCGGATGAAAGGCGTCAAAAGGCGCGTCGGTGATCTCGTTGATGATGTAATTGGCCGTGGAAACCATCCAGGTCAAAACGAATGCTAGAATGATCTTCAGCGGTAGAAACGGGGACAGGGCGCTGCGCAGCCAGTCGGGATGGACCAAAAAAACGGCAGCGGAACCTATGATGATTGCCGTGCTGCGGGGCCAGCGGTCCAGCCGCAGCGAAGCGATATACAGGCTACTTTTCTTTCTTTTTGGCATAGATTTCCCAGGAATCCAACAGTTGTAGTTTCAAGTGTAGCTTTTTCAGCCGTGTTTGTAAAGCCTTTATTTTCAAGAAGGGCAGCAAACGGGTCAACAGGTAGTAGGCGGAAAAATTCCAGGCGAACCTTTTGCGCAAGACGATCTCAAAACCGTGTTTTTCCAAAAGCCAAACCAGGGAACGGCTGTTGAAAAAATTGAGATGGGCGACACGGTAATGCCACCAGCGGCCGCCCATAATCCTGGCCGCCAGGCTGCCTATATCGGGAGTGACAATGACCAGCATGGCGCCCGGAGCCAGAAAACCGCTCAGAACCTTTAAAAAAGTATCGGGATTGGTTACATGTTCCAGCACGTCGAGCAAAGTGATGACCGTGAATTTTTCGTTGGCGCTGAATTGCTCCACCGTACCGCAAAACAATTTCAGGCCGTATAGCCTCTCGGCGTCAGCGACCAGCGCCACGGATGGTTCGATGCCCTCAACCCGATAGCCCGCTGCCCGGGCCAAGTTCAAAAAAATGCCGCTGGCCGCTCCGACATCCAGAAGCAGAGAGCCAGGTAGCGCGTGCGGGAGCAGTCTCTTTAAAATAGTCGAAAAATTCCGGCCGCGGCCCTCGTTTTCCTGGCTATACTCTTCGTCGGCCAAGTTCGCGTAAAACTCGGCGATGGTTTCTTGGGCCGGGCACGGATTGGCAAAAACAAAACCGCAGCGCCGGCAGGAAAAAAATGTCCAGCGCAAGCCGTAGTGGCTGTCGGTGATCTTGAAATCAGCGGCGCTGATCTTTTGCGGAGCAACCGTCCCTTTTATAAAAAGCGAGATTTGCGGACTTTGGCAGAGGGGGCAACTGTCAATGGACTGGAGCCGGATCATGATTTTTACGATTTATCGGGAACCGTCTCCGCGCCCGGCGCAGCGCAACGTTCGGGAAAGAATTTCCTCAGCCAGAAATCGAGGGCCGCTTTTCTGAATTCGGTCGCTTTGATGCCGCGTACGCCGTGGCGCTCGCCCGGATAAACCATGAGTTCGGCTGTTTTCCCCAGGTCCAACAAGCCGTTCAGCAATAGCAAGGTGTTCTGCATGTGGACGTTGTCGTCCATGCTGCCGTGGGTCAAACGCAGGCCGCCGCGGTAGGTCGGCAGATGCGTAAGCACCGAGGCTTGACGGTAACCTTCGGGATTCTCCGTCGGCAGGTCCATAAATTTTTCGGTGTAGACCGAGTCGTACAGGGACCAGTCGCTGACCGCGAAGTCAGCAATGCCGCAGGCGAACGAATCGGGAGCCGCGGCCAGGGCCAGGGCGGCGACATAGCCGCCGTAGCTGCCGCCGCTAATGCCGATCTTTTTACCGTCGACAAAAGGCAAACCGCGCAGATAAGCGGTCGCGCTGCTGTAATCGGCGATCTCCCATTTTCCCAGGCAGCGGTGCATGGCTGCCATCCCTTGCTTGCCGAAATGGCCCGAACCGCGGTGATCTACTTTCAGCACGATGATCCCCTGCTGGGCCAGGAAATAATCATCCAGGCGGCGGGGGAAAACGTCTTTTGCCGAACGGCGGCCCGGGCCGCCGTAAACGGACAATACGACCGGATATTGTTTTTCGGCATTAAAATCGGGAGGCAGGTACCAGACGGCCGGTAATTGCAGGCCGTCGGCGGTCGGGATTTTGAACATCTCCACCTTGCCCAGGGCGACGCGCCGCAAAGCGGGAGTGGCGCTTTCGCCCAAGCGGCGCAGCACGCCGCCGTCGCGGGTACACAGTCGCAATATTGCTGGTTGCTGCAGGGACGAAAAGCGGTCGAGAAAATAAGAACCCGCCTTGGAAAAGGTCACGCCGTGAGTGCCGTCGAGCCTAGTCAGGCGCTGGGGGGAGGCGCCAATGAAGGACACCCGGTAAAGATCGGTCCGGGTCGAATCCTCCTTGTCGGCGCTGACAAATGCCAGCCTTTTTTTTTCATCCACGAATTCGATCCGGCTCACTGACCACTTGCCGCTGGTGATCATCTTTTCCATGCCGTTGGCGTACACACGGTACAGGTGATTCCAGCCGCTCTTGCTGCTGAGCAGCAGAAAACCTCCGCCCGCCAATGGTTGAAAATCACCGGAACCCAGGAAATCTACCCAGGCCTTTTGTTTTTCGCGATAGACCCGGCGCAGTTTTTTATCGGTTAGTGTGTATTCATAGACGTGCAATTCATCCTGACCGCGATTCAGCCACTGCAGAAAAAAACTTTTTCCGTCCGGGGTCCAATCCAGAAATGTAAGGTAATGGTCGACTTTCGCCGGGAAAGCGATCCAGTCCGTATGACGGCCGGCCAGGTCGATCACGCCTATTTTTACAACCGGATTGGGAAAACCGGGTTTGGGATAGCGTTGCATTTCCAGGCGGCCATAGGTCCCGGCGGCATCGAAGAGCGGGAACTGCGGCACCCGACTCTGGTCAAAACGCAGGAAAGCGATCCTGCTGCCGTCGGGGCTCCAGTTGAAGGCCCGGTAGCGGCTGCTTCGACCCAGAATCTCCTCATAATAGACCCAGGAGGCGTAGCCATTGAGGATCTCCTCGCTGCCGTCAAAGGTCAATTGTCCGGGAACGCCAGCGACTGTGTCGCAGACGAACAGGTTGCCGCCTGCCGTATAGGCCAGGAAACGGCCATCAGGAGAAAAGGTGGGATTTTCTTCAGCCGCCGCCGTGGCGGTGATGCGGCGGATGGTTCCCGATTTTTTTTGGAATAAATAAATATCGTCCGCGTCGAGAAATGCCAGTTGGGAATAATCGGCAGTATGGTCGTCGGGTTTGATAAAGTTCAGGTTCGCCGGCCTCTTCATTTTGAGCGCCTGGGGGTCAAGCAGGACCTGCGATCGGCCGCTGCGGGCATTGACCAGGAATACTTTCCCTGCGCGTGTTTCAAGGAATCGGGCGTCATCGAACCAGCCGGATATGACCGGCAGGGTCCGCAGCAGCGCATCGCCCTTGTTGAGATAAACCTGTTCAGAAGTCAATTTTTCCAATTCCGCGGCGTTCAGGCTGAAGATACAAACCAGCAGGAGAAACAGCACTCTCTTCATGTGGCCTCCATAAAATATTTTTCAGTTCGAATATTCAGAAAACACACCGTCGCAGCGGCAGCGTCTCATCAGATGACAAAGCCATCGGGGATTTCCATGTCTTTGGGAATAACGGTGATGCCATCCACGATGTTATATCGGTCATGGGAGAAATTCATCAGACCTTTTTCGTTCAATATGCGCACCTGGTCGCCGATGCGCACATTCTTGTCCAATATGGCATTGCGGATGTTGCAATTCTGCCCTACACCGACATGGCAGCGCCGGCGCTTGGTATTCTCCGCTTTCTCTTCTAAACTCTCATAGAAATCGGCACCCATCATGACCACCCTTTCCAGGTAGGTATTGGCGCGAATAAGCGAGCGTGTGCCGATGATGGTGTTGCTCAATTTGCTGCCTTCAATGATCGAACCGTCGGAGATCAGTGAGTAATGGACGTCGCAGTGTTCTATCTTGCTGCCGGGCAAAAAACGTTTGCGGGTGAAGATCGGGGTGTTTTCATTGTAAAAATCGAAATGCGGGATAGGGTTGGCGAAATCCAGGTTGGCTTCGAAAAAGGCCTTGATGGTTCCGATGTCTTCCCAGTAGTCGGTAAACACATAAGCGAACACCTGGCTTTCGGCCAAGGCGTCGGGGATGACCTCGCGCCCGAAGTCCTCCTTGACATTGTGTTCCAGAAGATCGATCAAAACATCCTTTTTAAAGATGTAAATGCCCATGGAAGCGATATAATTCAGATTATTCTCCTTGATGTCCAGGTAGGTGTTCGGCGTGAACAGTTCATCAAGCTGGGCATTTTCCTTGGGTTTTTCCACAAATTTTACAATACGCAGATGGTCGTTGATCTGCAAAATGCCGAAATCCCCGGCTTGTTCCCGCAAAACCGGTTTGACGGCGATAGTAATATCGGCATTTTTTTCCTTATGATAATTCATGAAATCAAGCAGATTGATGCGGTACAACTGGTCGCCGGAGAGCACCACCACGTGTTCGACTTTTTGGTGCTTGATATAATGTAAGTTTTTGCGCACGGCATCGGCCGTGCCCTGATACCAGTTAGAATCCTCGATGGTCTGTTGGGCGGCGAGTATTTGCAAAAAACCATCCGAAAAGCCATCGAAACGGTAAGATTGCGAGATATGACGATGCAGGGAAGCGGTATTGAATTGGGTCAAAACCATGATTTTCCTGATGTTCCAATGCAGGCAGTTGGATATGGGAATGTCGATGAGGCGAAATTTTCCGCCGATTGGGACCGCCGGTTTGGCCCGGAACTTGGTCAGGGGATACAGCCGGGTGCCCCGGCCGCCTCCCAGTATCACAGCCAGTACATTTTTCATAGTTCAATAATAAATTTTGAATGAATGAATGTCAAGCCGATTACTAAGAGACAAGTGACGAGTAACGAGTGACGAAGAACCACAATATATCGATCTATTGCTATTAATTCTTTCTCTTTCTAATCACTAGTCACTTGTTACTTGTCACTGATCTTATATCTCCTCGAGCTGGCCCCCGTGCAAAAGATATCTCCTGTCGGTCAATGCCGCCAGCTGCGGGTTGTGGGTGGCGATGACGGAGCTGAGTCCGCGTTCACGGATCATGCGCTTAAACACGGCAAATACACTTTCCCCGGTTTTCCAATCCAAACTGCCGGTGGGCTCGTCTGCCAGCAGCAGCCGCGGACTGTTGACCAGGCTGCGGGCGATAGCCGCGCGCTGCTTCTCGCCCCCGGACAACTGGTAAGGCATGGCTTCGAGTTTGTCATGCAGGCCGACTTCGCCAAGCAGCCTTTGAGCGGCGGCAAAAGCCGGTTCACGATTAAACTGTTGGATCAATGCGGGTGATGCCACATTTTCACTGACCGTCAGTTCGGGCATCAGGTAATGGAATTGAAAAACGAAGCCGATGTCGCGGTTGCGATAAACGGCCAGCCGCTTGCGGTTGAAAGCGCCGATGTCCTGTCCGGCAAAGCGCACCTGGCCGCGGTCGGGAGAATCCAGGGAACCCAGCAGGTGCAGCAGAGTGCTTTTCCCGGAACCCGAGGCACCGGTGATGGCCACTACGCTCCCCTGCTCCACGCGCAGATTGAGGTTCTGCAAAATGACCAGCTTTTTTTTGTCTGGTTGGGTGAAACTCTTCTCAATATCCAGTGCTTCCAGAACAATATCCGCCATACTTCCTCCCGGTCAACGTCCGCTTGGCAAAACCGCTACCACGGTATGCAAATGCGACCGCCAGTATTCGTTCAGCGTCTCAAACCTGACCCAGCCAGCCGCATTGGGAGCATGGACAAAGCGATTTTTGCCGATGTAGATAGCCGAATGCCAAATTTTTTTCAGTTTAAAAACCAAAATATCCCCCGCAGCGGCGTATTTCAACTTGATGGTGCTTTTGATCCGGGCCTGTTCGCGGGCACTGCGCGGCAAGCGGATGCCAAAACAATCGTAAACGTAGAAAACCAGGCCGCTGCAGTCAAAGCCGTCGATGTCGCTGCCGCCGTGCACGTAGGGGATACCTGCCAGGTTTTGGGCCAGGCCGACTATCTGTCGGCGCAGGACATTCCGGGCTTGCGGTTCGGTCATGATCGCGCAAGCAGAAAAGGCCAGCAGCAAAATAATGGAGAAATAAAACTGGTTTTTCACTTGTCTCCGGCGTGCCCGGATATTGTTCATTTGACATGTCCTTTGTCGGTCGGGATAATGAATTTGCGAAAGGGGGGACTCGAACCCCCAGGCCTCGCGGCATCAGATCCTAAGTCTGACGTGTCTGCCAATTCCACCACTTTCGCGCCCGCTTGAAGCGAAAATATCATTATTCACCGGGGTTGTCAAATCACAGCCACGCCTCTGTTCCGGCCCGAGAATGAGAAACATGCAGGCAATTTGACAAAAAAAAAGCGATTTGTTATGGTTATTACAAATCATTTTAGGGAGGTCAGGATGTCAAATAAAATATTCCGGTTTAACAGAACCTTATTGGGCCCTTTCCTGGTTCTCTGCCTGCTCTGCGTCTTCTGGCAAACTGGATGCGGAATGCAGACCCAGGAGATCAAAAAAGAAACCGGCAAGCTGGAAAAGATCAAGGCCGCCGGCAAGATCGTGGTCGGCACCAGCAGCGATTATCCGCCCTACGAATTCCACCTGCTCCCCGAACTTGAAAGCGAGATGGTCGGCATCGATATCGACATCGCCGAAGCCATCGCCGCCAACTTGAATGTCAAGCTGGAGATCCGGGACATTGTTTTCAGCAAACTGTTCGATGAGTTGATCGCCGAGCGCATCGACCTGGCTCTGGCCGGGCTGAGTCCCACCGCAAGCCGCAAGCAGGTCGCCGATTTTTCCATCCCCTATTACCAGGCCATCCAGAACATGTTGATCCGGGCCGCGGACAAGGACAGGATCAAACTGTTGGAAGACCTGCGCGGCAAGGTGGTAGGAACGCAGAAAGGGTCGATCCAGGAAGACATGGCCCGCAAATCGATCGACGGTGCCACCTTTTTCTTTCACGAGAGCATCACCGAGTTAATCAACGCCCTGCGCCAGCAGAAGCTCGACGCCGTCATTTTGGAAAAGCCAGTGGCCGATGCCTACGTTTCCATAAACAAGGACCTGATAAACCTGGAGTGCAGTACCGACTCCGTGCCCCTGGGCTCAGCCATCGCCGTGAAAAAAGGCGACATCGACCTTTTGGAGCGGCTCAACCAAATCCTGGCTGATTTGATTAGGGAAAACAAGATCACCGAATTCGTCCAGGACGCCAAGGTACTCACTGACAAGATATAGAAATTTTTAAATCGACGCCTGCCGCTGAAAATCGGGTTTGATTTTAAAAATGCTTTCAACCGCAAGCCAACAAAACGGGATTTCATTAAGGAGCGCAGCCCAGCATGATCAGCCTGCAGAACATCGGCCTGACATACAACGACAAAATTATTTTCGAGAGAATTTCCTGGCTGATCACGGAAAGGAGCCGCATCGGCCTGGTCGGCGACAACGGCGCCGGCAAAACCACACTGTTCAGGGCCATCAAAGGTGGAACCTCCCTGGACGACGGGATGATCGAGATCGCCAAGAACAGGCGCATCGGCTACCTGCCCCAGGACATGGTCGAGCTGGAACCCCTGCCGGTCATGGAGTACCTGAAACGGAAAACTGGCCATGAACTGCTGGAAAAAAACATCCAGAATTACCAGGACAAGATCGCCGGCGGCGACCACCGCGAGGCCGGCTTTGCCGCCGATCTGAAAAAATACGACGCAGCGGCTGAAGCGTTCCTGGTCCGGGACGGCTACGGCTTTGAAGCCCGGGCCCGGCGCATCCTCAAAGGCTTGGGTTTCCATTCCGGCGCTGATGAAAAAAACTGCTGCGATTTTTCCGGCGGCTGGAAAATGAGGATATTCCTGGCTGTCATCCTGCTGTCCGAACCGGACATCATGCTCCTGGACGAGCCTACCAACCACCTGGACACCGAAAGCATGGAATGGCTTGAAAATTACCTGAGAAATTACGGCGGCACCTTGATGGCCATTTCCCATGACCACATGTTCCTGGACAAGATGATCAGCCAGATCGCCGAACTCAATCGGGGCAAGATCACCATTTACAAGGGGAATTATTCACATTACCTCAAGGAAAAAGAGAAGAGAGCAGCCGCCCAGCAAAAGCGGCGTGAGCTGCAAAAAGCCGAGATCAAACGCATCCAGGCCTATATTGACCGTTTTCGTGCCAAAGCCAGCAAGGCTTCCGAAGTCCAAAGCCGCATCAAGCAATTGGAAAAATTTGACCTGGTCCCCGAAGGCGAAAAGACGAGAAAGGTCAATTTCCGCTTTCCGGAAGCAAAACGCAGCGGCAAGGAGGTTCTTACCGTCAGGGAATTGGGTAAAAATTATGGAAAACTAACAGTTTTTTCGAATATCAATTTCACGGTCAGCCGCGGCGAAAAGATCGCCCTTCTTGGTGTCAATGGCGCCGGAAAATCCACTCTGGCCCGTATCCTGGCCCAGAGGGAAAATCCCAGCCAAGGGTCCGTGCAATGGGGTTTTCAGGTGAAGCCGGCTTTCTTTTCCCAGGAAAGCCAGCAGAATGTAGCCTACAGACGCACGGTCTGGCAGGAGGTACGTGATGTCGAAAGCCAAGCCAGCGACCTGGAAATGAGGAACTTGCTTGGCGCCTTCCTTTTCTCCGGAGACGACATCCACAAACCAGTGGCCGTGCTTTCGGGCGGAGAAAAAAGCCGCCTGGCCCTGGTCAAGATCCTGCTGCGCAACAGCAATTGCCTGATCCTGGACGAGCCGACCAACCACCTGGACGTCAAGACCAAGGACATTTTTCAAAACGCCTTGCTGCACTATTCCGGGACCATCATCCTGGTTTCCCACGACCGCTATTTTCTGGACCACCTGGTGCGGCGCGTTTTCGAGATCCGCGACGGGAGCCTGCATGAATACATAGGCAATTACTCTTATTTCATAGAGAAGCGAGACGCGGAAAGGGCTGTCGCCGCGCAATTTGAGCTTGTAGAAACAGGTTCCGCGGACGCAGCGGGGGCAGAGACGGGATCGTCCCTTCCCGGCTTTAAAAAAACGGGAAAATCCCGGGAACTGCGCCGCCTGGAAGCCGAAGCGAGGAACCAGCGCGGAAAGATCAAAAAGGGAATTGCCCGGAAACTTCATAAACTGGAAGCGGAGATATTGGAACTGGAAACCATCAAAACCCGGAACCAAGAGCTGTTGTGCGATCCGGAATTGTTGCAGGAATCGGTCCGCATCAAGCCGCTGATGCAGGAGTTGAACCACGCCAAACACCGCCTTGAGGAACTCTTCCGCCTTTGGGAAGAACTTATGAAGCAGCAGGAAGACCTGGACACGTCGAAGTCATGAAGCTGTTTCCAACATCTTGCCCTTATGATAAAATCTATTTTGGAGGACGCATGATCAAAAAAACATTGATGGCTCTTATGACTCTGGCGTTACTTGGAACGCAAGCGCCTGCACAGACCCCGGAAGAGCTTATCGCTGAAGGAGACGCATTGTACGCGCTGCGACAGGATCCGCTTCTGGCCGCACAATCGCTGGCCAAATACCAGGAAGCCCTGCGCCAAGCACCCGATCATTATGAAGCCCTGTGGAAAAATGCAAAGATTATGTATTATGTCGGCGACAATTCCACCGACAACAAAGAAAAACTGAAGATATTCAAGCAAGCCATGGATATCTGCAAAAAAGCTATCGCGCTCAGGCCCAACGACGTCGCAGGCCACTATTGGCTGGGTGTGCATACCGGCATGTACGGCGAAACCCGGGGTGTGCTTAAATCGCTGTTCCTGAAAGGCAGCATCATCTCGGAAATGAACAAAGCCATAGCCATCGACGGCAGCTACGAAAACGGCGGCGCCTACTGCGTCCTCGGGCGCTTGTATTTCAAAGTGCCCGGCCTTTTCGGCGGCAGTAATAAGAAGTCGCGCCTGAACCTGGAAAAGTGCCGGCAGATCGCCCCAAAAAATTCGGTGAACCTGCTGTTTCTGGCCGAGACCTACTGGGCTTTGGACGAGGAAAAGTTGGCTGTCCAGACATTGCAAGAACTTTTAAGCATGGAACCCGATCCGCAGTTGATCCCGGAAACCGAAAAAGACAAGGTCGAAGGGCAGAAATTGCTCAAAAAATATACGAAATAAAGGATTCCCCCCTTGCAAAAAACTCGTTTTTGAGGTAAATTCAGTGATGGCAAACAAATATATCCTGGCAATCAACCCTGGATCAACCTCAACCAAGATCGCGATATTTCTTGGTGAAGAAAAAATGCTGAGCCAGAATATTTCGCACTCGGCTGATGAATTGGCACCATTTCCCAGGATCATGGACCAGCACCATTTCCGGGAAAAAGTTATCCTCGATTTTTTAAAGAAGAATGCTTTTGACGTCAACCTGCTGGCGGCCGTGGTCGGCCGGGGCGGATTGTTGAGCCCCATGGCCTCCGGTACCTACCAGGTCAACGATGAAATGATCGATTTTTTAAAAAATAACAAAATGGAGCACGCTTCCAACCTGGGGGCGTTATTGGCCAGCGATATCGCCATGATCGTCCCGGTCGACGCCTTTATTGTCGACCCGGTGGTGGTGGATGAAATGGCGGATATCGCCAGGATCACCGGTTTACCGGAGATCCGCCGCGTCAGCATTTTTCACGCCCTGAACCAGAAAGCGGCGGCCCACGAGGCGGCCAAAAAGCTCGGACGGTCCTACCAAAATTGCCGATTGATCGTCGCCCACTTGGGTGGCGGCATTTCCATAGGGGCCCATCTCAACGGCAAGGTGATCGATGTCAACAACGCCCTGAACGGCGACGGGCCTTTCGCACCCGAGCGTGCCGGTTCGCTGCCCAGCTGGAGTTTGATCCAATTGGCCACATCCGGAAAATACGACCTACTCACGCTAAAGAAAATGATCACCGGCAAAGGCGGCATCGTCGCCCATCTCAAAATCAATGACATGAGAAAAGTGGAAGAAATGGTCAAGGCCGGCGACCGCGACGCCTCTCTGATCTTCGAAGCCATGGCCTACAACGTGGCCAAGGAGATCGGCTCGCTGGCCCCGGTGTTGGAAGGGAAAATCGATGCCATCGTTCTGACCGGCGGCATCGCCTACGACCAGTATTTCGTCGAACTCATTCGCCGCCGCGTCGAATTCCTGGCCCAACTGATCGTCCTGCCCGGAGAAGATGAAATGAAGGCATTGGCCCAGGGGGCGCTGCGCGTGTTATCTGGAGAAGAAGCCCTGAAACATTGGAAATATACAGGAGGAATGAAATGAACCCGATGCGAAAGCTGAGTGAAATCGAAAACCTGGTCAAAGCAAAGAAAAATTACAAAATGGCCGTGGCTTTCGGCCAGGATGAAGACACCATCCTGGCAACCCGGCGCGCCGTGGAAGAAAAGATCATCGACGCCATCCTGATCGGCGATGAAAAAGTCATCCGCGCCATATGCGCCAAATTGAAGATCGATCCCGGCCTGTTCGAGATCGTAAATGAGCCCGACGAAAAAAAGAGTGGCGACAGGGCTGTGCGCATGATCATCGACGGCAAAGCCGACCTGCTGATGAAAGGCCTGATTTCCACGCCATATTATTTGAAACCAATCCTGAACAAGGAATACAACCTGGTGGCTAAGGACGGCGTCCTGTCGCATACGGCGATCCTGGAAATACCGACCTACGACAAGCTGCTGCTGGTCTCCGACGTGGCCATGATCCCCTACCCCGACCTGAACCAGAAAGTGCAGATGATCAATTATAACATCAAGATCGCCGCCAAGCTGGGCATCGAAAATCCCAAAGTGGCTATTCTTACGGCCAACGAAAAGGTCTCGGACAAGATGCCCTGCACCTTGGAAGCCGCGGTCATTGCCAAGATGGCCGAACGCAAACAGATCAAGGGTGCAATCGTTGACGGCCCCCTGGCCCTGGACGTGGCTATTTCCAAGCACGCCCTGGAAATCAAAGGCTTGACATCGCCGGTGGAAGGCTACGCCGACATCCTGATCATGCCCAATATCGAGGCCGGCAACATTTTTTACAAGGCCACCACCCTGCTGGCCAAGGGTATGCTGGCCGCGGTGGTCACCGGGGCTCCCTTCCCGGCCATCCTGACTTCCCGGGCCGACGACGACGATTCCAAGTACTATTCAATCGTTCTAGCTGCAGCCTTAGTCTGAATAGTACTTGGTGGACGGTAGACGGTGTACGGTCTACGGTAAAAAACCAAAACGAAATAAATACAGTATTTTTTGCTTTTATCTTCTACCGTTAATCGTTTATGGTATACAAAGTTCGTTTTAGTGCCTTGCCGTCAACCGTATACCGTAAACCGTATACCGAGTTCTATTCTTTCTCGCCCCCGAACCCCAGCGGCTTCTCTTCGTAACCGGCCGGAATTTCAAAGAATGAAGCTGGGAAATTCTTGCTGCCCAGTGAGAGGACTTCCATGGTGGTGCGGCTCTTTTCCTTGGCCCTGCCCTTCTTGTCGATGGAGGTGTTCACCGTGATCATTTTTAAGGGAAACCCCAACTCGGCCTCGGCCTTCATCTGCGTTTCGATCAGGTTGTCCAGGTCTTCCATGCCGGTCTTGAAGTCCCGGAAGCGGAAGGCTTCGGCCACTTCGGCCATGCCTTTGAACTTGGGAGTGGACCATACCTCTTTTTCGATCTTCTCATGACTCTTGCTCTTGATGATGGCGATCTTCACTTCCATGTCGTATTCCATGAGCAGCTTGCTGTGCTGGCAGGGCAAGCCCAGGATCGTTTCCATTCCGAGCTTTTCGCTGTTGAGCACCGGGTTCTTGATCTTGATCTTGACCAGCTTGCCCACCACGCCGGCCATTTGCATGATGGCGTTCAGGGGCAGCCGCGAGTAGGTCTTTTCGGCGGGGTTGACCAGATAGAGGGCGCTATCATCGGCCTTGAACAGCCAGTACGAGCCCTTCTGGAACATTTCATTCTCGTAGGCCACGCTCTCGAACACCTGCTTGACGTTGCCGCCGGCGGCATAGACCTGAGTGACGATCGTATTGCTCTGTCCCTTGGCCGCGGTCTGGGTCAAGGTCCTGGCCCGCCATTCCACTCCGGCGAATGCGACCATAGCAAAAATGAAAATAAGAAAAATCACGAAAATCGTTTTTTTCATCGGGATTCCTCCTTGGGGTTCTGGCAGCATTATATATCTTTTCAGTCGATTTGAAAATACCTTTTATGGCGAATCGTAAGGGCACGGCGCGCCGTGCCCCTACCCCAAACCCCGATGAAATCATTAATTTAACTAATCACCACGGTCTTGATATTCACAAATTCCTTGATGCCATAGCTGGACAGTTCGCGGCCAAAACCAGACATTTTGATACCCCCGAACGGCAGGCGCGGATCGGACTTAACCATGCCG
>Ga0180014_1000078_pt1 | contig 26804 bp, 24 predicted proteins | sample KR13_S1_MetaG_FD_116507 | JGI IMG/M metagenome (GOLD analysis project Ga0180014, IMG submission 116507) | Groundwater microbial communities from the Olkiluoto Island deep subsurface site, Finland - KR13_S1_MetaG | ecosystem: Environmental > Aquatic > Deep subsurface > Groundwater | place... | reverse complement strand
TTTTAAATCCCATTTTGCATGAGGTGGTCAAACAAAATTACATTTACTACGGCTTAAATAACCTAAAATTATGATGCTTTCATCTATTATCCGTGTACTCTCAAAGTTGATGGGGAATTCTGGGTAGCAGATCGGATTGACATAGCGGCGAGCGAGGCTGACTTTTCCCGGAGCATTCCATCATTGCCTGAATTGTGGGCAAAAGAACTCAGCGAGCTCCGTGACAAGTGATGAGGAAGAAAATTTAGCGATCTAGCCGTAACCGTAACCGTGACGCGTGACGAGGGAAGACAAAGGGAAGAGAGAGGCAAAGAAAAGGAAAGAGTGAATGCGTATGGGCGATTCGGAACGCTAAATGGCGCGAGGTTTTTCCGGCCCTGGCCATTTCCAGATTGCTCCTGGCCCGGTCTAGCCATTTTTTATGCAGCGGTTTTTCGTTCATATACCGTCTTGCCGTGTCGGGAAACTTCGGAATAGACCATATAGGTGTTGTTTTTGTATTTGCTGAAATCGTCTTCGGTTTCAACGATCAAGTCCACCGCTTTACCGATGCCTTCCCTGGCAAACATGACATACAGTTTTTTTTCCAGGTTGCGCGTATTCCGGGATTTTTTGACGATACACAGGATGTCATAATCGCTGCGCCTGTTATCTTTATTGACCGCCCGTGAGCCAAACAGGATGATTTTTTCCGGAAATATTTCCCTTTTCACGATTTCCACAATTTTTGCCAATTCCGGATCTTTCAGTTTCATACCGTAAATATAGGATTTATTTATCCGTTTGTCAATTTTTTTAACCCGATAAGGCAATGCAAAAAGTTGAGAATTTGGGACGGACAGTTAAAATGTGAAAAAAATTAGAGTACTGGGTCAGCCGACGATCGGTCCTGCGCCTGAAAGTGGATCATCCGCCTCTTTTTGAGTTTGAGTCAGCGGCCGGAAAAATTACTGCCAAGACGGCGTCGGCGCTTGACATAAAGCCCTATTTAAGATATTTTACCTTTCATGGAGAAGAACATGAAAGAATTCAAAGGACAGTTGATTTCCAAGGGCTTCAAGGTGGCGATCGTTGTCTCGCGTTTCAACAATTTCATAACCGAAAAACTGCTGGACGGCGCCAAGGATGCCTTGATGCGCAGCGGTTCCAAGGAAGAGGAAATTGATGTGGTTCGTGTTCCGGGCGCCTTTGAGATCCCGCTGGTGGCCAAGCGCTTGCTGCTCAGTAAAAAATATCAGGCCGTGATCTGCCTGGCGGCGATCATCCGCGGCGAAACCCCGCATTTTGACTTCATCGCCGCCGAAGTCAGCAAGGGCATCGCCCAACTTAATCTTGAATTTGCCCTGCCGGTGACCTACGGTATCATCACTGCCGACAACACCGACCAGGCCATCGAAAGGGCCGGAAACAAGATGGGCAACAAGGGTTTTCAGGCCGCCCAATCAGCCATTGAGCTGCTCAACCTTTTTACCGATGCCAATATCTGATGTTTCGCATCAAGTACAGCCGGGAAATCGTTTTAAAAATTCTTTATCAACTTGACGCCCTGAAGTGCGACGCGGCCCAAAGCGGCTCTGTCATCGAGGAATACTTTAAATCATTTCGCAGCGTTAATCCCGAAGAAGAGAAATTCATCCGGCGGCTGGTGCAGACCGTCATGGAACAAAAACCGGAGATCGACGCCTTGATCTCCAAAAACCTTATCGGCTGGAAACTGGAACGACTGGCGCTCATTGACCGTAACCTGTTGCGCATGGGCATGGCCGAGGCGGTGTTCAATTCGGAAAAGCCCATCATCATTGACGACCTGCTGCGCATCGCCAAAAAATACAGTGATGCCGATTCCTATAAATTGATCAACGCCATTTTGGACAAGGTGATCAATTGAGAACCCTCTTACTGATGCTGTTTCTCTGGACGCCGCTGCTCCAGGAAACCAGTCTTGAGGTTTTCGTCAGTTGCCGAACCCCGGAAATATTCAGCGATTACCGTAATACAAATTTCAAGCAGGAGATCAGCCCGGGCCACGGCGGCCTGAAAGTGAAGATCAAGAGCCGAACCCTCAGTTTGCAGAACTTGAACCACGTCATTTGCGCTGATGAACGGTACTTGGCGGCGCAAGGACCGGCCATTATCCGGATTTTCAGCCAGGTGCGCCTGAACGCACTCTCCCTGGCAGATTATTTAAAGAACATTTCCCATTTTTTAAAAAACCAGATTGAATATACCGAAGCCGACCTGCCGCAGGAGACGGACGCAGTGCTGGAGCAGGGGAAAGCACACTGCATCGGTTATGCCAACCTTGCCCAAACGCTGCTGGCCTGCATCGGTATTGTCAGCCACCCGGTCAACGGTTTCTTCCTGCGCGAAAACAACAAGAGGGTCGAACCGGTGCCACACCGCTGGCTCGAGATCGAACTGCCTGGGCAGCGGCGGATCTTCTACGACCCTCAGTACCAGGACTTTTCTTCACGCTACCTGGTTACCAATCTGGGAGTTGCCCTGGATAGTATCGAACGTTTCCAAGGCGTCATCATCAGAAAAAACAAGAAAATATTGGATGAATGAGGTAAGCAGATGGAAGAACAGTTCAGTGTCAGGCTGGAAAAGCTAAAAAGAATACTTGAATTGGGGATCACCCCGTACCCGTATCGTTTCGAAAGCACTATGCGCTTTGCCGAAATCATCGCCAAATTCAAAGACCGCAATGCCGAAGATCTGAAAGAAACCGCCCAGGAATTGAGCTGCGCCGGTCGCATCCTGGCTATCCGCAGCATGGGCAAAAGCGCTTTCATGCACCTGTTTGACGGTGAAGACAAGCTGCAGGTATACATCCGCAAGGAAATGGTTTCTGAAAAGGACTTTGCACTGAACAACCTCCTCGACATCGGAGACATCATCGGAGTGCAGGGGACGGTTTTCAAGACCCATACCCAGGAGTTGTCCATACTGGTCAGCGCCATAACCTTTTTATCCAAGTCATTCCATCCGCTGCCGGAAAAATGGCACGGACTGCAGGACAAGGAACTGCGCTTCCGGCAGCGCTACCTGGACCTGATCGTCAATCCCGAAACCAAGCAGATCTTCCGCAAGCGCTCGCAGATCATCCAGCATGTGCGGGCGTTTTTTCATGACCGGGGCTACATCGAAGTGGAAACGCCGATGATGCACCCCATACCCGGCGGGGCCACGGCCAGACCTTTTGTAACCCATCATAACGCTTTGGACATCGATCTGTACCTGCGTGTCGCTCCCGAGTTGTATTTAAAAAGACTGCTGGTGGGCGGCATGGAAAAGGTGTTCGAGATCAATCGCAACTTCCGCAATGAAGGCATTTCACTGATGCACAACCCCGAATTCACCATGATTGAATTTTATGAGTTGTACCGTGATTTCAACGACTATATGAATTTGAGCGAAGAGCTTTTGCTGACCCTAAACCGGGAATTGCTCCCCGATGGGACCATCCAGTGGCAGGAGCAGAAGATCAACATGGCGCCGCCTTTCAAACGGGTGAAATTCATGGAGGCCATCTCTGAAAAAACGGGACTGACCATTGAGCAGCTCTGGGATGAAGGAACGGTCAATGGGCATATTAAAAAACATTTTCCCGAAGAATCTCTACCGCCCACCTTCGGCAAGATGCTGGAACTCCTCTTTGATTTTTATGTCGAGAAAACCCTGATCGAACCCACGTTCGTCATCTATTATCCCAAGGTGATTTCGCCGCTGTCCAAAACGTCGCGTCTCGATGAACGCGAGACAGAAAGGTTCGAACTGTATATTGCCGGCATGGAAATAGCCAACGGTTTCTCGGAGTTGAATGATCCGCTCGAGCAGCGGAAGCGTTTTGAAGAACAATTGCGCAACCAGGAACGCGGCGACGATGAGGCGCAACTGATCGACAACAATTTCCTGCAAGCCCTGGAATACGGCATGGCTCCCGCGGCCGGGGAGGGCATCGGCATCGACCGCCTGGTCATGCTTTATACGGGAGCGCCTTCCATCAAGGAAGTCATCCTCTTCCCCCTGCTGAGACCGAAGGAATGAAGTTCGCCTGGTTCATTGCGGTCCGCTACCTGACCAAGGGTCGCAAAAATTCCTTCATTTCCATCATTTCCCTGGTTTCCATACTCGGCATTGCTATCGGCGTCGCCGCCCTGATCATCGCCCTCTCCCTGATCAACGGCTTTCAAAACGACATTCGCAACCGTATCTTGAGTTCATCGGCCCATATCATGGTCAGCGACCGTTTTGCTGATGGGTTTACTGATTACCGGGCCCTGAGCCATAAGCTGGAAAAAGAATTCAAGGGAGTGAAAGCCGTGATGCCCGTGGTTTATGGGACGGTCCTGGTCAAAGGCACCGGTAGAGAGGTCAGCGGGGCGATTTTCCGCGGCCTGGACCTGGGACGAAAGAAAAAAGAACCATGGCTGGCCAAGCTCGAATTCGGGCGCCTTCCCGCCAATGACCGGGAGTTGCTGCTGGGCAGGGAAATGGCTTTGAAGTTGAACCTGTTCGCCGCTGACAGCTGCCTGATCGTATCTCCTCAGGCAGCCCTCTCCCCCCTGGGCATCATGCCCCGTTTCAAAAAATTCAGGATTTCCGGCATTTTCAGATCCGGGCTTTTTGAATTCGACAGCGGCACGGTGATTGCCGGACTGGGTGCCGCCCAGCAATTGTTTTCCCTGAAAAACAAGATCAGCTACCTGCAAGTCAACCTGGACAATATCTTCAGTGCCGAAAAAGTCGCAGCCCGCATGCGCGGCCACCTGGGTGCTCAATACGCGGTAATAACCTGGATGGAACTGAACCAATCACTTTACTCGGCATTGGAGATGGAAAAAACCGTACTTTTCTTTACGCTGACCTTAATCATCATCGTTGCTTCCCTCAACATTATAGCCGGCTTGATCCTGCTGGTCATGCAGAAAATAAAAGATATCGGCATCCTGCTTTCTTACGGGACCAGCGCAGCCCAAATCAGGAAAATATTCTTCCTGCAGGGAGCAATCATCGGATTGCTGGGTACGGCCCTGGGAGTCATCCTGGGATTGGGATTCTGCTTTTTGGCCAACCGCTATGAATTGATACAGGTTCCCGCGGAGATCTACCAGGTCAGTTTCGTTCCCTTCCGCATCAATTTCCTGGATCTGGCGGCGGTGATTGTGGCTTCCCTTCTGATCAGTTTCAGCGCCACCCTTATCCCTTCGCGCAAGGCGGCGGCGGTCGATGTCGTGGACGCTGTCAAGTACGAATGAGTCTGCGGACAGCGAATTTTTGAAAAAAAATGAAAAAAAATTAAAATTGATATATTTTTTTATTGTTTTTTGATAAAATCATTTTAAATGTGCCATTTGCAATGGAGGCGATGCATGAATCAGCAAAAGATGGTTTCCTGCCTGATCGGATTGTTTTTTCTGGCTGCAATGACAGGATATGCCCAAACAGGAACACCGGCCGTGGACTGGAAGGGTTTGGAAGAGGCATGGAATGCATACTATGCCAGTCCCGGCGAAGCCAATGCTGCAAAAATGCTGACCCTGCTTCCCGGAAATGTAAAGATCACTGATATCAGGGATGGCTTTTTGGTTGTCAACATGATTTATGACCACTTGGGAATTTTGGAAGGTGAAATTTATTCAGGAAAACCCAATTCGATCAAATTAGGTTTTCGCCTATTCACGATTTCTTACGGGACCTTCGAAATTGCCCTGAATAAGGTCATCGGCAATTTGATCGCCTTCAATCCCCGGCTTTTTTTAGAGGAATTGGCGGCCCACCGCGACCTGTTCTTGTCACTGGAACCGATCCTGACCAGTTTTTTAAGAGATACTCCCGATGATCCGGCTGTCCAGGAACTGGAGAAAAAATTACGCATCAAGTGCCTGGAATCGGTCGAAGAGAAATCGCTCAAATCCCTGCGCAAAGAATGCATCAAAATATTAAAAAGACTGTGAATTAAGCCGATTCGAAAGGATTTCGAACAATTTTCGCTTGACTTTGGCCTCTTTTTGTATAAACTTATAGATTCAAATCAATGCGGAGGAACAGCCCATGCAGATCAAAATCGCCTCCAGCCAACTCAATGGCCTGGTGGTCTTGGAGCAGGAAGTTTTCGAGGATGAACGCGGGTTTTTCATGGAGGTTTTCAGAGCCGATCAATTCAACGCATTGGGACTGCCTGTCGATTTTGTCCAGGACAACCATTCCCGTTCCCAGAAAGGGGTGCTGCGCGGCCTGCATTTTCAATGGCAGCCTCCCATGGGCAAACTGATGCGGGTGACCTTGGGCAGCGCTTACCTGGTTGCCGTGGATATCCGCAAGGGTTCTCCGACCCTGGGCCAGTGGTTCGGTATTGAGGCCTCGGCCCAGAACAAGAAGCAGGTGTTCGCGCCGGCCGGATTTGCCCGTGGCTTTTGCGTACTGTCCGACGTTGCCGAGATCCAATACAAGTGCACCGGGACTTACAACAGCAAGGCGGAATCGGGGATCCTTTGGAATGATCCCGGGATCGCTATCACCTGGCCGCTGAAAAACCCGGTCTTGTCAGAAAAGGATTCCCGGGCCCGCACCCTGTCCCAGTGGCTGGCCAGCCCGGAAGCGGAACACTTCATTTACCATCCCTAGGAGGAAAGCCAGAATGAAAATACTTATCGCCGGCGGTGCCGGCTACATCGGTTCGCTCCTGATCCCCAAGCTGCTGGAAAGGGGCTATGAGATCAGCGTGATCGACCTTTTTTGGTTCGGCAACCATTTGCCCAAGGAGGTCGGTATTGTGCACAAGGACATTTTCGACCTGCAGGCGGACGATGTGCGCGGCTTTGACCAGGTGATTTTCCTGGGCGGCCTTTCCAATGATCCTATGGCCGAATTTTCTCCCAGCAAGAATTTCATTTACAACGCCGCCGCTCCCGCTTTTTTGGGATACGTAGCCAAAGGGGCAGGAGTGAAGCGTTTCATTTACGCTGGTTCCTGTTCGGTCTACGGCTACACGGTCAATGAACTGTATGATGAGACCCAGCCGGCAGTGTCCAATTATCCGTACGGCATCTCCAAATTGCAGGGCGAACAGGCGGTCATGCAGATGCAGGACAATAATTTTTCGGTGATCGCTTTCCGCCAGGGCACGGTCAGCGGCTACAGCCCCCGCATGCGCCTGGACCTGGTGGTGAACACCATGTTTAAATCGGCCATTGCCGACAAGGTGATCACGGTCAACAATCCGGCCATTTGGCGGCCGATCCTCAGTATCCAGGATGCCGCCAGCGCCTATATCCGGGCCATTGAGGCCAACGACGGCATTTCCGGAATTTTCAATGTCGCTTCGGGCAACTATACGGTCGGTGAATTGGGAGATCTGGTCAGATCCGGCCTCAAAATCCATTTGCAGGTCGACGTGCGCCTGCAGATCAAACACATTCAGGATTTTCGCAATTACAAAGTCAGCATCGATAAAGCGCGCAAAGTGCTGAGTTTTCATCCCAAGCATGATGTGGAATCCATCATCAAGGACCTGGTGGACAACCTGCCCAAGTTCAAGGATTTCGACAATCCCGCCTATTACAATATCCAGGTTTTCAAGGCCCTGGACAAACCGCATTGATGGCGGCGGCGGACAAAATGAAACTGGCTGTGATCGGGGCTGACGGGCAACTGGGTTCGGATATTGTTGAATTATTCAGGGCCGAGTGCTTTGAGGTCGTCCCCCTGACCATAGACAAACTTGACATCGCCGACAACGGGCAGGTACAGAGGGTATTGGCCGAGGTAGGGGCCGATGTCATCATCAATACTGCCGCCATGCACCAGGTCGAAAAATGCGAAGCCGACCCGCTCAAAGCCTTCGCGGTCAACGCCCTGGGCGCCCGCAACATCGCCCAGGCGGCCAACGCCGGATCGTCACATCTGATTCACATCAGCACAGATTATGTTTTTTCTGGTGATAAAACGGACCCGTACCTGGAAAGCGACTGCCCCCTGCCGCTGAATGCCTACGCCAACAGCAAGCTGGCCGGGGAATTCTTTGTCCGCTCCCTGGCTAAAAAACATTATGTGCTAAGGGTGTCCGGTTTGTACGGGAAAAACCCCTGTCTGGAAAAGGGAGGACTGAATTTCGTCGATTTGATGCTGAAGCTGGCGCGTGAACGCTCCGAAGTACGCGTTGTCGACGATGAAGTGCTGACACCAACCGCGACCAAGGAAGTGGCTCGCCAAATTTTGATAATGCTCAAAGGCAAAGCCGAGGACGGTTTGTACCACGCCACAGCCGAAGGCAGCTGTTCCTGGTTCGAATTCGCTCGTGAAATCTTCAGCCTTAGCCATAGCACCGTTACCCTGAACAAAGCCGAACCAGGTGAATTCCCGGTCAAGGTACCTCGGCCCAGCTATTCGGTCCTGGAAAACCACAACCTAAAAAAACAGAATTTGAACGGTATGGTGTTCTGGAAGGACGCCTTGGCCGAATACATGCTCGAGAAGCACGGCTTCGGCCCTGCCGGCTCTCAATAACGCAAGATGCTTTTTTGATCGATCTCGGCGAGGATGCGCGTCTTCTTCTTAAAAAGCTTTTTCTTTAGTGGGGATAACCCCTTGGCGGCGGCCTCCGCGGTCAAGATGCCGGCGAACTTGCCGAAAAAATCGGCGCTCAGGATGCGGGCATTATACCAGCTCCAGTAGATTTTTTTGGACAGAGGCATCCTGATCTTGAAAAAAGCGATGAAGGTCCGGTGCACGACGCGCAAAACAATGGCTTTGATCACGCCACGCAGCCGTGAAACGTAGTAAATATTGAACTCCTGCACGCTGAGATGGGAATCGATGCACATGCGCCGGAACATATAGCTTGCTTTTACTTTGTGCCAGTGGAAGAACTTGGCTTCCTTGACCAGCGCTACCCTCAGGCCGTTCAGGATCATTTTCCTGGCAAAGAGCATGTCTTCGCCGTAGGGGACCGGGGGAAATTGCAGGCGGAGCAGGGTTTCACGGTCAAGGCAGGACGAACAGTTGTCAAAATTACTCAGGCGCCGGCGCAGTTCAGGTGGAAACTTTTCCCAGCAATAGGCGGGGATGGGTTCGACAAAATCGTCATGGTCCTGGAACCAGTTGTTGTGCAGGTAGGCATCCACCGGGTCGTGCCATTGCGGGTTGATCTGCCACACGCCATAGGCGGCCGCTGACTGTCCCGACAGCACCGGCGCGGTCAAGCGCTTGAGGAAATCTCTGCCAATGGGCACGATATCATCGGTGAAAAAGACCACGATTTTCCCTTGCGCTTCCCGGGCCGCCTGCATGCGGGTGCCGGAGTGGCTGAATCTCCCTTCGGCAACCGGGATGATCCGTTTGCGCAGATGGGGGATGGACTGCAAATAAGCAACGGTGTCGTCGCTGGATTGATTATCCATGAAGATCAGCTCGTAAGGGTGTTGAAATTCCTGATCTTGGATAGCCGTTACCAGCCGCTGGACCACGCCAAATGAATTCTTGGTCAGGATGACGATCGAAACAAGGGTTTCCATGTTGGCTTTACCTTTGCGCCGGCGCTGCCAACGGCGCGGCTGATGCATATTCTTCGGCCAAATGCCCAAAGAGATCTCGTACCTTCTCGGTGAAGATAGCCCGGGTGAAGTTCCCGCCCCGCAGCTGCGCCGCCCGGCTGGTCCGCTCGCGCTGGCCGGGGTCCCTGATCGCTTGCAAGGTCAGGTCCAGCAGTTGCCTGATATTGGAAAAGCGGTAGCCGGAAATCCCGTTTTCCACGATCTCGCGCTGGCCGCCGCCGTCAAAAACGATGGGCAAACATTGGTTCTGCATGGCTTCCACGGTCGACATGCCGAAGTGCTCTACGTGGGCCGGATTGCTCTGCTGCAGACCGCAAAAATGCCAAAAAAGGGCGGAGCGGGCATACAGTTTTTTCAATTCGTTCAAGGGGATATTGATCTTCAATTCTACCGGCAGGTTGGGCTGGGTCTTCAGCAGCCCCCTGATTTTTTCGAGATAGGGGTTGGGCGAGGCGCTGCCGCCGCAAAGGATCAATTTCCAGCTTTGCATTTCCCGGGGAGCCTTGGCCCGCAAGCGCGCGAAAGCGGCGATCATTTCGGCCTGCTGTTTGCTGCCGCCGCTTTCGAACCTGGCGACGGAGAGGATGATGTTTTCCTTGGGCAATATTTGCCCAACGGTCGGTTCCATGTCCACGGGAGGGTAAATATGATGGCTGGGGGAAAGACGCCATTTTTTTTCGATCCACTCGGCCGTATAGCGGCTGTTGTAGATGAGATGCCGGTAATGCTGCACGTAAAAATACGAGCCTTTCCGGCGTTCGGGAAAATGGCAGACGAACAGGGAAATGTTGGACAGGGGGAAAACCATTTCCAGCATGCTGTTGTTGATGAAAAAATCGTAATTTCCACTTTCGCGGCTGACAGCCAGGAAGGGATTTTCACTGCGGTCGGAAACCAGGTCCGGGTTGATCAGGCCTTGGTCTTTTTTATCGAAAAAATCAAGGGGCAGAATCTTGACGCGACAGCGCGACAGGTCGAGATCGTACCACTCCATGAGATTGGCCAGTGTGACCGGCCGGTGGGCGATCAGGGTGACATCGAATTTGTCCTGAAGCGCTGCGGCCATGGTGCAGCCGTATTTTTCGCCGCCGCCGATCAGGTGCAGGGTGTGATCATAGAGGGCCAAACTCGGTTGGCGCCAGCCGGCGACGACTTCGCTGCGCAGCAGCAGGTTGTATGCCGCCTGCGCCCCGGACTTTCTGGCCACGGCTTGCGCCAGGGGTTGAATCTGTGATCTGGCTGCTGGATCTCTGCGGCCGAGAACGTGAAAAAAATTTTCGATCCGGGCTTCAATCGGCTTCATGCTTCGCTGTATGGGATCCCTGGACGCCGGAGAGGTCTTCGAGCTGTTCTTTGATCTCCTGCTCTTGCCGTTCCAGGTTGCGCACTTTTTCCTCGAGGCGGCGCAAACGGATGAAAGTGGCCAGATGAAAAGCAACCAGCTGGTCGTTGAAGCGGTTTTGGTGAACGAATAGGGTATTGGTGTAGGGGCGGAAAATCTTAAAGATCAATTTTTTGAACCATACGATGGCCGGCCCGATAAAACGGCGGTGGGAGGTGATGTCCGGAGTGGGACGGCAATCGATGTCGTCGTTGAGAAAGCTCAGGCGCTTGCCCATTTCCCCGTCCAGTTCGCTGTCTGACAGTTGCCAGAGATCGACCGGGAAATGGTGCTGGATCGGTCCGCCGGTCAGTTCTTCCAGGCCAGCAGCGGAATCCTTGCGGACGCGGAAATATTCTTTCAGCTTAGCGATTTCATCTTTGATATGTTTGTCCATGTTGGCGCCCTTTTTCTTGAGAGTTCATCATAACATGATTCGCCAAGTGAAGACAAGGAAGGAAAAAAGCCAACCCGTGGTGAAGGGCACCTCCGGCTTTACTTGACCAGCGGTTGGATAACCTCGGTGCAGGTCTTGCCGCTGACCTGGTCAAGGACGTCGATGATGATGTCGTACTTGCCTGCAACCAGGGTGTTGAAACTCAAAGTGAGCGACATCGTTTTTTTATCGGCCTTGAGGTTCCGGCTCTGGTCAAAGACACTCCGTTCCTGGTCATCCTTGATGCGAATGCGCACGCCAAGCATGCCGGCGGTTTCGTTTTGGATCTTGGCCAGGGAATAATCGCTGATGACAAAAGCCAGTTTTTTGGCGGCGAAGGAAAGTTCCTTGATCTTTATGCTCGGTGTTTCGATCTCTTTTTTACGCAGGTATTCGCTGATGTAATCGGCGCGAATGTTGTTGTCGTATAAAACATCATAGCGATGGCCCTTGACCCGAACCTTGATCTTGCCGATCTTTTTGCCGCTGGCCGGTTCGTAGGTCAGGACGTAGTAGTCGTCGTTCTTTTCGCTGACAATGGCCAACGCCGCGTCGATATTGTTGGAAGCGGTCAAGGTGCCCCCGGTAGCCTCGGTAAGCGCCCGCAGGCTGTTCTCGATAGCGGTGGCAACGTTGCGGAACTGCATTTCAGAACTGTCGGTATCGTGGAACACGCGCATGAAAAAAGAATGAAACGTGGCATTCACCTTGTAGAAAAGTTTGCTGACTTCCCCGGCCGGGAAGTTTTCGGCGACATTCATTTCGCGGTTGATGGTCTGCAGCAGCCGTTCGATATTGCGGCCCTGGGCCCTGACGGTCGGATTATCGCTGGCGGCCAGCAAAGCGATGTAGTTGCGCAGCTGCCTTTCGATCTCGCCGCTGAAGGCGATCTGGGGAAATTGCTCCAGCTGGTAAAAATTCAGCACCCACTTTTCCTTTTTGACCTTTTCCAGATGCTTGGAAAAGTAATAGAATTTGTCAATCTCCAGCGACAGGTAGCGGCGCTTGAATTCCTGCCATGCCCGCAGATAGGACTCCAGAAAGTTCGTAAGGTAGTCGACGCCGAGTTCGGCCCGGCCGCCCATGGTCATGCGAAACTTGGTCATGTTCAGGCTCTGCTCGATGCTGCGTACAAAATTAAGCATCTGGTTGCGGGCGCTCTGGCTCTCGGAGCGCAACAGTTCGAGTATTTTCCCTTGCGCTCCCGGGTCGGCCCCGAGCCGTTCGAACACCAGGGTGCGGTTGTTGGCCATAACCAAGATCTGGTCCTGCGGCCGCAGGATGTTGTCGAACAGATACAGGAACCCTTTTTCAAGTTCCTCGTTGCATGCATAAGTGCGGAAGATCAGGACAAAATAGCGGCCCGCGGGCTGTTGGGCCGGGGAGGATCCGTCTGTAGCTGCAGCCGCGGCGTTAATTTTCTTGTGAAAAAAGTAGAACCCGTTTATTTGCTGGGCCTTGCCGTCCTCGCTTATTTCAAAATCCTCTTTGCCCAGGCCGCCGACGGATTGCCCGTCGGCAAAAACGCGTACCGGCACTTCGACGTTCACCACAGATATGGCTTCCTTAATCGGCTCTTCGCTCTGGCCGGCCAGTGGTGACAGGACAGCCAAACAAAAAAGAAGCAGTATGGAGGCATTTTTACAATTCATGGTCTATCTCCTTATGGGTAGCGGTTCCCCTGATTGTCCATTTTTTCAGCAAAGCAAACTGCTGTTCATGACGGCATGCCGGCTTCGGGTTGGGCGAGGCTTTTTTCATATATGGCATAGGTTTTGGTTATATGGGCGTTGATGTGGCGCAGGACCCGGTTCATCGGCTCATTGCTTTCCAGTATCCAGGACATTTCAGCCTTGAAAAAACCCTGCCGGACGGCATTTTCGGCGGTTTTCTTGTAAAAAACCAGGTCGATGCCCAGGTTGCGGTATTCCTTTGCCACGCCCATCAGCATGACGCGGATGCGGTCGATCTTTTTCAAGTTGCGCAGCAGGCGCAGCCAGTTAAAAGGGAACAGGCGGCCAGCCAGCGGTTGGATAGCCTGGTTGACATCGGGCAGGGAAAACGAAAAGCCGACCGGCCGGCCGTTTTTTTCGGCAATGATGACCAGGTCCGGTTTGGCGAACATCTTCATTTTCTTGAAATCGTCCAGCCCTTCTTCGAAGGTGGCCGGCACGAATCCCCAGTTGTCGGCCCAGGCTTGGTTGAAGAGATCGATGATGATCGCCATGTCTCTTTCCGCCTGGGCAAAATCCATATAGCGAAAACGAAAACCGCTGTCCAGCAGTCTCTTTTCAAGCTTGTCAACGACCCGGGGGAATTTGATGGTCTGGTTGGATACCTCATAGGCGAAAAATCTCATCACCTGAATGAAGCCGAGTTTTTCAAGTAATGCCTGGTAATATGGGAGGTTGTAGGCCATCAGGATGGCCGGTGGCAGGGAAAACCCGTCGATAAGCAGTCCGGAGGTGCTGTTCAGCGAAAAACTGGTCGGGCCGCGCAAGGTGTCGGCCCCGTTGGCGCTGAGCCAGTCGCTGGCTGCCCGCAGCAGCATGGCGGCGACCCGGGGATCATCGACGCACTCGAACATTCCAAAGAAACCGCAGCGATCACGGTGCTGGCGCTGGTGGTCCAGGTTGAGGATGGCGGCGATCCGGCCCAGCGTTTCATTGCCCCGCCAGCACATGAAAAGTTCGATGCGGTTGTTTTTAAGAAAGGGATTGTAGCGCTCGGAGAGGAACTTCTTTTCCTCACTCAGCAGGGGGGGGACCCAGTAGGGATTGTCCCGGTAGAGGCGGTAGGGAAAGAGGATGAATTCGCGGCGCAGCCGCGGCGAGGCGACCTTTTTTATCTGCAATTCAGAGTTCATGACAGTTTGCTTTCCGGAGTGATTATAATCGAACCGCCCGCTAAATTCAAATACGGCCTTTCCCTGGCCGCAACCGTTGCCGATTACTCTTCGCTTTCCACCTTTTTTTTGGCCAGCGGGTCGGCATCCAGCACCCACATGCCCCGGCCGTGGGTGGCGATGACGAGGATGTTCTCCCTGGGGTGGATGACCAGGTCATGGACGTACGCCGTGGGCAGGTTGCCGCCCAGTACGTGCCAGCTTTTGCCACGGTCCCGGCTGATGAAGACGGCGCTGTCGGTTCCCAGGTAAAGGGTGTCGGGGTCGCGGACGTCTTCGCGGATGACGTTGACCGGACCGAGCGCTATGCCGCCGGCGATGTTCTGCCAGGTTTTGCCATAATCGTCTGATCTCCATACGTAGGGTGTGAAGTCGTCGTCCCTCTTCCCGTTCTGCGTCATATAGACCGTCCCTAGCTTATAACGCGAGGCCACCAGACGTGAAACCCATTTCCGGGCAGTCAGTCCGGCGCTGATCTCACGCCAGATTTTGCCGCCGTCGCGGCTGATGTGGGCGCGGCCGTCGTCTGTCCCGGCATAGATCAGGCCGTACTTCAACGGGGATTCAGAGATGCTGAACAGGGTCTGATAGGGGATGTCGCCCAATGCGGATTTGCTGTTATAGGTCAGGTCGGGGCTGATCTTTTCCCAGGTATCGCCGCGGTCTAGGGAGCGGAACAGGTACTGCATGCCGTGGTAGATGATGTTGGGATTGTGGCTGGAAAGGATAAAAGGGGCCAGCCATTGGCCGCGCAAACGGGGTTCGTTTTCATAGGTCGTGGGCACGATCCACTTCTCCGGCCCCCAGTCCTGGCGGCTGATGTCGCTGCGGCTGAGCATGCCGTAAAAACCGGCCGAGTAGACCAGGTTGGCATCGTTCGGATCAATGGCGTGGTTGGAGCCTTCGCCCCCGGGCGTGTATTCGAAGGCCACGGCCGGGATGCGGTCGCGGCCGCGGCTGAGATCGACCGTGCCGCGGAAGCTGCCGTGGTCCTGCATGGAGCCGAACACATGAAAGGGATTGGCCATGTCGAAGTTGACGTTAAAGAACTGGCAAACGGGCAGGTTGTCGGTAAAGCAACGCCAGTTCTTGCCTCGGTCATAGGAGACAGCGATGCCGCCGTCATTGGCGTTGACCAGGTAGTTGGAATTCGCCGGGTCGATCCACAGGCCGTGATGGTCGACGTGCATGCCGTCCAGGTGGCGGAAGGTTTTGCCGCCGTCGTTGGAAACACTGAGCGGCACGCCCAGGATGTAAACCGTTTCCGCGTCGGTCGGGTCGACGCGGATCTGACCGAAGACCCAGCCGTAGGTGTTGGAATGGCGTTCCATGAATTTTTTCATCTCCGGCGTTTGGCCGCTGACCTGGCGCCAGGAAGTGCCGCGGTCGTCGGAACGGTAGACCGTGGCGCCCTTGATGAAGCCGCAGGAAGGGACACCATAAGGATTTTGCAGATCCTCGGCCGTGGGCTGGCGGGAAATTTCATAATTATCGACCAGGGCATAGATGGTGTTCGGGTTGGAGAGTGAGACATCCAAGCCGATGCGGCCGCGAAACTTGGCCGCGGGCAGGCCCTGGTTGATCGGCTGCCAATTGCGGCCGCCGTCACGACTGCGATAGATACCGCTTTTGCCGCTTTGGGGACCGTTGCGCGGGTCGTTCCATTTTTGGCGCGTGCGCTGCCATACGGCCGCGTAAAGGGTCTCGCTGTCGACGGGGTCCATGGCCAGGTCAATGGCGCCTGTTTCGTTATCAATAAAGAGAATTTTTTGCCAGGTTTTGCCACCGTCGCTGGTTTTGTAGACGCCGCGTTCACTGTTTTGCGTCCACTCATGGCCCGAGGCGGCCACGTACACGGTTTCGGCATCAGTGGGATGGATAATGATGCGCGGAATGGTATAAGTATCGGTCAAACCCATGTGCAGCCAGGTTTTGCCGCCGTCAATCGACTTATAGACACCGCAGCCTGCCTGGGAGCTGCGAAAAATATTGGCTTCGCCGGTCCCGATCCAAATGATATTGGCATCACTCGGAGCCAGGGCAACATCGCCGATGGCGACTGAAGGGCTATTATCGAATATCGGCTCCCAGGTCGTACCCTCGTTCACCGTGCGCCACAAGCCTGCCGAAGCCGTGGCCGCGTAAATGGTGTAGTTCTTGCCCTTGGGAGCGACCACGGCCACGTCGGTGCAGCGGCCGCTAACGTTAACCGGTCCCAGGAACTGCCATTTCAGGTCCTTGTAGGGGCTGTTATTTTTCATCTCCTGTTGCTGTTGGTACCCTTTCAGGCGCAATTCCGGGTCCGAATTGGTGATCTGATTCTGGACGTTGGCCGCAAGTGGCAACGCCAACAGCAAAAGCGTCGCGCCAAGTGTGAAGCCGAAATGGCGGCCGTATCTGATTTTTTTTATAAAACTCATAAAAACCTCCGCTGCTGAATTCGGAAGTTTCATAATAAGTGAAAATAGAAAGCTATTGCAATAGTGTTGGAGTTTTTTATTGATGGTGTGAGCAAAATGACCCCTGATGGAATCGAACCATCAACCTATTGATTAAGAGTCAATTGCTCTGCCAATTGAGCTAAGGGGCCATTAAGGCAGAAAATTAACACAATTTCTCCTGCTTGTCAATAATTTTCGCAGACCGTATAATGAAAAGGACCATGCTTGAAAAAAAAATCTCTGGCCCTAGTAGCATTGATGGTGAGTTTGCCGGGTTGTTTTCCAAGTTTGCCCTGGAAGGAACCTTCGCAGCGGCTCAACCCTACGGTTCGGGGCATATCCACGAAACCTACCTGCTGCATACACGAGGACATGCTAGTCCCGACTATATCTTGCAGCGGATCAACACGAATGTTTTCACGGACGTGCCCCGGCTCATGGAGAATATCGTGCGCGTGACCGGACATTTGCGCCGCAAGATCGCGGCCATTCCCGGCGCTGACCCTGACCGCGAAGTGCTCCGGGTGGTTCCGAGCAGCGACAACCGTTACTTCCACCAGGATGGCGACGGCAACTACTGGCGCTGTTACGTTTTCATCGACCATCAACGACCGGGCGACCGGGTCGAAAGTCCCGGGCAGGCATTCGAAGCGGGAAAGCTGTTCGGGCGCTTCATCAACCTTTTAAGCGATCTGCCCGGCCCGCCCCTGCATGAAACCATTCCCGCATTCCACAACGTCGAACATCATTTGGATCAATTCAAAGAAGTCCTACAGGCCGACCCGCTGCTGCGCAGGAACGAGGCGGCAAAAGAGATCATCTTCGTCCAGGAACGTGCCGAAGAAATGAAAAGGATCCTCGTGCTGGGACGCGAGGGGCGTATTCCCCTGCGCGTCACCCACAACGACACCAAGTTCAACAACATCCTGTTCGACGGAAAGGGGCGGGCCCGCTGCCTGGTCGACCTGGACACGGTCATGCCCGGATATGTCCATTACGATTTCGGCGACGCGATACGCAGCGGCTGCAACCGCGCCCGCGAAGACGAGCCGGACTTGGAGCGGGTGGGAATGGACATTCATCTTTTTGCCGGCTATGCCAGGGGTTTTCTCGAATCTTTGCCAGGCTGCCTTAGCACGGTGGAAATATCCCATCTCGCTTTTTCGGCCAAGCTCTTCGCTTACATGGTCGGCCTGCGTTTTCTCAGCGATTATTTGGTAGGGGACTTATATTTTAAAACCGTCCGTTCCGGCCATAATTTGCAGCGTGCCCGGGTGCATTTCCAACTGCTCCTGGACATGGAGCGGCGCGGCGCCGAGATGGAGGATATTGTTTCCGGCCTGGCGCTGGAAACTACTTCTTGATGAAAACCGGCTGGCATAAGGCCAGTTCGCCTCCAGAGGAAAAAACCTTGGCCCGGACATACTGTTCGTCCCCCTTGAAGGCATATGTGGCTTCCAGGCCGAAAACTTCTTTCAGAATCGCTCCATTTTTGCCGATAAATTGTGTGGTATAGGCAGTATCCCGGTATGGCTTGATGGAGAGGCGGTATTCCTTTTCCGTGACCTGCAGGTCACCCAGTTCCACGCCTGTGGAAGCGTAAAAAACGCCTTTCTCCAAGCCGGCGCAAACCGCTTCCGGGGTCAGTTCGCCGACGCGTACAACGACCCAGCCCTTACCCGGGTGGTCGCGGCTAGGCAGGAATTCTCCCAGGAAGTCGTGAGCGTCATCGGAAGCTACGCCGTATAGGAGTATGCCTCCCGACAGCAGTGTATCCCAGGTCTCCTCCATACCCGGCTTGCCGCCGGCGGAGAAATTGTTGGAATCGCGCTGCAGGTTGAATACTTCGAAATGATGGACGCCGCGCAGCATTCTCATGTCCTCGGCGTTGATCGACCATTTGCGGTTGGGGTGGTTGACCACCGCTATGGCCCCGGCCTGGTGCGCGCCATCGACGGCGTTCTGCAGTGTTTCGCTCATGCTCGCCCCGGCCTGGGCCACGGGCAGGCGCTTGGGGTTCAGGGCGCAAACATGGCCCTGGCGTTTCTGGAAAGTGAGGCTGATCTCATCGCCGGGAATAACGATGAAATCATCGCGATTGCCGTCGGCGTCAAGCGCCAGAGTGGCGGTGACCATGTCATGGTCGGTTATGAACAGGAAATGGTAGCCGTGGTCCTGGTACCAGCGCGCCACCCGCTGGGGATATTCATCGCCGTCGGAAAGGTTGGTATGGGTATGGGTGTTGCCCTTGACCCAGCGGGTCTGTTGGGCGCTCCACCCCCACAATGCCGTCATAAGCAAAAGAGCCGAAATTAATATTTTTTTCACTTGCTTCTCCTTGATTCGCCTGTTGAATATCCGATATTTTAAACAATAGATCGAGACAAGTCAAAAATCAGGAAAATCGCAAAACAGTTGCAAATAATATTTTTCATTTGCTAGAATAGCAAGCATAGGGGAGAAACATGGCGGGAACAATCATTTTAAGCAAAGTTTTCGGCGGCGGCCAGACGTTCACGGTGGCGGTGAATGACATCTTGTATGAACCGGTGCAGTGCATCGTCAACGCCGCCAACGGCATGCTGGCGCACGGCGGGGGAGTGGCGGCGGTCATCGCCGAAGCCGCCGGCAGCGTTCTGCTGGCTGATTGCCGGGAGATCATTTCCAAGCGCGGCCGTATCCCTTCTGGGCATGCCGTGGTCAGCAAGGCCGGCGACCTGCCCTTCAGGGGCGTGATCCATGCCGTGGGGCCGAAAATGGGCGAAGGCGACGAGGAAAAGAAAATCATTCAGGCTTTGCGCGAAGCCTTCGACCTCGCCGAGGAACGGCGCTGGAAGTCGCTCTCATTCCCGGCCATCAGCTCGGGAATATTCCTGGTGCCGTTAACGCTATGCGCGAAAAGTTACCTGCGCGCAGTCAAAGAATACTACGAGCAGAATCCGGGAGCCAAGCTCCGCGAGATCCGTCTCTGCCTTTTCATGGGCCCTTTGCTGGACCAGGTAAAAAAAGAGTGGCAAAAAATTTTCGCGAATTGACAAGCCCTTTTATTCCTATTATACTGCTGCTGGTGCATTCATTTCAACAAAGGTGACACGAGACAATTGAAAATTTTACTTGAACATATAACCGGATTGGCCAAGAAACGTTTCCAGGAAATCTTTTTCACTCCCGGATTTCTGCGCTGCTTATTTGTGCCGGGATTGGGCCTGGTGGGCGGATAGGAGGGTTGCATGGCTTTCACCATTCCCGAAGCGTTTGAACCGGCCCCCACGGCTACCATTATCCACGCCTACAACAGCGAAGGTGTTTCGCTGCTCACGCTCAACGACGAAGAGATCTGGTCGGTGATCAAGGCCTCAGGGGCCAACCTGATCGGCAAGCCCAACATGCAGCCGCGCGTCCAGGTCATGGACCGCTATATCAAGGAACGGGACATCCAGATCAGCCAGGTCGAGCAGTCTCTGGCCATCGAGGAATCCCACGCCAGTTATTTTTGGGAGAAACAGGTCTCGGGAAAAAAATCTTTTGAAATGGCCTGCATGGAGGTCAACACCTGCGGCGATTCGCTAAGCCCAAAAGTGCTAAGCACTTTTCTGGACGCCTGTGATTACCCGGAACTGGTTTCTTTCATCTATTTCGCTCCAACTCCTTTGCTCAAGGATTTAAAAATTTCCGACCGCGAATCGCTGCGCAAGCAATGCTTCACGGTCCCCGTTGACTGTTATTCGCGCTATATCATCGACATCCAGGCTCCCATCGAAATTCCCGAGGGCAAGATGTTCATCGCCAATCTCTACCGCAAGGACCTGGCCAACATGGTGGAGCAGCTGCGCGAAGATGTGATCAGGAGATATTCCCAGCATTCGCTGAAACTGTCGCGCAGCGACCGCAAGCTGAAACTGATGGTCAATTCCCAACAGGAAGAATACCTGGCTTGCGCCTTCTACGACTGTGATCAGAAATTCGTCAATTCCCTGTGCAATCCCCGTGTGCGCGAGGATGAAGCTCTTTACCTTCTGGAAGACTGTTTTGACGATGTGCTGCTCTCCACCGACACGCCTTTCGTTTTTGAGCACGATTTTGACCCGCCCGGCTACACTAGTGTTTTTCTAACCGGAGGCACCGGCTATATCGCTTTGCATGTCACCCCGAATCCCATCGGCCAGACAAAGAATTTTGTTGAATTCTGCTCATATATCCATCCCAGCATGTGGGTTTTCGAAAGGGAATCATTGGTGCATGTCATGTGGCCGATCTTGAAATTGTTCCAGCCCGAACGGGCCGAGATCCATTACCGGGTCTCTTCGCGCAACATCACCCGCAGCCGCAACCTCCATCAGAAGTTCATCCGCAAGCGCCTTATTGGTTTGGGATATTCATACGATGAATTTATTTCCTTCTACGACGAATATTTCGGCAGGACTTTTTTCCACCTTAACATCGATAAAAAATAGGCTTTCAGGGAGCGCGGCGCCTGTAAAAAATCAAGGAATATGCCGCAACTGCGAATCAGGATTTTCCTGATTGTATTTCTCCATAAATTGAATTATTTTATTCTCAGGAGAAATGGGGCGTTGAAAAACGCGTTCCTGCCAAAATTAATATGCGTATCCGGTTTACTCTGCAGGCAATACCCGTGTCAATGGCGGGTCTGGGGTTGTGGGCTCTGATCGGCGGCTGGTATGTCGCTATCGCTCCGGCCAATACCGCCGGGGCCGACAACATCGGCATTGTCCTGTCCACTTTTGGCATTTGCCTGTTCCTGGCCGACCGTTTGGCTTTTTATTGGCTGAAACTCGACTGCTGGGTGGTCATTTTCAAGATCTGGGTCTGGGGATTGGTCTTTGTCGCCTGGGGTCTTGTGGAATGGCTGCCTGTTTTCTCAAAAAAGTATGTTTCGGTTTTTATCGCCCATTGGCTGACCATTGCCCTGGTTATTGCCGTCTCCACTTTTCTGGTCCGTCGCCGGCGGCGCCAAAGCGAATAAAAATCGTGTTCCTTACTTTTTCAACATGATCGACAATTCCTCCGCGCTATGGCGGGTGATCAGCCTGTGGTCACCTACGGCAGCCGTTTTATGGCCCGGCACGCTGCGGAAGTGTGCCAAGATGGTATACTAGCCCGCATTTCTTACAAATATTTGCTGCAATTGCGGATATGGGCATGTCTACGGCGTCAGGCTCGGTCGGATACCTCCATCGTACCAACAGTACGTCTCCGGTCTCCTCGGTCGCCTTCCTTGTATCCATACCCATCTGCGCAATTTCGCGACAATATCTGTGAGAAATGCTGGCTAGCCGCAAATGGCTGTCAAGTTCGCAGGGGAACCAGGGCGCTACTTGTTTAAAATGCGGATATTGGCTATTATCCAGGATCAGGTACGGTGAGAATCCTGGATATGACGATCCGAACCCGTTCCTGAATATGTGATGAAAAAGCATAAAAAAATCCGGCTCGACCAGGCCATGCTGATAAGGCAATTGGCTCCGAACTTGAAAGAGGCCCAGGCCCTGATCATGGCCGGGGAAGTGCGGGTTGACGGCCAGATGGCTGACAAACCCGATCGTCAGATCAACGCCGGCGCCGCCATCCAGATCGAAAAAAGTCATCCCTATGTTTCCCGGGGAGCTTTCAAGATCGAAAAAGCCATCCATGAATTCTCGATTAATGTGCCAGGCCTGAAAGTTCTTGATGTCGGCATTTCAACGGGAGGCTTCAGCGATTGCCTTTTTCAATTAGGCGCTGCCGAGATATGCGGAGTGGATGTGAATATTTCCCAGGTGGATTACGGACTGCGCCGGAATCCGCGGCTGCACCTGTTGAAAAAAAACGCCCGTTTCCTGAAGAAGGAAGATATCCCCTTCGAACCGGATCTGATCATCATGGACCTTTCTTTCATTTCCATCACCAAGATCCTGCCGGTTCTGGCCGTGTTCAGCAAAGCCAGGATCCTGTCCCTGATCAAACCCCAGTTCGAAGCGTCCAGGGGGAGCGTGGGCAAGGGGGGAGTGGTCCGCGACCGCGAACAGCGGCTGCGCATCCTGCTCAGGCTGAAACATGAAATTGAAAGCCTGGATTTTGCCGTCCTGGGGTACGCTCTGTCCGGGATCAAGGGCAGAAAAGGCAACCAGGAATATTTTTTTCTGCTGCAAAGCGGGAAAAAAAATTCCATTGATGATAAAATGATCAGCGATGCCTTCGAAATTTAGACGAGCAGCGATCGTGGCCAAACCTCATGAGGACGTGGTTCACTATCTGCAGGAGACCCTTGCCATTTTGAACGAATGCGCCATCGCTTATATCCTTGAAAAAACCGCCGCCCAATTGCTACAGATCCGGGAATTCTGCACCCGCGAGGATATCGCCCGCCAGGCTGATCTGATCATTGTCTTGGGCGGCGATGGCACTTTTTTGTCCATCGCCAGACAAGCCGTGGAAGCCCAGGTACCGGTGGTCGGATTCAATCTCGGTACATTGGGATTTTTGACCGCCATGAAAAAGGAATCACTGGCCCGAGGCCTGCGGCATATTTTCAGCGGTCAAGCCGAGATATCCTGGCGCAAACTGCTGCAGATCGATTCCAACCGGCAGACGTTCACGGCCCTGAACGACGTGGTCATCAACAAGGGTACCATTGCCCGCATCGTCAATCTCCTGCTGAAAATCGATGGAGCTACGGTAGCTGAGGTCAAGGGGGACGGTCTCATCATCTCCACTCCCACCGGGTCCACGGCCTACTCCATATCGGCCGGCGGACCGATCGTCAATCCGGCTGTGAACGGCATGATCATCACTCCCATTTGTCCCCATTCCTTGACGTTTCGTCCCCTGGTCGTTCCCGACGACTCGGAAATCTCCGTGCAACTGCTGACCGCCCATATGGATACATATGTGACCATCGATGGTCAGACGGCGCTGCCGATCGACTTCGAGGAGTCCATTCGTGTAAAAATCTATCCCAAGCAACTGCCCATGCTGGTCGCACCGGAAACGAATTATTATAAACTGCTGTATGACAAACTGAACTGGGGCCTTTAAGCGGGGAAACTCTTTCAGCTGTCCGTTTTCAGGTTCTTGGCGATGATGCGCAGAAGATCTTCCGACTGGAAGGGTTTTGGTAGAAAATCGTGGAAATTTGAGCGGTCGTGCCGGCTGAATACATCGCTGGCGCTGTAGCCGCTGGTGGCGATGGCGATGGCTTGCGGGTCAATGACGCGAATTTTTTCCAATGTCTTGATGCCGCCGATGTCACCGGGGACGGTCATATCCAGAAAAACCAGGTCATAGGGAGCGCCGGCCAGGCGGGCGGCTTGGAATTTTTCCAGGGCTTCCATGCTCGACCCTGCCAGATCGATCCGGTAGGGAGTATCGCGCAGCATATCCACGAACACATCGCGGATGATTTCTTCGTCATCCATCAGTAATATTCTGGCTTGTCGGACCGCGATCGCCTCCAACCGGGAAGAACCGGCCACCCTTTTGTTTGAAGCGGGGAGATACACCGTGAAGGTCACCCCCTGGCCTTTGGAAGAATGAACCGTGATGCGCCCGTTGTGCTTGTTGACAATGGAATAGGCGATGGCCAGGCCCAGCCCCGAACCGGTTTTCTTGGTCGTGAAATATGGGATAAATATACGCTGCAGATCGCCGGCGGCGATGCCCGGTCCGTGATCCTTGACCGTCAGGGAAACATAATGGCCTTTGCTCAAGAAGTTGTCGTTTGTTTGCTGGCGATGGTCATGCAGGCCGATTTCTACCACACCGCCGGCCGGCATGGCCTCGCGGGCGTTGATCAACAAATTGTTGATCATCTGGACGATCTGGGTGACGTCGATTTCACAGTTGGGGATATCGGCGCCGATCTCTAATTCGGCGCGGACATTGCTGCCGGAAATAACCAGGTCCAGGGAATCCCTGACCAGGTCGGGCAGGTAGACTACTGTTTTTACCGGGAAACCGCCCTTGGAAAAAGTCAGCAGTTGCTGAGTCAGTCCGCTGGCCTTCAAAGCCGCTTTTTCAGCCTTTTCCAGGATGCTTCTGGCCTGATCCGCTCCGATCATCCCCTTGGCCACCGAAATGTTGCCCAGGATGCCAGTCAGCATATTGTTGAAATCGTGGGCGATGCCTCCGGCCAGTACCCCGACCGATTCGATGTTTTTTGACTTGATGATTTCCTCTTCCATCCTTTTTTTCTCGGTAACGTCCAGATAGATGACGATGATGCCCAATACTTTGCCGGCGACGACGATGGGTGAAGCGATGATGTGAAAATCCAGCATTTGCCCGGATTTGGTTTTGCGTTTGCCGTCGGCGTACACCCTTTCCCCGTTGCGGGCCTGGTGGCTTATGGAAAGCGCCTGCTTCATGGTATTTTCGGTGTTGATCAGGCTGACGAGTTCGCGTCCCCTGATCTCGTCCAGGCTGAAGCCGAACTGGGAGTGAAACTCCTGGTTCATGTCCAGCACCCGGTTTTGTTCGTCCAGGATGACGATGCCGGCCGGGATGATTTTAAAAAGATTTTCAAAATACGACTTTTGCCGGTTAATTTCCTGGATGCTCTTCCTAACCTTGCTGTGCAGAAGGGCATTGAAGAAAATGAAAACAGCGATGGTAAGCAGCACAGCCAGCACGATCCACAGGTAATTCTCTGAAAGGAAGATCAGCCGTTTTTGGTAATAGGTTTGACCGAACCAGCGCTCGTAGGATTGGTTCAACCCTCCCTTCTTGTCGCGCTTGGCCTCCCGTAAATATGCGTCCATCATTGGGACCAGGTACGCTTTTTGCGGATTGAACCCGAAAAAAAGCGGCTCATGGTAAAAGGAGCCGGGCATCATTTTGATGCGGGGTATTTCCCGATGACTTTTCAGAATGTAGGAAAGGCTGAAACGGCCGATGAACCCGGCCGCGATTTTATTCGTGGCCACGGCATTTACGACCTGGATGAAATCATCGTATGCGCGAAAACGGCAGTGGATGCTTTGCAGTTGCAGGTCTTTTTCAAGCAATTTGGCGTAATAATCACTTTTTACGATGCCGACTTCTTCACCGTCAAGATCGTTGAGGAGTTTGAAATTGGCCGCTTCACCCATGATGATGTTGGACCAATCCATCAGGATCGATTCGGAATTGTAGCGCAGGAATTTGCTTCTTTCCTCATTGAAGGCGATGGGGGCAATGATGTCGATCTCGCCACGCTTCAACTTTTCGAACAGCTCATGAAAGGGAGCTTGGACAAATTTCAGGTCGATCTGTTTGCGGCGGGCGAAATCGCTGATCACGTCCACGACAAAACCGGCCGCGGCCTTGTCTTGGAAAAAAGTCAGCGGCGGATTGTCATAGATCCCCAGGCGCAAAGAAATATTATGGGCTGACAAAGCGGCTGCCGCCAGCCAGAGAGCAAGCCAAACCAATCTTTTCATTTCATTGTCTTCTGCCTATATTATATTGGAATCCATGCCGATTGCAAGCGCATCTCCCGACTATAAAAAATCCCGGCAATGAATTAACAAAAAAAAACAGCCTGTGCTATAATTTATACTGAGGTACAAAATGAAAAAAGCAGGGGTTGTATTGATTTTGTTGCTTCTGGTCACGACTGTTTTTCCTGCCAATAAAAATGATAATTTTTCCCGGGCCATTGCTTATTATCTGATCGGCGACCTGGACCTGGCAAAAAAAAACCTGGACGCCTTCTTCACCTACCGCCCGCAGCCGACCCTTAAGTTCGGCTTCGTCCTGCTGCTGCAGAACGAGAAATGGGAAGCCGCAAAAAAATTCCGCGATTATCTGGAAAGCAACCACCGTTCACTGGAAGCGCTTACCGGCATCAGCCTGGCAACCGCCGACATGAAAAACTCTTTAGCCCTTGACAATCTAAACAAAATATTGCGCATGAATCCCGGCTTTGCGCCGGCCTATCTCTGCCTGGGCAATGAATATTTTCTGCGCGACAACTTTCCGGCTGCCGAAGAAAATTTCAACAGGAGCCTGAAGTACGCTGCTGTCCCGGAATTCAAGATCCTGCTGGCGGAATTGTTTTTAAAGACCGCTCAGCCGCAACAAGCGCTGGATCTGATGCGCCCCG
>Ga0180014_1000076_pt1 | contig 27139 bp, 25 predicted proteins | sample KR13_S1_MetaG_FD_116507 | JGI IMG/M metagenome (GOLD analysis project Ga0180014, IMG submission 116507) | Groundwater microbial communities from the Olkiluoto Island deep subsurface site, Finland - KR13_S1_MetaG | ecosystem: Environmental > Aquatic > Deep subsurface > Groundwater | place... | reverse complement strand
GCCTATCACGGCTATCGGCTATTGTCAATACCTAAAGCCACTTTTTTTTATTTTATTTAAATTGGAACGTCCGAATCCTGCTCGTAAATAAAATTATTCACTACGAATAACTGAATACTTACTCTGTCCGCCCTTGACGGCCGGAGATATTTTCCCTATAATTTTTAAATATCATGAAGAATAAAGTACTTTTATTAATAAGTGGATTGTTCATTTTCTACGGCTGTCGGGATTCCCGTCCCGTCCTGATCCCCGAAATCAGCCCGCCGCTGATCCAGGAGGAGGTTTGCATCTGGACAGGCCGTTTAGCCGGAGACATCCTTTTCCCCTGCGCCGGGGGCGTCGGCTGGGTGGACGCGGCAGGCAAGATTGTCACCTGGGATGCTGAAAAAAAAATCGTCGCCGCGGTTTTCGAACTCTCGTTCCCGGTAACGGCTCCCCCCTTCCGCCAGGGCGATTTCCTGGTCCTCAAAAACCAGGCCTCCGACCACCTGCTGGTGTACGATCTGGCTGAGCTCAAGGTGAAGTTTGAATCGCGCAACATGCGTGTGGGGCAAATCCTGGCTGTGGACCGCGACTGCCTGGTGTATTTGGATGGCGAGCATTTGGCCATTCATTTCTGGGAAAATCCGGCCGAAATATTCCGCATGACGGAACGGGTTGAAAATTTTTTCAATTGCTATTTTTCCCCGGAGCACATTTTGATATTCACCAGGGATCGTTTGTTCACTTTTATTAAAAAAAAAGGTGAATTCCAGCAAACGCCATTGCCGGTCCCAGCCGCATCCGCGTTATTTTGTGATGGCGAAAATATTTATTATGGTTCCAGCCAACGCCAGTTGGTGAAATTTTCACTGACGCAAAAGCGGTTGGTTTGGAAAATGAAGCTGGGGCGAACCCTGGAGCGCCAGCCTTTCGCTTTCGCCGGCCGCATTGTGGCCAATCCAGCCGACAACAATGTCCTGCAGGTGAACGGGCGCGGCAGTGTGCGCTGGTGGCTGGCACTGCAGTCCACCATGCGTTTTGACCTGGTGCCCATGAACGACAACCTGGCCGCCGTCTTGCTGAATCGCGAAATCAAATTCATCAATCTGGGTCAAAAACAGGTGACCGTGTTCAAAAGCCAGGGATTTCCGGTCAGCAAACCGTTGGCTTTGGGTCAAAATCTGTATTTCATGCTGCAAGAAGGGGAAACCTATAAGTTGCAGAGAGTCGGCAACCGCTATGGAATTGACGTGGAACTGGATCCGGCCAATGTCAGGTGGCCGGGCCAATCGATCCGGGTTTCCATTCAATCCCGCAATTTACTCAAGCCCTCTTTTGACCTGCTGATCAGCGACCGGGAAGGGCGGACGGTTTTGACCAAAAGTACTGAAACGGCCGAACGGATTCAACTGGTCTGGATACCGCTCCACCCAGGAAAATACACAATAAAGGTGACGGCCAATGGTTTGAACCGCAAGGCGGATGTGGAAGTGCCTTTTCAGGTCTTGGATCCGCAAAAAGTAATCTCAGGATTCTATCTGCATTTTTGACAAGGCAGAGTCGAGGTGCGATGAAAAGGAAATGGATCTTTTGGCTCGCTGCCGTCCTGTTGGTGATTGCCGTTCCGGCCCAGGAAAATAAAACATGCATCCTGGAGACTGAAAAAGGCACTTTGGTCTTCCAGATGTATCCCGGCATAGCGCCGCGGACCGTGGCCCGGATCAGTGAACTCGCCGAAAGCGGTTTTTTTGACGGGATCGTCTTTCATCGCGTGGTGGCCGATTTTGTCGTGCAGGCCGGAGATCCGACCGGGAGTGGCGAGGGCGGTTCGGGCCAAACCATTGCCGCCGAATTTTCTCACCTTCATTATATTCGCGGTTCGCTGGGCATGGCCCGGGACGACGACATCAATTCCAACGACAGCCAGTTTTTCATTTGCATCACGGATCAACCGCACTTGGACGGCAAGTACACTCTTTTCGGCCAGGTGATCAGCGGCGCCGAAGTGCTGGACAAGATCCGCCAGGGCGATAAGATCCTAAGCATGCGTATGAACAAGGAATAGGATGTTTGCCCCCCTGGTCGCCTGGCTGCGGCAGCAGCGGATTACCTTCAGCGAGAATGCCGCCATCGGGCCGCATCTGTATTTCAAGATCGGTGGTACGGTCAGCCTTCTGGTCACCTGTAATTCAGCGGCGCAATTGGCTGCGGTCATGAAAAAAGTCATTGCCGGCAAACTGCCCTACCTGGTCGTCGGCGGCGGATCCAACATCGCTTTTTTCGACGGCCTGACCAGGGTGATGGTAGTGATGGCGCAGGCGGCTCAGCTTGGATCCGCAGTTCCGATTCGGCTATTGGACGACCGGTCGTTGGCGGTGGAAAGCGGCGTCCGCAACCAGCAATTCCTTTCCTGGTGCGCAGCCAAGGGGGCGGGGGGATTGGAGTTCCTTTCCGGCATCCCCGGCACGCTTGGCGGCGCCGCCGCGGTCAATGCCGGTGCCTTTGGTTGTTCTATGGCCGATGTGCTTATCGAAGCCGACATCATCGACGCCCAGGGTGCGGTACGCACGGTCGACTCCGGGTATTTCGGCTTCGCTTACCGCGATTCGCGTTTCAAGTTCGCTAGGGATGTTTTGCTGTCGCTGCGCCTAAAATTCAGCCCTGAGGATGAGGCCGTGATTTCAAAAAAAATCAAGGATAATCTTGAGTACCGGCTGGCGCACCACCCTTCCTACCGCCAGGCCTCGGCCGGCTGTTTTTTTAAGAATCCGCTGCTGCGGGGTGTAAAAGGTTCGGCCGGGAAAATTATTGAAGAGTGCGGTTTGAAAAACATGACCGTCGGCGGCCTGTCCGTGGCTGGCGAACACGGCAATTTTTTACTCAACCACGGCAATGCTTCTTTCAAGGATCTTCAGTGCCTGGAAAAAAAAATCCAATCAGCCGTGGCCGCGCGCAGCGGCGTTGTCCTGGAAAGGGAAGTGATCTACGTTTCCCCGGCCGGGGAAAAATATTGATCGCTTTGCATCTTGGAGAGGGAGAATACGCCGTTTGCCTTGTCCACCTATGAGCAATGTGCTGGATCTTGTTTAAAAACCGTGTTTTTTGGCTTTTTGACTGGACGTTGGCTTGATAACAGTCGTTTTGGGCAGGGAAGCAGTGCCGGAAGTTTGTCTGGTGGCGATCCAGGTGGCGCTGGTGACATCCTTGCCGCCGATGGTCAAATCGCTGAACGTGGCACTGCCGCTCATTTTGTCTTTGTTGTCGAATTTTCCCGTTATTTTAATGTCCCATTCGTCGTATTCAATGGTAACGTCCTTGTTGTCGACCTTGTAGGTTCCCTTATCGTTAAATTCATCGACAAAAGTTCCGCTTTTTTTATCGCCCTTGAATAACAGGCTCCAGGTCCAGGTATGCGCCGGAGAGGCAGAGGTAAAACTGAAATCCCATGTCCCGACTATGTCATACTTGGTCTTGAAGACCACCAGGACCAGGACCGCGGCCACGGCGGCCACGCCCACGCCGATGAGGATGACGGGCAGGATGCTTTTTTTCTTGGGCTGGTATGAGCTGTCTCCCTCTTCCTCAATGAAACTGGGCGCCTGTTCGGCATTCGCCGAAGCGATCTGTTCCGTTGTATTGGCGGCGGCCACGGGCATGGTGGAAACCTGCAGCAGCCCCATGAATGTCAGAGTCACCAATAATGCGATCCATTTTTGTTGCTTTTTAATCATATTTGTTTCCTCCGTTGGCTACTATATAGGAAATCAACATTGAATATCAATACTAAAAAAAATTTGTTAAAAACAGGATTGCGTCAAAGTGAGTGCTGTCACCCGGAGCCGGTCAGGCCTGGCCTGTTCCTGCAGGTCAGCGGGACTTCGGCGTCCGGGGACTTTGCACTGCTGAGTAGGAGCAGCGGGGATTGGCAATCAGGCTTCTTTTCGGTTTGGACCCCCGGGAGCTGTGCGGCAGTCGCAGTACTGTTGGGGGTGGCGCTTTCGGGCCCATTGATGTCATGGGTGCTGATGTAACAATTTACAGTACCGTATCGCCCGATTTTACGATTGTCACTGGTCCCACTGCCTCTCTTGAATCATGAACTCACCGATCACTGTGGTGCAGTTGGCGCTTGAGTCAATGGAAAAAGTCGATTAAATTCTACTTTGTCGTTTTTTCTCCGGTTACCAAATCGTCGTTTTTGATCAGGCCTGCAGTGCTGCTGGGTTTCTTGGTGGCGGTGAAGGTGCCGCTGTTCCCAGAGTTGTTGTGCATCGTGCCGCTCATTGTGGTCTTGCTATTGAATATGCCCGTATAGGAGCCAGAGCCAAAATTAAAGGTCGCGTCCTTGCCACTGACGCTGTATACGCCGGAATTGGAGCCTGATGATGAAGTACCGCTTTTTTTATCCCCAGTGAATGTTGCGTCAAATGAACCTGTGATGACCGGGTTGATCCAGCTTACTGTTATTGTCCAGATTCCGGTGATGTCATACTTGGTTTTCAAAACCACCAGGAACAGGACGGCGGCCAGGGCGCCTACGGCCACTACGCCGAGGATAAGGGGCAGGGCACTTTTTTTCCTGGGCTGATAACTGCTATCCCCCTCTTCTTCAATGAAACTCGGCGCCTTTTCGGCATTCGCCGAACCGATCTGTTCGGTCGTGCTGGCGGCGGCCACGGGCATGGTAGAAACCTGCAGCAGCCACATGAATGTCAGCGTCACCAATAGTGCGATCCATTTTTGTTGTTTTTTGATCATTTATTCCTCCAGATGTAAGTATATTATAATTCAAAAATTATCTCAACAGAAATAACTTTTATTAAAAACAGGATTGGGCCAAAGTGAGTGCCGTCACCCGGGCGCCCCCTTTTTTCAACACCGCGGCGCATTTCTTAATGGTGGTGCCGGTGGTGGTCACGTCGTCGATGAGCAGGATGTGCAGACCGGCCGGTTTTTTGCCGGCAACCAGACTGAACGCCCCGTCCAGGTTGGTTTTTCTTTGCGCCTGCGACAAGCCGACCTGGGGCGGGGTGCGTTTTTTCTTCAACAGCAATCGGGGCATGAATTCAATCTCTAAATGGTTGGCCAGGATCCGGCTCATGGTGCGAACCGGTTGGAAGCCGTGCCGGCGCCCGCTGTCGGCCGGAACCGGGACCACGGCATCGAAGGCTGGGAAATGATTTCTCATGATGATGTCCAGATAAAGACCGGCCAGAAAAATTTTCAGCGGCTCCACCTCACCGTATTTGTAAAGGATGATAATCTCGCGCAGGGTTCCTTCATAGGCGGCATAGGATATGTGGCGGAGGTAGGGGGGAGGCCGCAGCAGGCAGGAGCCGCAGCTTTCAATTCCTTGCGCAACGAATTTGCCGCAGATCCGGCACTGGTTCTCGGCGGCCGGCACAATTTTCTTTCGGCAGTTTCGGCAAATCACCATTTCTTCGGCAAGGACCAGGTCCAACCCGCAGTTGCGGCAGCGGGGCAGAAACAAGCCGACGCGGACCATTTGCAGAAATTCACAGCAGCTCCGGAAAAAATTTTCTTTAATTTTCAAATTGCGGTCAAAGCCGTCCATGCCAAAAAAGCAGGTGATTGATGTTCCATGTTTCCTCATTGGGGCAAATCCCTCGACCGGCAATCATTGTAAAGTGATTGCAGCGTTTATTCAATAGCCCTCCATAAGCAACTGGAGGCCCGGCCTTTTTTATGCTAAAATTAGCTTGCCCGCCAAGCCGGGAGGAGACAAAGATGAAAAAAAGCGCTTACGAGCAGGCCGGGGTCAGCATCAATCGCGGCAACGAAGCGGTCAAGCGGATCAAATCCATGGTCGGTCGCCTGGGAGTGCAGGAGATCGGCAAGTTCGGCGGCTTTTTCCCTTTAAAGGGCGGCATCAAGAATCCGATCCTGGTCTCTTCGGCCGACGGCGTGGGCACCAAATTGAAGATCGCTTTTATGACCGGCGTGCACAATACGGTCGGACGCGACCTGGTCAACCACTGCGTCAACGACATTCTGGTTTCCGGGGCCCGGCCCCTGTTTTTCCTGGATTATTTGGCTTCGGGGCGGGTTGAGCCGGGAATCGTCAGCGAGGTCATCTCCGGCGTGCTGGACGGCTGCCTGGAAAACGAAATGGTCCTGCTTGGCGGTGAAACCGCGGAAATGCCCGGATTTTACCAGGAGGGGGAATACGATATCGCCGGCTTCATCGTCGGCATCGTTGGTCGGGAAAATGTGGTGGACGGCAAGACCATCCGCAAGGGAGACCTGCTTGTCGGCTTGCCTTCAACCGGGCTGCACACCAATGGCTACAGCCTGGCCCGCCATATCGTTTTTGAAAAACTCAACTTAAAAACCAGCAGCAAAGTGAGTGAGCTGGAAGCGCCCATCGCCGAGGAATTGCTGCGCGTGCACCGTTCCTACCTAAAACCGGTCCAGACCCTGCTCGAAGGGAAATTGCTCAAGGGCATGGCCCACATCACCGGCGGCGGGCTGCTGGAGAACATTCCGCGCATTCTGCCAGAAGAAACTGCGGTGGTAATTGAAAAAGCATGGCCCGTGCCGCCGCTTTTTTCTTTCCTGGTCCAAGCCGGCAATGTTTCGGAAGCCGAACGCTACCGGGTGTTCAATATGGGCATCGGCATGGTGCTGGTCATCGAACCCAGAAACCTTTCCCGGGTCGAGTTCGCATTGAACAGGATGAACGAGGATTTTTACCTGATCGGGCAGGTGATTGAAAACAAAGGCGGGGTGAGGGTGCGCATCAAATGAAATCCTCCCTGGCGGCGCGAGAATCCTTTTCAGGTAAGGAGATGAATTGAAAAAAGTTTGTTTGGCTTTGGCGCTGGTTTTTCAGGTCCTGGTTTTTTCGCCTTCCCTGCCAAGCCGTGACACGCTGATCCTGGCCTCAACCACATCGACCCTGGATTCGGGCCTCTTTAACGCCCTGATCCCGCCCTTTGAAAAAAAATTCAACTGCACGGTAAGGATCATTGCCGTGGGCAGCGGCCAGGCCATGCGCCTGGCCCGCGACGGCAATGCCGATGTGTTGCTGGTCCACGACCGCGAGTCCGAAGAACAATTCGTGGCCGATGGTTTTGCTGTCGAACGATTGGATGTCATGCACAACGATTTTGTTTTGGTCGGGCCGGTGGGCGATCCGGCTGGCGGCCGCGGCCTGCCGGTTGTTGCGGCCCTGGCTAAGATCGCCGCCGTCGGCGCCGCTTTTGTTTCCCGCAGCGATGATTCCGGAACCCACAAGAAGGAAATGAAATTGTGGAAGCAGGCCGGACTCCATCCGACCGGCCGCTGGTACATGGAGAGCGGCAGCGGCATGGAGGCAACGCTGCGCATTGCCAACGAAAAAACCGCTTATTGCCTGGTCGACCGCGCCACCTGGCTGGCCCACCGCAAGGAGATCGACGTTCTGGCTGTCCTGGTCGAGGGCGACGCCCAGCTTTTCAATCCCTATTCGGTAATCGTTGTTTCAGCGGTGAAATTTCCCTGGCTGAACGTCAAACAGGCCACCCGTTTCGCCGAATTCATCCGTTCGCCGCAAGGCCAGACCATCATCCGGGATTTTGGCAAGGACAAGTTCGGCAGCGCGCTCTTTTTCCCCGATGTCCCGGGCTCAAAGTGAATTGCCTACGGAAAAGGAAAAAGCCAATTCGATTTTAGCCATGAAGTTTGTAAAAAAAATATCATGAGTTACATCTTGGAGGGGTTGAAACAGGGCGCAGCGCTTTTGCTGCCGCCCAGCAGCGAGATTCTGCAGATTGTAGCCCTGTCGCTGGCCGTTTCGGGAGCAGCCACATTGCTGGCCGCACTGGCGGCGGTCCCGGTCTCCCTGTTCCTGGCTCTGAAGGAGTTCCGCGGCAAGCGCCTCCTGGTCGGGTTGGTCAATACGGCCATGTCGGTGCCGGCCGTGCTAATCGGCCTGCTGGTTTACGGTCTGGTCAGCCGCCGCGGCCCCCTGGGAATCCTGGGACTGTTGTTCACGCCCGGGGCCATGGTTCTGGCCCAGGCGCTGTTGGCTTTTCCGCTCATCACCGCCCTGGCCCTGGCGGCGCTGAAAGGCATTGCTCGGGATGCCCGCGACCTGGCCTTGTCGCTGGGCGCCAACCGCCGCCAGTTGGCGGCGGTCGTTATCCGCCAGGGGCGCTTCGCTTTCCTGACCGCGATCATCGCCGGTTTTTCGCGGGTCATCGGCGAGACCGGCATGACGCTGATGATCGGCGGTAACATCAAAGGCCAGACACGGGTTCTGACCACGGCGATCTCGCTGGAAACCATGAAAGGCAATTTTGAACTCGGCATCGCCCTGGGCATTGTCCTGCTATTGACAGCTTTGGCGGTCAATGTCGCCATGCAGGGGCTGCAGGGGAAATAATGCAAATCTGTGTTGAAAACCTGGGATACAGGGCCGGGAAAAAAGTGATCCTGCAGGGCATCAACCTGGAACTCGCCCCCGGAGCGGTCAACGTGATCCTCGGTCCCAACGGCGCCGGCAAATCGACGCTGCTGCGGCTGCTGGGCCTGCTGGACAAACCCGGACTGGGAGAGATCTATTACGACGGCCAGAAACGGAGCACCATGTCCCGCTGCCAATGTACGGCTCTGCGCCGGCGCTGCGGTTTTGTCTTCCAGGCGCCGTTGCTGCTGGCCGGGAGCGTGGAAGCCAATCTCCGTTTCGGACCACGCCTGCGGGGACTGCATGTCGGCGACCATAAAATCAGGTTGGTGCTGGAAAAAACCGGTTTGCACGGCCGAGAAGGCCAGGAGGTGCGGCTGCTTTCCGGCGGTGAAAAACAGCGGCTACAGCTGGCCCGGGTGATGCTGCTGGATCCTGATCTGTATCTTCTGGATGAGCCTACGGCCAATCTCGATCCGCTGAGTGTGAAAAACATCGAGACAGCGATCGCCCGTCTGGCCGGGGAGGGCAAGACCGTCATTCTGGCCACCCACAATCTTATCCAGGCCAGGTTGCTGGCGGCAGAGATCGTTTTTTTAAAGGAGGGATTGCTGCTGCAGGCAGGGGCGGCGGCCGAGGTGCTCAGCCGCCCGCTTTCCCTGGATATCGCCGAATTCTCGGCCGCGGAAAATATAATTCCCGGGATCCTGGTCAGGCGCGAGGGACGGACAGTGCTGGATTGCGGCCAATTGGCCATCGAGGTCGTGAGCGAACGCAGCGGCGGCAGGGCGGCAGCCGTGATCCGTCCCGAGGATATCCTGGTTTCCGAAAAACCGATCTCTTCGTCGGCCCGAAATTCATTCCGCGGACCCATAATGGCCGTGACCGACCTGGGCGCGGTCATGGCGCTCAGCGTGGACTGCAGCGGTGTTTTGTTCACCGTGTTCGTCACTCGCATCTCCTGCGCGCAAATGAACCTGGCGCCGGGTATCGATGTCTCGCTGACCTTCAAGGCCACGTCCGTGCACCTGCTGCCCCTTTGATGATTTTTTAATTCGCCTTTGCTTGTGCCGGTGAGCCATTTTTCCCGATCACTTTTCTTGCCAGTTCCAGTTGTAATGAGTATACTTGTAGCGAATTCCTGTCAAGGAGGAAGCCGCATGGACAAGATCGTGTTGCAGGCCGCCGATCTGGACGGCTATCTGACCAGTGCCGACCAGGAAGCCATTGTTCAGGTTGGGGATCTCTACGGCCGGGGCCTGGACGATTTTGTCTGCCTGGCCGGCGAAAAAGCCCCGGAGCGCAAACGCGCCCAGGAGCGGCTGTTGGCCATGTTCAATGAACTGGGTGAAATCATGCAGGGGGTGGTCGACGCCGAACGGCGCATCCATGTCTATTCTCTGGAGACCCCGGAATTCATCCACGGCGAAGCGTCGCGCCTGGTGGCCAAGCTGCGCGATGCGCGCACCGGCAATCCGGAATTCATTTATTACATCCAGCGCGCCTATGAAATGCTTTTCAACCTGGCCTTTGCCGGCCCGCACAGCGGCCAGCGCCATCCGATCTTTGTGCGCACGCCGGTGAGCGTACCGGTGGCGAACTATGCCGTGCACAAGATTCCCGACATCGATTCCCTGACGGAAAACAGCGTCATGTGCGTCATGCTGCGGGCGGCGCTGCTGCCATCGATGATCGTGGCCAAGGAAATTCAGGAATACTCATTAAGGCACACGGTTCCGCCTTTCGCCCTTTTTAAAATAAGCCGCGACGACAGCCGCAGCGAGGGTGACATGGCGTACGTGTTGGACCTGAAAAAGTCCTATTTCAATACCGAGGGGTTGCAGGGACGCGATCTTTTCTTCGCCGACCCGATGAATGCCACCGGCGGCAGCCTGGTGACGGTGATCCAATATTTGCGCGGCCAGGGGATCAAGCCGCGCTCCATCCGTTTCTTCAACGTGGTTTCCACCCTGAAAGGCGCGCTGCGCATCGTCCGTGCCGTGCCTGAAGCCGAAGTATACACGCTGTGGATGGATCCGGCCTTGAACGAGAAAGCCTATATTATGCCCGGCTTGGGCGATGCCGGCGATCGCATCAACGGCCCCGACCGGCCGGAAAGCCCCCGCGACATCATCCAGCTGATCGCCGACTATGGCAGTCATGTGACCTCTCTCTACCGCGACCAGATCCGCCAGATCGAAAAAGTCGTCCTGAACCGCTGAGCTGGTATCAGAATATTTTGCGGTAGACGTGACAGTAGGGTAGGCTGCCGCTCTTCTGGTAATAATTCTGGTGATAATCTTTGGCGGGCCAGAATGGCCCGGCCTTGCTTAGGCGCGTGGCCACCTTGAACCCTTTGGCTTTGAGAATAGCTGACAGTTTTTCGGCAGTCCGCCGCTGGTCTTCGTCCTGATAAAAAATTTCCGAGCGGTATTGGCTGCCGATGTCGGGTCCCTGGCGATCTATTTCAGTGAAATCATGGGTTTCGAAAAAAAGCTTGGCCAATTCCTCGTAGGAGATCTGTTCCGGGTCAAAAACCACTTGCACCGCTTCGGCGTAGCCGCTGGCGCCGCTGCTCACTTCTTCATAGGTGGGATTGGCCGTTGGGCCACCGGCAAAACCCACGGTCGTGGTCAACACCCCCTGGGCCTGCTGCAGGTAGTACTGGGTTCCCCAGAAACATCCCGATGCGAAAATGGCAGTCTCGGTTTTTTTCTCGTCGGCGGGGACAAAATTCATGGAAATGGAATTGACGCAGTGACGGATATTTTGGGCGGTGAAGCCCTCACCGATAAATGCATGTCCCAGGTGGGCGCCGCAGCTGGCGCAGGAAATCTCGGTGCGCAGGCCGTCGGCGTCGGTTTGGCGCTTGACCGCTCCGGGAAGCTCTGCGTCGAAACTCGGCCAGCCGCAGCCGGAATCGAACTTGGCCGAGGAAAGATAAAGGGCCGTGCCGCAGCGCTTGCACACGTAGGTCCCTTTTTCATTGAAAGCGTAATATTTGCCGGAAAAAGGCAGCTCGGTTCCTTTATGTAAGTTGACCTGTTCCTTTTCGCTGGTAAGTTTTTTGTCTGTCATGTTCACCCCGGTTCTGCCCAGAAGCATATACAGTGCTGCCGCGACCATAAATGAGATAAAAATGGTTATGTTTTCCATCACCACATTTATAACGTGGTTTCAGGATTCTGTCAACCGGATTTTTGACTTTTCCCGCAACTCTCTCCCACTGAAATTGCAGCAGCTGGCCCGGCTTTGCCGTTTAAGGGTATGAAGGCGCTTTATTTATTCCTTTTTGGCGGTCAACACGTAGAGGGCGAAAAGGATCAGAACGCCGATATAGAGGTAGGGAACGGCCCAGGGCCAGAGCGGATGTGTTGTGAACATTATTTTCAGGAAATAAAATTTTGCTGCGGCCACGATCGTAATTGCCAGCCAGATAAAAAAAATCTTTTTAAAAGCCATTTTAGCCTCCCATAGTATCCATTGTAGCGGTATGGTTAAACAAAAGTCAAGCAACGTTCTGCCCGGCTGCCGGGGATTCCATATCGGTCCTTTCCGGTCGGCCTGTTATAGCTGCTGCAATTTGGACAGATCAAGTTTGGCTGCGAATTCTTTAAGCAGAGCCAAACCTTTGTCCGCTTTTGTTTTGAGTTCGATCAGGTAGCGGTCCTTATAGATGATGCCCAAGGTCGCTTCCTTGTCTTTTTTGTCGAATCGTTCCACCACCGGGATGCCGTTATAGGTGGACACCCGCTGGACCACATCCTGGTCGTCGATGTTGATATTCATGGCAAATACCATTTTCAACGGGGCCAGCAATGCCGAAGCCGAACCGGCGTCGGTGACTTGGACCTGAACGGTACTGCCGTTTGCGGCGGCATAACCGGTACGCAGGGACGCCGTTTCCAATTCCCCGAACGTTCCCCGGTTGTATTGGGGATTTTGTATCTCCCAGCCGCCGATGACGGGAAGAACTAACTTCAATGCCTTCTCGGATGCGGCCACGATCTTTTGCCCCTGGATTTTTTCCGATTCGGCCCTGATGCCTCCGAGCCCCTTCTGCATTTGTTTGGCGATCTCCTCCACGTTTTTGACGGCCGTTCCCTCGCGGCCAAACAGCTCGCTGAACGGAGTTTCTTTTTTCTTGGGGGCCAGCAGAATTAACAGCAATACGATGATCGCCACGACCAAGATGATGCTGCCGATAACAATTACAATCATTTTTTTGTAGGCACTGACCTGCGTTCCGTCTTTTTGCCTCTCCAGGCCGCCGATCAGCGCCTGCACCCCCTCCATTTCTGTCCGGGCGGTCAGCACCGCGACCATTTCCTTGGCTATATTCGGGTCTACTTGCTGGGCGCCGGCCATTTTTTCTCCAAGAATTTTGAAATCAAGCTTCTGCTTTTTTTCAGCCTCCTTGGTCTTTTCACTGTTCCTGGAAAGATCATTGTTCAAGGTAGCGATTTTTTTGTCCATTTCGACCAGCATCTTTTTTTGTTCGGCTCGGATGCTTTCTATCTGCTTCTGCAACTTACCCGATTCCTCCTGCAGGGGGGCCATCTGCAATTGCAGAGGTTTGCCGGACTCCTCATTTTCTTTGCTGCGGGTTTCCAGCTCGTCTTCTTCTTTGGCCAGGTCGGCCAGTTGTTTGGCTAAATCAATTTTTTCCATTTCGGTCGTGGCCGCGTCCGCGGTTTTGGCGCTCAGCCGCGTGCGCTCTGCGGCGATCACCGCCAGCCTGTTGCTTGCCTGCCCAATTTCTTTCTGCAGGGTTTGCCAGGCGTTTTTTTGCCCGTTTAGCCTTTGGTCGACATCCCGCTTTTTTTCTTCCATTTCCTTTTGACTGGCGCTGTAGCGGTCGTTCTCCTGTTTTTTTGCTGTTTCGCTGTCTTGTTTTTGTTCTTGCAGTTTTTCCGCTTGAGCCCGCAGATCATCGAGATTTTGCTGGGCGGCACCGAGCGCGGCCTGCACTTCGGCGAATGCGGAAATGTCGGTTTTCGCTTCCCAGGCCTTTTGTCCGAGGGCCGTCAGCTGGCCGGAATGGACCTTTTCCTTTTCCTTGAATTCGTCGCTTACTTTGCCCAGTGATTTTTTGCGCTTCCGTTCCTTCATGCCTTCCTGAAATATTGATTTCAAGCCCATCATTTCACCTCCGAAAAAAGAATGTTACTTAATGAATTGTATTAGAAATCCCCGTAAATTTCAATTTCTTTTATAAAAAACAGTTCAAATGCGGAAGGCTACTCCATGTCAGGCAAAGATTTTTTACGCGCCTGCTTGACTGCGCCGTGCTTTTTCTTTTCATCCAGACGCCGCGCTTTGGCGGCGGCGCTTGGGCGGGTGGGGCGGCGTGGTTTGGGGGCGGCGGCAGCCTGGCGGATCATGCGCAGCAGGCGTTCCAGGGCATCGCGGCGGTTGGCTTCCTGGGTGCGGAAGCGCCTGGCGTCGATGACCAGGATCCCCTCATGGCTGACCCGCTTTCCGGACAGCGCCAGCAGGCGGCGCTTGACCGCTTCCGGCAGCGACGGCGACCTGCCGATGTCAAAGAAAAGCTTGACCGCCGTGGCCACCTTGTTGACGTTCTGCCCGCCGGGTCCGGAAGCGCGGACGAATTCCATCGTGATCTCCTTTTCCTTCAGGTCGATACCGTTACCCACTTCTATGTCCATGTTCTTCCCATTTTATTTCAATCGGCGCTGGCCAGAAGGATCAGTAGGAGAAAAAGCAGCCATGTTTTGCTTTTCATTTTTAATCTCCCCTTTGCGGCTGGCGCCGGTAGTCGCTGAAGTTGGTGGTGCTGCGAAATCTTTTTTTGATGAACAAGAATCCCCCCTGGCCGGAGATCGTAATTTTTTTCAGGACCCAATTGTCTGGCGGCGTGATTTCGTACAAATAGATGGTCCACAGGCTGTGGATCCTTTTGGGAAGCGGCTCCAGGGAAAATTCGAGTTTGAGCGGCAAACCGCTGTTCTCATCCAGCCAGGCCATGCCGCTCCAGGTCAATTTTTCAGGTTCTCCCTTGCGGACGATCTCTGTCTGGTAGGTGAAATCAAAGCGGCGGCAGAAATGTCCGAAAAGCATCTGTTTTTCAGCGCTGGCGTGGAAGCTGACATTTTTCTGCCGTTCGGGGTTGAAGGGGCTGTCGGAGAGGGAGACGGTAAGCGAGTCTTTTTTTGGGAGTACTTTGTCTTCTTTGAGGTCGCGGATTTCGACTTTTTTCTTCATCTCGTCACTGATGTCTTTGCCGTTTTTTAAAGCGCGCGTCATTTCCGTAAACAGCTGGCCCCTGGTGTCCATGTAAATGCTGAAAAACAATTGGGTGACGGAATCGGGCCGGTCGTGCCGGTTTAAAATTTCGGAAAGGATGGTGATTTTTCCCGGATAAAAGTCACTGTTTTTCCGGAAAATGTCCAGGGCCTTTTGCCAGAGTCCCGCAGGGTCAACTGGAGTCACCGCTGCCGCTGTTATCCCAGTCGCATTCCCTCGGCCGGATTTGAGGGTAAAAAAAACAATGACCAGCATCAACACGGCCGTCATTTTTTTCACATTACTCCCTAAGGAGCCTGCAATTCTTCTCAATCGAGAAGCCGTTTTTCACCAGTGAGGTGCCGCTGCTCTTCAATGTCCTGGGTAACCTCCAGGCAGCCGATATAGTGGCCGTCTTCGCTGCGCAGGGCGAAAAATTCGATCAGGACCATATGCCGCTCGTCGCCGACCTTGGCCTGGATCCAGAAACGGGCTTTCTGGCGTGTCCCGGCTTTCATTTCGGCTATGATCTGTTCCACCTTGGCCAGGCTGTGCGCCGGATGGCACTTGCGGAAATTGAGTCCCATGCTGGTCATCGGGCGATGGAACAGGCGGTTCTCGTGCCGGTTCCAGGCCACCACTTCATCGTTGGCGTCGATGACGGTAATCTCGGCCGGAATGGTCTCCATCACAGCCATGACAAGTTTTTCATCCATGCGGTCGAACATGAACATAATCTCCTCCTTTGCCTTGGTGGTTCAGCCTTCCCCGGGAAACCTTGGAGCCCCTGAAAGGTTCTTCGGCCATCAGTCATTGAGATATTATAGATAATTTTAATGGAATAGTAAAACAACAGTATTGCTGAAATTGACAAAATCACTGCAAAAAAGTATCATAAAAAAAAGGGGAAGCCATGGACGAAAGTCGAAATGACCAATTGCCCATAGTTCTGGTTGACGATGAAACCCAGGTTCTGCTTCTTTACAGCGGCCTGCTCAAGGGGGCTGGGATCGAATCGGTAATTACTCTGGACGACAGCCGCCGCGTGCTGCCGTTCCTGCGCGAGAACCGGGCCGCGGCCGTGCTGCTCGATCTGACCATGCCCTTTCTCGGCGGCCGCGACCTGCTGGCCCAGATCAAACAGGAATTTCCGGAAGTGCCGGTCCTCATCGTCACCGGCGTGGACGATATCGGGACCGCGGTCGAGTGCATGCGCCTGGGAGCCAGCGACTACCTGGTCAAGCCGGTAGAAAAAAGCCGCCTGGTCTCCAGTTTGCAGCGCACTTTGGAGATCGCGCGCCTGCAGGACCAGGTATCTTCCCTTACCCGGCATTTGCTGAGTGAAGGCTTGCGCAATCCCGGCGCTTTCGCTCACCTGGTCACCGGCAGCCGGAAAATGCTCGCCCTTTTCAAATATATCGAAGTCGTTGCCGACTCGCCCTATGCGGCGCTGATCATCGGAGAAACCGGAGTCGGCAAAGAGCTGGTGGCACGCGCCCTGCACCTGGCCGGCGACCCGAATCGCCCATTCGTCGCCGTGAACGTGGCCGGGCTCGACGACAACATGTTCTCCGACACCCTCTTCGGCCACAAAAAGGGGGCCTTTACCGGTGCCGAAACCCATCGCGACGGCCTGATCTCCCAGGCCCAGGACGGCACCCTGTTCCTCGATGAGATCGGCGACCTGAGCCACAATTCCCAGATCAAACTTCTGCGCCTCATCCAGGAAAAAGAGTATTATCCCCTGGGCATAGACCAGCCGAAAAAAACCAACGCCCGCATCGTCTGCTCGACCAACCACGACCTCAAGGAGCTGGTCGAAAAGGGATCCTTCCGCAACGACCTCTATTTCCGGCTCAACACCCACGTGATCGCCGTTCCGCCGCTGCGCGAACGCAAGGATGATATCCCGGTGCTCCTGGGCCATTTTCTGGAAGAATCGGCCCAAGCCCTGCGCAAGCGGATACCGACGACGCCGGTCGAACTGCTGGCCCTGCTCTCGGCCTACAGCTTCCCGGGCAATGTCCGGGAACTGCAGACCCTGGTCGCCGACGCCGTCTCCCGCCACCGTGCCGGGGTGCTTGGGCTGGAAAGTTTCCGCAAAGCGATCGCTGCTGGCAGTCTGAATGCGTCAGCCAGCGGTCCGGATACGGCCGGATTGAGCGCCGAAACCTATCTGGCGAACCTGCCGACCCTCAAGCAGGCCGAGGAATTTCTGATCCGCCGGGCCCTGGAACAGGCCAAGGGCAACCAGGGCATCGCCGCCTCGCTGTTGGGGGTTACCCGCCAGGCCCTGAATAAACGCCTGGTGCGCGAGAAAAAGAAAAAGTCTTAAAATTCGTCTGAAATCCCAAAATTCCCAGCGATCATTTTTTCCGGTGCACACTTTTCTCCAGACCTGCGCCTCTTGTCTCTTGTGGACAAAAGTCGCACATTAGATAAAAGCTCAATGATATAGGGATTCTTCGCCTTTCTGCTTTCCCGGGCTGCAACGTTTGTCGCTGCTCGCCCCCCTGCGGCCGATTCCGGGACAACTCGTCAAAAACCTTGTCAGCAAAGCGTTTCCGGATATTGCCCAACTTGGAACCAACCGTGCACCTACTGAAGTGGAACCTGCCACTGGAGGTGGACGATGAAAAAAAGAACGATCAAGGCATTGGCGGTCGCGATCCTGCTGGCCGCTTTGCTCGCTTTTCCGGCATATAAGCTCTCGGCGGTATCCGAGAGTACGGTGATACTGGGAAATGTCATGGGCAGTGGTGTGACCACTCTGGTGCGCGGCCTGCTTCAGGGCCAGGTGCACAACTTCAAGGACGCGGTCAAGTGCCTGGCATATGGGTCGGTTTCAGGATACGGTTTCTATCAATCCAAGAAACTGGTCGCCGCCGATCGCGTCTTCAGCGGCATCCTGCTGGCCAATCTCTCGGCCTCGGTCATCGACAATGTCACTTCGGGCGAAGGTCCGTTATCTTATATCGGCTTTTCCCTGCCCCTGGCGCGCATCGAGATCGCCACGCCGTTGGCGCGGCAAAAGCGTTCATTGCTGCGGGTCACGGTTTCGCCGCGCGATGTCATCAGCCTGGCGCTCAGCTTGAGCAAGTCGGACCGGGTTTCGCTGCGCAACGGCATGCTGGCGTTCGAGGCCGACACGCCGCTGGCCGCGAACGTGCGCGGCTGGGCCTACGGCATATTCCCGACCATGCTCAGCGGCACGGACGAGTCGGTTTACCGTCACGAAATGGTGCACGTGGTGCAGAGCCTGCAGCTTATGGCTGCCTCTCCGGAACCGTTCCTCAAGAGTTACCGGCGCGAACAAGGCAAAGCCAAATTCCTGAACTTCGCCGGGTTTCGCGCCCAGGCGTTCGGCCTGGCCAACGATCTGACCCTGGCCAAGGCCCAGTCCTACACCAACTACTGGAAAGAGGCCGAAGCCTATCATCTGGTCCAATCCCTGTGATCGGTTGCAAGGAGAAACGGGAGGAACGCATGGCTATCCTTCAGGAAACTAGCCCCGTGCAAACCCTGGGCGGCGCCGAGCTGGAATTGAATCTGGCTAACGAGCTGCGCGTCCCCAAGCGCGAGGTCATGGCCGATGTTACCTTCCTTTATGCTGCGGATCGGCCGCAGCCGTGCCTGTTTTACCTCAGTTTTTATTCGCCGCGGCGCAGCGGTGAAGAAAGCCTGTGTGAATATCTCAACTCGATGCATTCCTTTTTCCCCCTGCGCGACAAAGCCAGCGGCGAATTTTTCATCGTCCACGTCAACCAGGTCATGTATGTGCGCGAAGCTCCGCTAGTGGAGATGATCGGCACTCGGTCGCTGTGCCTGCATTTGCAGAATGGTACCAAGCTGCAGTTGTACACCTGTGAGCCGCGCCATGCCTGGCGTTCCCGGCCTATCGACCTGCTCAACAATGATGCGGAACGTTTCGTCGCCTTTAGCGGGGATAATCACGCCCGCATTCACGTGAACAAGCGCCACATTGCCCGAGTGGAGGGATTATAACCCCGGCCGTGCAATTCATTGATGCCCTGGTCAAATCCCGGGGCGACACCCTGGTGATCAATAGCGATGAACCTCCGCACATCCTTCGCGGCGGCTTGAGGGGCAGGAAATCATGAAAAGGAAAATGAAATGGATCCAGCCGGCGTTGATCATGTTGAGCCGGGGCCGTCCTGAAGAAAATGTGCTGCTGGGATGCAAGACCTTGGGCATAGAAAGCCCGCAGCGGCCGGCCAACTGGAACTGCCGGCCCCCGATGTATGGCATCTGCCTGACGCAGGCCAATTCCTGAATCAGCCCAGCAATTCGCTGATCTTGGCCACGATCGCTGTGCGCGAACTGGGTTTTTCAATAAAATGCACTTTCGGCAGCTCCAGGCCCGCCCGTTTCAGGTAACCTTCGCTGTGGCCGGAAGTGAAGATCACTGCTGTCCCGGGATGGAGTTTCTGGACCCGCTCGGCCACTTCGACGCCCGAAAGGCCGGGAAGGACAACATCGCAGAAGAGCAGATCGATCCGTTTTGTTTCTGCCGCGGTCTTTAAAGCCTGCTTGCCGTCAGCGGCCACATGCACCCGCATGCCCAGTGATTCCAGGATCTCGCGCATGAGTTCGCGGATGACCTGCTCATCTTCGACGAGCAGCACCGAGCGGCCGTCGAAGCGTTGCTCGGCAACCGGCGCCAATTCCGGGGCCGCCTTCTCGGCTATGCGCGGCAGGAGGATTTGGAATGTCGAGCCCCGCCCCGGTTCGCTCTCGGCCCAGACAGCGCCGTGGTTCTGGCTGAGGATGCCGAACACCGAGGCCAGTCCAAGGCCGGTGCCCTCGCCCTTGGGTTTGGTGGTGAAAAATGGCTCAAAGATTCGCGCCAGAACCTGTGGTTCCATACCGCTGCCGCTGTCGTGCACGCGGATGACTGCATATTCTCCGGGCGCCATCCCCGGATGCCCGGCGGCCAGGTCGTCGTCGACGTGCAAAGGAACCGTTTCCAGGGCCAAGCGCCCCCCGGTCGGCATGGCGTCGCGGGCATTGAGCACCAGGTTGATCAGCACCTGTTCGATCTGCATCGAGTCGATGAAGATGCGGCCGGCCTCGGGATGCAGATTGAGCTTGAGTTCGATCTCGTCACCCAGCAGGCGGCGCACCATTCGCTCCAGGTCCTTCATGGTGTTGTTGACGTCGATGACCGTGGGCGCGGCGGTCTGGCGGCGGCTGAAACCCAGGATCTTGGCCACCAGCTTGGAGGCGTTCATCCCTGCTTGGAGGATGACGCGCAGGCGTTCACTGTTTTTGTTGTTTTCATTTTCGTAGAGCAGCATTTCGGAATAGCCGTTGATGATGGTCAGGTAATTGTTGAAGTCATGGGCGATGCCGCTGGCCAGGCGCCCCAGGGAATCCATTTTGGCCGCTTGGATCAGTTGTTCCTCGAGTTTTTTCTCTTTGGTGATGTCGGAGGCGATGTTGACGTAGTGGCTGATGGCTCCCTGGTCGTCGAATACGGGCGAGACGATGCTGCGCTGGTGGTACAGCGAGCCGTCCTTGTGTTGGTTGATGAATTCTCCCACCCAAGACCTGCCGCTGGCGATGGTGTCCCACATTTGCTTGTTGACCTCTTCGGAAAATTTAGCGCTTTTCAAAAAGCTCGGATTTTTTCCCAGCACCTCGAGTACACTGTAACCGGTCAATGCCTCAAAAGCCGGGTTGGTGTAGACAATGCTGCCTGCGTTGTCGGTGATGACCACCGCTTCGCTGGACGAGTTGATTGCCGTCTGCAGCAGGTTGAGTGTCTCCTCGTGTTTCTTTTTTTCGGTGATGTCGCGGATGATGCCCTGGATGCCGCTTGTTTTGCCGTCCTTGTCGGTTATGGTGTTGACGGTTTCCAGGCCGAAGATGATATCGCCTTTCTTATTCTTCAGCCTGAGTTCGTATTCCTTCAGGCTTTTTTTATTTTTGATCTGGGCGTAAAATGATTTTCGATCACGGGGATTGGCGTAGAGTTGATCCGGCTTGATCCCCATTATTTCCTCATGGTCATAACCGAAAAAATTCAATCCGGCCGGATTGATCTCCAGAAGGTTTCCCGTCTGGTCGGAGATGTATATCACGTCCTGGGAATTTTCGAACAGCGAACGGAACTTGGACTCGCTCGCCTTGAGTTGCATTTCGAAAGCGTGCTTGTACAGGGCCATTTCGATGGTGGTCTTTAGTTCGATCTCCTGGAAGGGCTTGGTAATGTAGCCATAGGGTTTGGTTTTTTTGGCCCGCTCCAGGGTCGGTTCGTCGGCGTAGGCGGTCAGGTAGATGATCGGTATATCCATCTGTTCCTGGATCTGCTCGGCGGCGGTGATGCCGTCCACGGCGCCCTGCAGGCGGATGTCTATCAGGATCAGATCGGGCTTTTTCTTTAATGCCTTGGTTACGGCTGCTTCGCCGGTATTGAGGATGTCGATCACTTCATATTCGAATTTTCTTAAAGCCGCGGCGATGACCGAGGCGATGATGGCTTCGTCTTCGACGATCAAGATATTGGCTTTGGTCATGTGCTCGCTCCTCCTTGTTTTGCCCGCCCCTGAGGAAAGGTAATTTGAAATTCGGTCCATTCGCGGCCGTACACCTGCAGTTTGCCGCCCAATTGGCCGGCCAGCAAGGGCCAGGGCAGGCTCGGGCCGCGGCGCGCCGTGCCCATGTTGTTGGTAGGGACAAGTCGCGACTTGTCCCTGCGGCGCGCGACCTCTGGGAGCAGGTCCGTTTTTTCCAGTCTCATCACTTTTTCAGCCGCCATGATTCTTGTCCTTGACATCTTTTTTGATTGGCAGCCCTGAAAAAAGGAGACGGAATTCCGCGCCCGGGCCGGTCTTGACCTTGAGTTCGGCCTGCAGCTGCTGGGCCAGCATGGAGATCAGTTTCATACCCAATGTTTTCTGCTGTCCGGGAACTTGGCCGGCCGGCAAGCCGACGCCGTTGTCGGCGACGATCAATTCGCATGTCGGGGTACAGTGCAGCATGCCACTATCAGTTTTTAGGGCATAAGATTTTGCGCCCATATATCCATGCAAGCCGATGCGGATCTCTCCTTGCCGCCCGTCCGTAAAGGCGTACTTCAGGGAGTTAGTGACCAGTTCGTTGACGATCAGCCCCAGGGGGATCGCCCTTTCGAGGGTGAAGCGTATTGGTTCCATTTCGTATCTGGTGGTGATGCGGCCGGCGGCGATACCGTTGGAGATGAAAAGGTTTTCGATCAGAGCGCGCAGGTATTCGTCGAAAGCGATTTCGGCCAGGTTGGGCGAGCTATACAGTTTCTCGTGGATCAGGGCGATAGAGTGGATGCGGTCCTGGCTGGCGCGGAAAATTTCGTCCAGGGATTTTCCGGTGGCCTGGTCGGCCTGCAGGGTCAACAGCCCGGAGATGATCTGCAGGTTATTCTTGACTCGGTGGTGGATCTCCTGCAGTAGGACCTCTTTTTCCTGCAGCGCGGTACGGATCTGCTCCTCGGCCAGCTTGCGCTCGCTGATGTCCTTATCCACGCCGCGGTAACCTTTGAGATTTCCCTCTTCGTCCAGTATGGGCACACCATTGGTAAGGAGACAGATTCTTTCGCCATTTTTACCGATATTCCAATTCTCCAGATCAATTATGGGGGCCTTGTTGGCCACGATTTCAGCGAATAGCGCTGCTACTCTCTTTGCTTCATCAGGAGGCATGAAATCGAACGGCGTCTTGCCGATGATGTCTTTCTGGGTTGACCCAAAAAGGTCTAAACCCTTCTCAGAACTGTAGGTATAGACGCCATTCTCATCCGTCTCCCATACCCAATCGGCCATGCTGAACGTGATATCTCTCAGCCGCTCTTCACTCGCGCGCAGGGATTTTTCGGCCAGCAAGCGCTTGATGGCCACCGCCGCCTGGTTGAGCAGGGCTTCGACTTGGGCGTGGTTTTTCAATTCATTGCCTTTCTTGAACAGTACCGTCAAGCCGCCGTAGAGCTGATTTTCCCAGGAAAAACCCATGGTGAACATGGCCTCGATAGCCAGCAGTTTTTCGATGGCCCGGCAGTGCGGGCGCGGCAATTTGCCGTTGGCCAACCCATACAGGCCGTCGCGCACCGGCAGCAGCCGTCGGGAAACGAAATCGCTGAAATCGTCGGCGCGCATGTCCTTGAAATAAAAAACCATTTGCATGAGGTCAATGCGGAAGCGGCAGCGCATGGTTTCCCGGAATGGCTCGAAGCCTCTGACGATCTTGGGCCTTAATGCCTCCAGCTTTTCATCGTACAGGGAGAGCAATAGGTAATCGGCTCCCGACAGGTCGCGGCTCACCTGGGCCAGATATTCATATATTTCATCCAGGTCATTGATCTGGACAAAATGATCAGCCGCTTCGGCCAGGAGCTGCAGTTCATCGACATGGCGGCGTAATTCCTCGTCGGTTTTTTTCTTTTCCAGTTTCAGACGTATTGCTTCGATCACCCTTTTGACCGCCGGGCCCAACCGGCGTAAATTGTCCTTGAAGATATAATCGGATGCTCCCAGGGCGAGCATCTCGAGGGCTTTCTCTTCGCCGATCGATCCGGAGACAAAAAGGAAGGGAATGTACGGCGCCCGCAGGCGGGCCATCTCCAGGGCGGCCAAACCGTCGAACCTCGGCAGATTAAAATCGGCAAGAATGACCTGGGGCTGAAAATCCGCCAGGGCCTTGCTGAATTCTCTTTTTCCCTCGACCAAGCGCGAGGTGAAGATGATCCTTGCTCGCTTCAGTTCGCGTTCGACCAGTTCCGCGTCGGCGGGGTTGTCCTCCAGGATCAGCACCCGCAGCGGGCTGGATTCAAGGTTATTTTTCGTTTTTTTCATTGTTACTGAATATGATGTGAACCGATGTGCCGTCGCTGGCTTCGATGGCCAATGAGCCGCCCAATTGTTTGGTCAGCATGGTTACCAGCTGCAGGCCCAGGCTTTTCTGGTTTTTCAGGTCGAAGCCGGCGGGCAGGCCGGCGCCGTTGTCGGCGACGGTCAGTTCATACCTAGGGGCACAGCCAAGATCGGTAGGGGCACGGCGCGCCGTGCCCTCGGAGGGGGACGAATCCATATTTTCGGTAGTGACAGGTCGCGACCTGTCACTACAGCCGCGTAATGTAATGCGAATCTCACCTGGCCGCCCGTCAGGGAAGGCGTGCTTCATGGCATTGGTCACCAGTTCGTTGATGATCAGGGCCAGGGGGATGGCCTTGTCGATGACCAGTCGCAGCGGGAGCAGGTCGAAATTGATGGTTGGCGGCATGGCCACCCGGGCATGGGAACTGAGCAGGTTGCCCACCAGGCTGCGGATGTAATCGGCCATGTCGATGTCGGCCAGGTTGCCGGACTGGTAGAGGGTCTGGTGGATCAGGGCCATGGTCCAGATGCGGCTCTGGCTTTCCTTGAGCATCCCTTGCAGCCGCTCATCACCTATATGCTCTGCCTGCAGGGTCAGCAACCCGGATATGACCTGCAGGTTGTTCTTAACCCGGTGGTGGATCTCCTTGAGCAACACCTCTTTTTCCTTGAGGGAGTCCTTGATCTGCTCCTCGGCCCGCTTGCGCTCGGTGATGTCTATCGCAGACGTAACAATGCTTTTCTGGCCCAGATAAAAACCTTGTTGGGAACGGACAAATTTAGGAAATACTTCACCGTTTTTTCTTATACCCCAGAAATCATATTGACGTGGTTTACCATTAAATGCATCCTCAACAAAGCCGATGATCTTTTTCATATCATTTTTGCCCGGAGCCGATAAAAATGCAGGTGTTTTTCCTATGAAAAATTCCTTGGGATAACCATACATGTCCACGGCTCCCTGATTTACATCAAGAAAACGGCCTTTCTTGTCCTGAATGTAAATTGCATCAGTTGCATTGTCAAAAAGATTTCGATAGTCTTTTTCAGATTGTTGCAATGCTTCTTCCGCCTGCTTGCGCTCGGTGATGTCGCGCCCGAAACTGACAGTGCCTACAACTTTACCTGCTTCCAGGATGGGAGCGGTATTGACGGAGAGAGTAAAAATGTCCCCATCCTTTTTTTTCACCCGCACTTCGTAGTGCTGGGACTCTCCGTTCAGGGTTCTGCGGAATACGTCCGCTACAAGCGGCAGGTCTTCTTCCACAATGAGCGGCACGAAGGATTTACCCCGCCAATCCGCGAATCGGTGACCGCTGATTTCCTCGGAGCGCCTGTTAAAGAAAGTTAAATTACCCTCCGTGTCCAAGGTCCAGATCATGTCATTGGACTGTTCGATCATGGTCCGATATTTCTGTTCCGATCCTCTCAGCGCTTCCTCCGCCCGCTTACGCTCGGTGATGTCCTTTGAACTACCATGGAAACCAATAATCTGTTCACCTTTCTTCATAAGGCTGATACTTGTTTCGAAATACTTTTTTGATTTGTTTTTTATGGTTGCTTCAACAAGAATATTTTGTACGGGCTTCCCTGTTTTATAAATATTGGAGAGAGTGAGAAAAAGTTTTCTATGATCTCTTTTTGGGGTGTAATCCTTGAAGTTCATCTTTAATAATTCGGATTTTGCATACCCGGTCAAAGCGACTGCCGCTTGGTTCACATCGATGAAATTGCCTTTTAAATCCAAGGTAAAATAAAACTCGCTGGAGCTTTCGAAATGATTACGATATCTATTTTCTGAATCAATAAGCGCATCCTCTGTTTTCTTGCGTTCGGTGATGTCCCACATATAAGACCGGGTGCCTGAAGCTTTACCTTCTTTCTTTATGATTTCGCAAACATCGATCTCGACATTAATTCTTGAACCATCTTTTCGAATCCCCTTGAACTCATATCTGGATGGTATTTTTTCACCTTGCATACGCTTTTCATGGTATTTGGAAATTATCTCAAAACTGTCAGGATGAATAAATTCTTTATGAGTCTTGCCTTTAATCTCTCCAGCAGAATATCCAAATAAATTTAAAAACTGGTTATTGAAGTAAATAAGGTTTCCATCTATATCATCAATAACAATTGCTATATTCCCCTTTTCAATTAAATCTCTATATTGCTCTTCACTTTCTCGCAGCGCTCCTTCCGCCCGTTTACGCTCGGTGATATCGCTCATAATGTGCGCGGCGCCGGATATGTTCCCGGCATCGTTGGTGATTGGATCGACGAGCATTTCAAACACGCGGTCAGCGACCGCAAGTTCAATGGATTCCCGCTTTTTGCTTTTCAGCATTTTCGCGAAGGGACAATGCGGGTCGGGCTGCCGATCGGAATGCATCAATTCATAGCATTTTTTGCCGATGATCTCCGGGAATGGTTTTTTAACAAGATTGGCGAAGGCCCGGTTTACCTGCCTTATGGTCTGGTCGACAGCCAACAGTGCGATTCCGTCCTTGATGGCGTCAAAGGTGATGGTCCACTTTCGTTTTGCATGTTCGATCTGGTCTTGCGTGCGCTTGCGCTCGCTGATGTCGCGGATGTAGCCGCCGATGCCTATCCGGCCGTTTGTTAGTTTTACCGGGAATTTGCGGATTTCTAAAGTCCGCTCACCGAAAGTTTCCTCCTGGATGACAACTCCTTTGGTGACCAAAGCCTGCTGGTCGGATTTCTGGCACGCTCGAGCCGCTTTCCTTTCCATCAGTTCGGAATCGGTCTTGCCAAGGATCTCTTTTTCCGGTTTTCCGAAAAACCCGCACAACGCCTGGTTGGCCAGCAGGTGCCGGAAATGATCGTCCTTGAGAAAAGCCATGTCGTTGCTGGAATCGATGAAGGTGCGGTACAAAAGCTCATTGGCTTGCAGTGATTCCTCGGCGGCCATTTTTTCTGTCTGCAGGCGGAGTTTTTCCAAGGCGTGCTTAATCGCTTCGCCCAGGCGCGCCGGACGGTCCTTCAGCAGGTAGTCGTCGGCCCCTTTCTTCATGCATTCGACCGCGATCTCCTCGCTGATCGAACCAGTGACAATGATGAACGGGGTCAGCGGCGCATTTTTTTTACGCAGTGCCAATGCCTGCAAAGCGTTGAATTTAGGCAAGCTGTAATCGGCCAGGATGATATCCGGCTTGAACGAATTCAAGGCCAGTAGAAAACCGCTGCGGGTAGCCGTCCGCCGGGAAACGAACGCGATGCCGGCCTTCTTGAGCTGCCGTTTCATCAATTCGGCGTCGGCCGAGTTGTCCTCAAGGATCAGGACGCGCAACTCCGTGTTTTTTCCGCTTGCTGCCGTTCGCCGCAGTATAGGTTTCCCCCCGCCGCCGCCGCTCTTCCGAATTGTTTTTTTTGATTTCTTTTTCACTTGCAGCATCTCCCCTTCAACTTTGCAATCATCACTTGCAGTATTTTGCTTGTTTCTTTCAACAAAAGCAAGCATGTGCTGCCTGAATTTTTAGAATATAATTAAATCTTATGCCAAAAGCAACTGTGTTTCGGCCTCGGCGCAGGACGATGCGCTGGACAATAGCCAGTCCGACACCGGTGCCCTCGAATTCTTTGCTGGCTGTCACCGCAGGTGCAAAGCTGAGAT
>Ga0180014_1000075_pt1 | contig 27212 bp, 25 predicted proteins | sample KR13_S1_MetaG_FD_116507 | JGI IMG/M metagenome (GOLD analysis project Ga0180014, IMG submission 116507) | Groundwater microbial communities from the Olkiluoto Island deep subsurface site, Finland - KR13_S1_MetaG | ecosystem: Environmental > Aquatic > Deep subsurface > Groundwater | place... | reverse complement strand
CGCCTTGAAATCGTCCGTATGTTGCTTCCGTTTCCCAGCCATACTTTTTCCCTCCCGTTTATGGTCAGTAGCGTACCAAAATCCTCGCTTAGCTACCTGTCCAAATAACGGGGGGAACCGCAGACGTTGGGAGATCAAAAGCAACGACACCACTTACGGCTTGATACTCATCAACGGGTGATCGCCGGCATGGGGGTTCTCCTGCAATCCAGATGCCCGGCCCTGGCGGGGAAGTCCTTTGAAGCTACCAGATCGGCATGCAGTAATCGGCGCTAGCTCTTTCCATCTCGCCGTTTGATACTTTTGCCGATGTTTAATGCTGGTCCACGCCATGCATCATGAACAGAATGTGCTCCATCGTTTTTAGGATTTCATCCATATATTCGGTAACCGCCCGGGGACTGCCTGGAAGGGTGAAGACGATACTGCGTCCGAGAATCGCGGCCACGCCGCGACTCAGCAGAGCATTCGGGTTGTCCCTCCCAAACCTGATACGAATCCATTCCATAATACCCGGAATGATCTTGTCTGCCATGGCTATCACCACGTCAGGGGCTATATCACGGGGACCAACCCCCGTCCCTCCCGTCGTAAAAACCAGATCCACGTCTGCTTCCCGACCGCGAGCAAGCTCCTGGCGCAAGAGCGTTGCATCGTCAGGGAGTACTATCGTTTCAATCTGCGCATGCCAACGTTTTCCGGCGAAATAATCCATGAGCCTGGCTTTTACCGTCGGTCCGCTCTTATCAACATAATCCCCCCGGCTGGCTCTGTCGCTGAGCGTTATAACAAGGATGCGAAGCGTCTTGGGGGCAAACTCAATATTATCGCCCGGTTGCACCTCGCCGCCCGCGAGGACCCGGCAGAACACCCCCTCATGGGGCATAATACATTTTCCAACTTCCCTGTAAATCGCACAGGTATCGCCATGACAGTCTTTTCCTATCTGCGTGACTTCGATCTTGACCTTGCCGATAAGGAATCTGTCCAGAATGCCGACTTGGCGCAGGTCCATCCCCCGCACCGTTAGATTTTCGCCAAAGGCGCCCGGCTCAACTTTTTTTCCCGACTCGACCGCAAACTTGCTTATCATCTCTTCTGAAATCATGCTCACCTGACGGTGCCACGCTCCCGCGTGAGCATCGCCCACTACGCCGTATTCGTCTATTCGCACCTTGCCAACCGGGCGTTTGACGGTGCCTTTTTCGGCAGAGACATTGACCGAAACAATTTCCATTTTCCAGCCTCCTAACGCGAGTTGCGCCCGCCGCGTCACTACGCTTGCGCTCCGCCCCGCCGCCCCGCAACGGGGCAAGGGGCCACTTTGCCACAGACGTGGCAAGTGGCGTGGCAATCCAAGGGCGTATCTGTAGGCCCGCATAGCATGCGGGCATCAATAGCCGCCATTTCCCGCCTGCAATCCGTCAGCCGACGGATAGCCATTGCGGGCAGGTATGGCGGCCTACAGTGTAATTTTCTCATTTTTTTATCGCAGTACCTGATGGATCAGGTACTATTGGCGGCCTGCGGCCCGAGCATCCCGTGGGCCGTCCTTTGTTTTCCCAAGAAGCCTGATCTCCTCTATCTTCATATTGCGGTCCACTCCTTTACACATATCATACAGAGTCAGCGCGGCCACCGCCACCGCCGTGAGTGCTTCCATTTCTATCCCCGTCTTGTCAGTACAGACGGCCACGCTCTTGATCTCGATGCCGTCCTCAACAATATGAAAGTCAACGCCAACCCGTTCAATCCCGATATTGTGACAAAGAGGCACGAGTTCCCATGTCTTTTTTGCAGCGCCAATCCCCGCAATCCGCGCCACGGCCAGCGCGTCGCCCTTCTTGAGGAGCCCTGCTCTGATGAGTCTGATGGTCGCACCCTGAAGTTGAATCTTTCCTTGTGCTCTTGCGGTTCGCCGAACTTTGGCCTTGCGCGAAACATCTATCATCCGCGCCGCGCCCCTTTTATTCAAATGAGACAGTTTCATTTATCCTCCAATCTGACACATAGACCTGTTCCGACAACTCGAGCCGCTTTCCGGCTTGAGCGCCACCGCAGCCCGCAATGACCCCTGAATATCGTCAAGATCCACCTTGATTTCGTTTTCCGAAAAAAGACAGGGTTTGAGAAATCCGTCCACCGTTAACCTCAATTTATTGCAGGCTGAACACCGGGGTGGCCGTTCGGCATGAAAGCGCATTTTCAGGTTCTGCCGGTCACCCAGGGAAAAGCGTACGATCTTTTGAAGCTGGAGCCCTTTCTGCTCGCAGAACTCATGAACTCGTTCCACCTCCACTTCCGTCGTATCCTCAAGAATTACCATGTTCACCTTGATCGGTGTTAATCCGGCGTCAAGGGCCGCATCAATGCCCGCCAGGACCTTGGGCAGGTCTCCGCCACGAGTAATCGCGCGGTATCTATCCGGATTCATGGTGTCCATGGAAATGTTGACTCGATTCAGGCCATTCACCTTGAGTTTGAGGGCCATTTCCGACAGACGCGTTCCATTGGTCGTCAGACCCAGCTCATTGAGCCCGCGAATCCGTGACAACCGGCCCACGAGATTCTCGATAGCCCGTCGTACCAGCGGCTCGCCGCCGGTCAAGCGTATCTTCGTGATTCCCATCGCAACAGCCGCTTGTCCGATTATTTCTATCTGCTCGTACGAAAGAATGTCCTCGCGCTTCTTCAAGATGATGCCGCTTTCCGGCATACAATAGACGCAACGAAGATTACACCGATCCGTGACGGCTATGCGCAGGTAGTTGATCTCCCGATCAAATCGGTCTAACATTGACCACAGCTCCTTTTGGAATCTTCCCCGCGCCGATTGGAAGGTAAATCAGTCCAACCGCGCCACAGAGGGCATTCACATGGGCCGATCCATGATACGCAACCGGTTCCACCCAGCCGTCTTTGTCGGCGGCAACGGGAATCCACGAAGCCCTGTTCGTTTTCTTTCTTGAAACGGCTTGCTTCAGGCGCATCGGAATAACCGGCGCCCTGAATTCATGCCCCATCATTTTATAGAGGAATGGTTTGATCAAGAGCTCGAAAAGGTTAAAGGTGGACACCGGATTACCCGGCAATCCAAAACAGACAACATCTTTCATCACGCCGAACACCGTCGGTTTTCCCGGCTTGACCGCCAGCGCTTCGAAGAGCAACTTAAACCGGTTTTTCCTCAGAATCCCCGGGACAAGATCGAACTCACCGACGGATACGCCGCCCGAGACAATGATGACATCATTCCCGGCCATGGCTTTCTTCAGGGTGTGGTCCAGGCTTTCTTCAGTGTCTTCCGCGATCCCATAATAGGTGGGTATGCCTTCCACCGCCGCCACCTGGGCCCAGAGTTGATAGCTGTTGCTGTTCCTGATCTGCGCACCGCGGGGCTTCTTCACAGGCTCAACCAACTCATTCCCGGTCGCCATAATCCCGACCCGGGGCCGGCATGCCACCCAAGGCTTAACACAGCCGACCGATGCCAAAACGGCCATATGCTGGGCCCGGATCAGCTCTCCCCGGCGCAAGACCAGGTCTCCTTGCCTGATGTCTTCTCCCCGGTAACAGATATTGTCCGAAGTTTCCCCGCCCGTGAAACGAATCGAATTCGAACCCGACCGCTCCGTATGTTCCACCATGACCACCCAATTCGCACCGTCCGGAACCATGGCGCCGGTCATGATCTTGGCACACTGGTTTTTCCTTATCGGTTTTGTCGGGATCCGGCCGGCCGCCACGGTCTCAATAACCGCAAGTTCACGGTCAAGGTCCTTTCTTCGGCAGGCGTAACCGTCCATGGCCGATTTATTGAAGGGGGGCATCTCCAGATCAGATCTCACATCCTCCGCCAGGATCCGGCGCAACGCGTGGTTAAGCTCCACCTGCTCGGACCCGATCTGACGAGCCGAGCGAATCACGATTTCGTAAGCTTCCTCAAAGGTAATCATCGTTGTCTCCCGTTGGCGCGGTCATGGAGGGATGCCTTATACTCTTCCAGGGTATTGAGATTCCGCGGACGTTTCGAATCCGGCCACTCGATATACTTGACTCGGCAATGATCAAACACCGGTCGAATCCTCCGTTCGCCCGCCGTCAGCAGATCACGCATCACACGCAGGACGGTCTTACGGTATACAGCGAAGAGAGGCTCCAACCGCCGCTCTCCCGTCCTGGGAACCACCGCGTCGTATCCCCCGGCCTCAGACAGCAGGCGCCGGGCAAACGTCATCTCGATATCCGGCATATCGCAAGCCACCACAAAGTTCAGATCGTTGGCCGACCTTTCCAGGGCGGACGCCATACCCATCAGCGGGCCCCAGCCCGGAACCCGGTCGCGCACGATATCCCATTCCAGGAAGGCGTACTTTTCCGCCTCATCGGCGCTGACCAGGATTTGATCAAACTGATTCCGCAGTTGGGCGCACACATATTCTATCATGGGACGTCCGTTGATCGGCAAGAGCGCTTTGTTTTTCCCCATGCGCCGGCTTTCCCCTCCGGCCAGCACGATAGCTGTCGCCGGTTCTTTCAGCAACCAGCGCCCATCCCCGATGCTGATCCGGTCAATATCCATATCGAACTCGCGGCCGTCAAAACGCACGATCTTGTCGGCATAGTTCCTGACCGAGGCGGCCGACATTTTATACTCACTCGAACCACTCTCGACGACCATAAGAAACAAGCCCGGTTCCACGACCCTCCGGAGACTGTTCGATTCGCAAACAATCAGAGCCTCCCTTCCCATGACCTCCACCAAGGCCATCCTCCCCTCAGCCAGACGGCGGCGGAGAGCCCTGAGCCAGAACACGCGGCGCGCGCCCGCCGCCAGGAGCCGGGCGGTATCCTTGTGAGGCAAAGCGCCTGTTTCCTCGCTGATGCAATAGTCTCCGGCCAGGGACGAACAAACCCCGCAGCCTTTACCGCCCCGCGGGCAGGACCCATCCCGGGCGGCAATGGCGGTAACCTTGACGCCGATGATTTTACGGCCGGCGCTGAATTTTCTTATCAAGGCACAGGCCAGTTCGGTCTTACCCGCCTTCCGGCCGGCGGCTCCGATCATCAACATTCCCGGAATTTTCAGGATTCGATTCATCGTTTTTCCACCCAACCACCCGGCTTCGCCAACCCTGGCTCCGCCGGAGCGCTTCGCCGAGGCGAGGGCTACGCCATGGTTGCCCCAAAGAGCTAATCGATTACCCGCACGGCACTAGCCTTAAACGTGAACCATACACTCTTGCCGATATTCAAGTTCAGGTCGTGATATGATTTTCGTGTAATCAAGGCACAGAGAATAATGCCCGTATCCCCAAAGACCCGCACCGATCCGCCGGCTTCTTCAATCTTGACTATCGTGCCCCGGAGCCTGTTGAGAGCGCTGGACATCAATTCATAATCGGAAAGAATAACGGCCTGCGGATCAATCGCCAGCGTGACCGGCCCCGGCTGACCTTCCGCAACCCGGATTTCCGTTTTTATGTCCAACCTGACTCTCTTCAAACCATCCGCGTCTTCATTCAACACGCCGGAAAACACATTTGCATATCCGATATCACTGATGCGCCCGTTCATCACGGTAATGATATTCCGCGACATTCGGTAGACCTGATCCAGGCTGTGAGTGGCGACAATCACGGTGGCCTTCCGGTCCCTGTTCAAGCGGAGAATCAATTCCTCGACAACCCGAATATGCGATTGATCGACATTAGCCGTAGGCTCATCAAGAAGAAGAACCTCCGCGTCTAACACCAGCGCGCGCGCCAAAGCCACTCGTTGTGCTTCGCCGCCGGACAGCGCATGGGCGCTGCGCCCCGCGAGATGAACAAGTGCCAGCTCATCCATGATCCTGGCCACCTTCTTTCTAATGTCCGAATTCGATATCCCCCTTGCTTTCAACCCATAACCAATGTTGTCATATACGCTCATGTTGAACAAATACGGATTCTGGAGAAGGCAACCTGTTCTTCTCCGCAGCCGCAGGAGTTCGTTGGGACTACCGTAATTCACGGCTTGACCGTTGAAAACCACGCTTCCCTTTAAAGGTCGTTCAATAAAAGCCAGAAGGTTCAAGAAGGTCGACTTGCCGGAGCCGTTCGGGCCCGTGACGGCATAGACTATGCCGGGCTCGATGCGGCAGGCCTCTATCGCCAGCTTGAAATCCGCCCGGACATTTACCGTATCCTTCAGATCATAGAGTATCATTTTGCCTTCCTCTGCAGCAGTCCAAACAAAACATTAATGGCAAGCGCCACGGCCAGCAAAATAATGCCCAGTGCCAAGCCCATGGCAAACTCTCCCTTGCTTGTCTCCAGGGCCATCGCTGTAGTTATGTTCCGGGTATACCCCTTGATATTGCCTCCCAGCATCATGGACACCCCGATTTCAGAGAAAACGCGCCCGAAACCGGCAACAATGGCACCGCAAAGTCCAAACCGCGCCTCGTTGAGAAACATGCGAAGACTCTGGTGTGAATCAGCGCCCAGCGACGCGAGGGTAGGGTGAATTCTGCCATCCAGCCCCTGTACGGCCGATACGGTCAGACCGGCGACAATAGGAAACGCGAGAATAAACTGCCCTACGACCATCGCCGTCACGCTGTAAAGAAGACCCAGCCTGCCGAGGGGACCGTGGCCGGATAGAAACGAATACACCAACAACCCTATCACTACCGTCGGCAGCGACATCAGCGTATTCAACACCATAATCAGGGCGCGCCGGCCCGGGAACGTCTTCAGGGCCACGAGAACACCAAATGGCACACCGGTCAAGGTCGCCAACAATGTCGAAGCGCCCGCCGTTCTGAGAGAAACCGACACTATCTGCAGAAATTCGCGGTCAAAAGTGGCAATGATTCTTAAAGCTTCTTTGATGCCGTCAAGGACATATTCCACAAGTCACCTCATCGGTTTGTCCGCGCTTGGGTAAAACAGCTGTCCCCCTTCCTTCCGATAAGCCGCAATCAATTTTTGGCACTCCGGTGACGTCAGCCATCCAATCAGCGTCATGGCCAATTCGTATTTGACATGACTATGTTTATAAGGACTGGCGGCAATGATTCCATATGGATTTAACAGGTCCTTGTCCCCCTCCACGAGCTTAACCAGTCGGACCTTGTTGCAATTTACCAGGTAGGTTGCGCGGTCAATCAGAACATACCCGTTTTTTTCATCGGCGATAATTAAGACGGCGGTCATTCCCTGGCCGACTTCGAGATACCATTCGCCCTCGGGCCTCAATTTCGCTTTTACCCACAGATGCTTTTCTATCTCATGGGTTCCGGAATCATCGCCGCGCGAAATAAACCTCTGTTTTGTATTGAATATTCGTTTCATCGCCTCTTGGACGTCCTTAAGACCGCAGATCCCGGCCGGGTCGGCCCGCGGCCCGATAATCAGAAAATCGTTGTACATCACCTCGCGTCGGTTGACCCCGAATCCTTCAGCGACAAACTTGTCCTCCATCCGTTTTGCATGCACGAGGATAACATCCACATCGCCGTTTTCGGCGAGCTTGATGGCTTTCCCGGTGCCGACGGAAATGACATAAACCCTTACGTTGTGTTTCTTTTCAAAAGGGGGCAGAATGTGGTCCAGAAGCCCCGTTTCATACGTACTGGTGGTCGTTGCCAGTTTTAAGAATTGTTTCGCCAAGCCCGGGTTGACCAGCAAGGCCAGAACGATGACGACCATGGTAAGTCTTGTTCTCACTTCATTCCTTGTCGCGCGCTCTTAGTTGTCCCCCGGCCGGATTTTCAGGTGCAGACTATAGGCCTCCGCCACCGCCTGCTCGACCCGGGAACGGAATCGGGAATAGGCTTCCATCCATATCCTGCCGGCCTCGGTCAACCGGGTCGAACCTCCGGCCAGGCCGCCGCGCGTTCTTTCGCTGAGCCGGATACCCAGATGTCTTTCCGCCTTCTGAAGGTCGCCCCAGGCCTTGCGGTAGCTCATGCCCAGCGATTTCGCCGCCGCGCTGAGCGATCTTGTCCGGTCAATGGCCCGCAGTAAGCGCCACTTACCGTCGCCGAAGACGCCTTCGGCGGCCGGTGTTGACAGCCAGAGTTTCAACTTCGGATACAATGCTGACGCCTTTGTTCTTTTCATCCGCCTCTCAACTTGAATTAGGCCACGATCAAGATCGGGGCAACTTAAGATAGATAATTCTCACGCAAAGACGCAAAGGTTACAACAATTTTGGAAAATCGTAAATTCATCAATAATCTTATCTTCCTTGGCGGCTTTGCGGCTTGGCGTGAGATCATTCATAATCTGACTTTGAAATTCCTTAACATCAAGTTAGGCCCCGAGGAATAGGGCAACTGTTATCCAGTTCGGATTGTCATCCTGAGTGCAGCGAAGGATCTCCTTCAGCGAGATTCCTCGCTACGCTCGGAATGACAACCAATATTGGATTGAAATTCCGGTTGAATTATGCATCAACTTGCCAACACGAATCGTCGCATCCCGTAGGGACGCGACGATTCGTATAAATCCTGTACCGACGCTGAAGCGCCTGTCTATTATCATTCCGTCCCGTCGGGACGGTAGCCGATGAATAAGTCAGGTTAAAAACACCCCAGTTGGCATTTCGTGATCTTGATTTTCCCGGCGTTGCAGATACGGGTAATCTCAGGCAGTCCAACCCCGCACTCGCTGGCAAGCCGGAACGCCTCGGCACAGGCCAGTGTTCGTTGACCATCTTCGGCCACCGCCGACGCCGTCACGAGTTCTTTTAACCGTCCATTTTCCATAAGATCTCCTCAAATGCGATTCATGTTTGGCACGATATGTCCGATTCGATATATCGGTCGGAAATTTCCGCCACCCTGTAAAAATACCATCGTTTTATGGGTTGAGCTTGCTGACCCGAACGGCACAGACCTTGAACTCAGGTATTTTGGCCACGGGATCCAGGGCATCGTTGGTAAGCATGTTGGCCGCGCCTTCCTTGAAGTGGAATGGCATGAAAATGGTTCCGGCAGGTGAACGTTCCGTGAGGACCGCCCTGGCCCGAACAACCCCGCGTCTCGTAGCAAGTTCCACGAGGTCGCCTTCAACAACTCCCTCCCGGGCCGCATCCCCGGGATTTATCTCAAAAGGCGCCGACGGCGAGATTATTTCCAGACCAGCGGAACGACGCGAAAGCGTGCCGGTGTGGAAATGGTACAGGTAGCGCCCGGTTGTGAGCAGATACGGATATTGCTCATCCGGAAGCTCCGCCGCCTCCCGAAAAGGCGTAGGATGAAACTTTCCTTTACCGCAGGGGAACTTAGCCTGGTGGAGAACGGCCGTCCCCGGATGACTCCGGTCAGGACATGGCCACTGCAGACCATTTTCCTCCAAACGATCGAAACTTATCCCGGCATAAATGGGCGTAACGGATGCTATCTCTGCCATGATCCCGGATGGGGCGCGGTAAGGCATCGCATAGCCAAGGCGGGCCGCCAGCTCGCAGATAATCTCCCAGTCCTGGCGCGCTTCACCCGGGGGTTCGCAAGCTTTATGAACCATCTGCACGCGGCGTTCAGTGTTCGTAAAGGTCCCGTCCTTCTCCGCAAACGAAGCGGCGGGAAGCACCACATCCGCAAGTTGAGCGGTCTCCGAAAGAAAAATATCCTGGACGCACAAAAACTCCAGATGCTCCAGGGCTTCTTTGACATGATTCAGGTTGGGATCGCTGAGCATGGGGTTTTCCCCCATGATGTATAGTCCCTTGACGCGCTTTTCGGCCGCCGCGTTCATGATCTCCACAAGCGTCAGACCCGGCTTTTCGGAAAGAGAACCCCCCCAGGCATCTTCAAACTTCTTCTTGATCGCCGGATCGTCCACCTTCTGATACCCCGGATACACATCGGGCAGTGCGCCAAGGTCGCAGGCGCCCTGGACATTGTTCTGCCCGCGGAGCGGATTGACCCCCGTGGACTCTTTGCCAAGGTTACCGGTTATCATGGCCAGGTTTGCCAGGGCGAGCACGTTGTCGGTGCCCGTCGTATGTTGGGTGATTCCCATGCTATAGATGATTGATGCCCGTTGGGCCTTGGCATACATCCTTGCTGCCTGGCGGATCAGGTCCGCCGGAACTCCCGTGATCTCTGCGGCGCGTTCGGGAACGGCATCCTCAACACTTTTTTTGAATTCCTCAAAGCCTTCCGTCCGGGACGCAATAAAATCCTTGTTGCCCAGACCTTCTGAAATGATGACGTTCATCATCGCATTCAAGAGGGCGACATCGGTACCGGACCGCTGGCGGAGATGAAGGGCGGCGAAGCGCGCGAGATCAATACGCCGCGGGTCGGCCAGGATCAGACTGGCCCCATGTTTCTGCACCGCCGCCTTGATCTTCAACGCAATGACGGGGTGCGCTTCGGTGGTGTTGGATCCCGTGACAAAAATGCAGTCCGCGTGCTCGATTTCGCCGATGGAGTTGGTCATCGCACCGCTGCCAAAGGTGCGGGCGAGGCCCGCCACCGTCGAGGCATGACAGAGGCGGGCGCAGTGGTCTACGTTGTTGGTTCCCAGCACGGCGCGCATGAACTTCTGGAAAACATAATTTTCCTCGTTGGTGCACTTGGCAGATGAAAATCCGGCAAGGGCATCAGGGCCGGCCTTGTCCTTGATCTCCCTGAATCGGGAAGCAACCAGTTCCAGCGCTTCGGCCCAGCTCGCTTTTTCCAGTTTCCCGTTGCGCCGGATGAGCGGCGTGGTGAGCCGGTCATGGGCACCCACGAAATCAAGTCCGAACCGGCCCTTAACGCAAAGACTTCCCCTGTTGACCACGTTGTCGGTATCCCCGCGAATGCTTACGATGCGTCCGCCCCGCACCCCCAGTACCAGACCGCAGCCGCAGCCGCAATAGGGACAGAGCGTCTTTACTTCCCGCGTCGGCGGCAGAATCTCGGTCTTGACTGCAAGGGCGCCCACGGGACAACGATCAACGCACTCGCCGCAGGACTCGCAGACCGATTCGCTTATCGGAACATCGGTTATGGTTGCAATGTGACTCGCGTCGCCGCGTCCGGCAATGTCTATGGCGCCGACACCTCGAATCTCCCGACAGGCGCGCACGCAGCGGCCGCACAAGATGCACTTGGAAAGATCGCGCCCGAAGAACGGATTACTGTTGTCCAGAATTGATTCTCGTTTTGTCTTTTCAAGACGCTGTTGAGTCACGCCGAGATAGGAGGCCACCTTCTGCAACTCACACTTCTGGTTGGATGAACACGAGAGGCAATCGGCGGGATGATCCGCGATCAGCATTTCGCATATCATCCGGCGCACCTTGTTCACTTCTTCAGTGTCCGTGCGCACCGTCATTCCATCGGACACAGCCGTCGTGCAGGAGGTGGGCAGGCCTTTGATTCCATCGATTTCGACTATACACATCCGGCAGGCGCCGTACGGCTCCAGGCCCTCATCAGAGCATAACGTCGGTATATAGATGCCGGCTGAACACGCCGCCTCAAGCACGGTTGTCCCTTCCGGAACGGTTACCTTGCTGCCGTCGATAGTGAGAATTATCTCTTTCATATCCTTTGGAAAAATTCTCATTCTTGCTCCTGCTCCAGATCACACCGCAGACAGCGGGCGGCTTCCGCCAAGGCGGATTGTTCACTGTAACACAGCTCGACCTGACCGCCATCCGCCACGCGGTCTTTCGGCGCCCGTTTGGGAATCTCGATCCGGGGCACGGCGTCCTGTTCTTCGAGCATTTCACCTGATTCTTCTTCCTTATCCGGCGCAACAACTTCGGCGATGATGCCTTGTCCGCCGAGGTATCGGTCTATGGAGCAGGCGGCGAGCCGACCGGCGGCGATAGCCTCTATGATGGAGGCGGGGCCGGTGACGAGATCGCCGGCGGCAAACACTCCGTTGCAGTTCGTCTGGAATGTATCCTCGTCAACTTGTATTCGCCCGCCCCGGTCGGCCTTGCAGTCCGAGGCGAACGTGTCCTCGGGCGCCTGGCCGACGGCCATGATGACTGCGTCCACCTGCTTGTCAAAGCTGCTGCCGTCGATGGGGACCGGACGAGCCCTGCCGGAATCGTCCATGGGGCCCGGTTGCATTCGAATGCATTTCAGAATGAGAGCGCCGTTCTTGCGATGGATCGCGGTCGGCGCGGTCAGAAACTCCATGTTGACGCCTTCTTCCAGCGCTTCCTCAACTTCCTCGGCCGCCGCCGGCATTTCGACGCGGGTGCGACGGTAAAGCACAGTCACTTCCCTTGCGCCGGCCCGAAGCGCGGCCCGGGCTGCGTCCATGGCCGAGCTTCCGCCGCCGATCACGGAGACCCGACCGCCGAGATTCGTGTTTTCGGACGAATTGAAGCGTTTGAGGAAAGTGAGGCAGTCGAAGACGCCCGCGTCGTCTTCGCCCTCAATCCCCATCTTGAGTCCTTTCTGGGCGCCGCAGGCAAGAAGAACGGCGTCATAACCCCGTTTGAGGAGCTTGAGCGCCGATATGTTGCTGGAATTTGTCCTGATGCTGAAGCGTGACGCTTTCATGATCCGCTCTATCTCTTCGTCAATAACATTGCGCGGAAGCCTGAACCCAGGGATTCCCGTCCGGAGCGTCCCGCCCGGCTGGGTGTCCCTCTCGAACACGGCGACCTTGTGGCCCAGCTTCCCCAGGTAAAATGCCGCAGTGAGACCGGCCGGGCCGGACCCGACAACCGCGACGCGCCTTCCCGTAGGCTTTGCTTTCGGTGCGCGCTTTCTGCGGCGGCGAATTCCGCGTTCCGCGGCAAAGCGTTTAAGCGCGCGTACCGCAATGGGATCGTCCAAATCTCCACGGCGACACTTTGTCTCGCACGGATGAAAACAGACATAGCCGCAAATTGACGGGAACGGTATCTTTTCCATGATCACGTCAAGCGCGTCGGAGTAGCGGCCGGCAGCGATATATCGCATGTAGCGTGGAACGTGAACGCCCGCCGGACAGGTGTGCATGCAGGGCGCTTTTACAAGCCCGCGACATACCGCTGCCGGACACTTCTTGCGTTTGATGTGGGCTTCATACTCGTCCCGGAAGTAGCGGATGGTGGTAAGAACGGGATTAGGCGCTGTCTGCCCCAACCCGCAAAGCGCCCCCTGTTTCATTGTCGCAGCAATTTGCAGCAGGAGGTCAATGTCTTCAAGGCGTCCCTCGCCTTTTGTGATACGATTCAAGATTTGAAGCATTTGTTTCGTGCCCAGGCGGCACGGAACGCATTTTCCGCACGATTCGCTGTGGGTGAACTCCACAAAGTACCGCGCAATGTCCACCATGCAGGTGTCTTCGTCCATTACCACCATGCCGCCGGAACCCATGATGGCTCCGGCTGCGGCCAGTTTCTCGTAATCCACCGGCATATCGAGCAATTTTGCCGGGATACAACCACCCGAAGGTCCGCCGGTCTGAACCGCCTTGATCTTCTTGTTTCCGGGAATACCGCCGCCGATCTCAAAAACAATCTCGCCCAGACTAATCCCCAAGGGAACTTCGATTAACCCTGTTCGAACGATTTTTCCGGCAAGAGCGAAGGTCTTCGTCCCGCGACTTTTGTCGGTGCCATGCCGGGCGAACCACTCACTGCCATGTTCCATAATTGCCGGAACATTGGCCAGAGTCTCTACGTTGTTTATATTGGTGGGTTTTCCATGGAGCCCTTCCTGCGCAGGGAACGGCGGCCGGGGCCGGGGCATACCCCGTTTTCCTTCTATCGAGGCCAAAAGAGCTGTTTCCTCGCCGCATACAAAGGCGCCGGCCCCTTGCTTGAGCTTGATATGGAATCGGTGTCCGGAATCAAGAACGTTATCCCCCAACAGAGCGTAGTCTTCCGCCTGAACGATTGCATTTTCAAGTCGTTCTATGGCCAGGGGATATTCAGCACGGACGTATATATAGCCTTCACTTGCGCCGATCGCGTAGGCCGCTATCGTCATGCCCTCGATGACGGAGTGGGGGTCACTCTCAATGACCGCCCGATCCATGAACGCCCCCGGGTCTCCTTCATCCGCGTTGCAGATCATATACTTCCGGCTGCCGGCGGACCGGCGGCAGTATTCCCACTTCATCCCGGTAGGGAACCCGGCCCCTCCGCGGCCGCGCAGGCCTGACTTAATGATCTCTTCGATCACCTTATCCGGAGACATCGCCAGTGTTTTCGCCAGTCCTGCGTAGCCGCCGCGCGCCAGGTAATGATCGATGTTGGCCGGGTCGATCAGGCCACAGTTACGAAGAACAACCCGCACCTGGCCCTTAAGCATAGGATGATCCATCAAGGCCGGGATACCCTCAATGGACTTTTCACCCATGACCGCGAGGGCCAGATCAGACGGGAGACGACCTTCTTTGAAGTAGTCGTGGAGGATCAGCTCGACATTCTCGATGGTCACGTTGCCGTAAAGCAACCGCGGAGCACCGGGGCGGCCGAGCTCGACCAGCGGTTCCGCATAGCATAGACCCAAACAGCCGACTTCATAAACACGAGCCTCTATCCGTTCCCGTTTCAGCCAATCTCGGATAGCCTCAATGACCTCGATCGCGCCGGCCGCGCGACCACAGGTCCCGGTTCCAACCAGAATCCGCAGACGGTCCTCACCTGCGAACGCCTTCCATACCGAACGGGCCTTTTGCTGGATCTGGGTAAAGGTCAATTGAGACTCTCAAGTATTTTTTCCGCTTTTTGCGAAGTTATTCTCCCGTAAGCCTTGCCGTCGACTACCATGACCGGGGCCAACGCGCACGAGCCAAAACAAGCCACCCGTTCAAGGCTGAACTTATAATCCGCGGTGGTCTCGCCCGGTTTGATTCCGAGCTTCTTTTCCACGGCCTGCATTATCCGCCTGCCGCCACGCACATGGCAGGCTGTTCCTTGACAAACACGTATCTTGTGCTTGCCCTGACGAGTCAGGTAAAACTGCGCATAGAATGTGACCACGCCGTACACGGAACTTTCGGGTATGTTAAGGAAGTGCGCAATTTTCGTCATGGCTTCTCGCGGCACGTAGCCAACGGCCCCTTGGACATCCTGGAGGATAGGAATCAACTCGTTCCGCTGCCCTTGATAGCCGGAGAAGATTTGCTGGATGGCTTGCCGGTCGTTGGTCTGCACTGTTCTGGCCTCCATCAAAGGAAAAGATCATTTATAAAGAAAAGTCGATAAAAAGCAAGGGTGTTTCGCGAATTTCGCACCGATGATCTCAGAAACAGTCCGCGAAATATTTTCCGCACTTTCAGGTGTTCCCGGCAATCGCTTTCGGCGGGTTACGCCCTTGTTCCTGGCAGCGGGGATAAACAACAATATGGCCCCGGCGCCCGCGGTGTCTTAGACGCTTTCCCGTAAAGATACACGTTTTTGCGAGTATCTTTCTGGGTAGCGGAGGCTTTATGCCTCCGAAGATCGCAGGGATAAACCCTGCGCTACCTTGGGCGGAACGTCCGGCAGTTGACGGATTGCGGGCGTTAGCCCGCCTTAAGCCAATTTCCGGGCCGTGATCCAAAGCATGGGCCCCACGAAAAAGGCTTTGCCGATGAAATACAATCCGAGGCCGGTGGCAACGGCATCTTCGCCATGATTCAACCCGGTTTTGGTCAGGATCCACAATCCTCCTCCCAGGCAGAACAAGAACGCCGCAATCGCGCAGGCGACACCAATCCTTTTCATAATGTCACTCATTTCATTATCTCCTGTGACTCCGTTCGATTTCGCGCCGCGCTATTTCAACCGCGCGGCGGGGTTTGCCCAGGTCGCCATGTACCGTGTAAACGTCACGGACAATGAATTCGACCGCAACGTCACGCGTGGCTTCCAGCGTGTTCCGGATGCACTGCGCCCATCCCTCCTCGTTCAGCTTGACATCAACGCCGAGGAAATTGGGATCCGGTTTGCGCGAGAACACTATTTCCGTATTCCGAAGCGCATCTCCCATGAAAGGCTCGTCACACCATCGGGAAATGGAGACCTTCTTAAGATGCGGTAGATTCTTGAGGTCATTCCAGAACGTGTGGACCGGTTCACAGCATCCATAGTAGACAAACCCCAGGGGCTCACACACGTCGTGATAATATGGGGCGCAGAACTCGTGAAACATCTCGGGTGCAATCCCAACGGTCTCTTGACTGTTGGCGGAACCCCACATATCGCCCAACTTTACCGGTCTGCCCTTGAGGTCCTGTGCCGGCAGTCGGGTCGTAAAATTATAGCTGGATCCAAAGCTGGCCTGATTGCCGTTATTAAGCCGTAACAAACCCTCTGCTTCGGCCCAGCGCATTACCCGCAAGGCATTGTCGCGCAGATAGGCCATCAGCCGATGCATTTCGTCAGGGCAATCGTACATTGCCATGAAGAATGCTTCCATCCCCATAAGTTGCACCACGTTGTAGGTTAGGAAGGGGCAACCATATATGCCGCTCCGGATCTCAACCGGTAACAGGTCGCCAAGAAGATCTGCCAGGAAGTCCTTCCACTCCGCTGTCTTCTTGCGGTCAACGCTGCAGACGGCAGGTTTCAGCAGACTCAGGTCGCGCTTCAAATCCTTGATGGGATGAATGAAATGGTAGCCCGTCATAACGCCCTGGGCATCCTTCGCGCTCTCCTGCTCGATTTTCACGCCCAATTCGTCGATATTGACAAGCCAGCCTATATCAAAAGTATCCGGCATCACTTTGTCGTCATCGATCAGATCGTGATTGCGGATGTTTCGCAGGAGTTGCCACTCGATGCCCTTCCCGGTCTCGGACTGACAGCGAAAAATATCTTTCGGCATGAAATCACGGTTGAAGGTCCACGTCTCGACGATGACCGGCGGACGGGCTCCGGGGACGCCGTCGTTGAGGTCGTACCACATTTTTTTACGCTCTTCCATTACCGGCCGGGCCGCAATGTCTGCCTGTTTGCGGGCAAGCTCGCGCAGATATTGGCGCTCATTGTTCGGTATATTCCATTTCATCACGCATCTCTCCTAAAAGCGTCTTTGATGGCTACTATGTGGAAGATCGTGAAGAAAAGCAATAGTGGGATTGCGTCACAGCGGGCCTTTTGCTAAGGTTGCCGGGCATGAAACAGAAGGTTGCCATATTACCGTCCCTGTTGGCCGGGAACTTCGGCCGGCTGGAGGAGTCGGCCTTGAAGGCCCAGGCGGCGGGCGGGGATGCCCTGCACCTGGATATCATGGACGGGCATTTCGTGCCGAATCTCACCATGGGACCGGATGTCGTGCGCATGGCGCACAGCTGTTTACGGATTCCGCTCAGCGTCCATCTCATGCTGACCCGGCCCGACTATTTGGTGGACGCGTTCATCGAGGCGGGATCCGCCACCCTCCTGATCCACGCGGAAGCGCAGTGCGATGTCGCCAAAACTCTGCGCAGAATCCGTGAAAAAGGCATCCGTCCCGGGCTCGCGCTGAATCCGGAAACGCCGGCCGCGGCACTGGATCCCTACTGGGGCGCGTTCGACGAGGTGTTATGCATGACCGTGCATCCCGGATTCGGCGGCCAGGCGTTCATGCCGGAAGTCCTGCCGAAGCTTTCGGAAATTTTCACGCGAGCCCGGCAGGGCAGGGGAGAGGAATCTGTAGTTGACCTTGGAGTGGATGGGGGGATTGACCTGGAAACCGTCAAACAGGCGGCCGGCGCCGGCGCCAATATCATCATTGCCGGCAGTTCCCTGTTCAAGGCGGCGGACATGAGCCAGGCGCTCGCCGCCATGCGAACTGCGGCGGAGCAGTCCTGGACTGTCGCGGACGACAGTTAATAATTTGATCTAATAAGAAATTGTGGTATGTAGGGGCTGAGCTCTTGTCACGCCGTAGAGCGCCACGGCGAACGAAGGGGGATGCTCAGCCCAAGGTTTTGCAACCCACGGACGGTTTCAGCCACGTCGCCTCGAAACGAGGCAAGTGATCCCTGGGTTGCCGACGGGACAAGCTGAACCCCTACAAATACCCTAAAATCCGCCCCGCTTAGGGGCGATAAACGCAGATTTTCATGGACACTGATTTATCTCTCATTCGAAATTTCTGCATCATTGCCCACATTGACCATGGCAAATCCACACTGGCGGATCGCATGCTCCAGATCACCCATACCGTGGTGGCCCGTGATTTCCGCGACCAAGTACTGGACAGCATGGACCTGGAGCGGGAACGCGGCATTACCATCAAGTGCCATCCGGTCACGATGATTTACCCGGCCGCGGACGGCAGGTCGTACGCCTTTAACCTGCTGGACACCCCGGGCCATGTGGATTTTACCTATGAAGTGTCTCGCAGTATGGCGGCATGCGAAGGGGCGCTCCTGGTCGTGGATGCCGCCCAGGGCGTGGAGGCCCAGACCGTGGCCAATGCTTACTTGGCCATGGAAAATAATCTGAAGATTATCCCCGTCATTAATAAGATCGATCTCCCCACGGCCAATATCCAGGACATTACCCGTCAAATCGAGGAAGTGCTGGGCCTCGGCATGGAGGAGGGGTGTGCGATCAGCGCCAAGACCGGGCAGGGCATCCGGGAACTCATGGAATTAATCGTGCTATCGATTCCTCCGCCCCGCTCCGCGCGGGAAATGGGTGTCACCCGCGCCCTGGTATTCGATTCTGTTTTTGATCCGTTCCGGGGCGTAGTGCCCTATATCCGCATAATGGACGGACAGGTGAAGGCGGGGGATAAAATCCGTTTCATGGGGACCGGCATCACCACGGAAGTCAAGGAAGTCGGCGTTTTTTCGCCCAAGCTGACCCCGGTTCCCGTGTTGAACACCGGGCAGGTCGGCTACTTGATCGGCACGATCAAGGATCCGCGTGATATTCGCATCGGGGACACGGTTACGACGGGGGAACGTCCGGCCAAGGAATCGTTGCCAGGGTTCAAGAAGATCCTGCCCATGGTGTTCAGCGGTATTTACCCCGTGAACACGGCCGACTATGAAAAGCTTAAGTCCAGCCTGGACCGGCTAAGCCTGAACGACAGCGCGTTCACGTACCAGTCGGAAGCATCGACGGCGCTGGGGTTCGGGTTCCGATGTGGATTTCTGGGGTTGCTTCACCTGGAGATTGTCCAGGAGCGGCTCCGCCGGGAACACGACGTTGAGATCATCAGCACCTATCCGGCCGTCGTTTATCACATATACCTGAAGGACGGCACGATGATCCAGGTGGATAACCCGGCCCGCATGCCGGAGCAGACAAAAATCGATCATATCGAGGAACCCATCATCCGGGCCTTCATTATCTGCCAAAATGAGCAAATCAGCGACTTGATGAAGCTCATCATGGAGCGCCGGGGAACCGTGGAAAAAACCGACTCGTTGGATACCCGCAGAGTCATGATGACCTGCACCATGCCGCTCAATGAAATCGTCATTGATTTCTACGATTACCTGAAGAGCATCAGCCACGGCTACGCCTCCATGGATTACGAGCACACGGGGCACGTCCCGAGCGACCTGGTTAAACTGGATATCCTGCTTAACGGCGAACCGGTGGACGCGTTTTCCTGCCTGATTCACCGTGACAAGGCGGAGGCCAGGGGAAGGCAAATGTGCAAAGCGCTGAAAGAAGTTATTCCCCAGCATTTATTTGTGATCCCCGTTCAAGCCGCCATTAACAAGACGATCATCGCCCGTGAGACGATCCGTCCGTTGCGCAAGGATGTGACCGCCAAATGCTATGGCGGCGATATCTCGCGAAAACGCAAACTGCTGGAACGGCAAAAGGAAGGCAAAAAGAAAATGAAGCAATTCGGAAAAGTGAACGTGCCCCAGGAAGCGTTTATCTCGGTGATGAAAACCGGGGGGTAGGGGATGGCGTCGTAATTAAATGCATAGGAAATTCCTTAAGGCGGGCTTGTCCCGCCGCGGGCCTTATTCTAAAATATGAAGACTTATTTTCAGCGCCGGCGACTGATCAAATATCTCCAGCAACTGCTTCGAGAAGCCCAGCATGCCAGGAACTTGAAGGAAGACGTAGCCGAACCCAAGTTATTGCGGCTGTTGGATGAATCGCGACAGGCGGTACTCCGGGTAATGGAAACCCGGGACTGGCCGGCCATGGTATCCGTTGGGCAAGAATTGGAAAATGTCATCATCCGGATGTGCCCGCCGCGGCCGCGCGCCGCGCTTCGTGAAAATATTGAAATCATTCTGGTGGCCGTGGCCGTGGCCATGGCATTCCGGACTTATTTCATTCAACCGTTTAAAATTCCCACCGGGTCCATGTCACCCACGTTGTATGGCATTCATTATACGGCCAAGGAACGCCCGGACATTTTCGACCGGCTTCCGTTTAATCTCGTTAAATGGATTGTGTGGGGCGAATGGTATGTTGAGGTCCGGGCTAAAACCTCCGGCAATGTCCGGATCGAACCGGCCCAGGATGGACGGCTGATGCTGATCAACGGCATGTACCATCTTGTCAATAAGGGCATGTCGGATCACGTCGCGCAGGGTGATTACGTGGTGAAAGGACAGTTGCTGGCCTCGGCCATGCGCATCACCGGGGATCATATCTTCGTTGATAAAGTCAGCTGGAATTTCCGCTACCCCTGGCGGGGCGAAATCATGGTATTCAAAACGACGGGAATTCATCATCCGCAGATCAAAACGAATGAGCACTATGTAAAACGGATGGTGGGACTGCCTGACGAAACGCTTCAGTTTCAACCGCCACGGCTCCTGATCAACGGCCAAAATCCAGCCCATTCCCGGTCTCTAGACAGGATTGAAAGCCGACAAGACGGATATGACGGATATCAGCTTGGCGGCCGGGACAACCGAACGGCTGACTACCTGGCAAGTGTGTCAAATTGCGTAACACTGGGTAAAGACCAATACTTTGCGTGCGGGGATAATCAATTTAACAGCCTGGACAGCCGCTACTGGGGACCTGTTCCAAAAAGGAATCTGGTCGGACCGGCAGTCTTCATATATTGGCCAATTTCACGCCGTTGGGGTTTAGCGGAATAGGGCATCTCAGTCCTTATAATCCAATTATCCAACGAATAGGGACAATCCCGAATATCTTGCCATAAATGCTAACGTCGCATAATATATCTTATGTCGCCTCAGCGGTGCGCTCTTCCACTATCTGTTGAGTTGTTTTGGAAGTTCGAACGGTATTCACCCCAATATCGGCATAAAGCCGACTATCCTATCGTACCAGATAAACCAGTTTTCAGGCTTGCCAGACCGCTCTATATCCAGGACGAAGCCATTGACGCGATTATTCACGAATTCACGGATAAAGTATTCCGCGCGGGACTGGCTGATCATGGGCACGGAATTGAGTTTACGGATGACATCATCCTGTTTTAAACCCAAGGCATTAAACATGTCGCCTTCGCCTTCGACCTTCAGCACATATCCGGCGATATGACTGGCTTTATACACCGGTTTCAAGGAATCGAACACTTTTGCCAGACGTTCCGTATTATTAAGCAATTCCTGGTAATATTTGAGCATTTCATCCCGTTGCAAGACCCACCGGGTTTCCCCTACTCGTTTTCCAAAACGATTCAGCATTTCCAGAGCCCCGGCCACGGTTTTGTCCATTTGATTGGAGTCGGCGGGCAGGGGACGATCACCGGAAAAACTCAGACGCAGTTCTTCGTCCCGGTCCCCTTCCCGCACGATAATGCGCTCGGGAAATATGGATACTATCATGACCGTCTGATCCAGCAAATCGCCTTCAGCCACCAATTGCTGTTCTTTGCGCTGAAGATCGTCGATAATTGCCCGGCGGGACTGCTGGCTGTTGCCGATGGCAAAAAAGGTTCCAGCCAGACGAAATCGCTTGGCTAGCGGGCCCAGAACGGCGGCGACGGGTTCTGCCAGACACTTCTTGAAGACGGAACTGTCAAACGCCAGAGTCGGAGCCGCCGGCCTTGATGGCCAATCGAGGGATATATCGGTGCGGGGATGATCCACGATCACCGGCAGGGTTGCATACAGGCGACCGTATTTTCCCGCCAGGGCCAGGCTGATGATGATCCCCCACCAGGAGAATCTCCTCAGCCAATCATGGATCCAAAATCTTGGCATGGTTGAACTAGGCCCGAAAGGATATCGACGGCAAAGCTGTAAGCCGGATTCTGTAGTCCAAACCGGGGATATTTCCCCGACCCGGATGATGACCATTTGTCTTGCTGTTCCTGCCGTTATGACCGAAACAGACTTATTGCGATCTACCCGAAACTGCCCCCGATAAAACATCGGAGTAAAAGCGGGCCGCCTGTAACAGTTTCATATTCGATCTTGCTCCAGGTGGGGTTTACCGTGCCTCCGGCATTGCTGCCGAAGCGGTGGTCTCTTACACCGCCTTTTCACCCTTACCCCGATAACCCCGTGAGGGGTAGCGGGGCGGTATTTTTTCTGTGGCACTTTCCGTATCCCGCGCATTACCGCGGAATCCCCCGGCATTATACCAGGGCACCCTGCCCTATGGAGTCCGGACTTTCCTCCCCCCCACCCTGGACGTGAAACGCCCAGAACGGCGGAACGGTCATCCGCTTCAACCGTCGATATCCAAGGCTTTATACTATGTTAGACGACCGGACTTAGCGCGTCCAGTATAATATGCGGCCGCAGAAACTGCAGGTGACAATCGCTTCCGACTTGCGAGTGTCGTGAATGACTTGAGGGGGAAGTGTCATGTGGCATTGACCGCAGGCATTGTTTTCAATGCTGACCAGGGCCATGTCTTTTTTATGATCCATGACATGGTTATACCGCGACAGCCAGGCAGGATTAACGCCCGTTACCAGGCCACTCCGATCTTTCTGGATCTGCTGAATATCCTGCTCCAGAACCTCGCGTCGCTTTTCAAGGTTTTGCAGTTGTTCCCGGATGCGGACTTCATCCGTTTCGACATCGGACTTGCGACGGGCGACTTCAGCCTGGGCCTGCTCCGTCTGCTCCATTAATACAATTTCCCGATCTTCGAGTCCGCGAATTTTCTCCTGAACATGTGCGATTTCATTATTCAACGCCCGAAATTCAACATTCGACTTGATCTGGTACTGCTGTTCGCGGAACTTGATAATTTGCTGACGGCAGGATTCGATGTCCAGTTCCAGTTGCTTAATGGATGCCTGTTTGACTTTCAGCGCTTCCTTGGATTGATCCAAGGCTTCGCGGGCCTGGGTAATCCAGGTCTCCGTTTCCTTTTGACGGATGGGGATACTGTTGAGTTCCCGCTGGCACTGGGCGATCCGGTTGTCGCGTTCCTGGATAATGAGTAGGTTGTCGATGGTTTCAAGTACGGCTTGCTTTTCCATGGCTGGGAACTATACAATATAAGGCGAAATATTCACAAGATAATAATCGGGTTAGAATCCGATTATTAAGAACAGAAGATCATGGCCGGTAAACAACAATCTGGTGGACACAGCCAGCCCAAGGGATTGACCCTGCTGGGCCGGAAAAGCAATCCCTGCCCCGCCTCGCCGGACGATGCCCGGCTGGAAACGTTTAAGAACGCATATCCCCGCCGGAACTATTGGATCCATTGCGACTGCCCCGAATTCACGTCCCTTTGTCCCATCACCGGGCAGCCGGACTTTGGCGTCATCACGATCGAATACATTCCGGATCGCCGATGTATTGAAAGCAAATCGCTCAAGCTGTATCTCTTTTCATTCCGGAATTTCGGGACGTTTTACGAGGCGGCGGTGAACCGGATTCTTGACGACCTGGTCAAAGCCTGCCAGCCCCGGAAAGCCTGTGTCACCGGCAAATTCAGTCCCCGCGGCGGCATTGCCATGACCGTGACCGCCAACTATCCCCCACCCCGCCAGCAGCCTGCTAAAAGAATATGAATAGATTCGACGCAGTCGAATCTATACCTTCAGGTGCTTGAATTTAGGCAGGTAGGCCTTGTTCTTGTTCAGCATCTCCTGGACCATCCGCTTGATTTCCGCCAGCGACAGGACCGCCGCGCTCAACGGATCATAGGCGATGGCCTGAAACACGAGGCGCGGATTCCCGGTCAGGGCGGCTTCGACCGCCATTTCCTCCACGGCGACACTGATATTGTTCAAGGCCGCGCACTGCGGCGGCAGAGCGCCCACGGGCACCGGGTTGAATCCGCGCTGGTTTGCGAAGACCGGCACCTCGACACAGACGTCCGGAGGCAGATTGCTAATCAGCCCCGTGTTGGGCACGTTGCCGTTGAATTCGAAAATTTCACCACCCAGCCGCGCATTGATGATCGAGGCGGCATATTCATGCCCGCGCTTCAGATTCAGCGGCTGGGGATCGTTCAGCCAGTTTTGGATATGTTTTCGCCAGCTGTGCTTCATCCTGCGATAGCCATTCAGGATGTAGGCATATTCACCGGGATTCCAGCCGGTGCCCTTGATGCAATACTTTTTGATCAGGTCAGGACGCTTGCGAAACCACCAGTTATATTCCGAGTTGTGCCCGCTGGATTCGCTGACGTAGCGATCCAGGTGCAGGAACATTTCATTGCGCACCTGTTCCTCGTTCCTGATTTTCGGGTTGTCCATAATTGCCCGGCGGATCAGCGGATAGGCATCCCGCTTCTTCCATTCGAATTTCAGGTACCACGCCTGGTGATTGATGCCGCCGCAGACATAGGTTATTTCGCTCATGGGCGCGCCAATCCATTTCGCCAGCATTTGGGCCGTGCCCTGCACGCTGTGGCAAAGACCGGTCACCTGGATGCGGCTCGTCTTCTGCATGGCGCGGCACAACATGGCCATGGGATTGGTGTAGTTGAGGAGAATCGCGTCCGGGCAGACCGCTTCCATGTCGCGGCAGATATCCACCATTACCGGAATGGTGCGCAAGGCCCGGAACACGCCGGACACGCTTCGCGTGTCGCCGACGTTCGTATCCACGCCGAAGCGCTTGGGAATCGTGATGTCATATTGCCAGACGTTGACGTCACCGGAGAGGATTGTACAGATGACGGCATCGGCGCCCTTGAGAGCCTCGCGGCGGTTCGTGGTGGCAACGACCCTGGCGGGATATTTTCCCTCCCGGACAATGCGTTCCACCGCTTTTTTACTATATGCCAGCCGTTGCGGGTTGATATCCATCAGCGCCAGGGTCGCGTCCTTCAACAAGGGAAACGTGAGGATGTCCTTGGTCAACGTCCGCGTGAATCCGAAACTGCCCGCTCCAATAAACGCAATCTTCGCCATGGTTGCCACCCTACTCCTTTCGATTTGATTGTTAAAAAGATATCCCTTGAGTCAGTTTCAAAAGTCCTGCGGACACGACCTGCCCGCAATGCTTTGCATAGCGATGCAGGCGGGCGGAGCGTGTCCCTCCATCCCCTGAAAATGGCCGATTTTTCGGCGCTTGGGAGGGTCGTGCTCCGTCACGACCGTTTTGAAAAGGACTTTTGAAACTGACTTCCTTGTAATACGCCGCATCATACAAGGCGGATTATTGGAAAGACAAGGAGATAATAACACTTACGTTGGAATGACTATTTTGGCATACTTGTTCCCATGAAACACCCGATGGAAGCGGCTATCAAATCGGCGCGGCAAGGGATCCGACTGGACCATGGGGGGCCCTTCGGCGCCTGCATCGTGAAACGCGGACGGATCATCGCCACGGCTCATAACACGGTTCTGCGCGATCATGACTCCACGTGTCACGCTGAAATTAACGCCATTCGGCAGGCTTGCCGAAAATTGAAGTCGCATGATCTTACGGGGTGCGTATTATATACGACGGCGGAACCCTGTCCGATGTGCCTGGGCGCAATCTACTGGGCCCGGATCAACGCCGTGCATATCGGAGTGACCTCCGCTGTGGCGGTGCGCGCCGGATTTGATGATGCCCTGATTCGGAAAGATATGCAGCGTCCCCTGGGCCGGCACCGGATTCCAATGCGTAGCGGGGTGATGCAGGCCGGCTGTTGGGAGGTCTTTAAGGAATGGAAGAAACTGAACGGTGTTCTTTATTGACTTTGTTTTTGAAGATTCGTCTTTCTCGATTTTCCCCCATTTCAGCACATACGTCACAGCGTATCGACCGGACTGACCACACCCATCGGGCCCTTGTTAAGCACATGCGTGTAGATCAGAGCTGGTGGAGAGGATTCTTTTCATAGGCCGTCATGAGGCGTTCTTCCCATGGGCCGCGATCAATGGGAGTATGCTTAACGGGTTCCTTGCCCTCGGCCAGTTGATTCATGGCCAGTCTGCCAACAAAGCCATCGCGTGTTCCGCTCGGTGCTTCAATGCCGCCGTTGGCAACGAGAGGCAGATCGTGCTTGACTACATACAAAGATTGTATATGGTATTAGCAGAAAGAGAGGCAATCATGAACACCGCAACGGTAAATATATCCTTTCAGGAAAGCCTGCTGGCGGACATCGACAAAATCGCAAGGGTTGAATCCCGCTCACGCTCTGAACTTCTTCGGGAAGCCGTTCGACTCTACATTGATCGCAAACGACGATGGGACAGGATCTTTGCGTATGGAAAAGCTGTGGTCACGCGCGAGAATCTGACCGAGACGGACGTTGCTTCAGAGATTCAGGCGTATCGCCAACAGAAGGCCCGAAACCGATGAAGCGACAGCGCATCGTTCTGGACACGAACGTGCTTATCTCCGCAATACTCTTTGGCGGTCCGCCACGAGATGTGCTGAAGCTTGTCATCAGCGGGGCGATTGACTGTTCTCTGTGCCTTCCCATATTGGATGAAACCCGGGAGGTGCTTCGGCGTCCGAAGTTCGGGTTTTCCCCGGAGCAGTCCTTTCAGCTTCTTGAGGAACTGCACGCTGCCTGCGACATAATCAATCCCGCCGCGCGCGTCCCAGCCGTTACCTCGGATCCGGACGACAACATGATCTTGGAGTGTGCCTTGGAATCGAACGCGAATGTTGTTGTTTCCGGGGACCATCACCTGCTCGACCTCGTCGTGTTTCGTGGCATTCATATTTTCACGCCGTCCGATTATCTAAAAACGATCAAAAATAAGACAGAATTGCCATCAAAGGGGTCAAGCGTACGTCGCGTTCCGCGCCACCGCTGACCCCGAACGTTCGCCTGAGAAGAATGAAATTACTTCCTGAAGACAAACGCGAATGGCAAAATGCTTTGTTTTTTGCCGTAACATTTCCTCTTTTTTAATACCTGAATATTGCGCGAAAATCGCGCAATATTCACTTTTCGTCAATGCTGACAAGGCATTGGCGAAAAGACGTCGCGTTGGGCGGATAACCCAATGGGTTATCCGCTCAACGCAAGTG
>Ga0180014_1000074_pt1 | contig 27227 bp, 24 predicted proteins | sample KR13_S1_MetaG_FD_116507 | JGI IMG/M metagenome (GOLD analysis project Ga0180014, IMG submission 116507) | Groundwater microbial communities from the Olkiluoto Island deep subsurface site, Finland - KR13_S1_MetaG | ecosystem: Environmental > Aquatic > Deep subsurface > Groundwater | place... | reverse complement strand
TGCAAACCCGCTGACTGGATTCACGGACATAATGATCCGGCGCTACATCGAACAGAACGGGCTCCAGGAACACCCGGCCAAGTCCGCCGGCGCCTGCACCATAGGTTGTCTTTTCTGCGGAGGAGGAGCTCAATTTACAAACAGCGGATTCCCGATACTCCGCCGGCAGGCCCCGGATTTATGGCGCTGGTTCATGGTGGAGAGCAAGGCCGGGGAAATTGTGCTCTCGATTAAGCATGATACCCCGCTTGACCAAACACGCAAAGCCCTTGAACAGCTCGGAGGACTTGCGGCCGTTGCGGCAAAGACACCCTGGATCTTCGATTTTCTCAAACTGACACCCATGCGGGGGTATGCGAAATAGGGGGATGCTGGGATAAGTCCGGCGCCGAGATCGTCGGCCCTGGACAATTCTGGGCCATGTTTTTTTCATCCCGTGACCGAAAGGCCGGTTTTTCGATTGAATGCCGACAAACGCCGCTGCGTGGAAATCGCGTTGAAGGAGTTTGCCGCGCTGTCGGATGTGCAGATCGGGAAACTTTGCGGCGTTGCAGATAGAACGGTTGCGTCATATAGGCCTGTCAACCTCGAAAATTTCGAGGTTGAAAAGAGGACGGGAGCCGATGGAAAAGTCCGCGCCATGCCCAGGACGGCGCGGGATGAACGCAAACGACGTGCGGATGGGCTAAGACCTTCACTGCGTGCCCGTCCCTGCCATGTACACGGCACCGCCCAAGCCTTCGTAGTCGCTCGCCCGAGATCGTCAAACGTCATTGATCCTGGCGACCGGCAGGTCTGGCGCCACGATGCCCGGCAACGCCTCGTGCGATAACCCTGCTGCCGTGTAACACGGCTAACGCCACCCGAGCCATACCGTGACACCACAGGAGACGGGCGGACGGGTACGCGGTGAATTCCACGGGCTACCACCGGCGCCGCCGTGCGACGTGCGCAACTATCGCAGGCCGAGCCATGCAAAGGACCACCGGCGGAGAGCGGGGCGATTTTCTCCGTCACAATTTCCAGCACGTCAAATCCAAAAATTGTAACGCCTTTGTAACGAAAAAAAACTTGTTTCCGGTAGTTTTGTGATAACTCGTGACAAGTCTTGATGAGATCATACGCCGTCACAACATTTTATCAATGCGCGTTTTGTGTTGATGTTCAAGAAGTTATGCCGTAGCGCCGGGATGGTTTAGAAATCCGATGCTCTATCCAGCTGAGCTACGGGGGTATGCTGAAAATTAACTCACTGCAATGAGGGGATGTTACGACAGGCTCAATCGTGTTTTCAAGAAGAAACCACCGGTCGGGAGCAGTCAATGGATCGATTCAGGCTTGTTGCGCAGATCGTCAAGGTTGACACCCCGCGCTTTCAATTTCTCGCCGATCGTTTGATTGTCGGGATTGCGGCGATAGCTTTCTTCCCACCAAAACAACGCCTCCCGGGCGCGGTGCAAAGCGGCCAGGACATCGCCCATATGTTCCATGATCGTAGGGTCATCCGGCATGAATACCATGGCGTTAACGATCTCGTCGAGGGCTTCCGCGGTGCGCCCCTGTTTGAAATAAATCCATCCCAGCGTATCCAGAAAAGCGCCGTTTTCCGGTTCGTCCTCCAGGGCATGACCGACATAGTCAAGCGCCTGAATCAGGTTCGTGCCGCGCTCGGACCACATATAGGCCAGGTAATTGAGAGCCTCGATATTGTCGGAATCCAAGATGAAGGCATGCTGCAGCAAAGCCTCTGCCTGGCTGAACTGACCGTTCCTTTCGCAGGCAGACCCGTAACTGAAATAAAACGCCGAATCAAGATTGCCCTCATCCTCGGGGTCCGCCGCCGCGGCCTCCCGGGCCGTTTCCAGGGCGTCCACGGTTTCGCGATACCGTTCCATCCGGCTGTACAGCAGGGCAAAAAAATAATTAACCGCAAAGTCATCCGGGAGCATACGGTCCGCCTTTTTCATGACCAGTACCGCCTCGTCTTTGCGATCCTGGCTTAACAACAAGAATGCCCAGCGGACATAGGCATCCACTAGAGAAGGATCCAGTTCAATAGTTTGCCGATAGAGAGACGCCGCGTTCTCATCGAGGTTATTCACTTGAGCAACAACGCCGTAATGAAGCGTCAGCCGGGCGGCCATGGCGCGGTCCTCATACCGGCCGGCAACATGCTGTAAGTGATAAAGGGTCTCTTTTGCTTCTGCTTCCTGGCGATTGGTGAGGTAAAGCTGGGCTAACATTTCCAGAATCTTCTGATCTTCCGGCAGTTGTTTTAATCCCGATTCCAGCACTTGACTTGCCTTCCGGGGATCGGTTTCCAGGTAGAACAGGGCGAGTTTGAGATAGGGTTTGTTGGTAGTCGGCTCGCCGGCACAGGCCGAGGTGAAACGCGAGACGGCGTTCGTGGTATCCGATAGATTTTCATACAATTCGCCGAGATAGTATTGAATGTCGGAGTTTCTGGGTTCCTGATCGGCGATCACTTTGAGATATTCAACGGCTTTTTCCTTGTTACCGACAGCAAGATAACAGAGCGCCAGCTTCTTTTGGACCTGGATATCGCCCGGTGATTGCGTGGCGATAGCGGTAAAACATGCGATGGCGCTTTCGATTTGGCGCGTCATCAGGTACATGTCCCCCAACTGTTGAAGATACGGGATGGTCAACTCATCCTGGGGTTCACGGGAGGCCTGCTCGTAATACTTGATGGCTTTCCGGATATCCGGCGTGATTGTGGCGGCGAGAATATTTCCCGCCCGCTGGTTATACAAATCACCCAGGAGACGGAGCATGGGACGCCTGTCTTCCACTTTGGCCAGGGATTCTTCAAGTGTTGCAATGGCGCGCGCCTCGTCCCCCAGCTCCCGATACAGAAGCGCCAATTGAAGATAACCATTATAGTTCGCAGGCTCAATCCTCATGGCCTCACGACAGGCGGCTTGGGCGGCATCCCCATCCTTTAGCGCCTGATAAATCTGCGCCAAGTAGAGACGAGCCTCGCCCGAATGGGGATTCTGACGGCAGGCTTCCTTTATCACGGCAACGGCTTCGGCCGTTTCTCCCCGCCGCAGGCGCATGGCCGCCACCCGGACATAGAGATTCATCCGGTCCGGCCTCAATTGGACGGCTTGAAGATAATTCGTCAGAGCGTCGGAATCAGCCATTCCCTCGCGCAGGACTCCCACGCTAAAATTGGCCAAGGCTTCCGCCAAATCCAACTCGGATTGGCTCAAGCCGATATCCTGCTCCTGAACCTCATGAACCGAGACGGAAGGAGTGGATGGCGTGTGACAGCCAGCCAGAAGACCCGCTATGGCCAGGGCCATGACCACAATTGCCGGACCTGTGCGCATGAGCAAAAACTTCAAAGTCTGTGACCCGGATCGAGCAAAGCCCGGGTCTTATTTATTGATATTCTTGTGGCGATTGGCCTTCAAGCGTTTACGGCGCTTGTGCTTGGCCATCTTTTTTCGCCGCCATTTTTTCAGTGATCCCATACCGTTCTTCCTCTCATTACTCTCATCGACCAGTTCGGGAATATTTTTTGTATCATTGGTCAAAGACATCAATAAACATAACACTGGACAACGGGTTACGCAATCACCTTGTTTAAGGGGATTTCGATAATCCCTTCGGCGCCCGCCGCTTTCAAGCGCGGGATGATCTCCCGAACCACATGTTCCTCCACCACCGATTCAATGGCCACCCATCCCTCTGCTCTGAGCTGATTGATGGTCGGCGAATGCAAGGCCGGGAGGATCTTCAGAATCGCCTCGGTTTGATTCCGATAGACATTCATTTTCAAAAGCACTTGGGTTTCGGCGCCGAGAGCGCCTTTCAAGAGAATGGCAAGTTGATCAATTTTCCCGCGCTTCCAGGCATCGGACCAGGCCGCTTTATTGGCGATCAGCTTGGTGGTCGATTCCAGAATCGTTTCTACGATGCGTAAATTGTGAGCCCGGAGCGAAGATCCGGTTTCAGTCAGTTCCACAATGGCGTCGACGAGATCCGGCGCCTTCATCTCGGTGGCGCCCCATGAAAACTCGATTTCCGCGTTGATCCCCCGGCTTGTCAGGAACTGGCGTGTAAGTCCCACGGCTTCCGTGGCAATGCGTTTTCCCTCCAAATCGGCGACGGTCCGGATCGGCGAATCATTGGGAACCGCCACGACCCATCGCACCGGCGCTAATCCCTGCTTGGCATACACCAAGTCGGCGATCTCCACGACATCAGACGCATTTTCCTTGATCCAGTCGTAGCCCGTAATGCCCGCGTCCAGCAGACCATGCTCCACATAGCGGCTGATTTCCTGGGCACGGATCAGCCGCGCATCGATTTCCGGATCGTCAACGGTGGGCACATAGGAGCGGGACCCGACCGTGATGCTGAACCCGGCTTTCTTCATGATGGAAAACGTCGCTTCCTGGAGGCTTCCCTTGGGCAAACCCAGTACAATTTTTTTCATAACAACATCCCGTCCGTTCTTACGTGTGAATTAAAAACTGCGAACAGTATATCGAACCGCCGCCCGCAGTCGATATGAAAATCGGCGCGCCCGGTTTTTACCACCATTATCATGACGATGTCATCCAGATTGGAACGGGGGGGCATAGGCGCGATCCATGGCGCGGCAAATCACACCAACGGAATCCTGCCTGGCCTCCGGCTTGCCGCGCCGGGACGTCATGATTTTTTCCAGGCGCCGCATTGGCCATCGATAAGGAGCCGGATGGCTTCGGGATAGGCAATATATTCCTGCTCCTGGATACGTGCGTGGAGCGTCTCCGGTGTATCCTGGTCCAGCACCGGCACCGCTTTTTGGAGAATGATGGCGCCGGTATCCATGCCGGCATCCACAAAATGGACGGTACACCCCGTGATCTTCACGCCGTAGGTCAAAGCCTGTTTCCAAGATTCCAGTCCCGGGAACGCCGGCAGAAGCGCCGGGTGAATATTGATAATCCGCCCTGAAAAAGCCGCCAACAGTCGGGACTTGAGCATGCGCATGAATCCGGCCAGGACAATAAGATCGGCGCGATAATGCCGCAAGCGCTTGATGGTTTTCAGTTCGGCGGCGCCATCCAGTTTGGTCTTGTAGGGCGCCGGATCAATGTAGTCGGCCGGGATGCCCAACCGTCGGGCACGTTCAAGAATAAACGCGTCGGCCACATCGGACAGAACGCACACAATCCGGGCGTTGAGCGATCCGTTTTGAATCGTATCAGTAATGGCCTGAAAATTACTCCCCTTCCCGGATCCCAGCACGGCAATGGACAACGGGAATTTAGCATTCATGGTCGGAAGCATACCATGCGCATTCAAACGACGCAACCATCCTAAACGGGAAAGCAGGTGTCAAAGAATGGTTGATGGAAGATGGTTAATGGTTTATAGTTAACGAGACTTGAATGCGAATGGTTCGCCAATAACTGGATTAATCAGCAACCATTTCCCATTAACCATTATTTTACGGGCGATTAGCTCAATTGGCAGAGCGCTACCCTTACACGGTAGATGTTACCGGTTCAAATCCAGTATCGCCCACGGTTAAACCATGAATTCAGGCCATCGTAATGATCATCTGATAACCCGACGGCAATTCAATTGGTCTGCCATCCTGATGGCAAGCGTGGGACTGATCGGTCAGCCCCTGGCGCTCATTGCGAGCTCGAAGTCGAATCCGGATTTGGCATCTCTTCGCAACATCCTCAACAAACGGACTTCGTTCTATTCGCGATCCTCGTGGGCGCGGCAGTCACCCATCTATGCCCGGCTGGCGCCGGCCGCGCCCTATTATCGCATCACCATCCATCATGAAGGCAACGATACGAATTATGACCGGTCGTCTTCGGCAGTCATCCGCGATCTCCAACAGGTACTAGCCGCTCATCGCCGGAAAGGTTACGGCGATATCGGCTATCATTTCATGATCGATTATTCCGGCAGGATCTGGGAAGGGCGTTCGTTGAAATACCAGGGCGCTCATGTTTCCAGCCGGAATCCGGGCAATATCGGGATCGTGCTGTTGGGCAACTTTGAAATCCAGAAGCCGGCAGTTGCCCAAAAAGACGCGCTGGTCAAGCTGGTCGCCGAACTTCGAAGTTATTATGGCATCGGCCGGCGCCGGATTTATGGCCACCGGGACCTGGACTCCACCCTGTGTCCGGGCCGAAACCTCTATGCGTTCCTGCCGACCCTGAAGGCCAGCACCGGATGAGGGGAAAAGAAATACGGCTGGCCCTGGCGCACGACAGGCGCCGTTTGGGTTGCGGGCGAAAGCACGCCTTAATAAACTTGTTGCCGGCGCGATGGATTTCCTGACAGGTTCTTGGATCATTGATGTGCTTACGCCTGGCTGATTTTTTAACCCAAACGAAAGGGACTGTTTCATGAAGGATACGGCCCAATTCGACCCTGAACTCACGGATTATCACGTCCACTGCCACCGCGATGGCTGCGCCAGCAAGGATATGACCCTGGCCGCGATATATTCCGAAGCCGTCAAGACAGGCCTGAAGGAAATCTGCGTGGTCAAACACTACAGCCACGCACTGCCAAACAATGGCGATGTCTGGGTGAACTGGAAACGTACACGCCCGGAAGACTTTGCACAATTTCTGGAGGAATTCCGCTCCACGCCGGTGCCGGACGGCCTGCACGCCCTTTCAGGTGTGGAGACCGAGGCGGTCTCCTCGGATGGCGCGGTCAATATCCCGGACGAACAAGCCGCCAAACTGGACATGGTGCTGGTCAGCAACCATTGGCTGCCCAACGCGCCGGACCTCTCCCAGGCCTGGCAGCCGCTCCTGAGCCATGGGATTCTACCCTGCTCCATGAGTCCGGATGAACTGGCACCTTGGCTGGACGTCCTGAAACAAACCGGCCCCGAACCCTATGCCCGTGCCCTCTGCGAGGCCAATGCCAATGCCGTGAAGCACAACCCCAAAGTCCGGGTCCTTTCCCATCTGGATGACGGATTCCACAATCTGCGCGCGTTCCGCATTCCGGTGGATGAGCTTTCCGACGATCTCCTGTTGGAGCTTACCGCCCCCATTATGAACGCCTGCGTGGCGCACCAAGCCTTGTGGGAAATCACGCCGTCCATCCCCCGGCGCACCAATATCCTCCGGGAAGCCAATCGTCGCGGTGTCCGGTTCACCGGCACAGTGGATGCCCATTTCCTGGCAAACCCGCGTTGGGGACACAGCCTCGCTCAACACAGCCGCGTGGAAGAAACCATCCGGAAACTCCAACTCACGCGCGGTCGCGTGGTGCTCACGTCCTGACGGGGAGAAGACGGCATGCGCCATTGGTTCTGCGGGGTGCTGGACAATGCGCTCGAACGTGTGAAAAAAATGGCCGGCCACGACCAAGCGTGTTTCTCCATCCGCCCGCCAGCGGCGCGGATCAATGTGATTTTAGCAGACGCATCAAGTCCTTCCGTAGTTTCCTCTTGGCGGGTTCGGCTTGCGCGAAGATTTCACCGGCACGGTGGAATTCAAGGATATCCACCCCGGTAATATCCGGTTTGACGTAAATATCCGGCGGATTGATTTTAAGTTTTTCCGCGATGATCGAGTTCTGCAGAATATCGAACATGCCCAGCACGGCGCGGAACAGATTGGGCACTTCGCGACTGGGCCTGCTCATCCGGCCCATCACGTTAACGGCCACGACCACATCGCAATCGTCCAGTAGATCATGCGGCACCGGGTTGACTCCGCCCCCGTCGATCAAAATCCGGTCGCGCATTACAACCGGTGTGAATACGCCCGGGAGGGCCATGCTGGCCTTGACGGCAGGGAGGAGTTTTCCCGATTCAAGTACCACTTGTTTGGACGTCCAGAAATCAGTCGCCACCACCCGCAGGGGAATCTTCAATGCATCAAAAGTCGATACTCCCATGGCCTGGTACAGGAAGTCGATGAACCGATCCCCTTTAAAGAGAGCGTGCGGGCCGAATTCCAGGTCTATGAACTTGATCCATTTCCGCACGTCTTTTCTCCTCAATGCTTCACGGAACGACTCCCCCTTGGCGATAATCATATTCTGTACAGATTGCCGGATTTGACCGCCCTCAATCCCGGAGGCATAGAGCGCGCCAATGATGGATCCCATGCTGGTGCCGGCTATGCGATATGGCTGGATGCCCAAGTCATCAAACACCTCCAGCATCGGGATATGGGCCAATCCCTTCGCACCGCCGCCGCCGAGAGCCAGTCCGATTTTATGCATCCGTCATTTCCTCCGTGGCAACACCATATTTTCAGGCGCGGCACTTCTTCCCACGTCAAGAGAAATACTGGCCAACCAGCGGAGACATTCTTCCGCCCATGGAAAACCCGCATTGAGACCCAGACCATGTCTACCTTTGCCATAGACATGCAATTCAAACGGAACTCCGCTTTTCCTTAAGGCAGCGGCAAACAACATGCTGTTTTCAACCGGAACCCCGGCATCCTCCTCTGTATGCCAAAGGAAGCACGGGGGTGTTTGGGGCGTGACTTGCCGTTCGCACGAAACTTCAGCGGTGAGTGTTGCCGCCGGATCCGGTCCCAACAGATTGGCCCGGGATCCCTTGTGGCAAAACTCGCCCTGCATTGTAATAACCGAATAGCAGAGGATACCGAAATCAGGACGCAGTGAAACGGAACTGTCGTAACGACTCCAACCCACGAGCGCATGCGCCGCCAAATGCCCTCCCGCCGAAGACCCGATCACGCCAATCTTCGCCGGATTGACTCCCAACTCATGGGCTTGGGTACGGATGGTGTAGATCGCCGATAACGCGTCTTCCAGCATGGCTGGATGCCGGCACCCCTGGGAACCAAGCCGATAGGTAACCACAAAGCAGGATAGGCCTGCGTTCATAAAGTACTCGGCATAGCCTTTGCCCTCATGTTCGGCCAGCCCGCCGTATCCGCCTCCTGGAAAAATAATGAGCCCCACTCCGTTCTGTCGTTGCGGCGCGGGAAGGTAACACGCCATGGATGGAGCGGGCTGGGTGAGAGATTGTTCCAGCTTTCCTGATATTATTTTCATAATCACGAATGCGTTACCGATGAAATATCACGCCAGCAAAGCATCAATCACTACAGACCGTTTTCCTGTCAGCCGGCCTTGGGCGCCAAGGCGGCGAGGGTCTTGTCCAGGGAGGGACGATCCTGCACGTTCCACAGTATGGCGCCGGCGTGAATGCGCTTGACCAGCCCGGAAAGAACCCGGCCCGGTCCACACTCGATATATTGCTGAATGCCCCGCTGTTGCATCGATTGGATTGAGGATACCCATTGCACGGACGCAGTGACTTGCCGCACCATTTCGCGCTTGATGTCCTCGGGGGTGCCGTGCGGGCGCCCGGTGACATTGGCCATCACGGGAATCCGGGGGGCGCGGACTTGAACGGATTGGAGAAATTGTTCCAGTCTTTTGGCGGCGGACGCCATCAAGGACGAATGATAAGCGCCGGCTACATTCAGCATGACGACGCGTTTGGCACCCGCTGTGGCGGCCAACTTTTCCGCCTGCTGAATGTCCGCTTTAGGACCGGACAATACGGTTTGTTCGGGTGAATTGAAATTGGCTATTTCCACACCAGCGTTGGCCGCTATGTGTTGGAGCGCCTCCATATTCAAGCCGATGACGCTCAGCATGGCGCCTTCCCGTTCCTCGCAAGCTTCCTGCATGAAACGTCCGCGGGCTGATAATACGCGAAGCCCGTCTTCAAACGAAACGGCGTCCGCCAGGCACAAGGCCGACCATTCCCCCAGGCTCAACCCGGCAACCGCTTCAACTGCCAGCGCCGGATATTGAAGAATCAAGGCCCGCCAGCAGACCATGCTGACAACAAAAATTGCGGGTTGACAATGATGGGATTTGACCAGTTCGCTCTCCGGCCCCTCGAAACAGAGTTTTGCCAAGTCATAACCGAGGACTTCATTAGCCCGGGTGAAGGCCTCGCGGCATTCGGGGAATGCTTCGGCCAAGTCGCGGCCCATGCCAACGCACTGAGCGCCCTGCCCTGCAAATAACAGTCCGGTTTTCATGGGTTCCACGAAGTAGAATCTACCATTCCAAGATAGCGGCCGCCCACGTGAATCCCCCGCCGAACGCCACCAGGAGAACGACATCGCGTTGGTGGATAAACCCAGCGCGAACGGCCTCATCCAGGGCCACCGGAATAGAGGCGGCCGACATATTGCCCGTTCGCGGCAGATTGAGATAATATTTACTGAGCGGCGCACCGAGTCGTTCGCCGATGGCCTGGACGATCCGCACGTTGGCCTGGTGCGGGATGATGCAATCCACCTGGTCGATGGTCAGCGCGCACTGTTCCAGCGCTTGCTTGGCCGCGCCCAACATTGAATTGACGGCATACTTGAAGACTTCTTTGCCGGCCATTTTGAGGAAATGCAGGTGTTCCTTGACCGTCTGTTCCGACGCGGGATTGCGACTTCCGCCGCCCGGCATACTCAGCAGATGGCTCAGGTTGCCGTCCGAGCCCATGACGCTTGATAGGATTCCCCGCGTCCCGGGCCGGTTCTGAAGAACGGCGGCGCCGGCGCCATCGCCGAATAGAACGCAAGTGGACCGGTCTTCCCAATCGGTGATACAGCTTAACTTCTCGGCTCCGATGATGAGCACGGTATCGACGGATCCCGAGGCGATAAACTGGCGACCGGTTTCCAGGGCGTACAGGAATCCGGAACAGGCGGCTTGCAGATCGAAGCACGCCGCATTGACGGCGCCCAGGGATTTCTGCACAAAACAGGCCGTGCTGGGGAAAAACATATCGGGGGTGATCGTCGCCACGAGGATCATATCAAGGTCTTGCGGAGCGACCCCCGCCTGCGCCAGAGCGCGGCGGGCGGCTTCAATCGCCAGGTCGGACGTGGCCTCGTCCTTGGCGGCGATATGCCGCTCCTTGATCCCGGTGCGCGTCATAATCCATTCATCGGACGTATCCACCATTTTCGCCAAATCGGCGTTAGTCAACACCCGTTCCGGCAAATAGGAACCGGTTCCGACAATGGACACCGAACGCAAACAGGTGGTCTTGTTCTGGGCCGCCGATCGGATCGCGATTCTGCTCATGGCGCGCCTCCCACAGCAAGGATTATCAAATCGTTGATCTGGAATTTCACGGCATCCCGGGCCGCCCGGATGGCATGGACAATTGCCCGGGCCGAAGATGAGCCATGGCAAATAATACACACCCCGTTGACGCCCAGCAAGGGCGCGCCGCCGTAAGTTTCAGAGTCAACATGAGTTTTCATCGCCCGAACGGCGCCCATGAGGAAAAGAGCCCCCAGCATCCGGATCGGATTTTGAGTGAATTCCTTCTTGATCCACACGCTGATGGCATGGGCCAGGCCCTCGCTGGTCTTGAGGATCACGTTACCGACAAAGCCGTCGCACACGACGACGTCGATTTCGCCCCGGAACAGGTCATTACCCTCAATGTTCCCCTTGAAATTCAGCTTGGACTCGCTCAGGAGCCGAAACGCTTCCTTGGTCGCTTCATTACCCTTGGTATCTTCTGCGCCAACACTCATCAGTCCCACCACCGGGTTGGCCTGCCCAAGAATCTTGTTGGAATACACATGGCCCATTGCCGCGAACTGGAACAGCAACTTGGGCGGGCAATCGGTGTTCGCGCCGGCATCGATCAGCACAAACGGCTTAGCCGGGCTGGGCATGACCGCCGCAATCGCCGGCCGCTCTACCCCCGCCAACGTCCGCAATTTCAGGGTGGCGGCGACCACGACGGCACCCGTGTTGCCCGCCGAAATCATGGCGTCGGCCTTTCCCGCCTTGACCAGGTCCATGGCCCGGCTGATCGAGGAGTCCTTCTTCCGCCGGATGGCCTGGGCCGGCGTTTCGTCCATTTCGACAACTTCCGAGGCGTGAAATATTTCAATGGAGGCGGGTACCTGCCGCGCCTTCCGCAGTTCATGCCGGATGGCATTCTCATCCCCCACCAGCACCAAGGCGTCGATCCCCGGCAGGGACTCAGCCGCCATGACGGCACCCGTCACAATTTTCTCCGGCGCAAAATCGCCGCCCATGGCATCAATGGCTATACGCATACACCCTATTCAGTTTTAATGGTTACGACCTGGCGTCCCTTGTAATAACCGCACGCCGGGCATACCCGATGCGGTAAATGCGGCTGGCCACAATTGGGACACGGTTGCGCCGCAGGAACTGTGATCTTATGCGCGCGCTTGCGACTGCGAATCCGGCTCTTGGATGTTTTTCTTTTCGGTACAGCCATCAGGTCTCTCCTTGTCAATAGCCCTTGTCGGCAAACCATTGCCTGACAGAAGCATGTTTAGTCATCAGATTAATGGCAACTGGTCCAGCACATGCCATGCGGTGGGGGATTTCCCCGGATGACACGCACACGGCTTTTTGTTCAAATTGACGCCACACCCGGGACATAGTCCCCGGCACGTGTCAGAACAAACAACCTTCATGGGCAAGGCGAGGAGAATATCCTCGCGAATATCATCGGTCAAGTCGATTGATTCATTTGCCGACGACAACGAATACGAGCGGACAAAGCCTGCAACCCGCAGTGAATTCTTGGACCATTCCGCGCACCGCGCGCACTGGCATTCCATATCCGCCGTGAGGGTCCCTTGAACCAGCAGATCCTCATTCAGGCGCTGGGTGGTCAGATCGTACGTGATGGAACCCCATCCGCGGACAAACTGGTCATGCTCAATATCAAGAATGGATGCCGGTTCCTCGCCAGTGTATCGCCGGTCCTTCTGTTGTAAATCGCCGGTTTCAATGATCATGACCCGCTTGCGGCGTTTAACCGCACCTTCATGCTATTCCCTTCGGCTTACGAATCAATTTATTTCTTAATGCGACCTCGACAAAATCCGGCACAAAAACGCTGGTATCTCCGCCCAAGGCGGCTATTTCCCTGACCATGGTCGAACTAACATAACTGTAAATCTCCTTGGGCATCATAAATAACGTTTCTACCTCGGGCGCCATTTTCCGATTCGTCAACGCCATCTGGAACTCATACTCAAAGTCGGAAAACGCCCGCAGGCCGCGGAGCACCACTTGCGCTTTCTTCTGCCGCACATAATCCACCAGGAGCCCATCAAAGGAATCCACTTCAACATGCGGCATGCCGGCGGCCAGATCCCTGGCCATCGCCAGGCGCTCATCCAGCGAAAAGAGCGGCATCTTCCAAGTGCTGACTGAGACCGCCAAAATCAAGCGCTCGAACAGTCGCGCCGCACGTTTTATCAAGTCGACATGACCCAGCGTAATGGGATCGAATGTTCCCGGATATATGACCACCCTGTTCACCGAAAATCCTGCTCCTCTTATCACGGGCCAGACGGACTCCGATTGACTCCTAGCCCTTGGTCAGGATGCAGATACGGGTCTCTCCATATTCCCGTGTTTTCAACAACTTCCACCCTGACAAGGAAACAACCGATATCCGCGCCGACAATTCTATAACCAATGAACCTGAAGGCGCTAAGATAGACACCTCTGATAAGGCATACAAGATTTTTTTTAACCACTCGCCATCCTGGTCATAGGGCGGATCTGCAAAGATGATGTCAAAAGGGCCAAACACAGGTTTTTTTCGTATAAATCGCAAAACTTCGTCCGCGACCACGAGGGGCTCGGGCCTTGCCGGGAGTCCGTCGCCGCCCCCGGCGCTTTCCGGGCCGCACAATTGTCGGATATTGTCCTTCAAGACGGCCAGTATCCGGCGGTCCGACTCGACCCAGCACACACTCGCGGCGCCGCGGCTGTAGGCCTCCAGTCCCATCGCCCCGGATCCGGCGAACAAATCCAGAACTCGCGCTCCCGGGATTCGTTCCGCCAGTGACGAAAACACGGCCGCGCGCACGCGATCCTGCGTCGGACGGACCCCCGATTTAGGGACCCGGATGAACCGCCGCACCAGGCTACCCCCTGTAATACGAATCGCCATGGTGTATCCTCATGCGTGGACTATTGACCTGACTTATTGATAAAAGATCAGCATTATCTAGCCACCATCCCAGCCCTTGTCAAGATGAGAATACCAACCAATCCGTGCGTACGACGAGCGGATTTTATGTGCAACATACGGATTGACGGGGCCGGGCTAGGGTGATAACATTTTTAAAAATGAGCAGAATATGCCCTTATGGCGGCACGGGATTGGGTGTCTTGCTGGCCGGAGCAGTTGCGCTCCTAACGGCGATTATTGTCATCTGGTTTCATCCGTTTTTTAACGGTCATCTCAAGACCAGCCTGGCGCCTGACACTAGTCTGGCACCTGATGCGAACCTCGTGATCAAGCCACATATCCCTCCCGCAATGCACACTACCCAGTCCGTCGTCAATCTGGTGGTAAACAAACCGTCGCCCTTGCCGACAAACACGCTGGCGGGGGCGCCTCAATTCGTCCACGCGATTGTGGGGAAGGGGCTGATCAGGATTATTTGGCAGGCGGTCCAGGGCGCCGATAATTACGAAATATTCCGGTACACTTCCGTCGATAGCCCGAAGGCACGGTGCCTGGGAAGCTCAAATGGCGAGACTCAATATGAAGATCAGGGCGTCGTGTCTGGAAATACATACTTCTATTGGGTCCGATCCAAAAACGCTTCCGGCGCCGGCCCTTTCAGCGCGGCGGTAAGCGCGGCGGCGGTTGGCGAGGATCCGGTTGAAAAGCCGTTTATTCCTGGCCCGCCGAATCGTGTGGTGGCAAGTGCGGGGACTTACCGTGATAAAATAAAACTGGATTGGGCACCGGTTAGCAGGGCGGAAGGATACCAAATATGGCGACAATTAAACGGCGCTTCCGAACCGGCAACTTTGCTGCTTGAAGTCATGCGAGATACGTATTATTATGAGGATTACATAGCCGGCAACGGCATGTATGAGTATTGGGTCAGGTCTAAGAGCGCCGTCGGCTTATCTTCTTTCAGCAAATCAGCCCAAGGCTGGCGATTGTCGCTGGAGGCGCCGGCCAGCCTGTTTGCTTCCGACCGAACGTATCCGGATCGGATCTACATCTATTGGACGCCGATTCAAGGCGCCATCGGTTATGAACTATGGCGCCATTGCATCTTGAAATTTTCTCCGCCAGTCAGGAAAATTCCCGGAATCGATGATGAGTGGATCCAGAAGACTGTGGTTGCGCAAGGCGATGCGAAACAGATGGCCTTCTTGACCGAGCCGGCAATGGAAGACACATCCGTGAAACCCAACGTTGCCTATGTGTACCGGGTACGGGCTCGGGATGCGATCGGGGGGTTTTCCCCGTTCACCCCATGGCAGAAAGGCAGTATGCGCCCGATTTCAAACGCGCTGAAGACACCGACCTGGGTTACTGCAACAGCCGGCGATTTTACGGACCGGATCAGAATAACATGGGATATTGTACCGGGACAGAGGTATGAGGTCTTTAGGAGCACGATCGATCATCACGGAACCTGTCGATCCATCAACTTGTGCACCAGTGGCCCATATCATGACGACTTCGACATTGTGCCAATGCAAGTGTATTTTTATTGGATTCGAAGCGGTGATGGGGGTAAAGCGTTAAGCCTGTTCAGCCCTACCGCCTCAGGCTACAGCGCCCCGCGTGAATAGCATCCAGGTAGATTCTGCGGAACCAGCCCCCATTCGAAAAGGTCTGCGAACAAGCTCTAATTACTCCAATCCCCGGTCGATATTAGCCAGCTGCGTCCCCGGAATTGTTTTGCCGGCGCGCAAACACCGCCAGATATCCCGGACCCGTTCCGGTGTATAGTGCCGGAACAGGAAGTCGGCCCGTAGCCGGATGGCGCCGGCCCGGGTCAGTTCCCGGAAACGGGATGCCAGGCAAAACGGCCGGTTGTTGACCACCACGGTCCGGCACCGGCGATTGATCGCCAGCACACGATCCCCGAAGGAAGATCTCAAATCCAGATTTTCAACGCACAAGTCTTTCTGTCCGTTGCATCCACCCTTCACCCCCGCACCCACGCAGAACTCGGAAATGAACAGCGGCGTATCCTGGTAGGCCACCACGACAACGCGCTCCCTCAACTCGGCCAGCAGATACTGCATGTTTTCCAATCCATCCTCCGGTGAGAGCGTCAGGGAATCGGCGCCCTGCGCCAGTATCTGCAGGGCCGCCGCCCGGTTGGTGACATAGACCGGCCAGTCCGCGGAGATGCTCAATCCGCACCCTTTAAGCGCCGGCAGATCCCGAAGCCACGCCCAGCCTGACACATTGGCGATCTGCCATTTTGTCCAGCCGGCATGGACTAGGGCCCCGATGATCTCGCGAAGCGCGCCGCCTTCCCACGAACGGATGATTATCGGCAAGGCCAACCGGATACGTTCCCGATCGATTTTACCGGACAACCGGATTAAATCTTCAGACAGATGTCCGGGCGGGTCCGCGCCGATTTCCAGGATGAACTCATCCACCTCGGACCAGTCTCCGGGCTCGAAGCCATCGCCAAGATCCAGGCGATCTGTCTTGAGGGACCAGCAGAACGCTGACGGCCAATGAACTGCCTTCACTGGCTCATGCCCTGTCCCCTGGGAGATGACCTTTGCGCCAGAAACGGCAAACGCCTGTTTGACCGGCTCCAACCGTTCCCGGACTGCGGCTTTCAATTGCTGTTCCAGAGCGTCCAGCAGACGGCGCCGGAGCGGATTCAACTGCGACATCGGCACAAACCTTGCCTCCGGATTATGGACGGTCAAGGGTCCGGCCGCAAAAGGTGTGGCGCCCAACTTGGCAAAAACTTCCTGAAATGTTTTATCCATCCGGCCCGGGTCACCCGTGGCCTGGAAATCGCCGGTCACGGACAGGGTGGCTTCAACGGCCGGCGGCATTCTCCGCGGCATAGAAGCCGTGACCATCAAACGGGTCGGCGACAGTTCAATGCGGAACTCAACCTGAGGACGAACACGGAATAGACCGGGCTTGGGCCTCGCGAATCGATACCGCCGTTTGATTGCCTGCGAGGAGGCGCAATAGATCACGACCCCCCGGGGGATAAGCGGATGATCCGCCGGGAGCGCCACTTCCAGAACCGATCCCGCCGGCGCTCGGTAACGGAAATCAGAGGCATCCCCGACTGCTCCGGCCGGACCAGTCGGGCGAACGCTTTTCGGCAAGCTTGCAATTCGGAACCAGTCCACCGCAAACCCGTAGGGTCGCTGAAGGCCGGGCACATCGATCTGCAATCCATCATGCATTTCAATCTCCCGGCTGGTCCGGAAACGCAGGCGCCCCTCCCCGCTCCGCGAACGGACTACGGCATCCACCTTGCCGATCGGAGTTCCCCGATGGCCCACTCTCTCGCGATCAATGACCTGCCGGTTATCCCGCGATGGAATAAACAGTGAGGTCCAGGATCGGCTGAACACCGTCTGAATATCGGCGGCCAGTGCCCGCGCTTCCCTATCCGACAGCGCGCCATCCAGTAGTTTGCGATAAAAATTAACCGTTGCGGCTACGTAGAGCGGGCTTTTTTTTCGACCCTCGATTTTGAGCGCGGCCACTCCCGTCCGCCGCAAGGCGGGCAAGGCATCGGCCAGGGCCAGGTCTTTCATGGAAAAAAAGAAGCCCGCCTTTACCGGCATTGCCCCCGGAAGATCGGGATTAGCCCCCGAAATCGTGAACTGATCCCGACAGAGATAGGCGCATCGTCCCCGGTTGCCGCTCCGGCCCAGGGTCTGGGAGGAAAACAGGCAGAGCCCGCTGTAGGCATAACAAAGGGCCCCATGGACAAACATCTCCGTTTCGACGCCCGGCACGGCGGACGCCGCCGCGATTTCCTCCAGCGTCAGCTCGCGGGCCAGGGTCACGCGGGCAAATCCCAGGTCCCGGGCGGCTTCCACCCCCTGCCGGTTATGAATGGCCATCTGGGTGCTGGCGTGAAGTCGTAGTTCGGGAAAATGACGCCGCGCGATATACCCGACCCCAAGATCCTGGATAATCAGCGCGTCCACGCCGATTTCCGACAGCGCGCCCAGGCAATCAACGAGGTCGTCCAGTTCATGCTGGAGTACCAGTGTATTGACGGTGACATAGACCCGGCGCCGGGGCGTGAGCGAGTGAGCATAACCGGTCATTTCCGACACCTGGTCCAGCGTGAAGTTTTCGGCGTCGGCGCGCGCGGAAAATTTTGCCAGGCCAAGGTAGATAGCGTCAGCGCCGTAATGCAGGGCCGCGTAACCTGATTCCGGCCCTCCCGCCGGCGCCAGTAATTCCACGGGCAGCTCATAAGTGTTATTTGTTTTCAAATTGGATTCACCAACCATCTTCCATTAACCATTCACGATTCGCGCGCTTACGCGCGGATCGTGACCATTCTTCAGCTTGACCTGTAAAATCAAATTGGACATACTAACTCTTTATTTCATTTGAAGTAACACTTTTTTTTGGAAGCCGGATTATGAAAAACCACATTGGCGTGATTACCACCCTCCATGCCGATAAACCCTGTTTTTCACAATTAAAGTCCCTGAGCCTGCATACCTGTCAACTATGCAGTTGGAGCCCCGACCTTTGGACGAAAGCGCTGGCGAAGCAGGTGCAAAAAGAAATGCGCAAGGAAAAAGTGAATGTCACTGCCCTGTGGGCCGGATGGACGGGACCCAGAGCCTGGAATTTCACCGAGGGTCCCGCCACCCTGGGACTGGTCCCGGTGACGTTTCGAGACCGGCGGATATCCGAGTTGATCCATGCGGCTGATTTTGCTCAATGGCTGGGACTGCCTGCCATCATTACCCACCTGGGATTCATCCCGGAAAACCCCACCGATCCCGTGTTTATAGACGTCGTCATCGCCGTCCAGCACATCGCGAGGCATCTCCAGCGGCTTGGCATGGAATTCTGGTTTGAGACCGGCCAGGAAACGCCGGTCACGATGTTGCGGCTTATTCAGGCGGTAGGCACACCCAACCTGGACATCAACCTGGATCCCGCCAATTTAATCCTGTACGGCAAGGCCAACCCGATCGATGCTTTGGATGTGTTCGGAAGCTACGTACGCAATATCCATGCCAAAGATGGCCTGTACCCGACGGATCCCATGAAGCTGGGCAAAGAGGTCAAGGTGGGCGAAGGCCGCGTCCGGTTCCCGGATTTTGTGCGGCGTCTGGGAGCAATCGGATTCACAGGCGAATTCATCATTGAGCGCGAAATTTCGGGCGACCAACAGCGGCGCGATATCGCGGAAACAATCACGTACCTTCAACAGTTATTGAAAGCCAATTAACATGATTAACGTAGGATTCATCGGCACCGGCGGTATTTGCGCGGTTCACTTGAATTACCTGAAAACTCGGAAAGACGTCCGCATTGCGGCCTTATGTGACATCCATTCCAATGCGGTGGCGAAGCGCCAGAAGGAATATGGCGGCTTGGCATTCACTGATTTTCGCAAGATGCTGAACCAGGTCCGGTTGGACGCCGTTTGGATCTGCACGCCACCCCTGGTACGGAAGGATCCCCTGCTCGCCTGTGCCGATCGCAATATCCCGGTCTTCTGCGAAAAGCCGGTGGAGCATGACAAATCCAGGGGAAAAGCAATTGCCACAGCTCTGGCCCGCCGGAAGGCCAAGGTCCAAATCGGGTATGTTTTCCGCTGTTTACCCATCGTGAATGCCCTGCGCCAGGCTATGAAAGACGACACCATCCACCTGATCCATTCCTTCTACGGATGCAACGTAAGTTTGACGATGGGCCTGCCGGCCTGGTTTTATGACAAGTCCAAGTCCGGCGGTGCGCTGGTCGACCAGGCCACGCATAACCTGGACCTTTTGCGCTTCCTGTTTGGGGAAGTCCGGAACATTCACGGCCTGGCCGCCAACCCGGTCCATAAGAAAGCCGGCCATTATACGATCGATGAAACCCTTGGCCTCCTGTTCCGATTCCGCAACGGCATCATCGCCACGCATAATCATACCTGGGTGGGCAACGGCTGGCGGAACGAGATTGTCATCAGCGGCGAAAAACACATCTACCGGATCAACCTTGGCAATGGTTCCCTGATCGTGGATGGCCCGCCATCGAAAAAAGCCAAGCCGGCGACCAAAACCACGCTGGTACCCAATGCGAGCGCCGCGGACCAAGTCTGGTTCCAACACGATGGCAGTAGTATTTATCGGTATGAAAATGAGTATTTTCTCAGGCAGGTCGTTTCCGGAAACTGGAGTCGGAATCCGTCGGATTACGCCGATGGTCTGAAGACGCTCCAGCTTACGCTGGCCTGCGATCGCGCTATAACCCAGGGAAAGGCAACCGTGGCATCATGAAGGTTTTAACCACCGGGGGCGCCGGATATATCGGAAGTCACACCTGCCTGGAACTCCTGAAACAGGGGGTCGAGGTGGTGGTGGTGGACAACCTGCTGAACAGCAAGGAGGAATCTCTTAAACGGATCCAGGCCCTGGCCGGGCGGACGCTGGCTTTCCACCAGGTCGACTTGCTGGACAAGCCGGCGCTGACCGCGGTATTCCGGGAACACCGGATCGATGCTGTCATCCATTTCGCGGGATTGAAGGCCGTCGGCGAATCCACCCGGATCCCGCTGCGCTATTACCACAACAACCTCACCGGCACCCTCGTGCTGTGTGAAGTGATGAAAGAAGCCGGCGTTCACTCGCTGGTCTTCAGTTCATCGGCCACGGTCTACGGCAATCCCGCCAAAGTGCCGATTTCTGAAGACGCCCCCCTCTCGGCCACCAATCCGTACGGACAGACCAAGCTCATGATCGAACAGATCCTTCGGGATCTCCACGCGTCGGACCCAGCCTGGCAGATCGCCATGCTCCGCTATTTTAACCCGGTCGGCGCCCATGAAAGCGGCCGGATCGGCGAGGACCCAAACGGCATTCCTAACAACCTGTTCCCCTATATCGCCCAGGTCGCGATCGGCAAGCTGAAAGAAGTGCAGGTTTTCGGCAACGATTACCCGACAAAGGACGGGACCGGCGTTCGCGATTACATCCACGTCGTGGACCTGGCCCATGGCCATCTTAGCGCCCTGGCCCGCCTCCAGGTCCGTCCCGGGATCGTCACCTATAATCTTGGAACCGGGATCGGCTACAGCGTTATGGACGCGCTCGCGGCTTTTGGAAAAGCCTGCGGACGGACCATTCCCTATCGCGTCGTGGCACGGAGATCGGGCGATATCGCCGCGTGTTATGCCAATCCCAGCCTGGCTCATCAGGAACTGGGTTGGCAGGCCGCAAAAGGCATCGAAGCCATGTGCGCTGACGCCTGGCGCTGGCAGGTCGGCAACCCCAACGGATATGCGGAACAATGAGCGTCTTCGCAGACATCCTCGATCGCCGTGAACTGCTCTACAATCTGGTTGTGCGCAACCTGAAGAGCCGCTACAAGGATTCCGTCCTGGGATTCCTGTGGAGCATCATCACCCCGCTGTTCATGGCCCTGATCTACCTGGTCTTCCTGCGCATCCTGGCCCGGGGCATCCCGATGGAGGAAATCCTGATCGGAGTCTTTGCCTGGCAATTCACGGCCCAATGCGTGGGCAATGGTCTGACCACGATCACGGACAATTCGAACCTGGTCAAGAAGGTATACTTTCCTCGGATCATCCTGCCGCTGGCCACGACGTTCTCCAACCTGGTGACCTTCCTGCTCAGCTTGGTGGTCCAGTTTGCTCTGGTGGCGATTATCCTCGCATTCCGGGGCCAGCACCTGAGCGCCGCCGTCCTGGCGGTGCCCCTGCTGATCGTCTATCACACGCTGTTCTGCCTGGCACTGACACTTTTTCTCTCGTGCCTCAATGTTTATTTCAGGGATATCGAACACCTCGTCAACGTGCTGACGACCGCCTGGTTTTTCCTGTCGCCGGCCATGTATTCGATGGCGCTGGTGCATGATCTGGCCGCCCGCTATGCCCTGCCGGCGCTGTCCTCCTTGTATATGCTCAACCCCATGGCCATCATTATCACGGGCTATCGGGCACTGATCCTGCCCGACGCGTCGTTTCCCTGGTCGCCATCCGTCTTGGCGGCGGGCGCCTTGCCCATTCTGTTCCTGATCGCGGCCTATATCCTGTTTCAAAAACTCCAACGAAGTTTCTCCGATTTCTTTTAATCTTCATGAATGCCATTGAAGTCCGCAACTTGGGAAAAAGCTACTGGCTCCAGGGCTCTGAACCGCAAACCCTGGTAGGCATGCTGACCCGCGGCCTGCGGCATCGCCAACGGAAGCTCATCTGGGCCCTTAATGATGTATCGTTCGATATCCGGCAGGGAGAAACTATCGGCATCATCGGTCCCAACGGCTCCGGCAAGAGTTCCACCCTGGGCCTCATTGCGGGGACAACGGTGCCCACGACCGGCACGATAACTGCCCGGGGCCGGATTTGCTCCCTGCTGGAACTCGGCGCCGGGTTTCATTCGGAGTTGACGGGACGCGAGAACATTTTTCTCAACGGCGCCATTCTCGGCATCCCCCGGGAGACGATCCGGCGGCGCTTCGACGCCATTGTGGATTTCGCCGGTATCCGGGACTTTCTGGACATGCCGGTCAAATTCTACTCAAGCGGCATGTATGTCCGCCTGGGATTTTCCATCGCCGTGGAAATGGATCCGGATATCCTGCTCATCGATGAAGTCCTGGCCGTCGGCGATGTGGCATTCCAGATCAAATGCCTGGCCCGCATCCGCGACTTCCAGCGGCGGGGCAAGACCCTGGTCATCGTTTCGCACGCCCTGGAAACGGTCGAAAAATTCTGCAACCGCGCGTTCCTGCTCCACCAAGGCCGGCTCGTGGCCCAAGGGGAACCCCCGGAGGTGATTCTCACCTACTTAAAATCTTATATGGGCGAAGGCAGTGCCGTGCATACCGTGGAATACGGCAGTCGCGATGCGGAGATCGCCGGCGTCCGGTTCCTGAATGCCGCCGGCCGGGAAAGCGGCGCCTTTGAGACCGGCAAACCCATGACCGTGGAAATCCATTATCAGGCCAACAAGCGGATTGAACAGCCGGTGTTCGGGTTCGCCATAAAAACCGGAAACGGCTTGTTCGTATTCGGTTCCAACACGCAGGTCGCGGGGTTCAGCATCCCCGCCATCGAAGGACCGGGGGTGATCCGCCTCATGATTGATCCCATGACCCTGATGGAGGGTAATTTTTTTCTATCGCTTTCCATCCACTCCTGGGATCACACGATCCAGTACCACCGGCGGGAAGACTGGTATCCGTTTGTGATCACCCATGCTGTCGGGGCGCTGGGTCTTTTCCATTTGAATGCGCGCTGGGATATTAATTAGGAGGATTAGCATGGCATTACTATGTCAGATTCAGCAACGGTATTCGGTTCGGTCGTACCAGAAGCGGCCGGTGGAAAAGGAAAAACTCGCTACGGTTCTTGAAGCCGGACGCCTGGCGCCGTCGGCCTCGAACACCCAGGATTGGCGGTTCGTGGTCGTGCAGGACGCGGCCGTGCGGAAACAGCTCGTCCCTGCGGCCAACAACCAGGCCTTTGTGGGCGAAGCGCCCGTCATCATCGTCTGCTGTGGAATCAACCCCGCCTACACCATGCGTTGCGGCCAACCGGCCTACGCCATTGACCTGGCCATCGCCATTGATCACATGACGCTTCAGGCTGTCGAAGAAGGTCTGGGCACCTGCTGGATCGGCTCATTTGACGAGGACCAGGTCAGGGTCATCCTCGGGATTCCTGCGGATACCCGCGTTGTAGAACTCCTGGCACTGGGGTACCCGAACGATACCCCCAAGCCCAAAAACCGGCTTCCGCTGAAGCAGATCGTCTGCTATGACCGCTGGACTTTTACGTGATATTAATAGATTCTACTTCGCAGCATCCAGCCAAATATTGGCTAACATTTTTCGCAGAGGGGTGTCAGGATTTGGAGTGCGGGCGCCGGTGCTCCCGCTTTGCTTTCCGTGAAGCCATCGCTTCACGGTGGAAAAGCTGTAGCGCTGGCTAGGTTTATGGTTCCGTCGGGTCGTCCTTGAAAGATTTGAGATAATCACCCGGTTGGCTTAAGCCGCCGTGCCGCGGGTAAAACCAAGGGAGGACTTGAATTTCGTCGGCACCCAGGGGCGTTGCGGAAAGAAAGAGAACCACCCGCAAACCGTCCGTGAAATACTTATCGCCGGTCAGATTGCGCCGGGGCGCCAATGGCGTCGCGCTTGTTCCACCTTCGACAAAACCGATTTGCGCAATACATTGCGCTTTGATCAAATCCTGCACCAGGTTCCAGCGGGCTCCGTCCACATCAGGATCGATTTCATGGGTGGTCAGCCACGGCGTCCGCGTGGTGAGACGAACGCCGATATCCCGGCTGATTTGGCCGGCCCAGACCGGCTGTCCTCCGAACGTCATCGGCATTAGCCACAGGCGCAGATGATTCCGTGTGTTGATGTTTTCGCGTACTTTTTGAAACGCGGCGTCCTGGCGCCGCCCTAAAACAAACAAGGGACTGACGGGTGAATGGCGGTAGTCCGTTCTGAAAATAAAGGCCCCGGTTGTACGAAGAGCGGTATGGGTGTCGAGCATTTCGGTTTCGTCCCAGCCGACGGAGATCAATGCCGGAAACAGGGTGCTCCAGCGGGCAATGATGAAAAAATTGATCGGATCGCCGGCCGCCGTGGAGGCGGCGTTGCGCGTATGCGCGGGCAATGACTCCAAGTTGCGGCGGAGGATATCGAGGTCCGTTGGATCGATAGCATCGCCCGATGTTATATTGTTGGAATCCACACGCCATGATGCCGTGAGATGACCATGGTCGGTGCGCAAGCGTTTGGTCGGGATCAGGAAATTAAAGCGCTGCAGCGACCCGGTGCTCAGCAGCGCGATCGAATACACTTGACTGCCTTCATGAAGCACCGTGTAAATAAAACCGCTCTGGTCGCTTGCGGGCGGAATGTACTGATCGAAAGCCACTTCTTCAACGCGGATTTCCTGGCGCCGCTCGTTATTCGCCGAGGTCAGGATTCCACGAAAGCGGTGGGTTACTTCAGCGGACGAAAAATACGCCGGATCGGTAAATGCGGGCAGCAGCCAGTAAGGCCGCGTCGAATGATTAGCCACGCGCAGCCACACGGGCTGGATGCGCACTTTTTGCAGCGGTATGCCAAAATGTTTCTCCGTCTGCTCATTACCGGGCAAGACAATCCATACGGTCAAATCGTCCCGCGTCTGGGAAAGAGCCTGCCGCATCCACTCGGCATCTTCGATGGGCCGCGGCTTTCCCATGGTTGCGCATCCGCCGGCAAGCAAAGCCACGCTCAACAACAAGGACAAGACAGCCGCCTGCTGGAGAAAACCATTCACGAGGCGTTCGCCGCATAATACCAGGTTAGGAATCGATTTCATATAGAGACAAAAGGTGGTATTACCTTTTCCATATCAATCAACCTTGGGCTTTTTCCAGCATTTCCCGGGCATGCTTGAGGGTCACGCTTGTCAGGTCGCGACCGCCCAGCATCCGGGCGATTTCTTCCACCCGGCTGTCCGTTGTCAACCGGGTGATGCCGCTGAATGTCCGGCCGGCGCGCGTGGTCTTGGTGACGGCAAACTGGGTTTGCCCATAGACCGCAACCTGCGGCAAATGGGTAATGCACAGAACTTGCCGGCGCCGGGCGATTTCGGCCAGCTTGACCCCGATGGCCTGGCCCATCTTACCACCGACATTAACGTCGATCTCGTCGAATACCAGAACCGGAATCCGGTCGTGATCCGCCAGTACCGTTTTAATGGCCAGCATCACCCGGGACATCTCGCCGCTGGACGCGATCATCCGCAACGACCTTTCGAGTTCGCCCGGGTTCGGCGTGAATCCGAATTCGACGGTATCCAGACCCGAGGTCTGCGCCTCGGTCTCGCACAATCCAACGGAGAAGGATGCCGACGCAAGCCCCAAGTCCTTCAGTTCCTTGCCGATCGCCTTTTCCATGCGTTTCCCCGCCAGCTTCCGTTTCTCACTTAGCGCTCGACCTTCCGTCTCCAGGCGTTTCCTGATTTCCGCCAGTTCCGCATCCAACTTGGAAATCTTTTCTCCGCGGGATCGCAGATCATGAAGCTTCTGTTTCGATTGATTAAGGAACGCCAGAACTTCCACAACCGACCCCCCATACTTCCGTTTAGTTTTCTGATAGACGGCCAGCCGCTCATCCAGCCATTGCAGGCGCGTCGGGTCGCCGTCGATTTTCTGCATGAAACTGTCAAGATTACGGGCCAGTTCCTGAATCTGCACCGCGATGGATTTGGCGTCATCCTTCCATGTTTTTGCCGGCTCCGCCAGCGCCGCCAACTCGCCCAAGGCCTGCTGAGCCGCCGCCAGACCGGCGAAGGCGCTGAACTCGCCTTCCGACAAAGCATGACGCGCGGTTTCTCCCAGTTGTAAAATCTGATGGGCGTTCCCGAGCATCGTTTGTTCCCGGCTCACCGCCTCCTCCTCGTCTTCCCGCAAACCAGCGGTTTCCAATTCTTTCACCTGGAAAGAAAGCATCTCGATCTGTCGCAACACGTCATGATCATTTGCCTCCAGCGATCGGCGTTTTTCGCACAACGCCTGCCAGGCATCATAAACCTGCCGGTAGGACTGCCGGAGACTGTCCAGGTCGCCGAAGGCATCCAGCAGGCTCATTTGAAAATCCGGACTGAAGAGAGACTGATGGTCATGTGGGCCGTGCAGATCCACGAGCAGATCGCCGATTTTCTTCAAGACCTGGAGCGTCGCCGGGCTGTTGTTTACGAACTGACGGCCCGTCCCCGAAGCCGAAACAAGGCGCCGGATCACCAGGCACGCTTCGGCGCAGGGATCAAGACCGGTTTCCCGGAGGATGGCGTCTATTTCCCCGGCTTGCTCCAGATGGAATCCGGCTTCGATTACGCATTGAGCTTCCCCTTCGCGGATGACGGATTTATCGGTCCGCTCGCCCAACAGAAGCCCAAGGGCGCCGGCAATAATGGACTTCCCCGCCCCGGTCTCGCCGGTAATCACGTTGAGCCCCGGCGTGAATTCAACCCGGATGGAATCCACCAGCGCCAAGTTTTTGATCTGGAGTGATTGAAGCATTGTTTATTGATAATGCCTGGGATGGGAGTCGAACCCATATGACCTTGCGGTCAACGGATTTTAAGTCCGTCTGACGCTATCACCAGCCTATGGTATATTGAGGTTGTATCCTTTTTGTAGTTGACACCTTGCCCCCGTTATGCGATTCTTGCGCC
>Ga0180014_1000073_pt1 | contig 27415 bp, 23 predicted proteins | sample KR13_S1_MetaG_FD_116507 | JGI IMG/M metagenome (GOLD analysis project Ga0180014, IMG submission 116507) | Groundwater microbial communities from the Olkiluoto Island deep subsurface site, Finland - KR13_S1_MetaG | ecosystem: Environmental > Aquatic > Deep subsurface > Groundwater | place... | reverse complement strand
CGCCGGGCGTGGATTGAAGGCGGTGCCAACGCCGGTCGTGGAGAAGGCGCGGGCCGAGCAGATCCCGCTCCGCCAGCCGGAGTCTCTGAGGCGGGAAGAGTTTTCCGGTATTGCCGGTGACCCCGGTTGGGAAGTGGGTGTGGTGGTGGCCTACGGGGGCCTGGTGCCGCGCTGGCTTCTCGAGGAGCCCAGGTACGGTTTCGTCAACCTTCATCCTTCACTGCTTCCAAGGTACAGGGGAGCGGCTCCAATCCAACGCGCGCTTATTGGCGGGGCGAGTATAACAGGGGTGACCACCATACTGATGAGCGAGAAGATTGACGCGGGAGACATACTGCTTCACCGGGAGAGCCCCATTAACGACGAAGACACAGGAGGAACGCTTGGCGAGAGGTTGAGCACCCTGGGGGCAAGACTACTGGTCCAGACGCTTGATGGCCTGGAGAGTGAGGGTATCCCGTGTGTTCCCCAGGAGGAGGAGAAGGCTACCTACGCCCCACCGCTGAAGGCGGAGGAGGGGAACATCGACTGGGAACGGTCGGGTGAGAGCATTGACAGGATGGTGAGAGCGCTCGACCCCGCGCCCGGCGCTTACACGTTCTTTCGGGGAAAGAGAGTAAAGGTCTGGAAGGCGCACGTCACTGATGTACCCCCCGAGGACGAGCCGGGCACCTTGATGAACATGGGCAAGGAGGGGTTCCTGGTGAATACCGGAACCAACTGCCTTCAGGTCGTGTCGGTACAGCCGGAGGGAAAGCGGAGGATGAGCGCCGGGGAGTTCTCCAGGGGCCAGAGACTGATAGTCGCCGAGCGTTTCACCACCAGCCCTTGAGGCGAAGCGAGCTTGAGATGACTCCGGTACCTGGGGAGGAGGAGCGAAGCGTATCGCTGGTCATCCTTTCTGAGTACCAGCGCAGGGACGCCTACCTGGGGCCGCTGCTATCGTCACGTATGCGGCGCTCGGGCCTTGATACCCGGCAAAAATCGTTGGTGACCGAGCTCGTACAGGGAACGGTCCGCATGCTGGGGAACCTCGACTGGGCGATACGACAGTTCTCCAATCGACGGCTCGACTCGGTGGACCCCATGGTACTGTGGGTCCTGAGGCTGTCTGCTTACCAGTTGATGTACACCGATGTTCCCGACTATGCCGCCTGCGATATCGCCGCAAAGTTGACCCGGAGGAACGTGGGGGAAGCCCCGGTGTCGTACGTGAACGGTGTTCTCCGGGCGCTGGCAAGGGGCATGGACGGACTGAACTACCCAGAGCCGGCGGATGATCCGGCCGGTTATCTCGAGGTACGGTACTCACATCCCCGCTGGATAACGGAGATGTGGATAGACGAGCTCGGTTTCGAGAAGGCGGAATCCGTTTGCCGGGCGGACAACATGCCTCCTTCGGTCTCGATACGCTGTAATCTCACGCGAGTGGACAGGACGGCTCTGGCCGATTCCCTGAAGCGTAAAGGGGTAGAGGTGGAAACGGGGGAGGTGACCCCCGAGGCGCTGTTGATCAAGGGGAGCGGACCGCTGGACGCTCTTGACGAGTACAAGCGAGGGTGGTTCGCGGTACAGGACCAGGGGGCGATGCTGGTTGGCCACCGCGTGGACGCCTGTTCGGGGATGCGGGTGTGTGACATGTGCTCCGCCCCCGGCGGGAAGTCGAACCACCTGGCGGAACTAATGGGAGACGACGGGTACATACTGGCGCTGGACAGGAGCGAGGGTCGGCTGGAGATGGTGATGGAGGCGGCGGGGAGACTCGGCAACAGTATAATCGAAACAAGCGTGGTGGACGCGACAACCGCCGGGGTCACCGTCGACGGGCTTTTCGACCGTGTGCTACTTGACGCTCCCTGCAGCGGCCTGGGCACGCTCTCCCGAAGGCCGGATATCCGCTGGCGAAGGCAACCCGACGACATAACCGGCCTGGCGGCGCTTCAGCGCTCGCTGATAACGCAGGGTGCGATGCTGGTGCGGCCCGGCGGGGCGCTTATCTACTCCACCTGCACCATATCGCGGACGGAGAACGAGGATGTCGTGTTGTCTTTTCTAGGGGGGCACCCGGAGTTCGAGGCCATAGCGTCCGGTGAGGACGGTTCCCCCTTCACCCTGTTGTTACCCGGCAGTGACAGGTGTGACGGGACGTTCATCGCGGTTCTGCGAAGGATGAAGTAGACTGGGAACGGTTGTTGAGGATATGGGTAATGGAGGCGCCGATGGGCGTTGCCGAAGAGATAGCTGAGTGGATAAGGGAGCAGGTCGAAAAAGCCGGCGCCAGGGGGGCGGTTTTCGGCTTGAGCGGAGGGCTGGATTCGTCGGTGGTGGGAGCCATCTGCCGGAGGGCCCTGGGGGAGAATGTGCTGGGGGTGTTGCTTCCCTGCAATAATGTCAGCCGGGACGAGAAGGATGCCATGATCCTGGCGGAAAAGTTCGGGATACCCACCGTTGCAGTTGACCTGGGCGGCGTGTTTGACGCGATGCTGGGCCTGCTCCCGGAAGGGCGGCCGCTGGCGGAGGCAAACCTGAGGCCACGGCTGCGGATGGCGGTACTGTACTACTTCGCCAACGACAGGGGGTACCTGGTGGTGGGGACGGGAAACAAGAGCGAGATATCCGTGGGGTACTTCACCAAGTTTGGAGACGGGGGCGCCGATATACTTCCCCTGGCACGGATATACAAGACCGACATCGCCCCGATAGCCGCCCAGCTGGGGATTCCGCCGGAGATAATCGAGAAACCGCCAAGCGCGGGCCTTTGGGAGGGGCAGACCGACGAGGGTGAGATGGGCGTTACCTACCGCGAGTTGGACTCGGTTTTGAAGGCGTTGGAGGAGGGCCGGAACCCTGAGGCGCCGGGCCCGGTGGTGGAAAAGGTCCTGGCGATGATGAAGGCCAGCGAGCACAAGAGGCAGCCACCACCACGTTTCTTCCCCCGGAGGGGCGGACCGGCATGATTGGCGGCGTGGCGTTTCGCGGTGACGACTCGGAGTACTTAAAGGGCGTCGCCAGTGGGTTAGCATCACATGGCGTTGACGTCGCCGAGTTCGAGCAACGCAAGATTGGGGCCAGGCCCCAAACGCAAGATTCAACCAATTATTGGCAAAACGCAAGATTGGGGCCTGGCCCCAAACGCAATATTATTAACAACGATTTCACCACTTGGTAACATTCTAGAAATAACTTGCTTCTACAATAGTTGGTGTTATCTGTAGACAGAAGCCGAGCAAGGAGGAGTTATGGTTGAATCGGCCGACAGGGAGTACGTTCTGGAAGCGGTGCGCGAGCACGACGTGAAGTTCATCAGGTTCTGGTTCACGGATATCCTGGGGTTCCTCAAGAGCTTCGCCATCACCAGGGAGGAGTTGGAGGAGGCCCTGGAGGAAGGGATGGGGTTTGACGGCTCCAGCATCCAGGGATACGCCCGTATCGATGAGAGCGACATGATCGCCATGCCGGATACCTCCACCTTTGCCATACTGCCGTGGAGGCCGAGCGGGCACAGCGCGGTAGCTCGGGTGTTTTGCGACATTTTGGAGCCGGACGGCAGCCCTCACCTCGGGGACCCCCGTTACGTTCTCAAGAGGAACCTGAAAAAGGCGAACGATATGGGGTTCACGTTCTACGTGGGCCCGGAACTTGAGTACTACTACTTCAAGAAAGATGAGCCACCGCCGGAGGTGCTGGACAGGGGAGGGTACTTCGACCTGACGCCGCTGGACATGGCAAGCGACCTGCGCCGGGAGACTGTGCTGACCCTGGAGGATATGGGTATCGGGGTGGAGTACAGCCACCACGAGGTCGGCCCCAGCCAGCACGAGATCGACCTTCGCTACACCGACGCGCTGAGGATGGCGGACAACGCTATGACCTACCGCCTGGTGGTCAAGGAGGTCGCGATGAAGCATGGTGTGTACGGCACCTTCATGCCCAAGCCGCTCCAGGGGGAAAACGGGAGTGGTATGCACACACACATGTCACTATTCAAGGGTGACAGAAACGCTTTCTATGACGCTGACGATGAGTATTACCTGTCGGGCCTGGCCAAGGAGTTCCTGGCCGGCCTGCTCAAGTACGCACCGGAGTTCTGTCTGGTCACCAACCAGTGGGTCAACTCCTACAAGAGGCTGGTGCCGGGGTACGAGGCCCCTGTCTACCTCTCATGGGCTCAGAGGAACAGGTCCGACCTCATCAGGGTGCCAACGTACAAGCCGGGAAAGGAGAGTGCGACCAGGATAGAGCTACGCTCGCCGGACCCTGCCTGCAACCCGTACCTGGCCTTTTCGGCGATGCTGGCGGCAGGCCTGAAGGGCATCGAAGAACACCTGGAGTTGGAGGAACCGATAGAGCGGAACATCTACGAGATGAGCGAGAAGGAGCGAGAGGAAAAAGGGGTCACCAGCCTTCCCGCTGACCTCTGGGAGGCCATCCAGGTCGCAGAGAGGAGCGATTTCCTGCGGGAGTGCCTGGGCGACCACGTATTCAACTCACTTATCACCGACAAGAAGATCGAGTGGGAGGAGTACAAGGCCGTGGTTACCGAGTACGAGCTGGAGACGAACCTGCCCGTCCTTTGAGCAACTGTGGAGTACGGTTGACACCCCGGTCATTGAACGTCGGCGGGGCGGGTGCTAGAATGCGCGTGAATCTCTAATCCGACGACAGAAAGCAACCGGCAGTGAAAGATTACATATTCTTCTGGGGTTGCATCATACCGGGCAGGCTGCCGTTCCTCGAGAAGTCCATGCGAATGGTCCTGGAGAAACTGGGGGTACGTTTCCGGGAGGCCGAGGGGTTTACCTGTTGCCCGGAGAAGTTCCTTATTGAGACCTTCTCCGAGGAGGCATGGTTATTGACTGCGGCGCGCAACCTGGCCATTGCCGAGCGGGAGAACTGTGACCTTCTGGTGGCGTGTAACGGCTGTTATGCTACTTTCCAATCTGTGGTGAGCGGCTTCTACTCCAGCAGCAGGCTCCGCAGGGAGGTAGAGGAGCGCCTCGCCAGGGTCGGCATCAAGTACAGCTTCAATACGTCGGTGCACCACCTGGTAGAGGTACTGCATGACTCGATAGGCCCTGAGGTTATCGAGAGGCGCCTGGAAAAGCCCCTCGACGGGATGAAGATAGCGGTGCACTACGGTTGCCAGTTGCTTCGCCCATCCCCGATGGTGCGGCTGGACGACCCCCAGAGGCCAAGGAAGCTGGACCGGCTGGTGGAGTGCCTTGGTGCAACCAGCCTCGAGTACAACTCCAAGTTGGACTGCTGCGGCGAGGCGCTGGCGCGCTCGGGGCAGCCGGAGGAATCCATGGCAAGCGCCCGGCTGAAGCTGCTCGAGGTAAACCAACTGGGCGCCGACGCGATAGTGGTCGTCTGCCCGGCGTGCTTTCTGCAGTTCGACACTCAGCAGACCTTCATCCAGAAGCAAAAGGAGGACCTCCACGTCCCGATCTTCTACTATACTGAGCTACTGGGGCTCGCGCTGGGCCTGGACCCCGGGGAGATGGGTCTCGACATGCACCGGGTCGGCACACAGCGCTTCTTTGACACCTGGGCGGAGATAGAGCGGGTGAAGGCGCTGGTCCCACCGGAGTTCGACCGGGACGCCATGCGGACCTGCGTGGCATGCGAGTCCTGCTCGACGGACTGCCCGGTGACTCAGGTCGTCGACGATTTTGTGCCGCATGACATCCTGAGGAGCATCCTCGACGGAGGGATAGATGAAGTTGTAAACGGGGATGATATCTGGAAGTGCCTGGAGTGCGGGACCTGTAGGGAACTCTGCCCTAACAGCTTTGGCATGGTAAAGGTCTTCAAGAAAGCGAAGCGGATGGCACTTGACAAGGGCAAAGAGCCCCCGGAAACCAGGCAGGGGATAGAGATGTTTGAAAAGAGTGGGGTGCTCGGGACCGTCAGGAAGAGGGCCCGCTCGAAGCTGGGGCTGGGAGAGGTCGCCCGGCCGGGCGGCGAAGAACTTTCCCGCCTGCTCCGTGACACGTTTACCGGGAAGGATGAGTAGAGTTGGCATTTGGTGATCAGTATTCAAGGTGGGAAGTGGACAGGCACAGGGTACCCGCGGCCTGCGGGCTTTCCGGTGTCATCAGCCAGGACGGCAACCTCATCGAGGGAGATGTAATAATCGAGTCGATGCGGGTGATACACGACCGGGGGAACGGGCTTGGAGGCGGGTTCGCCGGATACGGAATATACCCGAAATACCGCGACCTGTACGCTGTCCATGTGATGTTCGAGGACCCTGAAGGAAGGGCACTCTGCGAGGAGCTTCTAGAGCGGAACCTGGAGGTAGAGGCGGCGGAGGAGATACCAACAACGCCCTCGGAGAAGATAGCCGACCCCCCGATACTGTGGAGGTACTTCGCGACTCCCAGGGGCGAGAAGCTTTCCGCAGAGGGGCGCGAGGCCGACGATTTCATGGTGAAGCTGGTTATGGAGATCAACATGACAGTACCCGGGGCGTTCGTCTTCTCCAGTGGGAAGAACATGGGGGTATTCAAGGCGGTGGGGTTCGCCGAGGACGTCGGGGAGTTCTACCGGTTGCCCGAGTACGCCGGTTATACCTGGATAGGGCACGGCCGGTTTCCCACCAACACCCCCGGGTGGTGGGGCGGAGCACACCCGTTCAACATCCTGGACTGGGCGGTCGTGCACAACGGTGAGGTATCTTCCTACGGAACGAACAAGCGGTACCTGGAGATGTTCGGCTATCAGTGCACCCTGCTCACCGACACCGAGGTCATGGCCTACCTGTTCGACCTCCTGATAAGAAAGCACAAGCTGCCCCTCGAGGTCGCCTGTACGGTGATGGCGGCCCCGTTCTGGAAGGACATCGATTCACAAGACACCGACCGGAGGCATCTGGATGAGGCCCTCAGGATGACTTATGGAAGCGCACTGGTGAACGGCCCGTTCGCGGTGATAGCCGGGTTCTCACGCGGGATGATGGGGCTCAACGACAGGATAAAGCTCCGACCTCTTATTGCCGCGTGCAAGGACGACCTGCTGTACGTCGCGAGCGAGGAATCGGCGATCCGCCAGATATGCCCGAAGCCGGACAGGGTATGGGCGCCAAAGGCGGGGCGGCCGGTTGTCGGGGAACTGAAAGGTGATGTTTAATGCCGGGTGATATGATTCCAAGCGAGTTCATTGTTGAAGTTGACCACCAGCGCTGCCGCAGGTGCAAGCGGTGTATCCTCAACTGCGGGTTTGGCGTGTTCGACTTTCAGAGCATGACCACCGCGGATTCATCCAAATGCGTGGCCTGCCACCGATGCGTGGTGTTCTGTCCCGAGGAGGCCATAACCATAACCAAGAACCCGCTGGAGTTCAAGGAACACGCTTCATGGGATGTAAACCTGCGTAAAGCCATCTGGAAGCAGGCGCAAAGTCCGGGGATGATGTTAACCGGCATGGGCACCGATTTCCCCTGGCTCAACGTCTTCGACCACATTCTCATAGACGCCTGCCAGGTCACCAACCCGTCTATCGACCCACTGCGGGAGCCGATGGAGCTCAGGACCTTCCTGGGGAGAAAACCGGATAAGCTGGATATTAAGGCCCGCGGCGACGGAGAGTTCGACCTGGAGACGAAGCTCGAGAGCAATATCAAGCTGGACGTGCCCATAATCTTCAGCGGGATGTCTTACGGGTCGGTGAGCCTGAACACCCACCGGGCGCTCGCGGTCGCGGCCCAGAAACTGGGAACGGTGATGAACACCGGCGAAGGGGGGCTTCACGAGGAGCTATACCCTTACGCGGACAACATCATAGTGCAGTGCGCGTCGGGCCGGTTCGGGGTCCACTCCAAGTACCTGAATGCCGGGGTGGCGGTGGAGATCAAGGTCGGTCAGGGGGCAAAGCCGGGGATAGGCGGGCATCTGCCGGGGGAGAAGATAGGGCGGGAGGTCTCTGGAACCCGCATGATACCGGTGGGGACCGACGCGCTCAGCCCGGCCCCACACCACGATATCTACTCCATCGAGGACCTGCGCCAGTTAATCTACGCCATCAAGGAGGCGACCGGCTACAAGCCGGTATCGGTAAAGATAGCCACCGTCCACAACGTCGCGGCCATAGCCAGCGGTATCGCCCGTGCCGGCGCCGACATCATCTACCTGGACGGATTCCGGGGGGGCACCGGTGCCAGCCCCGCGGTGATTCGGGACCATGTGGGGATACCACTGGAGATAGCGCTGGCGGTAGTCGATCGGCAGCTCCGCGAGGAGGGTATACGGAACTGGGTATCCATCATCGCCGCGGGAGGGATACGCTCCAGCGCCGACGTAGCAAAGGCGATAGCCCTGGGAGCAGACGCGGTGGGGATAGGGACCGCCGCCCTGATAGCGCTGGGGTGCCGGCTATGCCAGAAGTGCTACACCGGCAAGTGTTCCTGGGGGATAGCGACCCAGAGGCCGGAGCTGACCGGAAGACTGGACGTGGACTGGGGGGCGGAGCGCCTGGTGAACCTGGTGAACTCCTGGAGCCTGGAGCTCAAGGAGGTGCTTGGCGCTCTGGGCATCAACGCGGTCGAGAGCCTGCGGGGGAACAGGGAGAGATTGAGAACGCTGGGCCTGGACGTGACCACCTCCGAGATACTGGACGTGAAACCCGCGGGAATGTGAGAGTGAGGGACCGCATGGCAGAAGCGGCAGCAAAGCAGGAAAAGAAGCTGGAGACAAAGGCGATTACCGTTGACGCAACCGGGGTCTACTACCGCGAGTTGAACCAGAGGGTCCGGGACCTTATCGGGCAGGGGTACACCGAGATCACCCTTGATGGCGTGAACGGGCAGCGTTATATCGCGGACGGCCTGGAGGACGATATAAGCGTAATCATCAACGGCGTACCGGGGAACGACCTTGGGGCTTTCATGGACGGTCCAATGGTAACCGTGAACGACAACGCGCAGGATGCCGTGGGCAATACAATGAACAGTGGCAAGATCGTCATAAAGGGCCACGCCGGGGACGTCATCGGTTACGGGATGAGGGGAGGCAAGATCTTCGTCCGTGACGATGTCGGGTACCGTGTGGGAATCCACATGAAATCGTACAAGGGGCAGGTACCGGTCATTGTCGCCGGAGGCGGCGCTGGAGATTTCTTCGGGGAGTACATTGCGGGTGGCGTGTTGGTGCTGATCGGCCTCGGCACGGAGGGGACGCCGGCCGGCGACTACGTGGGAACCGGAATGCACGGTGGTACCATATTCATAAGGGGCCGGGTGCCCGAGGGCCGGCTGGGCAGGGAGGTGCGGGTTTTCCCCCTCGAAAACGATGACCGGAGCTTGCTGGAGGGACTCATCGAGGAGTTCACAAACGACACAGGGGCGGATACCACTAACGTGGATATCGAGGAGTTTATGAAGCTTCGCCCGTTTTCCCACAGGCCTTACGGCAACATGTACGTTTACTAGAAAGCGGTATATGGGTCCCAAGGTAAAGCTGGCTCCATCGATACTGAATGCCGATTTCTCCGACCTGGGGGCGTCGTTGAGGTGCGTGGAGCCATTCTCGGATTACATTCACCTCGACGTCATGGACGGACACTTCGTCCCTAACATCACGTTCGGCCCCATGGTTGCGCGGGCGGTGAAGGACACCACCGACGTCCCACTCGACTGCCACCTGATGATATACAACCCGGAGGAGTGGGTTGAGAAGTTCGTCGAGGCCGGTGCCGACAGGATATCTTTTCACGTCCAGGCCGCGCGCGACGCCCAAAGCGTGATAAGTTCCGTACGGTCGATGGGGGTATCGCCCGGAGTAGCCATAAGCCCCGAGGTGCCGCTGTTTGAGCTAAAACCGTTCCTGGACGTTGTGGATTTCGTGATAGTAATGTGCGTCTACCCCGGCTTCGGGGGCCAGAAGTTGATGCCCGAGATGCTCAACAGGGTCGGGGCGGTCAAGCGCGACGCAGCGGAAGTGGGGGTCGATATCGAGGTCGAAGTTGATGGCGGAGTCAAGGCTCATAACCTCCGCCAGGTAATGGAAGCCGGGACCGACACCGTGGTGGTCGGTTCATCCATCTTCGGCAGCGACGACATCGCGGCGGCCGCCAGTGAGATACGTGGCATGCTGGACGGGGCAGTCCCCTAGCGGGCATCCTGCCGGCATCTGCTTCGCCCCGGGCTGTTGCATCGGGCCTCCCTTGTAGCGCCGGCAACCTGCCGGCATCTGCTTCGCCCCGGGCTGTTGCATAACAGACGCCGCTTGGGTGGATGTTGCAACGGCACCAGCCCGGGGATGGCCGGTTTTTGTTTAGGGTTGTCGTGTATAAAGTGGGGTCAGGCCCGCTGTTGCATTACGGAGATGGACTTGAGTGAATAATCGAACGACACCAGCCTGGGCCAGACCCCGTTTGGGTGGGGAATCCAACGGCACCTGCGGGGCCAGTCCCCGTTGGGGTGGAGCGGGGTGCTCGATTGTTTCGAACCGGCGCCTCTGGTATCATTAAGCCAACAGAATAAGGGTCTTCGGGAAAGGGTGGAAATCCCTATCGGCGGTATAGCCCGCGAGCTCGAAAGAGCAGACCCGGTGAGATTCCGGGGCCGACGGTGAGAGTCCGGATGGGAGAAGACGTCTCAACCGCTTTGAGTTGTTGCGCTGGTTCTCCCGGCGTTTCTTTTTTTCCGATGACCCTTTGCAGGTGATTATAGTTGAGTATTGGAGGACGATGGAGGACGGCACGGGGAAAACGGCCGAAACGGGCCGGGACGAGCGGTACATGGCCAGGGCGCTTGAGCTTGCTGAGAAGGGCAGGGGTCGGACAAGCCCCAACCCGCTGGTGGGCGCCGTCATCGTGTCTGAAGGTCGGGTGATAGGGGAGGGGTACCACCAGGTGGCCGGAGCCCCCCACGCGGAGGTGAATGCGATAGAGGACGCCGGTGGTAAAGCCACGGGCGCCACCATGTACGTAACCCTGGAGCCGTGCAACCACACCGGCCGCACGCCCCCCTGCGCGGCACGTTTGGTGGAGGCGGAGATTGCCAGGGTAGTTATGGCGCTGCGCGACCCGAACCCGCTGGTAAGCGGGGGAGGGGAGAGGTTTCTTACCGAGCGCGGGGTGGATGTGGAGACCGGGGTTCTGGAGGACGAAGCCCGACGGCAGAACGAGGCGTACCTGAAATGGGTGGAGGCGGGTTTCCCGTTCGTGACGTTGAAGATGGCGATGAGTTTGGACGGCAAAGTGGCCACCCGGACCGGTGACTCTACGTGGATAACCTCAGAGGAGTCGAGAGAGGACGTTCACCGGATGAGGTCGGAGAACGACGCGGTGATGGTAGGAATCGGGACGGTGCTCTCAGACGACCCCAGGCTAACGGTGAGGATGGGCGGGTATAAGGGGGCTCCGCTCCGGGTGGTTGCGGACAGCGGGGCCAGGACTCCGGTTCAAAGCCGCGTGGCCGATGTGAGCGAGACGCCCACGCTGGTGGCGGTCGCAGGTAACGCGCCGGTGGAGAGCGTGGAGGCGCTGGAGGCCAGGGGGGTCGAGGTGGTGCGCGTTGGGAGTGACGGAAGCGTTGACCTGCGGGCGCTGCTGAAACTGCTGGCGGGCCGTGACATCACCAGCTTGATGGTCGAGGGTGGCCCGGGGATTGCGTCAGCGGTGTGGGAACATGGCCTGGTTGACCGGCTGGTGTTTTACTACGCTCCCATGATAATCGGTGGGAGCGAGGCGCCCGGACCCATCGGGGAGACAGGCCGTGCCACCATCGCGGAAGCGGGTGGCTTGAGGATAGACACGGTATCGATGAGCGGGCCCGACGTAAAGGTAGTCGCGTATCCGGCGGGGAGGTAGATGGTGTTCACCGGGATTATCGAGGAGAAAGGCACTGTGCGAAGGCTCATCGGGAGCGGCGTGCTGGAGTTGGAGGCCGAAACGGTGCTCGAGGGCGCCTCTGTCGGGGACTCGATATCGGTTTCCGGGGTTTGCCTGACCGTAGTGGAGCTGCGGGGGGACGGGTTCTCGGTGGATGTCATGCCCGAGACGCTGCGCCGGAGCACCCTGGGCGCGCTGGTGCCGGGGGCGAAAGTGAACCTGGAGCGTGCCCTGCGCGCGGGTGACCGCATGGGAGGTCACATAGTCAACGGGCACATCGACGGGGTGGGGACGGTCAATAACCGGCGCACCGAGTCGAACGCGGTCTTGTTCGATATAGGCGCTCCGGAAGGAATCCGAAGATACGTCGTGCCCAGGGGTTCGGTGGCGATAGACGGGATAAGCCTTACCGTGGTGGATACAAACCAGGACGGTCTTATCGTGTCCATCGTTCAGCACACACTGGAGGAGACTACACTGGGGGACGCGGGGCCGGGAACCCGCGTCAACGTGGAGGTGGACATCATCGCGAAGTACGTGGAATCGTTCGTGGAGCGCGCCGGTGGGCGCGGGGGGCTGGGGAAGGCCCTGCTTGACGGGGGGTTCCTATAGTGCCCCATCTCATAAATACAATGGCATTCGAACGCCCTCGGTGCATCACCGTACCTATGAGACGGGACAGTAGGCCGGGCGGTTATAGAGGGTAACGGAGGATAATCGATGCCTTTTGACAGCATTGAGGAAGCGGTAAGGGAACTGAAGGACGGACACCTGATAGTGGTGGTGGACGATGAGGACAGGGAGAACGAGGGGGACCTGGTCTCCTCGGCACAGATGGTAACGCCTGAGACCATCAACTTCATGAGCAAGCACGGGCGGGGACTCATCTGTATGCCGTGTGTCGAGGAACGCCTGGACGAACTGGATATACCAGCGATGGTGGAGCAGAACACCAGCGCCCAGGGCACGGCCTTTACCGTGTCAATCGGCGCCAAGGACAAGATAACCACCGGCATCTCCGCCTACGATCGGGCCGCGACGGTGCAGGCGGTCATCAATCCCTCGACCCGCTCGGAGGATATAAGCAAGCCGGGGCACGTGTTCCCCTTGATGGCGAGGGAGGGGGGCGTACTGACCCGCGCGGGGCACACCGAGGCCGCGGTGGACCTGGCACGGCTTTCCGGGCACTTTCCCGCAGGGGTGATCTGCGAAATCATGCACGAGGACGGGACCATGGCCCGGGTGCCTGAACTGGAGAAGTTTACCGAGAAGTTCGGTCTGAAGATGATAACCGTGGCCGACCTCATACGGTACCGGGTCCAGAAAGAGCAACTGGTCAAGAGGGTCTCGGAGGCGGAACTGCCCACAGCCAACGGGGACTTCAAGGCCATCGGGTACGAGAGCCTGGTGGATGCGTCGTTTCACCTGGCGCTGGTCAAAGGCGACGTCAGGGGCAAGAAGGACGTGCTGGTCAGGGTGCATTCCGAGTGCCTGACCGGAGATGTGTTCGGCTCGAAGAGGTGTGACTGCGGAAACCAGGTAGAGGACGCGCTGAGGGCCATCGAAGAAGAAGGCCGGGGCGTTTTTCTGTACATGCTCGGCCACGAGGGAAGGGGCATAGGCCTTGCCCATAAGCTGCAGGCATACCAGTTACAGGACGAGGGGCTGGACACAGTGGAAGCGAACCTGGAGCTGGGCCTCCCGGCGGACGCGCGTGACTACGGCACCGGGGCGCAGATACTACGGAACCTGGGGATCACCTCCATGAGACTGCTTACCAACAATCCGGCGAAGAGGGTCGGGTTGGAGGGGTACGGTCTATCGGTTATCGAGCGGGTGCCCATCCAGGTGAAGCCCTGTAAGGAGAACCTGAGGTACCTGACGGCCAAGAAGGAGAAGATGAACCATATACTGGACCTGGAATGAGGTACTAAGTAGAAGAGTAAGGATCGACGGACAATCAGGAGGTACGCGAGATGGGCACGTTCGAAGGTAAGCTGGTCGGCCGGGATCTAAAGTTCGCGATAGTCGTAAGCCGGTTCAACGAGTTTATAAGCAAGAACCTTCTCTCGGGGGCGATCGACTCACTCAAGCGGCACGAGGTGGCGGACGAGAATGTGGATATCGCCTGGGTCCCGGGGTCGTTCGAGATACCGCTGGTCGCGGGGAAGATGGCCTCTTCCGGGAAGTATGACGCCGTTATCTGCCTTGGGGTTGTAATCAGGGGGAACACGCCTCACTTTGATTACGTGGCGGCGGAGGTGTCAAAGGGAGTAGCCAGGGTTGGGCTGGACAGCGGCTTGCCGGTGACTTTTGGAATCATTACCGCGGACACTCTTGAGCAGGCGGTAGACCGCGCAGGGGCAAAGGCCGGAAACAAGGGATGGCAGGCGGCGCTCACCGCTATCGAGATGGCCAACCTGGTTTCATCTCTGCCGCAGAAGTAATACACGGCAACGGTGCTATAATAGTATGCGGTTGATACCGACTATAGAGGTGGTTTGGTGGGGTTAAACGCCAGGAGGCGCGAGGGGAAAAAGTTCGCGCTGGAAGTCATCGGGGGAAAGCACTCGGAGATCCTTAGCCGGATAACCGAGCAGGAGGCGCCTCCATCGTCTTTCTACGCATTCCTGAAGTTGACACGAAAGAAGTACTTCAAGGGTTATCTCAGTTCGTTAACGGATGCCCTGGAAACGGCTGACAGTACCGATTTCCTGGGTAATGAAACGTTCCAGAGTTACTCACACGCGCGTAACGGATATGCCCTTAAGGACGTGTTGAACGTTCCCCGGTCGGTCAGGAACGCTATCATGGGGGTAATCGAGGAGATGGTGGAGAGCGGCGAGGCGCAGGCGGGAGTGGCGCTGGGCGCGATCATGCTTGTTGATGAACTCCTGCAGGATGCCGAACTGATAAGGGCACAGTCGTACACCCAGACCCGTGACGAGGTCATCAGGTTTTACCACTCCTACCAGGAGGAGATCGACAAGTTCCCCAGCAACCTCGCGGCTACCCTGGACTTCGGCACTCTCATGCTTTCGGCGGTGAAGAAGGCACTGGATTTGATTGATTCGGGAAGGTGTGCCTTCTTCTCCAGGGACCTCATGACAAACGAACTGCACCTGGAGGCCTCGAACTTCGCACACGAGCGGGTCTTCGGTGATTCCAAGTTGAACCTCGATGACCACCTGGTGGAGCAACTGGCACACCACAGGGAGGCGGTCCTTGTCGAGGGGCATCCAAGGTCGAAACCTTGTACCGCGTCTATCATGAAAAAGATGAAGACCAGGGCGATACTACTGGTGCCCCTGATGGTAAGGGACCGTAACCTTGGGATAATGCTGCTGGACAACATGGACAGGCCCGAGATGTTCACACCGGATACGATTAACCTGGCGATGAGGTTTGCCAACAAGGTTGCCGGCGCAATGGAGAACGCGCGGCTTCACGGGAGCGAGCAGAGGAAGATAAAGGAAACCATGGCCCTGCTGGAGGTATCCCGGCTGGTGACGACCACCCTTGATATCGATACTCTGCTGTCCCGGCTGGTACAGATCACCGCTGACGTGTGCGAGGTGGGAAAGTGTTCCGTCTATACCTGCCGCGGGGAGGAGAACCGCTATTATCCGACCGCGACGTTCGGGCTTTTTCCAAACTCCGAGTGGGAGACCGAGTTAGGCGAAGGCGTGATGTCGCAGGACCTGGTGGACGAGGAGGCGGAGTTGCTCCTTGAGAAGCACCAGTTGGTCATATCTGATCCCGTGATGTGCCCGTTCATTCCCGAAGACCGGATAAGGGAGACCGGGACCAGGTCGGTGTTGCTGGTGCCGGTTTATTTGAGGGACAAAGTTCAGGGAATAATGGTCTTGTTCTACTCAAGGGACCGTCACGATCTGGAGTCCGAGGACCTGAACCTGGTGGAGGCGATCGCCGGCCAGGCAGCGGTTGCCATGGAGAACGCGTCCCTGTACGAGGACCTGGAGATGAGCTATTTCTCCACGGTGAAAGCGCTGGCTCGCGCTATTGAGGTCAAGGACCCTTACACCTATGGCCACAGCGAGAAGGTTACCGAGTACTCCATGGCGATCGCAATGCAGATGGAACTCTCAGAGTGGGAGTTGCGAAACATAAAGTACGCCGCGGCCCTTCACGACATCGGCAAGATAGGGATTGCCCGCAAGGTACTTAACAAGCCGGGAGCCTTGAGTGAGGAGGAGTTTCTTCACGTCAAGACCCATCCCCAGTTGGGCGATTCAATAATCGAGCCGGTAACGTTCCTCCAGGAGCCCCGGTTGATAATACTTCACCACCACGAACGTTATGACGGCAAAGGGTACCCCGACGGCCTGCGGGGGGACGAGATACCGTTGGGGGCCAGGATACTCTCGGTGGCGGACTCCTACGAGGCGATGATGTCGGACAGGCCGTACAGGAAAGCGCTGCCGATATCGGAGGCCATCAAGGAGCTTGATGTCAACGCGGGAACTCAGTTCGACCCGGTCGTGGTGAAGGCGTTCCTGGAAGTGCTGAGGAAGGGCGAATTTCCCGAGAAACAAGAGTCCGCCGAAAAGGAAATATCGTTCGACTCACCCTGGTTGAGAATCTGACTTTCCCCGGGCTGTTGCATAGTGCACGTCTGGTGCCTGGCACCATTGTTGCGTTTTGCACGTTAGGGGCCAGGCCCCTAACGTGCGTTTTGGGGAGGGAGAGGACACGCCCCTGGGCATATGCATTGTGAGGCATGGTTCTAAGAAAGATTTGAACGTCACATGCCCGGGGATGGGGTTCTTGTCTGACCGCCGCTTGTCTGACAGAAAGGGGTCAGGCCTTCTGGCCGTAACGTCTACTCTTGGCCACCGCTGGAAGGCGCTGACCCCACTGTATTAAGTGAATATCGGTACGGTGAAGTAGAAAGTGCTGCCGCGGCCCGGATCGCTTTCGACCCAGATACTACCGCCGTGGAGTTCAACGATCTCCCTGCAGATGGCAAGGCCGAGACCGAATCCCTCCTGTTCTTCGCTGTCACCGGAGCGGGCCTGGTAGAACCTGTCGAATATGTGCGGCTGAGACGACAGCGGGATGCCGGTGCCGTTGTCGGTGACCTGGACCTGGACTAAAGAACCGTAGGGGAGGGCTGATATCTCGATGTGTCCTCCTCTTGGGGTGAACTTGATGGCGTTCCCCACCAGGTTGGAGATAACCTGGAAGATGCGGGAACTGCTGGCGGCGATTGTGGGAGAATCCACCGGCATCTTCGATTCGAGTCTTACTCCCTTTTCATCGACGGCCTTATTGAAGTGCGCTTCGACCGATCTAACAACATCGTGGAGGTCTACTTCATCAATGCTGGCGTGAATCCCCCTGGCCTGGATGCGTGAAAGGTCAAGCAGGTTCTCGATCATGTCGGAGAGGTTTGCCGCCTGCTTCTTGACAACGCTCAGGTACTCCTTCTGCTGATGGCTAAGGGGGCCGGCCCTGCCCGCCAGCATGAGGCTGGCGAAGCCGAGGATGCTGGTAAGGGGAGTACGAAGCTCGTGTGACACGTTAGAGACGAAGTTCGACTTCATCTCGTCCACCCGTTTCAACTCTGTGATGTCGTGGAGGAAGAGAACCACCCCGGAGACCAAGTTGAGGTGGTCCTTCAAAGGGATGAACTGCGATTGCACTGTGGAGGGAGCGCCGCCGCCGACGGTCATCTCGCCAAAGATCGTCTTTCCGTCAAGCGCCGCTGCCAGGGCTTCGGCCAGCGAGTACTTGCCAAGGTCCGAGTCTTTTACCGTCGAGTCGAGGGTTTCCAGCAACCCTTTGCCTATGGCGGATTCATCGAAGTCGAGTATCCGCTCAGCAACAGGATTGGCCTGTAGCAGCACTCCCCGGGAGTTGGTGACCAGGAGTCCGTCGCGAAGGGCGTTAAGGATAGTTTCCAACTTCATCTTGTCAGACAGCGTACGTGTATACAGGCGGGCTTTCTCCATGGCAACCGCGGCCTGGCTGGCAAGCGTGGACAGTATCTCCAGGTGGAACTCTCTGAACCCTCTGTTGGCGGGGGAAAAGCACATGAGAAACCCAGCGATATCACCGCCTATGAAAAGCGGCACTGCGGCTACGCTATACTGGCTATCCGACTCCCGGTTCGGTAACGGAAGCCATTCGAGATCGACCTTCTCCGCGATGACGTTGTTGCCACTCGCCAGTTGCCTGGGCCATTCTCCTCTACTGGGAAACTCGACCGCACCGATATCAGTGAACGGCAACGCGCCAATCGCCGCCTTCAAGATCGCCTCACCGTCCTCGATGAGATAGACCAGGGCGCCTTCCGAGGACAGCATCTTGCGTGAGAGGGCCGCGGTTGTCTTGAGGACGGTGTCCAGGTCCAGGGTGTAGGAAAACCTTCGGCTGAGGTCGTAGATGATGGTGATATCCCGTTCCTTGTCACGTGAAACTTCCAGGAGTTGTCGGTACTCGCTGGAATCACGCGCATACATCTTTTCACCTTCTACTATGTAGCAGGAAAGGAACCCCACCAGCAGAAGGGCGGTTGCGTAGATGGAGAGGGACACGACCAGGAGGGAATCCATGTCACTACCCACGAACGGCAGGAAGAGGGCGACCGCGGCGAGCGCGGACATCAACAACGTGCCGGGATAACTGTAGTAAGCGGCGGAGAAGATCGGTACGGTGAAAAAAAGGAAGAGCAGGAGACTGTTCCTGTTACCGGTGAGATAGACGATGCCGGATATCAGCACCAGGTTGGCGCAGAGCAACATGAAGAACGTATAAGGACGGTATTTCCGGAAAGGGAAGAAATGGTTGCCGACCACCACTGCCAGAAATGAGCCTGTCACCGCGAAGAGCACCCAGGGTTCGGAAAGCCCGTTGCTGGCCAGCCAGTAGCCGAGTGTAGCGATAAACGTCAATACCAGGAGTATTTGAAGGCCCGGCTTGGCACTGACGAAGAGAAGTCGCACCACTTCGACCCTCTCCGGGTCTCCGTGAGGCCTGGATAATCCCCGCTTACCGGTTAGCCGGCGGAAACTCATAACGCTGGATCAGTGTTGAGCATGTGGGAGCGAATTTGTTGTTCCATTAGTGCCCCGTTCAATAGATACGCTGGCATTCGAACGCCGCTGCATCCACTCCGGCTGCGTTCCGCTCCCTCGATGTACTCCAAGAGTACGACTCGGTCGCGCGCCTTGCCGGAGCGGCGCTTCGACGCTCTCGGTGCTTAACCGTATCCATGGAACGGGGCACCTAAGTTTTCCTTCGGTCGAAGACGTAGACGCTTCCCTCGAGTTCCTTGGCGTACTTCTTCAGTTCCGCGGCGATCCTTCCAATCTGGGTCGGGCCGGCGAACGTGCGGTTCTGGTTGTGCACAATGGATATGGAGATGCTCATTATCGGGAATTTCATCACGTAACCGCGCCGGTCCACTGAGACGATATGCCCTTTCTCCAGGTCCTTTTCCTGGTAGTAGGTCGGGATCATTTCATCGAAAACCCGGATAATCTCCTTGGATATCGGTTCCGCGTTCTCTATCGAGGTAAGGATTATGTAGTCGTCACCCCCGACGTGTCCGAGGAAGTCGTTATCGCCCCCGCAACTGGCTACGGCGTTCCTGAGCAGTTCGCCGGTGGCCCGGATGACCTCGCTGCCGGCCAGGAAGCCGTAGTAATCGTTATAGGCTTTGAAATCGTCAAGGTCTACGTAGCAGAAGGCAAACTTCTCACCGGACTCGACTCTTGCGAGGAGCGCTTCCTCGATGGCTTTGTTGCCGGGAAGCTCGGTGATCGGGCTCATGTCGCTTTCCCTGATGTAACGTCTGAGGTGCATTTCGATTCGCGCCTGGAGCTCCAGGGGGTCGAACGGCTTGGTTATATAATCGTCGGCCCCGGAATCGATTCCCTGTAGCTTGTCCTTCAACTGGGCTTTGGCGGTCAACATGATTACCGGTATGTTACGGGTCTGGGGGTTCTCGCGCATCATCTTACAGATATCGATGCCGTCGATGCCGGGCATCATAATATCCAGCAGAACGATATCGGGCCTCAGGTTCTTGACAGTTTCCCAGGCCTCCTTGCCGTCGGCGGCCTGGTAGACCTCGTACTTATGCTTTGGCAGTATCTCAACCAGCAACTGCCTCAAGTTATGATCATCATCGGCCACCAGGACCTTCGGCCTCAACTGGAGCATAATCACTTCCGCCTTTCATACTCTATAGGTTACCATAACCGCTCACCCCTGGGAGATGTCACTCTGAACTGCGATAGACAGCGATAGGCGGTTTCGCTATACTAAGCGAAAATCAGAGAAGAAGGAGCGTAGGGAATGCCGCTCCTCACCCTGGGGTGCTAACGGGATTGGGGTTTGATGTCGGGGTTGCCGGCAGGGTTATCCATTCGGATAGTCAGGGTGGCATTAAGCCACCTGTTTTTGTGTTGTTTTCGGCTAAGGAGGGGTAGTTATAACGAGAAACCACAAGATAAATGAGAGGATACGGTGCCCCCAGGTAAGGCTCATATCGGATGACGGAGAGCAACTGGGGATCAAGGAGATAGACGAAGCTCAGAAGATAGCGTTGGATATGGACCTGGATCTGGTGGAGGTGGCGGCACAGGCGAATCCGCCGGTATGCAAGATCATGGATTACGGCAAGTTCTGCTACGAGCAGGAGCAGAAGGAGAAAGCGGCCCGCAAGAAGCAGAACGTGATAGTCGTTAAAGAGATGAAGATGAGGCCGAAGATCGACGTTCACGATTACGAGACCAAGAAGAAGCACGTGGTAAGGTTCCTGAAACAAGGGAACAAGGTCAAGGTGACTATCATGTTCAGGGGTCGTGAGATGACCCACACCGAGCTGGGCCTGAAGCTGCTGAACCGGCTTGCCGCGGATGTGGAAGACCTGGCGGATGTCGAGTCGAAGCCGAGGCTTGACGGACGAAACATGACGATGGTGTTTAATCCCATCGCCGGCGATTCCGGGAAGGGGTAACAGGAGTGCCTAAGATGAAGACCCACAGGGGCGCGGCTAAGAGGTTCCGTGTGACCGGTACTGGAAAATTGAGGAGAAAGAAGGCCTACGACGGACACCTGTTTACCGGCAAGAGCGCGAAACGGAAGCGTAGCCTCGAGCGCGAGACTGACGTATCACCGGCGGATGCCCCCAACATACGAAAGGTGCTGGGGAAAGGTATAGAGAGGTAATTTTACCGCGACGCTGATACCGTGTACTCGAGCAGGATGCGGTGTTTCACAGGAAGGGTTGATAGCGATGCCGCGCACCAGGAATTCCGTAGCGACCAGGAAGCGCAGGAAGAAAGTACTGAAGATGGCCCGGGGTTACCGGGGGGCCAGGAGTAAATGTTACAAGTCGGCGAACGAGCAAGTGATGCACTCGCTTCAGTACGCGTACAGGGACAGGCGTGCCCGCAAGGGTGAGTTCCGCAGGCTTTGGATAACCCGTATTAATGCCGCCGCGCGTGAGAACGGGATGTCTTACAGCCGGTTTATCAGCGGCCTGAAGGACGCCGGTGTCGGCGTAGACCGGAAGATACTGGCAGACCTTGCGGTCAATGACCCACAGGCTTTTGGGCGGCTGGTGGCCATTGCCGGAGGGGAGGATAAATCCGGTTGACCGGAACCCCCGGGAGCACGAGTTCCATGACCGGTCTTATCTCCAGCAGAAGTAACGATCTCGCCAAGCGGATGAGGAAATTCCGACGACGCTCCTACCGGGACGAGAACGGCCTTTTCTTGGTGGAGGGAGTAAGCTTGCTCCATGAAGCGGTGGGCGCTGGAGTCACCATTGGGGAGTTGGTGTTCGTTACGTCGAGGTCCGGTGACGCCGACCTCGTCAGAAGTATGCAGGACAAGGACGTTTCCTCGTTTGAGGTTAGCGATCAGTTGATGGATTGGATATCCGGCGTGGTCACATCGCAGGGTATCATAGGGGTTATGGAGCAGGTCGATGTGTCTTTCAGCGAGATCGATGGGGATGAGTTATCGCTGCTATTGATCGCCGACCAGGTGAGGGATCCCGGTAACCTGGGGGCTTTGATGAGGATAGCTGACGCCGCCGGGACCGATGGTTTCCTGATGACGCCGGGATGTGCCGATATGTACAACCCCAAGGTGGTTCGCTCGGCCGCGGGGGCGCATTTCCACCTGCCATGCGTAAGAAACATGGAGGCGCCCGAAATTCGGCGAGCACTGGATGGACTGGGCGCGATGATGCTGGGGTTGGATCCCAGGGGTGAGACTTGTTACCTGGAGGCGGACTTGACCGGACCGTGCGCTGTAGTGGTGGGGAATGAAGCTTTCGGCATCGCGGAGGAGGACCGGGTACTTCTGGACGGCACCGTCTATATTGAGATGCCTGGCAGAGCGGAATCGATAAACGTCGCCTCGGCCGCGGCGGTAGTGCTGTTCGAGGCGATAAGGCAGCGGGGGTAAGCGACGTCCCCTTGAGGGGCGCCTCCGCTCCTTCCCCCCACCGGGGGGGAAGGCCGGGATGGGGGGGGTCCCTGTCGCCCTCCGGGGAGGTTGAGAACCTCCCCTCAAGATGAGGGGGGGGGAGCAGGGGGGGCGGGAACGGTGAACAGGAGACGCCGGCATGGATAATGACAGAGAAAGACTCATGGAACTGACCTCCGGCAGGCCAGAGATGGAATCCCTGGTGAACGAGTGCCTGGCCGTTGTCGATAACTGTGGTGCCGCCCCGGAAGTGGAGTCCGCACGGGTGAGTATGCTGGGCAAGAAGGGCAAGATACCGGGAATATTCAAGGGGCTCTCAGACCTGCCGACCGACGAAAAGAGGGCGGTCGGGCGGATAGGGAACGAACTGCTCAAGCTGATTACCAGGCTTCTCGAGGAGAAAGGCGAATCTTTGTCCGCCGCCAGGTCCGGCGATATACCGAAGGGCCGGGTGACCGACGTCTCGTTGCCGGGGCGCATGAAGAGGGCCGGGCACAGGCACCTGTTGACCAGCGTCATCGAAGAGGTCATATCCATCTTCATCGGGTTGGGGTACCGTGTTGAAACCGGGCCGGATGTCGAGCTCGACTACTACAACTTCGAGGCGTTGAACCAGCCGCCGTATCACCCCGCGAGGTCACTACAGGATACTCTCTACGTAAGGCGTGAGGATCCGGAGAAGGACAACCCCGGAGATATCTTGCTCAGAACCCACACCTCACCGGTGCAGGTAAGGGTAATGGAATCACGTGAGCCGCCCCTGTTCGTGATAAGCCCGGGCAAAGCGTACCGGAGGGATGAGATAGACGCGACTCACTCCGCGGTGTTCCACCAGGTCGAGGGGTTCGCGGTAGACCGTGGAATAAGCATGGGCCACCTCAAAGGTACGCTGGAGGTGTTTGCCAGAAAACTTTTCGGCACGAAGAGGGATGTCAGGTTCCGCCCCCACTTCTTCCCGTTTACCGAGCCCAGCGCGGAGGTAGACGTGTCCTGCTTTGCCTGTGAAGGGCGGGGATGTCAGTTATGCAAGGGTGTCGGGTGGCTGGAGATACTCGGGTGCGGGATGATTGACCCTAACGTGTTCACAAACATTGGGTATGACCCTGAGGAGCACACCGGGTTCGCGTTCGGAATGGGAATAGAGCGGATAGCGATGATGAAGTATGGCATTAACGATATCAGGACGTTTTTTGACAACGATATCCGGTTCCAGAGCCAATTCTAACTTCAAGGAGAGCGGAAGTTGAGGGTATCACTGGAGTGGCTGAGTGAGTACGTAGAGGTAGGCATGCCGCCGGAGGAGCTGGCGGACATGCTCTCGATGTCCGGTACCGCGGTGGACCGGGTTATCAGGATGGGAGAGGGGGTCAGCGGCATCGTGGTCGGAAGGGTGGTGCAGGTGGGCCCGCACCCCGACGCCGACGACCTCAAAGTGGTCCAGGTAGAGGACGGCACGGTGGTACGGGAGATAGTTTGCGGGGCGCCAAACCTCCGGGAGGGCGTCAAGTACGCTCTAGCCATCCCGGGAGCCCGCCTTCCGGTGGTGTCCGATAAGGAGTTAAGGCGAGCGGACATAAGGGGAGTGAAAAGCGACGGCATGCTTTGCAGCGGCGCGGAACTGGGAATAAGCGAGGACCGTTCAACCGTGCTCGAGATTGAACCGGAATCAGAGGTGGGCATGGACCTTCATGACCTTCTGCCGCTTCAGGACGTGATACTGGAACTCGAGGTGACTCCCAACCGACCGGATTGCATGTCGATGGTAGGTGTGGCGCGTGAGGTGGCAGCGCTTACCGGGACAGACCTGAAGATGCCGGAGGATCCCTTCGAGGAAGCGGGGGGACCGATAGAAAATCTGGCGAAGGTCTTCATCAAGGACGTCAAGGGGTGCCCCCGGTACTCCGCCCGGGTAGTAACAGGCGTTAAGATAGCGCCTGGCGTCCAGTGGATGCAGAGAAGGCTAATGGCCGCCGGGCTCAGGCCCATCAACAACATAGTGGACGTGACCAACTATGTCCTGCTGGAACTGGGCCAGCCGCTGCACGCGTTCGACCTGGGGCTACTGGACGAAGGGACGGTGGTGGTCAGACTGGCCAGGCACGGAGAGGTGTTGACGACCCTGGATGGTGTCGATCGACAACTCGATGACCGGTCCCTGGTGATAGCGGATGTGTCCCGGGCGGTCGCACTGGCGGGGATCATCGGGGGCGAGTACTCAGAGGTGACCGGGAGCACCACCAGCATCCTCATTGAATCGGCCTACTTTGACCCAACGTCAATCATGTTGACCTCGAAACGCCTGGGTATCAGGACCGAGGCCTCGAGCCGCTTCGAGAGGGGAACAGATCCCTCGGCTACTATGTTCGCCGCAAGGCGGGCCGCGTACCTGGTGGAATCGTTGACCGGCGGGACATGCGCCGTGGGCGAGATCGATGTCTTCCCCGAGGCGGTAACACCGGTCACGATCGACCTGAGGCCCGAGAGGGTCAACCAGGTGTTGGGCTCGGATGTTACCACCGAAACGATGGTGGGAATTCTGGAGAGCCTGGAGGCGGAGGTTGAAGGCAAAGGCGTTTTGCGGGTAAAAGTGCCGACGTTCAGAGGGGACCTGGAAAGGGAGATAGACCTGATCGAGGAGATCGCCAGGATCTACGGATACGACAGGATTCCGGGGGAGCTGCCGGGGGGATACGGCCTGGAAGCCGGACTTTCCCGGGAACAGAAACTCGAAGCGGACATCTACCAGGTGTTACTTACGAACGGGCTATCTGAGGCAATTACCCATAGCTTGATATTCAAAGAGGACCTCGACCGGTTGTTGCTGCCGCCCGAAGACGGCATGCGCCGAACGGTTGAGATAATGAACCCCCTGGCGGGAACCGGCGAGGTTATGCGCACCACCCTGATGCCCGGCCTTCTCAGGGTTGCGTCCAACAATGTGAACAGGGGCAATATGGACCTGGCCCTTTTTGAGAGAGGCAGGGTCTACCTTGCGGGCGAGCCCGACCGGCTGCCTGACGAGGTGGAGAGCATCGGGATACTGTTGTGTGGGAGGAGGGGCCTTCCCAACTGGTCGGAGCAGGGCGAGCCGGTGGATTTCTACGACATCAAGGGTGCGTTTGAGAGCGTTGCCGCGGGCCTGGGCGTGACGCTCGGTTTCAAGCCGGAAGACCGGCCGTACCTCGCGCCGGGATACACGGCAAGGGTTGAACTTAATGACCGCGTGCTGGGACATATCGGGAGGTTGCACCAGAAGGTGGCCGAGGGTTTCGGCCTTGAGGGCGAGTTCTATGTGGGCGAGATCGCCATAAGCGGGCTCCTGGAGTCGGCCACGGAGCAGCTTCCGTACCGTCCGGTTGGACGATTTCCCACTGTAAAGGTGGATATAGCCCTGGTGGTGGACGAGGGGACGGAGGCGGCGCGTGTAACCGACGAGATATGGAACCGGAGTGGAGAGTACCTCAAATCGGTTCGGATTTTCGACGTCTACACGGGTCCACAGATACCGTCCGGCAAGAAGAGCCTGGCCTTCGCGCTTGAGTTCGGGTCCGGCGAAGGGACGTTGACCGACCGGCAGGCGCACAGTGAGCTGGATAGCATAATCGCCGGGCTCGAGAGTGAGCTCGGGGCGTCACTACGAGGGGGAGAGAGCAGAAGGGGAGAGAGAGATTGAAACTAGGTGTAATGGGTGGGACGTTTGACCCCGTTCATATCGGTCACCTGGTTATGGTGGAAGAGGCAATGAGCCAGTTCGGCCTCGACCATGTCGTTTTCATTCCTTCCGCCCGCCCACCACACAAGACGGACGCCTCCCGCTCGCCGCCGGTGGAGCGCCTGAGGATGGTACGGTTTGCCATCGAGGGGAACGAGAAACTCTCTGTCTCGGACATGGAGATAGAGAGAGAAGGATTATCCTACACGGTGGACACTCTCCACGAGTTGCACCGCATCCACGGTGAGGACACCAAGCTGTATTTCGTGATCGGGGCGGACGCCCTGCTGGAGATACTGACCTGGAAGGAACCGGTGGAACTGCTCGATCAAAGCAAGTTCATCGCTGCCAACAGGCCGGGTTACTCGCTGGAGAACATCTACCAGGCTCTTCCGGAGTTGGACAGCCGCGGAAGGTTGCCCGAAAAAAACGTGCTCGAGATGAGAATGCCGGCGCTGGACATATCTTCGACCGATATAAGGGAAAGGGTGGCTGGAGGCCGGCCGTTCAGGTACCTGGTTCCCGAGTCGGTCTGGTCGTACATAATCGATAAAGGACTTTACAAGAAAAGGTAAACGCCGCGCCTCGCGGTAATAATATAGGTGAGAAGATGGGCGCGGACGGGCTCCGGGGAGGGGGCTCGGGAAAGAGGGACATTGCAGGACTACGTAGGTTACAGGACCAGGAAACGCCTTGACCAGAAGGGCAGGAAGAGGAAATGGTGGCGTTGGTTGCTGCTGATAGTCGTGCTGGTGGCGGCGTTTGTGATCCTGGGCAAGTGGGTTGAAGTCCCTTACGTAAGCACAGCGTGGGAGAGCACCGAAGACGGCTTTCAGTGGATGGGCAGGAAGATAAAATCCGTCTGGCCGTTCGAGGAGCAGGTCGCCCTGGAGCCGGGGGATTTTCTCCCCGAAGGCAAGGAGACCGCCAACTACCTGATCGCTGTAACCAAGCAGTTCAGCGAGCAAACCCAGCTAAGCACCATCATCCTGGCGTCGTACGACTCGAGCGATGAGAGCGGTAGCCTTGCCTACTTCCCTAACGACCTCATGGTGAACGTGCCGGGGATAGGCATGGACCAGTTGTCCAACCTGGTCGAACTCGACGAGGAACGCATCAGCATGACGCTGGTTACGGTGGAAAACCTGCTGGGGATTGAGATCGATAGATACGTGATGTGCACGGATCGTGACCTGAGGATCGTGCTGAACCAGATCAGTGACTCGTTCACCGTTGACGTGCCGAGTAAGCTGTCGTACAAGGACGAGAGCCTGGATGTTACCGTGGACCTCAAACCGGGCGAGCAGAAGCTGTCCGGCAATATCCTTGCCTCATACTTGACGTACTCTGAAGCAGGGAAGAAGCTTGAATTGATAGCCAGGCAGAAAGGGTTCGCGCCGG
>Ga0180014_1000071_pt1 | contig 27844 bp, 25 predicted proteins | sample KR13_S1_MetaG_FD_116507 | JGI IMG/M metagenome (GOLD analysis project Ga0180014, IMG submission 116507) | Groundwater microbial communities from the Olkiluoto Island deep subsurface site, Finland - KR13_S1_MetaG | ecosystem: Environmental > Aquatic > Deep subsurface > Groundwater | place... | reverse complement strand
GGATACTTATTATCGGGGATGACTGGGCTTTACACAATGGCAGGGCTACGATTCCCACCAAATTGGAAGTAAACAAGAAATTTGCCGAGAACATTGCCAAGTGGTTGGTGAAAAATGTTAAATAAACTATCCATGGTCCGCAACCACGCATGTTTCCCAAATCCGAAATCGGCACTTCATCATATCCACAATCGGCAATAACGTCTTTACATCGGCTGTTCGGTTGCTGGGAAAGGTCGCACTGACTCAATTCAATTGCCGTGACACCGCCGGTGTGACAAAAACACACTCATCCTGATCAACAGGCATTACCCCGGTCTTACCCCATAGGATTCACTTCGCAATCCACAATTGAATTCCCCGCTCAAACCCGCGGCAGATCGATGGTCATGACCTGGTTACTGCCGCGCGAGTGCGCGGTAATCAGCCCGCTCCCCAGGGTTGCCAGCACTTTAGCCAGGGGCATGTCAAAATCCTCCGGACGTTCAAACGTCATAGCCACGCCGGTTAGCGTTACCATAGATCCGGAGGAGCGGCCGGCCTGGTCCTGGACGTCCTGGCGGATCGCTTCCAGCGTGGCCGTTGCCTCCACGCGGTTCATCCCACCCAGGCAAACTATGAACTGGTCGGCCGAAAATCGGCCCACCACGTCCATTTTTCGAATCCGTTTGACGATTAACCGACGCACTTCATCCAGCAGGATATGACCGGCGTTGATGCCGCAAGTGGACATAAAACTGGCATAGTCGTCAATGTCCACAAAGATCAGCGAAAGCGGCAGGCGATACGCCTTGGCGCGGGCCAGTTCGCGGTAATATTCCTCGACAAACGCATGGTATTTCAACGCCTTGGTGACATCATCAATGCGACCCAGATGCTGGGTCAACTCCAGCAGGTCGAATTTTTCCATGAGAAGACCGATGAGGCGGCCCAGCACCTGAAGGCGCCGGCTTTCCTCGGGGCTGAATGCCGGACCCTCGGCACGGTCACAATGGATATAGCCGACGGCGCGCTGGTGATGGATCACGGGAGCCAGGCAGATGTTCTTGAAATCATGCTCCAGCCGTAATACCGGATAGTCAGGATCCGACGGCTTGGCATCATTCAAGCATATCATTTCATGCTTCAACAACACCCGGGGCAGAATGTCCCCTTGCACTGCCCGCACTAATTTTTTGATGAACGAATAGCTGATCTGGCGGGCGTTACGGATCAGGAGTTCGTTGGTGTTGCCGTCTACCATGAGTATGGCCACGGACTGGTGCGGAATGGTTTCCTTCATGCGTTCCAGGATCACATGCAGGGCCTGCTCAAATGTCAGCGCGCCGCACAAATCATCGAAAACCCCGATCAGCCATGCGGAATAATCGTTTATTTCATGATGCATGGAATACCCTCCTCCTTGTGAACTTTGACTCGACGGCTTCTTAAAAAAAGAGTATCAATTCCCTACGTTAATGGCCATGAAATTATTTCCGGAAGAAAGGAATACCCGGTTGACAGCTGATGCAACACATCCTCACCCGTCTGTAATCCCCCCTTCCCCGGACTGCCGCGCGCTGGTCCGGAAAGCGCTCCGGGAGGATATGGGATCGGGCGACATTACGTCCAACGCACTGGTATCACCCCGCCGCCAGGCCGGCGCCGTGATCCTTGCGCGCGGGCATTACGTGGTATCGGGCGTCGATGTGGCGCGTACCGTCTTCCGCGAACTGGATCCCCGGCTCCGCTTTACGGCCGCCGTCCCGGATGGCCAATTCGTCGAGCCGGATCAGCCGATTGCCCGGCTGGAAGGACGCGCCCGGTCCATCCTGGCGGGAGAACGGACCGCCTTGAATTTTCTCCAGCGCATGACGGGCATCGCCAGCCTGACCGCTCATTTTGTGGAGAAAGTCAAGCCCCACCCCGTCATCATCCTGGACACCCGTAAAACAACACCCCTGCTCCGAACCCTGGAAAAATATGCCGTTCTCTGCGGCGGCGGCGCCAATCACCGCATGGGGCTGTATGACCGTGTCCTGATAAAAGACAACCATCGCCGGCTCTGGTCGGCGGAACATCGCGGCGACCTGGGCGCGGCAGTCGCCACGGCCCAGCGGCAATATCCCGGCATCCTCATTGAAGTGGAAGTGGAAACGGAATCCGAACTGGCCCAGGTCCTCGACGCGGCGCCGGATTGGATTCTCCTGGACAACATGCCGCCCGATCGCCTGCGTCGCTGTGTCGCGCTCGCCGCAGGACGTTGCCAAATCGAGGCCTCCGGCGGGATCACGCTGGATAATGCGGCGGAGATCGCCGCCACCGGCGTTCAGGCAATCTCTCTGGGATGCCTGTCGCACTCCGCGCCGGCCGCTGATCTGTCGCTGGACCTGGAGGAAAATCTTTTTTAGCTGGATTATTTGCCGCCAATCATCCTTTGGATTTTATGGACAAACGTATTCAACAGCTTAATCGGGCGCTCGTCGGCCAGCGGCTGGGCCACCCCCTCCTCTGGTTCGACACGGTGGGCTCAACCAATGATGTGCTGAAAGATAAGGCTCAGGCCGGCGCCCCCGAGGGGTGCACCATCATCGCCGATGGGCAAACCTGCGGACGCGGACAGCGGGGAAAAGAATGGCTTTCTCCGGAAGGCAAGGGTGTGTACATGTCACTACTGCTTCGCCCAAAATGGCCGGCATCCGAGGCGTCGTTGATCAGCATGCTCGCGGTGGTCGCGGTGGCGCAATCTTTGGAAAAGATCGGTGTTCGGCATGTCAAGGTGAAATGGCCTAACGATGTCCTGGTGCGCGGGAAAAAAATCGCGGGTATTTTGGTAGAACCCCGGATCAGCCGCCAGGTCATGGATTTCGCCATTATCGGGATCGGCATCAACGTCCGGCACAACAATAAAGATTTACTTCTTTTGGACAACGGAGCGGTGACATCCTGCCGCCTGGAAGGCGTCCGTATAGATTGCGACAAGGTATTCATTCAGGTGTTGCAGGAACTGGAATCCTGCTATGATCTGGCCCAGCAGAACCAGAAGGACCATCTATTGGAGGCATGGACTCAGCGTCGAATAACCCCATGAAACCGGCTATTATCGTTGTTGATATCGGAAACACGAGCACATCGTTCGCGCTGGCGCGCGAAGGACGCATTGTCGGCATCACCCGTCTGCCAACCCACGGCCCGAACCGACCTATGATCCGCCGATGCCTGGCGGAGTTGACCCGCGGATGCCGCATCCAGGGAGCGGCAGTCTGTTCGGTTGTCCCGGCGCAGAACCGGCTCTGGATCCGGGAACTCAAGCGCCTGACGGGACGAATCCCCCTCCGGATCCACCACCGGCTGAAACTGGACGTTGCCATTGACTATCCGCGTCCGGCCACGATCGGAGCAGATCGCCTGGCTAATGCCTGTGCCGCAACCGAGAGGTACGGGACACCGGTCATCGTTGCTGATTTCGGCACCGCCCTAACGTTCGACATCATCTCCCGCAATCGGGCCTATATCGGCGGCATCATCACCCCGGGCTTGCCGCTGATGACCGATTACCTGGCCGATCGAACCGCGCTGTTGCCTCGAATCCGCCTCAGCGATGAGGGGAAGCGGGCTGTTCCATTCCAGCGCCAAAGAGTGATCGGCAAAAGCACGGAACAGGCCATGATCATCGGGGCGCGGCTGGGCTACACGGGCATGGTGCGTGAAATTTTCTCACGGCTCAAGCAGTCGTTGCAGGAACCCCGAATCCGGCTATGCGCTACGGGAGGCTACGCGTCATGGGCCTTAGCCGGCTCGGATATCCGCGTCTCCATTGATCCGGACCTGACCCTGTATGGCATCAGCCGTATTTATGATCTGAACCGACCGGAGGATTAATACAGGAGATCCATCATGCTGAACCATGCCTATGCCGTTATCCTGGCCGGAGGCCGGGGCGAACGATTCTGGCCGTTAAGCACAGCCCGCCAACCCAAGCAGTTATTATCCCTGGTCGGCAAACGCACCCTGATCGCCGCCGCCGTTAACCACCTCAAGGGACTTATCCCTGCCAATCGCATCTTTATCATCACCCATGCCGATCTGGTTCTTCCCGCGCGTCGGGCGCTTCCTGGTTTTCCGCATCGGAATATTATCGGAGAACCTTTCGGGCGCGACACCGCGGCGGCGATTACCCTGGGCGCGGCGATCATCAAGGCGCGCGATCCGCGCGCAATCTTCTGTGTCCTCACGGCCGATCATATCATTGGTGATGTCGCGATTTTCCGGCGCACATTGATAAAAGCCTTTCGAACGGTAACGACATCAAATTGCCTGCTGACGATAGGCATCCAGCCGACATTTCCCAGTACTGCTTTTGGATATATTGAAGTCGGTCCACGCTTAAGCCGTCCGGGCAGCGTGGAGATAGTAAACGTCCGGCGATTCGTTGAAAAACCCAACCGGGCTAAAGCGGCCCGGTACTTGAAAACAGGCCGGTTTTTCTGGAACTCCGGGATGTTTGTCTGGTCGCTGGACGCGTTCGAGGACGCGCTGGCCCGTTTCCAGCCGCCGCTGAAAAAGCTAATGAACAGGGTTGTCCCGGTCGTGAACACCCCGCGCTTCGCCTCTGTGCTGCGCGCCGAATATCCACGGCTTAAAAAAATATCCGTGGATTATGCCATCATGGAAAAGGCCGATAATATCGTCATGGCCAGGGGCACATTTGCCTGGGACGACGTCGGTTCCTGGTCGGCGCTGGAAAATCACTTTGACAAGGATGACCAGCACAACGTGATTATCGGCCGGGCGGTAAGCCTGGACGCATCCGGCAATATCGTGGTGTCCCGCGAAGGACTGGTGGCGCTGATCGGCGTGGATAACCTGGTGGTCGTGCGCACAGATCATGCCACGCTGGTTTGCCCCAAACACCGCGCTCAAGACGTTAAAAGAATAGTGGAACTCCTGAAACGCAAACGCCATCACGACACCCTGTGACCAGATGCTTCTTTCGAAGAATTTTTTTTACGAAGCGGAATTTTACCCGCGAAACACGCGAACTATCGCGAACAGGATCAATCATGAAACCCCGCCTCGGCGGCGATGAACGATGTTGGAAACATTCAGGGGAAATATGACGCGCATTCTCGGAATCGATTACGGCGAGCGACGCCTGGGATTCGCCATCAGCGACGAAACAGGCATCATCGCCATGCCACTCTGTGTGGTCACGGTGGAACATCCCCGCCACGCCCTCGATGAAGTCCAACGGCTGGTTCGGGAAAAGCAGGCCGGCCAGGTGGTGATCGGGATGCCGCTGAACATGAATGGAACCCGGGGACCGGCTTCGGAAGCCGTGGCGCGATTCGTCACCCGGCTTAGCAAGACCATATCCATCCCGGTGGCAACATGGGATGAGCGTCTGAGCAGCAAAGCCGCGGAACGGATCCTGATCGACGCCGACGTGCGGCGCGAAAAGCGCAAAGGCGTTATTGACCAGTTGGCCGCCCAGATCATGCTTCAGAGCTATCTCGACGCCATGGCTGGCCAGTCCGCCGGAAATGACGACAAGGCGGAGTTGTAAGAAACAGTTATCAGAACGAAGCCGCTCTGAGAGTGGATGGAATTTAAATTAGGCCCCCGCGGCGGGACGGATTTTCGATTATATGTAGGGGTTCAGCTTGCTGAACCCGTCTGTGGGTTGCAAAGCCACGGGCTGAGCATCCCCCTTCGTTCGCCGTGGCGCACTACGGCATGACAAGAGCTCAGCCCCTACACAACAATTTCTTAAAGGGTTGAATTAGACGCTTTCCCGTAAAGATACACGTTTTTGCGTGTATCTTTCTGGGTAGCGGAGGCTTTACGCCTCCGAAGAGCGCAGGGATAAACCCTGCGCTACCTTGATCTAATAGGAAATTGTTATTCTGGTTTTAGGTAGGGCCGGCAGTCCCTTGCCGGCCGCGACGCGCCAAGAACGGCGGCCAAGGGACTGGCAGCCCTACCAATAAATACGCCCGAAGGGCGATAAGTACCGGTTGCGGGCATTAGCCCGCCTTAAGAGGTTTGGCCACAACTATGCCGTTCTCCCGAACGGCCGCCACAATGATTGGGATAGTCATCGGGTGTAGCGGCGATTCGAGCTTGTCCCGCTCCTCTGTGGACGATGTGCAATAAAGCCCAACTACAACCAACTTTAATATTCCTGTACGAACATATTACTGACACCACCTTGGATTTAACCGTGCCCACAGCCCATCAACAATCTCTGCCCCGGTATAAACTTACCCTGGCCTACGATGGGGCGGCTTATGCCGGCTGGCAGGTTCAGCCCGGTCACCGCACCATCCAGGGAGAACTGGAAAATGCGCTGGCTACCCTTGCCGGCAGTACCGTTAAAGTCCACGGCAGTGGCCGCACCGACCAGGGAGTTCATGCGGCCGGTCAGGTGGCGCATGCGGATCTGCCCCGGGCATGGTTGCCCCGGGACCTGCGACGAACGCTGAACGCCTTGCTGCCGCCCGATATCCGGCTGTTGAACGCCAGCCGGGTGAAGGGTGATTTTCATGCACGCCGCAGTGCCGTCAGCAAGGAATACCGCTATCTGATCTGGAATGATGAAGTCATGCCGCCATGCCTCCGGCTGTATCGCACCCATATCCGTGTTCCTCTGGCTGTGCCGGTTATGCGCGCCGCCGCCGCCGCGCTGGTGGGGCATCACGATTTCGCATCCTTTACGGCCAATCCAAACCGCCCCGTGGAAAGCACGGTCCGCCATCTGACACGGCTATCCATCCGGCGTCACGGGAAGGAAATCACCATCATCGCCCGAAGCGAGGGCTTTCTCTATAAGATGGTCCGCAGCCTGGTGGGATTGCTGATCCGGGTGGGTTCGGGAGCGGTGCCGCCAGCGGAGGCGAAAGCCATTCTCCGATCCCGGGAACGCACGGCGCGCGTGCCCACTGCGCCGCCGGAAGGGCTTTTCCTGTGGCGGGTTCAATATACTCGGCGATCCCTATCCCCGGCTTCCTGATCATGCACAAATGATGCCGGTAACAATCAGGTGTTGCCATCGCCCATCCAGCGTGGCCTTCAAACCATCCGGCAGAACCGTTACGCAATCCTTGCCGCCCTTGGCGGAGCGCACGGTGACGATGCCGCGTTCCAGGTCCAAATCCTGGACCCTTAGCCGAATCAACTCCATAATACACAGGCCGGCGCTTCCGTAAAAACCACCGCACAGCATCCCGGTCAAGCTGATCGGTCACACCCTGTGCTTCGCCGGACTCACGAGACTACCGAGCAGCGCGCGCGCCGTTCCAGATAGTGGAGATACGGCCAGCATACAGCGCCGATAACGTTCGCGGGTCGCCGGATCGAAAGATTCCCCCGCCAAGACCTCACTCCACTCCGTAAATGAAACCGGCCTATAATCAAATATCGACCATCGCAAACTACCTCTTTGGTAATTGATTGGCAGTTAAACAATAACATTAATTCGCGCCAAGTAAATATGTCAACCCGCCCTGTCGAGCAAGACAAGAATCAACTGGCACAATCGTTTAATTCCGCATTTAATCTTATGGGGCAATGAGATATAAAACCAAAAATAATGATGATTTTCATCTTTACAATAAATTATTTTGTATTACATTTACATCATAAAAATGTGGAAAAATAAAAGGTTAACCAACTGTTCCCCGCCGCAAGGCGGCGGCTCCACCCCTACGCCGGGGGTGCGGGTCATCAGCCCCGTTCACGCTGAGCCAAGACAACATTAGCTGCGCCAGTTTTGAAATGGTTACTCTCAACTTTCGTTAAAAACATAATGAAAAAACATTCGGACCCCGCGTACCGTGATACCCGAAACCCGCATCTCATCGAGTTTAAACCCGATATTGTGGAAACCAATAGACGATGGGAGGCATACTGGAAAGGCGAACTCCTGGATCGTCCCGTTGTCGTTTGCAATATTCTTAAGATTAATTATCCGTTCCTGCCGGAAAGCTCTTACCGGGAACGGGTTTATGGGGATCTGAACGCCATCCTTGATCGAGCGCTCCATAACGCCCAAGGCACCGAGTACCTGGCCGAATCAGTTCCGCAATTCCGGCTGAGTTTCGGGCCTGACGAGATTGCCGTGTTCTGTGGCGCGGAATTGGCCTGGTCCGACGACAGCAACTGTGACACCAACTGGTCCAAACCATTTGTCACGGATTGGACTCGTAATCTTCCTCTATCGTTGAAACCGGAATCTCCGCTGTGGCAACGCATGCAGCTGTTTTACCGCCTGGCTGGAGAAAGGCTGGGGGGGCAAATTCTTCTGCAATCATTGGACTTTCATACGAACATGGACCTCCTTGCGGCCGTTCGCGGGTCCGAACAGTTGTGTATGGATCTGGTCGACTGTCCCAAGGCGATAGATCGGGCCATGTCTGATGCATGCCAGATATTTGAACAAGTCTGGGACACGTGCCGGATCAATGGCCGTATGGATGAATACGGGTATGGATTCAGCGGCTACGCTAGAGATGGGGTGGCCGTGCTGGCCTGCGACTTCAGCGCATTGATCGGACCGGATATGTTTCGACGCTGGGTCCGTCCGATATTGGAGCGGGAAGCAACTTTGGTCAAACATGCCATCTATCATTGGGATGGCCCACGGGCACTGGTACACTTCGAGGAATTGATGGCCATGCCCGAGATTCATACCGTTTCCTTTGTCCCGGACCCCGGCGAAAAGCACCTTAAGTATCTCGCTCTGTTCAAAAGGATACAGCAAAAGGGAAAGGCTGTTCTGGTCTGGGGCTCGACCGAAGAACTCAAGAGCATGCACAAGGAACTCAACCCCGCCCTGGTCATATACCAGCCGGTGGTGAAATCAAGAGATGAATTGGAAGATTTCCTTAAGTGGCTGCGCGAGCACACTTGATGTAGATAAAGACACCGAAGTCGGAGGGTATATTCACCCCCCCCCACGCGGCAGGGTGTCGGTCAACCGCCACGTTGAACAAAGCAGAAAGGAGCTATTCCCATGCCGGAAGGACGGATACTTGTAATAGGCGGCAGTGGTTTTGTTAGCGGAACATTGGCCCGGATGGCCCGAGACCAAGGCTATGAAGTATGGGTAGTGACACGGGGACAGAAATCGCTGCCCGAGGGCGTCGTTCCCCTCCGTGCAAACCGCAAGGATCCAGCCGCCTTCAAGGCCGCGGTGACCGGCGTAGATGTGCACTGGGATCTCGTGGTGGACTGCATTGGCTACGAAGTCGAGGATATGCGGCAGGATCTGAATGTCTTCCCGCTCCTCGCCAGGCATCTGGTTTTCATCTCCACCGACTTCATCTTCGACCCCGCTCGACGACGCTTTCCACAACCTTTCGACCACCCTGCCACATTGACAGATGACACCTATGGCGGCAAGAAACGGTATTGCGAACTGGAGGTGATCCAGACCGATACCGGAGACATGCGATGGACGATATTCCGACCTTGTCACATCTACGGCCCCGGGGCAGAGCTTGGTTGCTTGCCTGACGCGTTGCGTGTTCCTGAACTCCTGCGGAACCTTAAGGCGGGGGAGGCTCTCCAACTCGCCGGTGGCGGGCACTTTCTACAGCAGCCGATATTCGCCCCGGATCTGGCCGCGCTGATACTCAGTGTACAGGGAAACACCATGGCCGACCGCAAAATATACTGTTCAGCGGGGCCCGAAATAGCGGAGTCCGTCGCCTACTATCGGATGATTGCCGACGAACTAGGCGTGGGGCTGCGGGTTGAGGAACTGCCGGTGACTCATTCGCTAAATTTGCATCCCGAGTGGAAATTCTTCCTTTGTCATCGCATCTATGATTTAACACCCCTGCGTCTCGACGGACTGAAAGTGCCCAACACTCCGCTGAGAGAAGGCCTGCGACAACATGTGAAGTGGCTGGAGATGAACGAAGGTCCCGTAAAGAAATTAAATGAACAATGATTGCGCCAGCTTGATTCAACACTACTGAGGAGGAAGATATGTCAGGCAGCAAGAGCGGCATAATCACTCCGACCCATGTGCAGCAGCGCTGGCACGACATGGAGCTTGGCATGTTCTTTCATTTCGACATTCCCATCTATAAACAGGGATGGAATTGGCGAAGCTGGCAAGATCTGCCCAATCCGGATCTGTATCAGCCGCATGAACTTGACACCGATCAGTGGATGGAAGCGGCCCAGGCCATGGGGGCGAAGTATGCCGTCTTTGTGGTCAAGCATTGCAGCGGTTTCTGTCAATGGCAGACGGAAATTTACCCCTATGGCGTCAAACAGTCGTCCTGGCGTCAAGGTAAAGGTGATGTGGTCGAGGACTTTGTGCGCTCGTGCGGGAAATATGACATCAAGCCAGGGTTGTACGCATCGGTGAGCGCAAACGCCTATCTTGACGTCGACAATCCCGGCCTCATCAACCGGGGACAGGGAGGGAATCCGGACCGGCAGTCAGCGTATGTACGCATTTGCGAACAGATGATCGCCGAGCTGTGGAGCCGGTACGGTGACTTGTTCGAAGTCTGGTTTGACGGCGGCGCCATACCCGTTAAAGAAGGCGGACCGGACCTCGTACCACTCATGCGGAAGCACCAACCGAACGCTATCGCGTTTCAAGGCCCGCCCGGCACACCGAATCTGATCCGTTGGGTGGGCAATGAACGCGGCGTTGCCCCCTACCCATGCTGGAGCACCGCCGATGCCGGGACAATGGAAGGCGGAACAGTGGAAAAGACATTTGCGGGAAATCCGGACGGAAGGCTGTGGGCGCCCGGGGAGTGTGACGTGCCCATTCGGAATCATGACTGGTTTTGGGAACCGGACCACGAGAACCGGCTGTATTCCCTCGCCGAACTGATGGAGATGTACTACGCCTCCGTAGGCCGCAACTGCAACCTGCTCCTCAATGCCAATCCCGGCCCCGATGGGCTTGTGCCGAAAGCGGATTTCCAGCGTTACACGGAATTCGGCAATGAGATCCGGCGGCGCTTTTCCACGCCGCTGGCATCCACGCAGGGCGAAGGGACGCTGATTGAACTGGACCTTGCGGGCGCTCGGAAGATCAACCACATCATCCTGATGGAGGATATCGCCCACGGCGAGCGGATATTGGATTACGTGGTGGAAGGCCTTGTTCAGGCCGAGACATGGCAGACCCTTTGCTCGGGAGAATGTATCGGACACAAGCGTATTCAGCCGGTCGCAACCGTGGAGGCAACACGCATCCGGCTTCGGGTCACGAGAGCAAAGAGCACTCCACATATCCGCCAACTGGCGGCTTACCTTGTAACCTGATTGAGGCAACAATGTCGAACAACGCCATCGACATGCTGAATCTCGTGTTCCTGCCGGCTACAGAATTGAGAGACGAAACCTATGGAACGGTTCCGGAACGGATCGCGGGCTATCCTGGCGCTTCCCTCCGGCAGATCCATTACCCAACCCTGGTCTGGTATAATGAGGCTATCCGCAGGGAAGCCATTGCGCAGATCCGCTCTCTGAATGTTGTTCCTGTCATTCTTGTGGGATTCAGCAAGTCGGGTCTCGGCGCGTGGAACATCACGCGCTCGATTCCGAATTGCATCTCCGGCACTATCATCTTCGATGCACCCGTTGCGAGAGAGGAACGGCCACCGTGGGAAACCGTCCCGTTCTACGAGAATAACGCGTCCTGGTTGGAAGACCTGCCCACTCGTACCGTGGAGGACTTTCAGGCCGTGGTGCCAAAAACGCACACGTTGGTGCTGATCTCAGGGGAGGGTTTTCACGCTGAGATGGACACGCTGGCACAAGCGCTGTCCAAGACCAGGATTACGCATGTCTTCCTGCCTCGGCCGCACCTGAAGCACCACTGGCAATCGGGTTGGATTGAAGAAGGATTGCATGCACTGCTCGAACCAAGTCTTCAAGGCGACATGTAATAGCGCGAGAGTTTCTATCATGCTGCAGGCAGATATCCCCCCTGTGGCAAAAAAAACGGCTCATATTGCCGGTTCTGGGATATGCGGTTACCTCAAGCAGGCCCAATGGGCAGTAGTTGAGATCTGCATTAGCCCATAACCTGTAGGGATAGTTACAATGGAAATGACCAAGCCTTGCGGACCGTATTCCAAGCCAGCGCCAAGGGCTGCGCATCGGCGGACTGGCAGTTGCCTTGGAGCGCTGTTTCGGCTGAATGGGTCAGATAAGCGGTTTACCAGGGGGATGTTCAATGAGTTGTACATCCGTTCACTCCTCAGGCAACCGATTGAAGCAGCTTCCTAGAATTTCCATACCATATCTTCCCGGCTGTCTCGGAATCAAAATGGGAGGCAATGGTCTCGAAGTCGTTCACCCTTTCCGCATAAAGATCCGTCGAGCAATCGCTTCCCCACATCAAGCGCTCGTAACGCACCGGATAGGAAGAGTGTCCTGCCACATGATCCTTGAGAAACCAGCGCGCCCCGCCGGAGCAGTCCAGATGCACGTTTTCGCGACCCCGGGCCATGGCCAACGCCTCCAGATACCAGGGATGCCCCATATGGGCCAGGACAAAAGGAATAGCGGGAAAGGCGCAAATCGCGCCATCCACCAGGATCGGACGTCCGTATTTGGAGGACACATAGCCGGTGTCCGCAGGGCTCGTGCCGGTGTGCAGCAGCACCATCATGCCAAGTTCGCCGATCAGTTCGTACATGGGAAAGAACTTCTCGTCATCGGGGGAAAATCCTTCCGGCCCCAGGAGCTTGACAGACACAAATCCCTGGTCGCGCCTTCGTTTGATCTCATCCAACGCCTTTGACAGTTCGGGTGGGAATACATGGCAGCTTCCCAGAAGCCTGTCCGGATGCGAGGCAACAGCCTTGGCCACCATTTCATTATCGCCAAGTCCTCCGACGTAGCCTGCTCGCATTCCGTGCACCAGGGCGCGCTCCACGGTGAAAAGATCCATGGTCCGGACAAGACTGTCGCACAACAAGTCGTCCGCGAAGATGTGCTGGTGAACGTCAATGATTTGTCTCATGCTTTGGCTTGCCCGGTTTTCCGACGAGCATCTGCCCCCGGAGCTCTTGCGCGGCCGGATGCGGTTATTGCCAGTTCATATACCAGGGCTGCCCGCTCTCCGCGCCGGAGGATGTTCGTGGCGCAGTCGACATCCGAGAATGCAAATAGCACGCCTGAGACAGGGCTGCCAAGGTCCTGGACGGGCCGGAAGGTGTCCATGGAGTATATTCTTCCCAGCAGCTCCCCCTTCGCGACCAGCTCACCCAGGTCTTTCAGCGGCACGAACAACCCCTCCGCCGTCGGCCTGATTTCATGGAAATGCTTGTTGTAGGTGATGAAGAACTGCTGCGGATTCGGCTCCGGCTTGCCGGGCAGCATTTTTAGATGACGCATGGTGTTTTGAACCACCTTCAGTCCGAGTTGGATGTTCTTTTCGGTCAACACGCGGTTCTCCGGCAGTTCAACAGTCATGGCCGGAATCCCCAATTTCCTTGAGGCATACATCTGCAAGTCTTTCAACCCGCCAACCAGGGAATCCGGTTCCTCGAGAGCTACCGCGCCTATGCCGCTGTGTCTCGCCAGGCGGAGACCGGCGGCAAAACCTTTTTTGACGATCGCGGCCGGATATTGCGAACTCCAGGTGTGGAAGTCGATGAGACAATCGACCTCCGGGAATACCCTCGACATGGCATACGCCATCCTCTCGACCGCGTTGCCATTTCGTTTCCCCGGCCAGACACGGTTCATGTTCACTTTGAAGAGGTCGGCGACTTCCTTAAGCCAGTGCGGATTTTCGCGATTCAGCGGCCATTTTATCTGCAGCGGATTGGCTACCGGCAGGACGATCAGCCTGCCACGCAGCTTCCTGACATCCACCGCGTCGAACGTTCTCCGGATCACCTCCATCCCATTCAGTTCCCCGCAGTGCTGTCCCGCCAGAAGGAGCAGGGTTTTTCCGGGCTTCATACCGCAGGCCAGACCGACCGGAATCGCAACGGCATTCCCGTCAATGGTCGCCGTTGTGGGGATCGCCCCCCACGCCTTCTCTCCGCGATTGGCAACAGCCGTCCCTATCTTGCTAATCTGTCGGTGATGGCCCTTTGCGCTTCGTTCCATCATGCCATCTCCTTTCAATGGGTGCAGAATTCGGAATGCCGACTCATCATCGTTTGCAGGCGCGACGGGCCTTGCGCGACAACCGTATCCTGATGGTCCTTACCTGCCACTTGCCCAGTTCGACCTCGATGCCGTTCTGTTCCATTGGAATATTCGAAAGGATTCGTCCATCCAGTTCGATGGATCTGGCGCCTTTCAACGGGACGAGGAAATTCAGCCTTGTCTTGCCGCCGCGGCCGGCGGTCTCTACCAGCCGCACCAGAAGGTCCTCGCCCTGAGACATCACCGCGGAGACCACGAAGTGAGAGGTATCCTCCAGCCGGAAGAGGCTGAAGGCATCATCCTGTTCCCCGGGGCATCCGCCGATCCACGTCGCTGGGGTCGGCAGGTTGTATTCCTGGCTGACGCGAACGAGATTCTCTTTTTCATACGTACCACTGTGGGTGTAAAGGGCATATTCCTCGACGTGTTTCCCTTGCAGGGGGTACCTTCGGTCGCCCGCGCCGAGTATTAGCGAAAGGGATTCCTTGGTCCTGTGGTATCCCATCCTGCCTTTGTTAAGGATCGTGAATCCGTACTGACCATCGCTCAGTTCGGCCCACGTGACCCCATGTGTCATGTCCGCATAGTAGATCATCCCCGCCTGCGTCCAATCTTTCAGAGGCTTGCACTGGGTAGCCCCGAAGGGGATTTCCCTGTAACAGCGCGGCGCGACAAGATCGGGCTGGAAATTCGCCTTCAATTTGAACCTGGTATATGGGGTGGAGAAGGAGAACCTCTTCCCCGTGGTATCCCAGGGCTCCGCCAAAGGCCTGTCCTTGCCGAAAAGCACCCCTTTGCCATAGTCGAGCGTCGTGGTTATGTCGATCCTCTTGATTCCCGAAACGAGCCTGATCTCTGTGACATAGGGGATATCTCCCAGGAGTCCTCCGGCCCTGATGGCCATGGCTGCGGGGCTCTGGTCAACAAGTTCGATCCTCCCTTTCGATTTCCGGGAAGAGACCCAGACGCCCTTGTCAGTCCGGTAGCCGGTCAGTTCGTTGCCTGGTCTGGCCAGCATCTCCCGGCCTAACTCCTTGTCGTAAACGCTCAGGATCAAGCCGGAGGAACCTATCCGCAACCGATAGAATTCATTCTCGATCGAACCATCGCGAAGCGAGCCTTTCAGCACGCCGACATCAGCTTTTTCCGGCGCCTTCTCCGTCGAAAGGGAGAACGTCCGGTATCCGAACGCGGGAAGCTCTGCCGAGAACGCGAGTTTCCCGGCCTTTCGGCTGACGGGAATCGCCTCTCCCTGCGAAACAACGCCCGTTCCCTTTGCCTCCCGGGAAACGTCCGCCTCGATGAAAGCCCGGCGCGGCCAGGGAAGAGCATTGAAGACGAGAAGTGAGCGACCCTTGCCTCCTTTTTCGATCCGGCGTTTCAGAAACGCGATGCTCCGGGCGATGATGCAAGAACCGCGCCGATCCGCCGCCAGGGCATACTTCAGCCCTTTTCTTTTCGGCCATCCGGCGCCCACGCTGATGTCGTGGTGTTGGGATATCAGGAGATCGGACCATGCTTCCTCAAGCGCCAATTCTTCCGTCCGGCCTCCCAGGATCTTCGCCAGCCCGGCCAGACTTTCCGCTACCAGGATCCGGTTTTCCGCCCGCCTCCCGGCCAGATGGGACAGGCCGCTCTGCTCGAATCCCCAGAACTCCCAAACGAGATAACTGTCGGGATGCAGGGCAACCTTGTCCCGCGCTTCGCCGGCCTTCTCGAAGAAGCCGGAGATCGTGGTGAATTCGACCTGCGGACTCGCCATAAGCGTCTCCAGCCTCGACGGAGGAAACTGCTCGGCGGGCTCTACAAGGTCAAACAGGCCGGTCGCGAGGTGTTTGCCAACGCCCTGCTTCGCGAGCCGGCTCAACCTCTCATAGATGGTGGTCGGACTATACCCAAGTTCGCCGCCGGAGGTATTCTGCGTGGTTCCGGTCGATTCGATCAAAGATCCATCCAGCCCTTCCCACTGGAACGTTTCCTTGGGGATCACCGGATATCTGCCGAAAGCGCCGGTCACTCCCCGCAGCACGGCATAACGGTAACCCATACTCTTGAGGAGTTGAGGCAATTGGGCGCATATGCCAGGCTCGTCGGTATAGTAGGCCGCCACGTTCGCCCCGGTGGCCTCGCGGGTATACTTGATGCCCAATTGAAGATGGCGGACGTTCGACTCGCCGCTGCACATGTCGTTGAAAGGCTGGGCGAAGGTTGCACCAACAACCTCGGCTTTCCCATTGGCGACCATTTCCCTGATCTTCCGAAGATGGGCCAATCCTTTCTTGTTCTTGAGGGCGTCGCGGAAACTATCCGGCGATAGTTCCAAGTTATAGTATGCACCGGGATATTTCGAGAACATATCGAGGTATGGACCGAGCTGTTTGGGAAGGCATTTTTTGTACCAGGGAATCCACCATCCCCAGCCAGCCAGTCCCGTGTGAACGCCGTATGCGATGTATTCGCGGCTATCCGAAGCGCCTGGAAGGCTGGAACTCAACCGCATTTTGAAATCCGCCGGTTTGATGAGTTGAATGCGCTTCAGTTCGTCGCTCTTCAGGACGCCGTGGACGCGCTTTTCGAGCGCCGGGCCTCTATCTTTCCCGAGCAGGATCGCCATCCGCCAGGGCTGATTGAGATACCCATTCGCGAGGCCGGAGTGGATCACCGCCCTTCCCTTGCCTGAGTTCTGAAGGAAATGGCCACGCGGCGGGACGAACCAGGAACCCGGCGTCCAGACGGGACCATAGTCCACATAGACGAATGTCAGTCCCGCCCCGAGGCCGTCGGAGAAAAAGCCGAGATACGGCAAGTCCCTGTCGAAAGAGCCTGTCGTCGCTCCCTTCTGCCCCCCGGACGTTGGGACTCCGTATGTCGAACCGCGTTCGCCGGCTATCCGACCTTCGCACAATTCCCCTTTTCCGTCTCGGAACTGGTAGCGGGTAAAGAGCGAGTCCGGCGCCTGAAAGGATGGCCCGGCGCGAAGCAACGTATCCAGCATCTTCGGCGGGAGATGATAGACCGGCCAGTTCCGGAGCGGAGCCCCGGGCGAAACAAAGTATTGGCTGGCGATGTAAAAGCGGTCGCTCAGACAGTGATAGGTGACTGCGTGGTAGAAAGTCGGGTCCGTTCCGAAATCGAAACCTTCGGAGACCCGCACCCATTTCTCGCCGGCATCAACAGTGATTGCGGGCTTCAGAGATCTCGTGAAAAAGGGCGCGGCACCAAAGTGGAAACCGGCGCCGGGCAGGCTGACCGGAACGAAGCCGCCACCGTTGGAAAGAAGCGCGAGATCTACATCGCCCCGTTCTTTCTGAAATACAAGCTGATACGCATCTCCCTCCACCAGCAGTCGCCCCTCTTCTTTTCGAATGGAAAGCATATTTTCTCCTCCCGTTAACTGATAAACTTGTTTATTGTTGGAATGTGTTAAACTGTGGTCGAAATGTCAAGCATGAAGCTTGTTGCCCGTTAACAAGGCATGACTGCGTGATGCACGGAAGTAGAAGTTCTCCTCGAAAGCAAAGATTTGATTCACTGGCGCTGAAAAAGCATACCAGCCAACAACCGGGCCCAGACGCCGCCGTGACCCGCGCGACTGATCCGTTGTTGGCATTGCGATTCCAAGCCCCCGATCCCATCCCCCCTTTTGACATTTCATCAGGATTGACCTATGATGTACATTTTTAATGAGGTTTTATGTCGGACTTTCTTTCCGTCCTGCTCAAAATCGTGTCCATGTTCCTGGTCATGGCACTGGGCTGGATCGCCCGCCGCCGCGGCTACGTGACCGACGAAACCAGCCGGTCTCTGAGCCGGCTGCTGGTGGACATGATCTTTCCGGCCCTGGTCTTCACCCAAATGCTGAGAACGGTCAACCCGGCCGTCCTGCGGGAGGGCTGGTTCCTCCCCCTCCTGGGCTATCTGCTGATCGTCATTGCCCTGGTTGTCGGCCTGCTGATGATTCCCCTGTGCCGGGAAAAAGCAAAAATCGGCACCGTGCTTTTTCTCGTCGCCATTCCCAACTGGCTCTATTTACCCCTCCCCATCGTGGAGGGAATGTTCGGCGATGCGGGAGTGCGCGATGTTCTGCTCTATAATGTGGGAGCTCAACTCGCCCTGTGGACCCTGGGCATCTGGGCACTTCAGAACGCGCGTTTCGACAGGCAATCGCTGAAGAATTTACTGGTCAATCCCGGCTTGATCGCCACGGCGGCCGGCATTGTTCTGGCACTCGTCTGTCCGCCGGCACGGTGCTTGGAGGCGGTGCCGCCGGGACACGGAACGCCTCTTGTCTGGACGGCGGCAGCGGTCATCCAGGCGCTGGTTATGCTCGGCAGTCTGACGATCCCGCTTTCGCTCCTGGTGACCGGCATCCAGTTGGGGAGCCTTAACCTGCTGATCGATCATCGGCCCTCGCGCGAATTCACCGGGATTCTCATTGGGCGACTCCTCATCGCGCCCGCCGTGACCATCGCCATAGTCTGGTTGTGCAGCCAGGCCGGCCTGACACTTGCGGAAGTGCCGCGGATGACGGGCTATATTATCGCCGGTATGCCCGTGGCCATCAGCTGCAGCATTCTCACCGAACGGTTCGGCGGCGATACGCTCCTGTCTGCCCGCGCCATTTTTTATTCAACGCTCTGGAGTATAATTACCGTTCCGGCCTGGTATTATCTCATCAGACTCTGGGGACTGTAACGCTGACTATTAAGACGAAAGAAACATTCAGGATGAGCATGAACATGATCGATACGAACGGTATGCTGCCCTGGGTGCTCGGCATCTGCGCCGGACTCCTGGCGGGCCTGGCCAAGACCGGCATGCCTGGCATCGGCATCATGGCCGTACCGATCATGGCCATGATCTTCCCGGCCAAGGTGTCCGTCGGCGCGCTCCTTCCCCTCCTGATTACGGCGGACCTCTTCGCTGTTGCCTGGTATCGCCGCCACGCCGACTGGCCTCGCCTGTTCGAGTTGTTTCCATGCGTTATCGCGGGAATCATCGCGGGCACCCTTGTGCTCGCCCAGATGAGCGCCGATTATTTCAAATCGTTTCTCGGAACGCTGGTCCTGGTTCTGCTGGCGCTGGAACTGGCGCGGCGCCGTTTCGGCCTGACCAGTGTGCCGCATCAGCGCTGGTTTGTTATCCTGGCGGGATCGCTCGCGGGATTCGCCACAACGGTGGGCAACGTCGCGGGACCGATCATGAATATCTACCTTATCGCCAAGGGACTGGAGAAGCAGAACTTCATGGGCACCATCGCGTGGTATTTCCTTATCTTCAATTGCGTCAAGGTGCCGATCTATGCGGGACTCGGCCTGATCACCGCCGAAACGCTTCGTTTTGACGTCCTGATGATTCCGGCCGTCGCCGCCGGCGCGCTCATGGGACGGTGGATTCTTGGTCGGATTTCCCAGAAATGGTTTCGAACCGTTGTGCTGGTCCTGGCCAGTTTCGCCGCCCTGCGGTTGATCTTATGGTAGTTCCCGAAGGCAAAGTATTAAGGCGGTGTGCCGCAACCGAATATAGCATTTATCGTTTTCTTGCAGGATAGCGGAGCGCATTGCGTTGCAAACGGGCACGTGATTTTACCCCGCCTGCTGGCGAAGCAGTTCGCCCGTTCCCGGCACGGCGCTAGTTTACAGGCGATGGTTGGCCACCGTCTTTTGTTTCTTCCTCTCCGCCTTCTGTAGCCGAGATGCGCTTGACTTTCCGGATCTTTGGGTCGAGCGAATACCAGTTCTTTCGGTCATTTTGAGTCAGTAGTTTGCCCGCTTTCGCTTTAGCCTGAATCACAACGCAATATCCAATAACCACGCGCCACGAGTGGTTATTGGATATTCAACTGGAATCGGCTCCAAGACATGACCCGGGGAATTCCTGACTGGGTTGCGGGCACAAACCCGACTTGGATGTAATACCAAGGGGCAGTGCAGCCATCAATCCTATTCTGCCAATTCATATTGCTCGACCAACACTACTTGAGGACGATGCGGTCGGGAATGAGGACGGGGTAATTCTGCCGCTGGACCCAGTATTCGCGGCCACTGATGATCATCGGGCGGTTGATCAGGGTTGACAACTGGTCGTTGTTGCCTTTCACGTAACAGACTGTCCTGGCGTTGCCGTTCGTATCGTAACTCACCAGCCGGTACCGGCTGGGGGTGCGGGCCAAGACGCCACGGGGACGCAGGGTGCCGTCATACTGCTTCCACTGCCCCTGCCCCAGCGAGGGAATCAAAACCAGATCGGCCGGCGGCTTGTTTTGCGCTTCCGCCGCCGTGTTCGTCCATCCCGCCACGGCCACCCCGGTATCGTTCGTGCGCGGAATGACCGGCACGGTTGACCGCTCCAGCGCGACTTTCGAGGTTTGGGGTTTTGCCGCGGGTTTGTCTTCGGGCTTTTTCGCCGCGACCGGAGCCGGCTTGACCGGCTCCGCTTTCACCGGTTCGACCTTGGCCGTATCAATGTTAACCGGCTTCACTTTCGCCGGCGCCGCCCTGGCCGGTTGATCCACCATTACCTCCACCAGCGATCGGGAAATCCACACCGAGCAGGATTCCGGCGGGGCAATCTTGACCCAATCCGCGGCAGCTCCCCGGACTATCACTTTTTTCGCAGACACCAACTGTCCGACGATGGTAAAATTGATGCCGGGCCCGGACCGGACATTGACCTTCTGGCGGCATTGAATGACACCATCCTTTACATAATCCCCAAGAACATAGAAGTTCACATTGGTCGGAGGCACGATTTCAACCCATTCGCCATCCATGCTTTTCGAGATCAGGATGTCATTCGCTGAAACCTGGCCAACGACTTCCGCCGTGGGTATGGGCTTGGCCCTCAAATTAACGTTGTTTTTCAACGATTTAATTTTCAGCGGAGCCGGGCCTGCCGCCCAGGCGGACAGTGTTACCGTCAGGATTACGATCAGCATCCATGTCCATGATTTCATTTGATACCTCCGTGGTTTGTAAATTATCGCCCCAAAAGCGGGGCAGACCTTCGCTTGGAGCCGGGGTGCCCTCACCCCGGTCAGATCAACCGGCCTGGGGGCAGGCCGGCTCCAGTTGAGAATTAACAAAAAAAATCCTATTAGATCGAGATCAGTCAACATCCAGATTTTGAATTCCGACTCCTGGCTTCTGAATCCGCAACCTGGTTTCGCCAACCTTTTCCCGACACCGGATATAATTCCACAAGGCCTGGATTTCCCGCTCTTCCAGGTAGCGCCAGCCGCCGGAGCGCAGGGACCCCAGCTGTATCGGCCCCACCGCCAGCCGCTTTAAGCGGACAATGCCGACCCCCACGACAGCGAACATCCGGCGGATATGCCGATTGCGTCCTTCCCGCAGTCGGATACGATACACGTCCTTGTCCCGGCTCAATTCGTCAAGGCCAAGCCTTTCACCCTCCGACCGGACACCGCGCCGCAGATGTTGCTCTTCCTCCGGAGTCAAAGGACGACGGGGCCATACCAGATATACCTTTTCAACATTATGCCGGGGATGCATCAAGACATGGGCCAAGTCGCCGTCATTCGTCACCACCAGCAGTCCTTCGCTGGCCTGATCCAGACGGCCAACGGTGAATACCCGTTCCCCAAGCGAGCCGGGAAGCAGAGATTTGAAGGTCCGCCTTCCCTGGGGATCACTGGCAGTGCACACAACGTCACGCGGCTTGTTAATGACCAGGTAAACCTTGCGTTCCAGGCAAACTGGCTGGCCGTCCACCGCAACCTGTTGAATCGCCGGATCGATGCCCACGCCCTGGCGCCGGATTACAACCTGATCCACCGTCACCCGCCGGCTTTCGATCAGGCGTTCACACGCGCGCCGGGAACCCAACCCGCAAAGCGCCAGGAAATGATGAAGCCGCAGACTAGTCCTGGTGCTTGGTTTTCGGGAGTCCAAAGGCACGGTCCCCCTCTTTCCATTTGCCCTGGGCGCGCATCACATCGATGCGCTCAAACCGCTTTAACACATTGCGTTTGGTGATAATTTTATTCGCGCTTTTCAGACTGGTATGCTGAGACATGGTATTCCCCTTGATATTCCGAAATCCCCCACCGGCCGCTCGCCACAACCAATGCCGGACCGGATGATTGACTGTTTGCCTTTTCTTATAGCCTAACGGGATAAAAAGGTCAAAGACATTGTGCGGACAACATCATGGAACCGCTTGACTTGTCCCCAGCCAATCGCCATCATGCATTTACTCAGCCCATCAAGTCTCGGTCTGGAGTCGGGAGAGACAACGGCATGGATTTTTCCCACCTAACGTCAGCGGCGCTCAGCGACGTCGGTCGTAAACGGAAAGGCAACGAGGATTCGATCCTCAGTTTGCCGGAGGCGGGCATGTTTTGCGTTGCCGACGGCATGGGCGGCGCCGCCGGCGGAGAATTGGCCAGCCTTTGGACCGTGGAGGCCATACAGCATGCGTTTAAGACCGGCGCCTCATCGCCCCGGAAAACAGCCCTGGTACGAGACGCATTGAACGAAGCCAGTTGGCGGATCAAGGCCATGGCCGAAGAACAAGGCATCATCGGCGCCGGCACTACCGCCGTCGTTCTCTTTTTTGACGACTATCAGCCCGACCAAGCCACGGTTCTGCACGCCGGCGATAGCCGCGCTTACCGCATCCGCGACGGCATCCTCGAATGCCTCACCACGGATCATTCTCTCGCGGCATCGGTCGGTCTGCCGCATGACAGCTTTTTGCCGACCATGTTCCGCGGCGTTATCACCAGGGCCATCGGACTGGAAGATACCGTCGAACTGGATGAAGCCGTGGTCCAGGTGAAGACCGGCGATTGCTTTTTACTTTGCTCCGACGGCCTGACCAAGATGCTTTCCGACGGCGACATCCAGAATCTGATTCACACAACTTCAACCCAGGATCTTTCCCGATTCGCCGCCACCCTCGTGGATGAGGCCAATCGCGCCGGCGGCGAAGACAATATTTCCATTATCCTGGTTGGCGTCGGCGCCCTGCCGGCGCCGATTCCGCGTCCTGCCCTTTCTAACAATGATGCGGACACCACCAATAAAACCGAAACGGCGGAAATAGCCGTTCCCGGCGACAGCCCGGTTCCGTCGGGTTCCGCCAGCATTACCGGCGCCGACAAAGAATCCCGCCTGCCCGCCGAAACGGAGGACGTGTTTATTGGCGCCACGCCCCAAACCGGCCATGGAAGCACGGCATCCACGCCCACGGCTACGCGACCGCAGAATGAACGCCCCACCCCACCTCTCAGCACCAGACTCGTATCAATCGCTGCAGAAAAACCGGCGATATCGTCCGGAAATTTCCGGGTACCCACGGCGCCCGCACCCTCCCGATCTGCCGGACGGTACCTGCTGATCTTCGCCATTGTCGTTATCGCGCTCGTCGCAGTCCTTGTCTTCAATGCAGCCCGCCCGCACCAAGGCCGTTCCCCAATGACGCCTGCGGACCAAGCGCGGCCGGCCGCTGTTGTTCCCGCTGCTCCGACCACGGATGGGATCCTGAGCCGTGTCAAGGGCGCCGAAAACACGGCCCAATGGACCGCCGAACGGAATCAAGCCTTGCAGCAGCCATCCTATGCCGCCGCCTCTCTCAACGGATACCTAGACGTCGTGGCAACCTTATGTCAGCAAGCCAAACTGCCCCCCCCGCCGGCGGCCCCGACCGCGGATCAAACCGCCAAAACGGCGGAGGAAGAGGCCGACGCCTACTGCATCCGGCTATTCGAGCTCCAGCAATACCTGCGCATTCAGCTCGATACATTTATCAACGACCGCTCCGCTGAATTAAAAATCTTCGGCGCTTCGCCGACGGCGGTTGCCGAATCTATCCGGCGCTTCGCGGGACTGCCGGCTCGCCCTTCTGCTTATCCGTTCGAATCCCTCCAGCACGACCTTCGGCTGATCACGAGCTGGCTCGCTGAAGATCGTCAACGCCTGATTCCGATCGAGGAGATCCGCAGCGGATCGCCCAGCGTTCTGCCCCGGATGCTAACGCAACGCAATGCGTTGTGGTCGGCCATCCTGGCGGATATTGAAGCCTGCGGCCCCGCCATCGAACGGCGCCAGGCCGCTGCCAGCAACGATATCCTGCTGAATAACATTGCCTCCCTGCAACGGGTGATTATGAAAGCAGAGCAGACTAACCGGAGCCTTAACCTTGCGGTGCCGTGGCCGAGCAAGGAAAACCTGCCCACCTTGGCGGGTTTTTTAGAACGCGTGGGCCGGTATCTCGATCGCGCGCCGGCGGCCGAACCTGGGGAGGCTTCCCCTGAATGACAGGATATTTAACCACAGTGGTTCGCAGAGGTTATAAGAAGAACGAGAGACACAACTTCAACATGATGTGGAACGTCAGTTATTGAACAGTGAAGGGCGCAGGAAACCGTCAACCAAAAGGAGAGCACCATGAATCATAAAGCGTTCATTCAAGAGCAGATCGCGGAAATCCGGAAAACCGTCGGTGACGGCATTGCCATCAACGCGCTCAGCGGCGGCGTGGACAGTTCGGTCGTAACAGTGCTCGGCCACCGGGCGCTGGGCAGGCGCATGAAGACATTTTTCGTGGACAACGCGCTCATGCGGAACGGCGAGCCGGCGCAGATCATCAAACTCTTTTCCAACCTGAAGATCCCCGTGGAACTCGTGGATGCGCGCGCAGAATTCCTTAAGGCCCTCAAAGGCGTGACGGATCCCGAGAAAAAGCGCCAGGCCATTACCGACACGTTTTATGCCAAAGTGTTTGTCAAGCTGGTCAAGAAATCCAAGGCCCGGTTCCTGATGCACGGCACGATTCTCACGGACATCGAGGAATCCGTCGCCGGCATCAAACGCCAGCACAATATTCTCTCCCAGCTCGGTATCAAGCCCGAGGAGGCCTATGGATACTCGGTCCTGGAACCGCTGAAGACCCTGCGCAAGGACGGCGTACGAGAAGTTGCCGCGCAGTTGGGCTTGCCGAAGTCCGTTGCTCAACGGATGCCGTTCCCGGGTCCGGCGCTGGCCGCCCGGATCGTCGGCGCCGTGACGGAGGCCAAGCTGGAGATCGTGCGGCAAGCCACGGCAATTGTGGAAGAAGAGCTGGCAGCCTGCGACGTTTTCCAGTATTTCGCCGTGCTCCTTGAGGACCGGGCCACCGGCATCCGCGGCGGCAAGCGGGAATTCGGCCGAATCATCGTCGTGCGTTGCGTCAACAGCGTGGATGCGCGGACCGCAACCGTGACCCGCCTGCCGTGGAACAAATTAGAACGCATCAGCCGGAGGATCACCGGCCTGAAGAACATCAACCGCTGCGTCTATGACCTGACACCCAAGCCGCCGGCGACAATCGAATACGTATGATTCGCGGGGGCGAATCCGTATCATTCCTTGTCTAGGAAACCCATGACGCCGAAGGAATAGGCGCGCTTATTGCGACCCTCGACCGGCTTGATGTCTATTGAAGAATTCATCTTGACGGCGCCGCGCGACATGATCACGTAGCCGGTGTCCAAGTCGTCATACGGAATGGCCACGGCCTCGGGACAGAAGACGCCGATCAGGTCCCCCTTGTGCGCCGCCATGGGCACTTCAAACGCCAACTGCTGTTCGCCCGCCTGCTGGGCCGTCAGCTCCCGGCTCATGTCCGTCACGATCAGTTCCTTCTGATCCGCCGTGGGCCGCAACAGGCAGAACGTCAGCCGGGTGGGCCCGGTCACATATACCCGCCCGCCAATCAGCGTTCCGTCGGCGGGAAGAGGATGCAGCATATCCACCAGTACCTGGTTCACCTCATTGCCCGTCGTCTGGCGCTGATAGAGTTCACTGCCAATGTAGTCCACAATTTCCATTTTCTTGTAGTTATCACGCATGATCTTCATGACTTCATCGGTGAACTGCCGGACACCCTTGCGAAGATTCTGTGATTCCTGGATGCGTTCCGCCTTTTCCCTGTCCAGCACCTGGGACCGGCGGCTGTAATAGTTGAGCTCTGTGGTCAAATACTGTTTATCGATGGTCAGAGTTGCGATCTGCTGTTCCTGTTCCTTCGTCTGGTTCATCAGGCTCTGGTTTTCCGTCTGCAGTTGCGCAACGCGCTGATCCGGCGTCGCGCACCCGCCCAAGACGAGGACCAGGATCGGCCCAACTATGATCATCAGCCGCTTTTTCATGGATAACTCCTTGGTTAATGATCGTCGTTCAGCCTGACTTATTTATGAAAGCGTTGCTTTCGTGAATAAGCGGCTTCCGCCGCAGGCGGATCCGCAGTGGCGGAAAACCCTTATCGCCTCCGTCAGTTGACGGATTACGGGGTGATGACAGCCCTGCGGGTGGATTATTCGCGAATAATTTAGCTTAGCATGGCGCGCCGCCATGACAACTAATATTTTTGCTTTATGGTTCAACCCTGACTCTTCCCGCAAACTGCGCCGCCGCTTCGCCGGATCCGTACATGTTCAAAGTATACATTTTACCCGCTCCCTGCCCCGACCTGAGATCGCAGGCGTCTTTTTTCAGACGGCTGAACTTTGCGCGCCACGCTTTTTTAAGAATTCTGATGTGTTCAACGTCGCCCGTGATCCGTGCGCTGTGAACCATGGCCTTGATGATCACGCCGATCTGTTTGATAATTTTTGAAGCGGGGCAGGATGTGTACCGCCAGTCGCTTTTTCGCTCGTCCCACGTGTCGTTGATGAGATGGTCAATGTATCGTTTCAGTGAACCCGGGATGCGTCTGTCTCCGGTCATCTGATAGTAGCGGCAGAGACCGTTCATGCGGACGCATCCGATAAAACCCGCCTCGCCGACGTGCTTCTTTGTCTTGCAGAAACAGTGCCCGTGAGGCAGATCGTAGAGCCACCCTCCGCAATTCGGGTCCTGTTCGGAGAGCGCATCGTCGGCCAGCGTCTTCATCGCTCGCAAACACGCTTTGGTGGGCGCTATTTCATTGGCCGGAGCCAATGCCAGCATTGTCCAACCGTTGACTCGTCCGCAATGGCTCCCGCCCCTGAATCCATTGAACTTGCGATCGAGCACAAGTTTGGCGAGGTTGTCGCCGACGGCAATGACCGTTTCCTTGAGCCACGGATCGCCGGTCAGCAGATACAGCTTGGCCATGCCCTGGGTGAACACATGGCCGAGATTGTATGGATCCAGGCACAGGTAAGGTCTCTTGACGCCGGCGCCAACATCAAACGAAACCAATAATTTTCTTACGCGCTCAACACTGTAAAACCCGCCCACGTGCCCTACGCAGTGTTCATGCATCATGCCGGCCCGGATCGGGTAGTCCGATTTGCCAAAATTGCTTTCAAAGTATTTTTTCAGGTCGTCGTTGACAAAGTGGATCGTGTCTACCTCGCTGGTGTGCCGACCGGCAACGTGGCCGGCGTAAAAATACTTCGGATCGCCGGTGCGGGCAAACTGGGTAAGAATGATGTTGCTGGTGTCATATTCATGGTTGCCCCAGTTGACGTGCCGTTCGCCGAACCAGTCGCCCCAGTTCATCGCGCCGTAATCCCGTTGCTTCTCGGCACAAGCCTGATAGCCATCAAACAGATTATCAGCCCATTGATCGTAATCCCGCATACCGGTGCTGCCGGCAGGCGCGACGTCTCCCCACAAACCCGTCGCCAAAGACCGGGCCGGATCGGCGGCGGGCACCAGTGGCGCGTTGATTGCTTTGGCCAACGCTTCCCCGTTGCCATCAAGGTCAATCCATATCTCCCATCGGCGGG